>Ga0209475_10000190_pt1 | contig 174406 bp, 162 predicted proteins | sample tdDd471_FD_187128 | JGI IMG/M metagenome (GOLD analysis project Ga0209475, IMG submission 187128) | Marine sediment microbial communities from the Atlantic coast under amendment with organic carbon and nitrate - tdDd47.1 (SPAdes)... | ecosystem: Environmental > Aquatic > Marine > Coastal >... | reverse complement strand
TTGTTCGGGCGCTGGCGATGAGCACCCCGACATCACCAACGCCTCTCGTCGCATCAAAAAAAGCGAAGTTGAGAAGTGCGCCAAAAATGGCGTGACGTCGATCACCGAAGTCAAAGTCGGCTACGACGGCATCGCGGTCGCCAACTCCAAAAAAGCAGGCAAGTTCGCGCTGACGCTTCAGGACTTGTTCCTCGGCTTGGCCAAAGACGTGCCCACGGGCGAAGCCGGCAAGACCCAGCCGAACCCCAACAAAACTTGGCAAGACGTGCGGGCCGATCTGCCCGCGATCAAGATCGAAGTGCTCGGCCCGCCGCCGACCTCCGGTACACGTGACGCGTTTGCTGAGCTGGCCATGGAAGGCGGTTGCAAAACCGTTCCTTGGATCAAAGCTCTGAAGAAACGAGATAAAAAAGCTTACAAGTCCTTATGCCACACGGTGCGTGAAGACGGCGCGTATATCGAAGCCGGCGAAAACGACAACCTGATCGTGCAAAAACTCGAAGCCAACCCGAACGCCCTGGGCATCTTCGGTTACAGCTTCTTGGATCAAAACGCTGACAAGGTTCAGGGCTCTTCGATCAACGGCAAAGACGTGACGTTCGAAAACATCGCGTCCGGCGACTATCCGGTGTCGCGCGCATTGTACTTCTACGTCAAAGGCGCGCATGTCGGCAAAGTCCCCGGCATCCAAGAATTTGTCGGCGAGTTCACCTCCGCCAAAGCTTGGGGCGACGAAGGCTACTTGGCGGACAAGGGCTTGATCCCGATGCCGAAATCTGAGCGCGCAAAATTCGCGGACGACGCCAAGGCGCTTGCCAACTTGTCGATGTAAATCGGAACAAAACAACCGGCGGCGGCCATCGTATTTGAAGCTGCCGCCGGAATTTGTTTGGAGAATTTAGACGTGACCACGTCAACAACAGATAAAATTCGCGCATCAAGGGCTGGTGGAGGCCGGATGTACGTCACGCCCGCCCGGCGCGCGAAGAAGGCCGTGGAGGCGGTGATCAAGGGGGTCTTGATCGCCAGTTCCACGGTCGCGATTTTAACCACGGTCGGCATCGTGGCGTCCTTGTTGTTCGAGGCGATGCGCTTTTTCGGCGAAATCCCCATGACCGACTTTTTGTTCGGTGTGAATTGGAGCCCGCAAACCGCCATCCGTGAAGACCAAGTCGGCGCGTCCGGTTCGTTTGGTGCTGTGCCGCTGTTCGCCGGGACGCTGTTGATCAGCGCCATCGCCCTGATCGTGGCGACGCCGGTGGGTTTGTTCGCGGCGATTTATCTGGCCGAGTATGCCCATATTAACGTGCGCAACTGGGTTAAGCCGATCTTGGAAATTCTCGCCGGTATCCCGACCGTGGTGTACGGCTTTTTCGCCGCTCTGGTGGTTGCGCCGTGGTTGCGCGGCACCGGTGAGGCGGCTGGCTTTGACGTGTCGTCGGAAAGTGCGCTGGCCGCCGGTCTGGTGATGGGCGTGATGATCACGCCACTGATTTCAAGTCTGTCCGATGACGTTATCAATGCCGTGCCGCAAACCATGCGCGATGGCTCGTTCGGATTGGGTGCGACCAAATCGGAAACGATCCGCAACGTGGTGCTGCCCGCTGCCTTGCCCGGCATTATGGGTGGACTTTTGTTGGCCGCCTCGCGCGCCATCGGTGAAACCATGATCGTGGTGATGGCGGCGGGCTTGGCGGCCAATTTGACGGCCAACCCCTTGCAGGCGGTGACCACCGTGACGGTGCAGATCGTCACGCTGTTGACCGGCGATCAAGAATTCGACAGCGCCAAGACCTTGGCCGCGTTTGCGCTCGGTTTGATGCTGTTTGTCACCACCTTGGTTCTGAACGTCTTCGCCCTTCACATCGTCAAAAAGTACCGTGAACAGTATGACTAACAGCACAAGCAACTCCGATCGCATCCAGGCCGGTCTCGCCAAACGCTACCGTGCGGAAAAGCGCTTTCGTCTGTATGGCATTGTCGCCATCGCCGTGGCCGTCTCCTTTCTTGTGGTGATGTTGACCGCCATCGGTGTGCGCGGTATCGGCGCGTTTCAGCAAACACACGTCGCGCTAACGGTGACGTTTGACGAACAATACATTCAAGACAACGACTGGCAAGGCATCGTCAAAGCGTCCATGCGCGAAACGTTTCCCGGTGTGACCGCACGACGCGATAAAAGGAAGCTCTATAAATTGATGAGCTCCGGCGCGGGTTTTGACTTGCAGGCCATGTACAAAGAAGACCCGGCCTTGTCGGGGCAAACGCGCACCGTGTGGCTGCCGTCGTCTGACGACATCGACATGTTGATGAAAGGCGCCATCGATCGTGATGTGCCCGAAGACGACCGCCGCGTCACCGACAAGGAAATCGCTTGGGTCGATCAATGGTTGGCCGACGATGCGATTGAACTGCAGTTCAATACCCGTTTCTTCACTTCGGGTGATTCGCGTGAGCCGGAACTGGCGGGTATCCTCGGCGCGTTCATGGGCTCGTTGCTGAGCCTGACGATCTGCTTTTTGCTGTCGTTTCCGCTGGGCATCATGACGGCTGTGTATCTGGAAGAGTTCGCGCCCAAAAACAAGTGGACTGATATTATTGAGGTCAACATCAACAACCTTGCCGCCGTGCCGTCGATCGTGTTCGGCTTGCTGGGCTTGGCAGTGTTTCTCAACTTCTTCATGTTGCCGCGTTCGGCCCCCGTTGTCGGTGGCATGGTGCTGGCGCTGATGACGTTGCCGACAATCATCATCGCCGCGCGCGCCGCGTTGCGCGCGGTGCCGCCGTCGATCCGCGAAGCCGCTTATGGTATGGGTGCGAGCCAAGTGCAGACGGTTCTGCACCACGTGCTGCCGCTGGCGATGCCCGGCATGTTGACCGGAACGATCATCGGCATGGCCCAGGCTTTGGGCGAAAGTGCACCGCTTTTGATGATCGGCATGGTGGCCTTTATCGTCGACATTCCGGCCAGCTTCGTCGATCCGGCGACGGCTTTACCGGTACAGATTTATTTGTGGGCGGACAGTCCCGAGCGCGCGTTCTCTGAACGCACCGCTGCGGCGATCATCGTCCTGGTTGGTTTTCTCATTGTTATGAACTTGGTCGCGGTTATCATGCGCCGCAAGTTCGAACGACGCTGGTAAGGAGTACGATTTATGGAACTTGCCATTCATACCGAGGTGTCCGATATGGCCCGTGTCGAAGGACAGGGCCTGAGCACACCGCATAAAGTCACGGCACAAGGCGTCGATGTTTATTACGGCGACAAGCAAGCGCTCAAAAACATCAACCTCGACATTCCGTCGAACATGGTGACGGCGCTGATCGGCCCGTCCGGCTGTGGCAAATCGACGTTCTTGCGTTGCCTCAACCGCATGAACGACGTGGTCGATGGCTGTCGCATCGAAGGCGCGATCACCTTGGACGGCGAAGATATCTACGCGCGCGGCGTGGATGTGGTGCATTTGCGCGCGCGTGTCGGGATGGTGTTTCAAAAGCCCAATCCGTTTCCGAAATCCATTTACGACAACGTCGCTTATGGTCCGCGTATCCACGGTTTGGCCAAAACCCGCGCCGAAATGGATGACATCGTGCTGACCAGCTTGGAAAAAGCCGGGTTGCTCGACGAGGTTCGCGATCGTTTGGAAGCCCCCGGCACGGGCCTTTCCGGTGGTCAGCAACAGCGCTTGTGCATTGCGCGCGCCATTGCGGTCGAGCCGGAAGTGATTTTGATGGATGAGCCGTGCTCCGCACTCGATCCCATCGCCACTGCAAAAATCGAAGAGCTGATCGACGAGCTTAAGCAAAACTACACCATCATCATGGTGACGCACTCCATGCAGCAGGCCGCGCGTGTGTCGCAAAAGACCGCGTTCTTCCACCTCGGCGAATTGGTCGAGCAGGGCGACACCACGGACATTTTCACCAAACCCGTCGACGAGCGCACTCAAGCGTACGTTACGGGCCGCATCGGTTAAGGGGACCGCAACCCGATGGAAAACGAACATATCGTTACGTCTTTTGACGAAGACCTGGGCCGCCTGGACAGCATCATTGCCGAAATGGGCGGTCTGGCCGAACGCCAATTGGCCGACGCCGTTGACGCGCTGAACCGCCGCGATGTGGCGCTGGCGCAAAAAGTCATCGAAACCGACAAGCAGATCGATCTGCTTGAAGAAGAGATCGACAATTTCACCATACGCGTGCTGGCGCTGCGCCAACCGATGGCCGACGACTTGCGCGCCGTTGTGGTGGCGTTGAAAATCGCCGCGAATTTGGAACGCATCGGCGATTACGCCAAAAACGTCGCCAAACGCACTCTGACCTTGTCGACCATGGAGCCGGTGGGCAACGCCACCGCAAGCATCCAACGCATGGCGCGTCAGGTGCAGAGCATGATTAAAAACGTTCTCGATGCTTATGGTGCACATGACATCGCCAAAGCCGACGACGTGCGCATGCGCGACGAAGAAGTCGATTTGATGCACACAAGCTTGTTTCGCGAGCTTTTGACCTACATGCTAGAGGACCCGCGTAACATCACGGCGTGTACGCATCTTTTGTTTGTGGCCAAGAACGTCGAACGCATCGGCGATCACGTCACGTCGATTGCCGAAAATGTGCACTTTCTTGTGTCCGGCGAAATGCCCGCCGATGAACGGCCCAAAAGCGATCTGTCCAGCGAGACCGTGATCGAAGAGGGCCAAGGAGACTGACGTGGAACACATGGTTTTGATTGTTGAGGACGAACCGCCGCAAGCGGAGCTGTTGTCGTACAATCTCGAAAAAGAAGGTTTCCGGGTGCTGATCGCCCAAGACGGGGAAGAGGGCTTGTTGATGGCCCAAGAAAGCACCCCCGATGCGATCGTGCTCGATTGGATGCTGCCGGGTCTGAGCGGTATCGAGGTTTGTCGCCAGTTGCGCGGATCCTCCGACACCCGCGAGATTCCCATCTTGATGCTGACCGCGCGTGGTGAAGAAGAAGACCGGGTGCGCGGCATCGAAACCGGTGCCGACGACTATGTGGTCAAGCCCTACAGCCCGCGTGAAGTGGTTGCGCGGATCAAAGCATTGCTGCGTCGCGCCAACCCATCTCTGTCCAGCGAAGCATTGCAGTATGCCGACATCGCCATGGATTTGGCGCAGCATAAAGTGAACCGCGATGGCCGTTCGATCCACTTGGGCCCGACCGAGTTTCGCTTGCTCAAAACCTTGATGGAAAAGCCCGGACGGGTGTTTTCACGCGAACGGTTGCTCGATCTGGTGTGGGGCCGCGATGTCTATGTCGAAGACCGCACCGTGGACGTGCACATCCGCCGTTTGCGCAAAGCCTTAAACGAAGGCGGCGGTGAAGACGTGATCCGCACCGTGCGCGGCGAAGGCTACGCCATCGACACGGATAAGGGCAGCTGAGCCTCATATCGTCGATCCATTTAAAACGCCGCCCCTCGGGGCGGCGTTTTTTTATGTTTGAAGCAGGTAAAAGCGCCATGTGATGGCCGTCATCGTCGGACATCCGGGGATTTGTCATGATCGGTGCGGGCGCAATTGACATTGTGTAATTTCAGCGCTAACGTAAGTGAACGATTGTTTACATATCGGCCTAAGCAAGCGTTGGCGCGTTATAGGATCAACGATCATGAGCAAGCAAGCACACAAACCCGGTTTTGGCATCAAAGGCAAAGACGCGCTCGCCCGCACCTATGGCGAAATGCTGTTGAGCGGTCGGGCGATGGAAAATCGCAAAAGCGCGCACATCAAGAACGAGCCTAAGTTCAAGCCGCGCGCCAAAACGGCGTTTGGGCGCAAAGACAGTGCGACGAAGATGGAAGACACCCACGAAAATGAAAGCCCAAAGATGAAATTGCCATCTCTGTTCAAACGCCGCAGTTGGAAAACTTTGGCTGTGTGGGGTTTTGCCGCGGTGCTGATGGTGCAAGCGTCGTCGTTGCTGTTCAACGTGCCACTGCCGACGTTGGGTGGGCGGCAATTGTGGACCGACGTGCGGATCAGCGATGGCTGGCGGGTGCAGTGCCATGCATGGACGGGCCATTGCCGTTTGTTGGATGATCACGATCTGCGCCGCGACTGGGGTGGCGAAGGTGAGATGCTGGCCGCTTTGGACACGATGGTGGACCAAGGGCGCATCAAGGCCCCGCATCCCGATGCGGTGGTGTTGGTGCACGGCCTGGGCCGTTCGGCGCACAGCTTGGATAAAATGGCCGAAGAGTTACGCGTGCAAGGGTTTGAGGCGATCCAGTTCAACTACGCCAGCACCCAAGGGTCGATCAAAGACCACGCCGTGGCGCTCAACCGCATGCTGAGCGGTTTAAAGGGCGTGCGCACGGTGTCGTTCATCACCCATTCGTTGGGCGGACCGGTGGTGCGGCAAGCGTTGGCGCTGCAAAAGCCCGAGTTTAACGTAGGCCGGGTGGTGATGTTGGCCCCGCCCAACCAAGGCAGCGACGTCGCGCGCACGTTGTCGGATTACGCTTTGGTTCGTCTTGCCCTCGGTCCGGCTTTGACGGATCTGGCGTCACCCGCTATGCAAGAGCTAGCCCCGCTGGCATCGCCGTTTGCGGTCGTCGCCGGGCGTGTGGGTCCGCGCGGACAAGGGGATGGCTTGGTGAGCATCGAAGAAACCAAATTGAAGAATATGAGCAAACACTTCGTCGTTCCCGTCGCGCATACCTTCATCATGGATGATCCCGACGTGATATCCTTTAGTACTGATTTTATCGCTGCGGTGCGCGCGCAAGCTCAAAAGGCTCTTGTTAGGAAAAGCAAATCATGAGTTTCGATATGGTCCACCTGCTGAAAAGCCGTCGCTTTCTGCCGCTTTTCATCACCCAGTTTCTGGGCGCGATGAACGACAATTTGTTCAAAAGCGCACTGGTGATGTTGGTGACTTATGAGTTGGCGGATGCTGCCGGTGTTGATGGGCCGTTGATGGTGACCGCTGCGGCGGGGGTGTTCATCTTGCCGTTTTTCTTGTTCAGCGCCACGGCGGGCCAGTTGGCGGACCGTTATGATAAGGCCCAGCTTTCGCGCTTCGTCAAAGCGGCCGAGGTGGTGATCATGACCGGGGCTGCGGCGGCGTTTTTCAGCCAAAACGTCTGGGCGCTGATGGCGGTGCTGTTTTTGATGGGTGCGCAATCGTCATTGTTCGGTCCGGTGAAGTACGCGATCTTGCCCCAACACCTGCATGCCGATGAATTGATTTCCGGCAATGCAATGGTTGAGGCCGGGACCTTTCTCGCCATCTTGCTCGGCACCATTGCGGGGGGATTGTTGATTCTCACCGGCGGTGGGGTGTTGGTGGTTTCAAGCATGATTATCGGTGTGGCGTTTCTGGGCTATGGGGCAAGCTTGTTCATCCCCACCGCGCCTGCATTGAACAAAGACCTTCAAGTCGATCTCAACGTTGTCGGCGCGACGGTGCGCATGGTGCGTCACGCGGCCAGCCGTCGCGAGGTGTTCTTGTCGATCTTGGGCATTTCGTGGTTTTGGCTGGTGGGTGCGACGTTCCTCAGCCAGTTTCCAACCTTCGCCAAGGCCAGTCTGAACGCCGACGAAGGCGTGGTGACGCTGTTCCTTTCGATCTTTTCCATCGGCATCGCATTGGGTTCGATGCTGTGCAGCAAGCTGTTGAAAGGCGAGGTCACGGCCAAATACGTGCCGTTCGGCGCGATCTTGATGACGGTGTTCATGACCGATCTCTATTTTGCCAGCACACACGTGTCGGCACTGATCGGTATCAATGGGGAATTGGCCGGGGTGCAGGCGTTCCTCAGTCAGCCCATCGGCATGCGCATCACGGCGGACTTGTTGATGGTGGCGATTTTCGGCGGGCTTTATATCGTGCCGCTGTATGCCATCTTGCAAAGCCGTGGCGAAGACACCCACCGTTCGCGCGACATCGCGTCCAACAACATCATCAACGCCCTGTTCATGGTGGTGTCGGCCTTGGCGGTCACGGCGATGTTGAGCGCTGGCATGACGGTACCGGGTGTGTTCATGGCGGTGGCCATCGCCAACGCGGGCGTGGCGCTGTACATCTGCCGCTTGCTGCCCGACGAGCTGATCAAGGCGTTTTTGGTGTGGCTGTTCAAGCTGGCCTTTCGCGTCGAGGTCAAGGGCTTGGACAATTGGAAAGCGGTTGGCGACAAAGCGGTGATCGTGGTCAATCACGTGTCGTTCTTGGACGGCGCGTTGTTGGCGGCGTTTTTGCCTGAAAAGCCGATGTTCGCCATCAACACCCATATGGCCCAGCGGTGGTGGGTTAAGCCGTTTTTGAGCTTGTTCGAAGCGTTCCCCATGGACCCGACCAAGCCGCTCAGTACCAAATCCTTGATCAAGGAAGTCGCCAAAGGCAAAAAGTGCGTGATCTTCCCCGAAGGCCGCATCACCGTCACCGGCGGTTTGATGAAGGTCTATGAAGGCCCCGCGCTGATCGCCGACAAGGCCGATGCAGATGTGCTTCCGGTGCGCATTGACGGGGCGGAGTTTTCGATGTTCTCGCGCCTCAAAGGCACGGTGCGCAGGCGTTGGTTCCCCAAAATCACTTTGACCGTATTGCCGCCGCGGCGCTTGACGGTGAACGAAGAGTTCAAAGGCGCGCGCCGCCGCACCCAGGCCGGGTTGGAACTGTACGATGTGATGAGCGATCTGATGTTTGAATCGCGCCGAACCCGCCAGACCTTGTTCGACGCATTGTTGGATGCACGCACCATCCACGGTTCGTCCAGCGTGGTGTTGGAAGATATCAACCGCGCACCGTTGAACTACGGTAAATTGGTCATGGGCTCCATCGCTTTGGGGCGCAAGCTCGCAAAGATGACCGGCAAGGGCGCCAACGTCGGCGTGCTGTTGCCCAATTCGGTCGGCGCGGTGGTGACGTTCTTTGCGCTGCAGGCCGTGGGCCGGGTTCCGGCGATGCTGAATTTTTCCGCCGGTGTGGGCAATATGACGTCTGCGTTGAAAACCGCTGAAGCCGACGTGTTGCTGACCTCCAAAGCGTTTGTCGAGGCGGGCGAACTGCACGACACCATCGACGCGTTGAGCCAGCACACCCAGGTGGTGTGGTTGGAAGACATCAAAGCCAGCATCGGCCTGTTCGATTATCTGGGTGCGGCGATGTTTTCAACGTTTGCGGCGCGGGCGTGGCATCGCGGTTTTGTCAAAGACCCCGAACGCCCCGCTGCGGTGTTGTTCACGTCGGGTTCCGAAGGCACGCCCAAGGGGGTGGTGCTCAGCCACGACAACTTGCTCGCCAACCGCTATCAGTTGGCGGCGCGGATCGAGTTCAATCCCACCGATACAGTGTTCAACGCGCTGCCGGTGTTTCATAGCTTTGGTTTGACCAGCGGTTTGTTGTTGCCGGTGTTGGCGGGGGTGCGCACGTTTTTGTATCCGTCTCCGCTGCATTACCGGGTGGTGCCGGAATTGGTTTACGACACCAACGCGACCATCATGTTCGGCACCGATACGTTCTTGAGCGGTTATGCCCGCGCCGCCAATCCCTATGATTTTTTCAAGGTGCGTTATGTCTGCGCGGGTGCGGAGAAGGTCAAAGACGAAACCCGCCAAGCGTTCGTCGAAAAATTCGGCTTGCGCATTTTGGAAGGTTACGGCGCGACCGAAACCGCGCCGGTGCTGTCGTTCAACACGCCGATGCACTTTAAGCTCGGCACCGTCGGGCGCATTTTACCGGGGATCGAACACAAGTTGGAAACCGTGGACGGGATCGAAAACGGCGGCAAGCTGGTGGTGCGCGGCCCCAATGTGATGATGGGCTACTTGCTGGCCGAGCATCCCGGTGTGTTGGTGCCGCCAGAAAACGGCTGGTACGACACCGGCGATATTGTGTCGATCGACGAGCATGGCTTCGTGTCTATTCAAGGCCGCGCCAAGCGCTTCGCCAAAATTGCCGGTGAAATGGTGTCTTTGGGCGCTGTCGAGGCATTGGCCGAAACCACCTGGCCAGATGCCCGCCATGCCGCAATTATTTTGCCCGACCCCAAAAAAGGCGAGCAGGTGGTGCTGGTCAGTGAATTTGATCAAGCCAAACGCGATGATTTGTTGAAAACCGCCAAAGGTTCGGGCATCGCCGAGATCATGGTGCCCAAATCGGTCATGGCGGTCGATGAACTGCCCTTGTTGGGCAGCGGCAAAACTGATTACCCAGGCGTTGAGACCTTGGTGCAGGCGCGGTTGGCAGAAGGATGAGCGACGCGTCGAAACTGTGGCTGGTGAGCGTCATCGCGTTGAGCTCAATCGCGGCGATGTTCGTGTTTGTCGCACCGATTTCTCAACCGCTGGCTTATCACGGTTTTTCCGACCCGCGTGGTTGGTTGGGCATTCCCAACTTTGGCGATGTGGTATCCAATGTGCCGTTTGTCATCGTTGGGCTGTATGGCTTGTGGGTGGTGTCCAAGCGCACCGATCCAGGGACTTGGTCACAAGACGCGCGCTTGCCATTGGTGGTGTTTTTCATCGGCGTCGCGTTGGTGGGGCCGGGTTCGGCGTATTATCACTGGGCGCCGGACAACGCGACGTTGTTTTGGGACCGTTTGCCGATGACGGTGGGGTTCATGGGCTTGCTCAGTGCCGTGATCTGGGACCGGATCGGCATGCGCCCAGCGTTGCCGGTTCTTGTGGTGGTGGGCGTGTTGAGCGCGGTGTATTGGCACATCACCGACGATCTGCGTGCTTATATCTTGGTGCAGTTTTTACCGGTGTTGCTGATTCCGCTGATCATGGGGCTGTGGCCGCACGGCAAATGGATCACGTGGCGTGCGATCTTGTGGGCGTTTGTGTTTTACGCCCTAGCCAAACTGACCGAGCATTTCGATGCGGAGGTTTTGGCGCTGTTGGGTGAAAGTGTATCCGGGCACACCATCAAACATCTGTTTGCGGCGATGGGGCCGCTGGCGGTGGCCCTATCTTTGAGACATCAGTCCTGATCTTTGCTTTCAGGCTGTTTGTCTTTCTTCGGCGGGGCTGGCGTATCGTCGTCGTCGAACAAGATGCGATTGGCGGCGCCTTCCATGTCTTCGTATTGGCCCGATTTGAGCGCCCACAAAAACGCGAACAGCGCCAACAAGCCCAGCACCAACGCAATTGGGATCAGATAAATCAGAGATTCCACGTTCAGGTTTCCTTATGCGCGGCGGGTTGCACCGGCTTGTTCGATTGCGGATCAGTTTGACGTTTCAACGTAAAGCCTTTGCCAAGGCCCAATCGCAGCGAGTTGCTGATCACCACCAAAGATGAGGTCGACATGGCGATGGCGGCGATCAACGGCGTGACGAAACCCGCCAACGCCATGGGGATGGTCGCCACATTGTAGGCAAACGACAAGGCAAAATTTTGCTTGATCAGTTTGTCGGCATATTTCGCCACGTGCAAGACTTCCAACACCGGGGCCAGCTTGTCGCCTTGAAAGATCACGTCGGCCGCAGTCTGGCTGACGTCGGCGGCGCTGGATGGTGATAGCGACACGTGTGCCGCCGCCAATGCGGGGGCGTCATTGAGGCCGTCACCGACCATCATGACGTTTTTACCTTGCCCAGCCAATTTGTGCAGTCGGTTCACCTTGTCAGCCGGTTTCAGCGCGCCATGCCAATCATCGATGCCCGCAGCTTTGGCCGCAGCCTTCACCGCAGCATCACGATCGCCGGACAGCAGCATCACGTGAATGCCTTGGGCTTTCAATGCGGCGATGGTCTCGGTCGCGTCAACGCGCACTTGGTCGGAAAAGGCGAAGCGCACAGGGGTAACGTTTGGACGAGATAGCCACAATTCTGCTTCCACGTGCTCGGCATTATCTTCGACCCCGCACCAACCGCGACGGCCAAGGCGCACCTCACCGTCCGGTGTCATCAACTTAAGGCCCGAACCGGGTACTTCTTCGACACCTACAGCGGCAGGCACCCCTGATATTTCGCGGCTCAGCGCACGCGACAACGGATGTTTGCTGAGCGCCGCTAATGAGGCCGCCAGATGGATGTCGTCTTCACTGAGGGTGTTTCGATTGACCCAGTGCGGTGTACCGTGCGTCAGGGTGCCGGTCTTGTCGAACACCGCCACATCTACAGACGCGAGGCGTTCCAACGCCGTGCCGGTTTTGAGCAAGATGCCGCGCTGGAGCAAGCGCCCGCCTGCGACCACTTGCACGGCGGGCACCGCCAAGCCTAACGCACACGGGCAGGTGATAATCAGCACCGCGATGGCGATCATCAACGAGTCCTGCCAACCCAGCCCCGCCAACAGCCACCAGCCCAAGAACGCGCCCGCCGCCAAGGTGTGCACCACCGGGGCGTACAGCCGCGCCACCCGGTCGGCCAGGGCGACGTATTTGGCGCGGGCGTCTTCGGCGGCTTCCATCAAGCGCACGATTTCGCTGAGCAGCGTGTCTTCGCCGGTTTGCGTGACTTCGACGGTGATCGGTCCGCTGAGGTTGAGCGTTCCGGCAAACACCTTTTCGCCGCTGAGCGCTTGTACGGGTACGCTTTCGCCGTTGATCAATGAGGTATCAATGTCGCTTTCGCCGCTGAGTACGATGCCGTCGGCGGCGATACGCTCACCGGCGGCGACGAGGAATTTCATCGCTGGTTTTAGGCGTTCCGGCGGTGCGACTTCGCGGCTGCCGTCATCGTTTAAAATGGTCACGGCGCGGGCTTTCAAGCCCATCAAATTTTCACCCGCCGCACGCGCCCGACCGCGAGCACGGCTGTCGAGATAACGTCCGATCAACAGGAAAAACACCAATGATACGGCGCTGTCGAAATAGACGTGTTCGCTCATGCGCACGGTTTCCACCAGGCTCATGGTGCTGGCGAGAATCACCGCCAAAGAAATCGGCACATCCATGTTGGTGCGCCCGGCTTTCAGCGCGGTGATGGCGCTGTGAAAGAACGGTCTGGCGGCATAGGCGATGGCGGGCAGGGCGATCAACGCCGACAGCCAGTGCATCGAATTTCGGGTGAACTCGCCCATATCCTTGCCCGCCCACACGGACACGGAAAACATCATCACGTTGCCCGCCGCGAAACCGGCGACCACCATGGCGCGCAGCAATTGCTTTTCGCGTTGCTGGTTTTCGGCTGAGATCAAGCTGGGATCATAGGGGGCGAGGCGATAGCCCAAATGCGTAACGGCGTCGATCAACTGTTCGGCATCGGCCTCAGCGGCGGTCCATTTCAACACCAAGCGACGGGTGGTCATGTTGATGCGCGCATGCACCACGCCGGGTTGTTTGCGCAGCACCGTTTCGATCAGCCACACACAGGCCGCGCATTGCAGGCCTTCGACCATCAAATGCAGGGTGGTGACGCCTTGATCGTCGGTGTCGGCGAACGCTGGAAAATCGAACCGCGTATCTTCGTCGTCGGGACGCATGGTCGGCTGGTCGGGATCCAGGCAGCGGCGCTGGTAATAGCTTTCCAGCCCCATGCCCTGGATCATCTCATAAGCCGCATGGCAGCCCGCACAGCAAAATTGCGCCCCCCCGGCACTGCCTTGGGGCACGGGTTCGCCACAATGCAAGCAAACGCCGGTTGCGCTTGAGCTTGGGGCAGAGGGGCCGGTCATTATTGGATCTGGACCCTCGAACGCATTTTGAAGATGTCCTCGCCATGCGTTGCGGTGTAGCGCAGTTCCCAAAGACCCGGCAGCGCCAAGGTGGCCTTGGCGACATAGGTGCCGCCGCCCTTATAGGTGAAGATCAGATCTTGATCGAAACCTTCTTGGGTCGGGCGTTTGGCAATCGCGCTGATGTACAGGTTGTTGAGGTCTTTGCCAGCTTTGTCGGTGAAATGCAGGCGGAACACGCCCGCGCGCGGATCGTCTGTTGCCGGTACATTTTCGTAGCCGAAGCTCACTTTCCAACCCAATGCATCTTGCTGGGCGCGCTGTTCCAGCACGTCGTTGTAGCTTTTGCCTTGATTGAAGTAGTCCTTGGTCTCAAGGCCAGTCCACGTGGTCACCGCGAAATAGGCCATCAGGCCGTTGACGGGAAACACGATGCAGAAACCGGCGACGAAAATCCAGGGGTACCACCAACCGTCGGGTCGTTTTGATTTGCTCATGGTTGCCATTATGCCTTACCTCACAGGGCCGGCGAAACGAGAATCGTATTCGATTTTTTCGCCGGTTTCGATGTTGGTGAGAATGAATTCCATATCTTCGAACTGCTCGTCCAGAGAACTTAGCGGTGCGCGGACGAAAATGCGATAGGTCGCGACCGTGTCGCCACCGACGTCCAGCGTCACGATATCCACCGGGTCTTTCGCCACGCCGATCACCGTCAACTTTGCATCGTCGAGTTCGTCCACGGACAACGTGAAGGTCTGCGGAATGTTGACCATGTTCAACAGCTTGAAGGTGTAGCCATTACGGATCGATCCGTCGGACAGCTGTACGAATAACGGGGCGCGATCGCGCTGAACGTTGATTTCCAGCTCGGTCCTGTTGAGCAGCCCAAAGGTCATCAAGGCGACAACGGCGGCCAGCAAAATGGTGTAGCCGATCGTGCGGCGGCGGATGAGGCGTTTTTTCGGCTCTTCACCGCGTTCGCGCGCCATTTGGTTGGACACGGAATCGTACGTGATCAAATCGCCGGGACGGCCCAGCTTGCCCATGATCGAATTGCACGCATCGACACACAGCGCGCAGCCGATGCACTGGAACTGATCGCCTTCACGGATATCGACGCCGGTGGGGCAGACGTTGACACACAGGTTGCAATCGACGCAATCGCCCAGCGCAGGGGCGTTGGGGTTGGTGTTCTTAGCTTTGCCACGGGGCTCGCCGCGCCATGCTTCGTAGGTGACGATCAGGCTGTGTTCGTCGAACATCGCGCCTTGAAAACGCGGCCACGGACACATGTAGATGCACACCTGTTCGCGTGCGAACCCAGCCAACAGATAGGTGGTGCCAGCAAACAACAAGGTAAAGGCGTAGTCGGCGTAGGTGGCTTCACCGATGAGCATGTTGGTCGCCGTTTGTGGCGCGTCATTGAAAAAGAAAATCCAGCCCGCACCGGTGAGCAACGAAAAGAGAATCCAAACGACCTGTTTAAGAGTTTTGCGCCAGAGCTTGTTGAAGCTCCAGGGGGCTTGGTCGAATTTAATGCGCTTGTTGCGATCGCCTTCGAGCTTTTGTTCGACCCACACAAATAGATCGGTCCACACCGTTTGCCAACAGGTGAAGCCGCACCACACGCGGCCAGCCATGGCGGTGGCTAAAAACAGTCCAACGGCGGCGAGCACCAAAATGCCCGTCAGGTAATAGATTTCTTGCGGCCAGATTTCGATGTCGAAGAAATATAGGCGGCGCAGCGTCATCGACGCTAAGATCGCTTGATCAGGCTGTCCTTCGCCACGGTCCCAGCGAATCCAAGGCGCCAGAAAGTAAAACGCCATGATGGCGGAGGTGACTTTCCACTTCAGTGTGCGAAAACGTCCGGCAATTTTCTGCGGGTAAATCTTCTTGTGCGTTTCGTACAAAGAAGGTGATTGCGGCACATGGTGCTCGGATGGGGAGTTGTCCATGGGGGTCCTCGAACTCTCGAATTATTTTGCTCAAATTCAGAGTGTGAATTCAAGCTGCGTTTTTAGGACGTTTTTTGTTTCGATAGTGCGTTGAAAGAAAGGGGGAGGCCCGGTTGGCCGGAACTCCCCCTCCCATTTTTAACCAGCGCGGGCGAACCCGCAGCTTGGTGTTATTCGCCGCCACCCAGCGCGTGTACGTAAATAGACACTTGCTTGATGGACACGTCGTCCAGACGGCCTTCCCAAGTCGGCATAACGCCATGCTTAGGTGTGGAAATCTGGCTGACGAGAGCTTCACGGCTGCCGCCGTAGAGCCACAGACCGTCGGTCAGTTTCGGTGCGCCAAAGTCGCGGCCACCTTCGCCTGTTTCGCCGTGACATGCCGCACAGTCTTCAGCAAAGACCGCAGCGCCGCGCGCCGCAGCGCCAGCATCTTTGGACTGATTGCTGAGCGAAAGTACGAATTCGGTGACGTCGGAAATTTGAGCGGTGCTCAAATAATCGTCACTGAACACCGGCATCTCGCTGACACGGGTATCTTCGTGGACGCCACGGACACCGTAACGCACGGTGGTCTCGATTGCTTCCAGCGAACCGCCCCAGAGCCAATCGTCATCCGCCAGAACCGGGTAACCCGGTGCGCCGGAACCCTGCGAACCGTGACACGGTGCGCAGTTGTCGGCAAAGATTACTTTGCCGCCAGCCATGGCGAACTCCTGAAGCTTACGGTCTTTGGCGATCTCGGTGATCGGCAAAGCTGCAAACTGCTTGGTCCAAGGTGCGCGCGCTTGATCGCGAGCCTGAAGGTCATTGGTCAGATCGACGCGGGACGAATAGTTCAGCGTGCCTTTCCAATAATCGTTCAGGGTCGGCCAAGATGGGTACAACACCCACCACACGACAGCGTACAGAATGGTAGCGTAGAAGGTCCACAGCCACCAACGTGGCATTGGCGTGTTCAGCTCTTTAATGCCATCCCACTCGTGCCCGGTGGTATCGGTACCGCTGACTTCATCTCTTTCGATGTTAGCCATGAGACTGACCTCCGTTTTCACCATTTCCGTTCTTGAAGATAATCATGGCGTCGTCTTCAAACCGTTTCTTGTTGCTGGGACGAAACGCCCAGAACACGATGGCTGAGAACAACAACACAAGCCAAACGACCCATGCCTGACGCGCCAATTCCGAGATGGTTTGTAAATCCATAATTACCTCCCATCCGGGCTGGTCTGGTAAGACGTGGTGTCCACCAAGGTGCCCATCATTTGAAGATACGCCACCAGGGCGTCCATCTCAGTGACTTGCGACGGGTTACCATCAAAGTCGCCAAGGACGGCTTTGGGATAACGCGCCATAACGGCATCGCCATCACCCATCTCTGGGTTGGCCTGGGCCATAAAATCGGCCTGGGCGTTTTTGATCTGTTCGTCCGTATAGGGAACGCCGACAACACGCAGCGTTTCCAGTTCGGCGGCGATTTTGTCGCCGGACAGAGGACGATCAACCAAGAACGGATAGCCCGGCATGATCGATTCCGGCACAACCGCGCGCGGGTCGATCAAGTGAGCGACGTGCCAATCGTTGGAGTACTTACCGCCAACACGGGCAACGTCCGGACCGGTCCGCTTGGAACCCCACTGGAACGGATGGTCATACATGCTTTCGGCCGCCAACGAATAGTGGCCGTAGCGTTCCACCTCGTCACGGAAAGGACGGATCATCTGGCTGTGGCAAAGGTAGCAACCTTCACGGATGTAGATGTTCCGACCCGCCAGTTCGAGGGGGGTGTATGGGCGCATGCCGTCCACTTTTTCGATGGTTGTTTCCATCGTGTAAAGCGGAACCAACTGCACAAGTGCACCGATGGAGATCGTGATGATGGTCGCGATCGCCAGGAGAACGACATTACGTTCAAGCATTGCTTGCATGGTATCAATCCTCCCTTATTCGGCTGCCGGAGCGGCTTGCGTGTTGTCGAGGCCCATAGGGGCTTCGTCACGAATGTCGCCACGGGCTGTACGCCACAGGTTGTAGATCATCAACACGGCACCGAGAACGAACAGCAGTCCGCCGGTTGCACGAATGATGTAGTACGGGTGCATGGCTTCGACCGTCTCGATGAACGAGTACTGCAAGAAACCAAGGCTGTCGTACGTGCGCCACATCAGGCCCTGCATAATGCCGGAAACCCACATGGAAGCGATGTACAGCACGATCCCGATCGTCGAGATCCAGAAGTGCATGTTCACCAGACGCAGAGAGTACAGACGTTCACGGTTCCACAGTTTCGGTACCAAGAAGTACAGAACGCCAAAGGAAACCAGAGCGTTCCAACCCAAAGCACCAGCATGCACGTGACCAACGGTCCAATCGGTGTAGTGGCTGAGAGAGTTCACAGCCTTGATCGACATCAGCGGACCTTCGAACGTGGACATGCCGTAAAAACCGATGGACGCGACCATGAAACGCAGGACCGGGTCAGTGCGCAGCTTGTGCCATGCGCCGGACAGGGTCATCACGCCGTTGATCATACCGCCCCAAGACGGCATCCACAGCATGATCGAGAACGTCATGCCGAGCGTTTGCAGCCAATCGGGAAGCGCCGTGTAGTGCAGATGGTGAGGACCGGCCCAGATGTACAGGAAGGTCAAACCCCAAAAGTGAACCACGGACAGACGATACGAATACACCGGACGTTCGGCTTGCTTGGGAACGAAGTAGTACATCATCCCTAAGAAACCGGCCGTCAGGAAGAAGCCAACGGCGTTATGGCCGTACCACCACTGTGTCATGGCGTCTTGAACGCCAGCCCACACGATGTAGCTTTTGGTGAACTCGCCACCGAACAGAACCGCAGGGACCGAGGCATTGTTGCCCAGGTGCAAAACGGCAATGGTCAAAATGAACGCCAGATAAAACCAGTTGGCGACATAAATGTGCGGTTCGTTGCGTCTGATAATGGTGCCGCCGAAGGCGATCAAATAGGCCACCCAAACGATGGTGAGCCACAGATCAACGTACCATTCCGGTTCAGCGTACTCTTTACCCTGGGTGATGCCCAGAAGGTAGCCGGTCGCTGCCAAGACGATGAACAGCTGATAACCCCAGAAGATGAAGCTACCAAAGCCGTTGCCGCCAAACAGCGATGCGCGGCAGGTGCGCTGCACAACATAGAAAGACGAACCTAAAAGAATATTACCGCCGAAGGCAAAGATCACCGCCGACGTGTGAAGCGGGCGCAAGCGCCCGAATGAGGTCCATTCCAGGTCCAAATTCAGAACCGGGAAGGCCAATTGCCAAGCGATATAATCGCCTGCCAAGAAACCAGCTAAGCCCCAAAACGCAGCTGCGATCACGAATTTCTTGATCAGATCATCGTAATACTCAGGCGCGCTGGAACTCGCTGTATTCGCGAGGGATGCTGAAGACATCTCTGGCTCCCAACCTTGTTATCGTTAACCGAGCGATGGGCTATTGTACTGACACTAAAAGTGAAATAGACCATCAGCTCAGGAGTGAAACGGGCTCCCTAAAGCCATGAGGACCGAAAGGGGTCCTCGAACGTTCAGATTTAAACACTTATTTTCTGTTTAATGCAACGTCAAATTAGTCCAATCTAATTTGACAGGCGCTAAATGATGGAACTAATTGGCATTATAAGTTACTGAAGTAATTAGAATTATTTTCATTCTCAATAAAAATCCTTACGCAACAAGGGGATACCGATTAGATGGACCAAGGTGCATTTTTAGACAGTCTTTTGGCCGCAGGTGTGGCCCAATGCAACGCTGCCATCGATGGTTCGGAAGGTTTGCTGTTTGCGCTCTTCATGGCCGGATTCCGCCGGTGTGCGACCCATTGCATCGGCATGTGCGGGCCTTTTGTCATTTCTCAGGTGCAGGCGCGCCTGGAATCGGTTTCGGCGCAAAAGATGAGCGAATTGAAGCGTCTAACCGGCGGTGCATTGGCACCGTATCATCTGGGGCGCGGCACAACCTATTTGCTGCTGGGCGGCGTTGGCGCACTGGCGTCGCAACAACTGATGAAGGTTCCCGCACTCAATTGGATCGCAGCGGCGCTGCTGGCGGTCGCGGCGTTGTTTTTTCTTGGCTACGCACTGCGCGGACTTGGCGTGAAGTTGCCCGGCACCCAAGGCCTCGACGCGGGCGGTGGTGAAGGCACGCTGGCGCGGTCTTGGGGCAAGCTGATCAAGCCGTTGTTCGTCCATCCGGTGGGCTTTCGCGGTTATGGCCTGGGCGTGGCGCTGGGCTTCATACCGTGTGGACTTGTTTATGGGGCCTTGGCGGCGGCGGCGGCCAGTGGCGACTGGCTGACCGGCGTGTTCGGCATGTTGGCGTTTTGGATTGGCACGGTGCCCGCATTGCTGGGGCTGGGCTTGGCCGGGGGCGCGTTGTTGGGCCGCTGGCCGGACATCGCCCGCCAAGCAGCCCCGGTGCTGTTGATCGTGAACGGCAGCTTTCTTTTATATCTGGCGTGGGAGTTGCTCTAACGGGCGGCGAAGATGAGGGGCGATGGCGACGCGCGCGAAAACCTGGGGTGATTTTAAACGCTGGTGCGAAAAGCGCGGCCTCAAAGCGTTGCCGGCCCACCCGTGGACCATCGCCGCCTATTTGCGCTGGGTCGACCGGCGTCACGACGCAAAGATGGCGCGTGCAGCCTTGGATGTGATCACGCGCGAGCACTTGTTCAAATCCGCCCGTGTGCCGGGACGTCATCCCACCGTGCAAAGCACCATGGACTTGATCGAACGCCGCGCCGAAACGCGGGGCCTGCGCTCTAACCTGTTCGACGATGAAATGTTGACCGACCAAACTCCGCCGCCCGCCTCTAAGCCGGAAGCTGAGGCGGAGCCCCCGTCTGAAAAACCCAAGCGCCGCACCTTGGCCTCAAGCCCGCGTCTGGTGCGGCGACGTAATCGCTGAGGTGGGAGTTGCTTCGCACCTGCGGGGGCGTTACGCTGCATCGCAACAAACACGCAAAGACACCTGGGAGCAGACATATGAGTGACGACATCATCACCGAAGCAGCCGGTTCGGCGCCGGGCAACGCTTATTATTTCGATGAGCTGAAGGTCGGTCAAAAGGCCGGTTACACGCGCGAAGTCACCGATGCGGACATTCAGATCTTCGCCCAGGTGTCGGGCGATCACAATCCGGTTCACCTCGATCCCGAATTCGCCGCCGCGCATACCCCGTTCGGCGGCTGCATCGCCCATGGCATTTTGTCGGCGAGCTACATTTCCACCGTGGTCGGCACCATTTTGCCGGGGCCGGGTTCGATCTATGTGAACCAAAGTCTCAAGTTCCGCGCGCCGGTGCGCGCGGGCGACGTGGTCGAAACCGAAGTCGAAGTCACCGATTTGATCGAAAAGCGCGGATTCGTGCAGCTTTCGACCACCTGTTCGGTGGACGGCAAGGTGGTTTTGCAAGGCGAAGCAACGATGATGGCGCCCAAGCGCTAGGCATTCGTGTTCGCCTGGACTGACAATTCCGTCGTTGATTGGCGATTTCCCTTGACCCCAGGCGGGTGCGGCGGCACTTTTCGGCCCCATGCGGATATTTAGACACTATACCGATTTGCCCGAAGACGCCCGCGGTTGTGTGGTCGCCATCGGTAACTTCGACGGCATTCACAAAGGCCACCAAGTTGTTATCAACGAGGCCGGATCGATCGCGCGCGCCACGGGCAAGCCGTGGGCGGTGATGTCGTTCGAGCCGCACCCCGATGCGCTGTTCAAGCCCGATTGCGAACCGTTCCGCTTGTCCACCATGCGCACCAAGGCGCACATGATCGAACAACTGGGCGTGGACGAATTGCTGGTGCAGCACTTTGATTTCGCTTTCGCCGGTTTGACGGCGGAACAATTCGTCGAAGAGGTCTTGGTCAAAGGCCTCGGCGCGAGCCACGTGGTGGCGGGTTACGATTTTCAGTTCGGTCAAAAACGCCAAGGCGATTGCGAAACCCTGCTGCACTTGGGCCGCGACAAGGGTTTCGGTTTCACCGCCGTGCCCAAGGTCGTTGATGAGCAGGGCATTGTCTATTCGTCCACCCGGGTGCGCGAATGCTTGAAAGCTGGCGATGCGCGCGCCGCCGCCCATGTCTTGGACCGCGCGTTTGAATTGGAAGGCCGTGTCGAACATGGCGACCAGCGCGGTCGTCAGTTGGGCTTTCCCACCGCCAATTTGCACTTGGGCGATTTTTTGCGTCCCGCGCTGGGCGTATACGCGATCCGCGCCGGTCTGGATGAGGGCAGTGAAACCCGTTGGATCGACGGCGTTTGCAACGTCGGCAAGCGCCCGACCTTCGACAAAGGCGACGATGTGGTGTTGGAAGCGCACCTGTTCGATTTCGATGCCGATTTGTACGGCAAACACTTGCGTGTACAGTTGATTGAGCGCTTGCGCGCAGAACGGAAATTCGATGGCCTGGATGCCATCAAGACGCAAATCGCCATTGATTGCGAAAAAGCTAAAGAAATCCTCTCAAAAGAAGGCTAAAAAGGCCTCTCATTCGCACCCCAGATCGATAAGCCGAGATCATGAGCACGGACTATAAAAGCACAGTCTTTCTACCCCAGACCGAATTCCCCATGCGCGCGGGCTTGCCCAAGCGTGAACCGGAGATTCTCAAACGCTGGGCGGAAATCGACCTCTACGCGCTCAGCCGCAAGGCCGGTGAGGGCCGCGACAAGTTCGTCCTGCACGATGGCCCGCCCTACGCCAACGGTCATTTGCACATCGGTCACGCGTTGAACAAGATTCTCAAAGACGTCATCGTGCGTTCGCAGCAGATGATGGGCAAAGATTCCAACTATGTGCCCGGCTGGGATTGTCACGGCCTGCCGATCGAATGGAAAATCGAAGAAAAATACCGCGCCGAGGGCAAAGACAAAGACGACGTCGATGTGGTCGAATTCCGCAAGGAATGCCGCGAATTCGCCGCAAAGTGGATCGACATCCAGCGCGAGGAATTTCAGCGCCTGGGCCTGATCGGCAATTGGGATAATCCGTACGCGACCATGACGTTCGACGCCGAAGCGCACATCGTCGCGGAGCTCGGCAAGTTCTTGATGAGCGGCGCGCTGTACAAAGGCGCCAAGCCGGTGATGTGGTCGGTGGTGGAAAAGACCGCTCTCGCAGAAGCAGAAGTCGAATACCACGATCATAGTTCGCAAACTTTGCACGTGCGCTTTCCGGTGGCCGAAGCCCCGATCGCCGAAATGCAAGGTGCCTCCGTGGTCATCTGGACCACCACGCCGTGGACCATCCCCGCCAACCGCGCGGTGGCTTATGGCGAATTTGAATACGGCGTCTATGAAGTCAAAAGCGTTGCGGACGACAGCTTCGCCGTGGTCGGTGAAAAACTGATCGTCGCCGAAGGTTTGGCCGATCAGGCCGCCGAAGACGCAGGCATCACCGCGTGGGACCAAATCGCGTCCCATCACGGCCTGGAAGGCGTGGTGTGCAAGCACCCGTTCCACGGCCACGGTTACGAATTTGAAGTGCGCGCGCTGAAAGGTCATTTCGTGACGCTCGAAGCCGGTACCGGTGTGGTACACATCGCCCCAGGGCACGGCGCGGATGACTGGGAACTGGGCGTGCGCAACGGCGTTCCGGTGCCCGACACCGTCAACGCCGACGGCTCCTACACGGCGCAAGTGCCGATGTTCGAAGGTCTGCCGGTGTTGATCTTCGATGAAAAGAAAAAGAAAACCCGTTTTCCCGCCAACAAAGCGGTGGCGGAAAAGCTGCAAGAACTGGGCGGCATGTTGGCCACGGCGCGGATCGAACACAGCTATCCCCATTCGTGGCGCTCCAAAGCCCCGGTGATTTTCCGCAACACCCCGCAGTGGTTTATATCGATGGAGAAAACCGGCCTGCGTGATGCGGCGATGAAAGCCATCGACGACACCCGTTTCGTGCCTGCCAAAGGCCGTGCACGTTTGGAATCCATGGTTGGCGACCGCCCCGATTGGTGCGTGTCGCGTCAACGCGCGTGGGGCGTGCCCATCGCGGTGTTCGTCAACAAATCCACAGGGGAGCCGCTGCGCGACCAAGCTGTGATGGACCGCATCATCGAAGCCTTCAAGGAAGAAGGCGCGGATGCGTGGTTTACCCGCGATCCGCAGACTTTCTTGGGCAGTGACTACAAAGCCGAAGACTTCGACAAAGTCGACGATATCCTCGACGTGTGGTTCGATTCCGGCTGTACGCATACCTTTGTGTTGGAAGCGCGCGACGAATTGAAATGGCCTGCGGACTTGTATCTGGAAGGCTCCGACCAGCATCGCGGCTGGTTCCAAAGCTCGCTTTTGGAAAGCTGCGGCACCCGTGGTCGCGCGCCTTACGATGTGGTGCTGACTCACGGGTTCTTGCTCAATCAAGACGGACACAAGATGTCCAAATCCTTGGGCAACGACATCCCGCCCGAACAGATCATCGGTCAATACGGAGCGGACATCTTGCGCTTGTGGGTGGTGGGCTCGGATTATTCCGAAGACCTGCGCATCGGTCCCGACATCATCAAAAGCCACGCCGACGTCTATCGCCGTTTGCGCAACACGTTGCGCTATCTGCTCGGCAACCTCGACGGCTTTGAAGAAAGCGAACGGCTGAATTTCGCGCAAATGCCGGAATTGGAACGCTGGGTGCTGCATCGTTTGTGGGAAATGGACAAAAAAGTCCGCACCGCGTGCGACGATTACCACTTCCACTCGCTGTTCAGTGAGCTCAACAATTTCTGTTCAATCGAGCTCAGCGCATACTATTTCGACATCCGCAAGGACACGCTGTACTGCGAACGTCCCGACTCAACCTTGCGCCGCGCCACCCGCACGGTGTTGGACGAAGTGTTCAATTGCTTGAGCGCCTGGCTCGCGCCGTTCATCTGCTTTACGGCGGAAGAAGCCTGGCAATCGCGCTTCCCGGGTGGCGACAGCGTGCATTTGCGCCTGTTCCCCGATGTGCCGGACAACTGGCAAGACGATGCCTTGGCGTCCAAGTGGGCCAAGGTGCGTGAATTGCGCCGGGTCGTCACCGGTGCGCTGGAAATCGAACGCGCCGAAAAACGCATTGGGTCGAGCTTGCAAGCCGCGCCTAAGGTCTATGCCTCGCCCGATTATGTGCAGGCCATGCAGGGCGTCGATTTGGCGGAAATCAGCATCACGTCTGGCACCGAATTGATCGAAGGCGATGTGCCGGACGGTGCGTTCACCGTTGAGGGAATCGAAGGCGTCGGCGTTGTGCCAAGCACCGCTGAAGGTGAAAAGTGTGCACGCTGTTGGAAAGTGTGTGACGACATCGGTTCCAACGCGGCGCACCCGACGGTGTGTGGGCGCTGTGCGGATGCGGTTGAACATGCAGGAGCCGCTGAATGAGCGACATGGCCGTGCGCGATTCGGCTCAGGGTATGGGGCGGTGGCTTGGCTGGGGCTTGGCCTTAGCAATCTTGGTGTCGGACCAAATCAGCAAGTGGCTGATCTTGGGTCTGTTTTCTGATGCAACCCGGTCGTATTTCGAAATCACCCCGTTTTTCAACATCGTCTTGGCGTGGAATCCGGGCATCAGCTTTGGCATGTTCGGTGATGTGGGTGAGCACGGCGACACGATTTTGATCGTGTTGACGTTGGCGATCGCGACGGGCCTTGGCGTGTGGCTGATGCGCGCCGAAACGCGGCTTAGCGTTTTAGGTTTAGGCGCAATCATCGGCGGGGCGATCGGTAACGTGATTGACCGTTTTCGCTTTGGCGCGGTGACGGACTTCCTAGACCTGCATGTTTTGGGGTATCATTGGCCGGCGTTCAACGTCGCCGACAGCGCCATCGTGATCGGCGCGGCGATGTTGATGTGGGAATCCTTGTTTCTCAGCGGCGAAAGCCCTACAAATGAGGATGCAAAGCACTCAAAGGGTGAAAAATCACCGGGATCAGATGAAACACATTAAGATCATTGCATTTAGCGTTGTCGCCGCCGTCGCCCTTACGGGCTGTGATGGCGCGCGCAAAGCGTTGACCCAAACCAAAGCCGCGCCTGACGAGTTTTCGGTCTACACCCGTGCGCCGTTGACCTTGCCGCCCGATTACGGCTTGCGTCCGCCGTCGGAAATCGAAGCCGAAGCCCGCAAAGCGGACGATCCGCAAGCCGTCGCCAAGCGCGTGATGCTCAGTGGTCGCGAGGCGAAGACGCCGCTGATCCAAGCCGCGACCCCCGGCACCACCGCGTTGCTGGCGCGTGCCGGTGTACAAAATGCCGATCCCGATATCCGCCAGATCGTCAACCGCGAAACCTCGGTGTTCGCCGAAGAAGATCAGAACTTCATGGAATCGTTGATGTTCGATCCCACTCCCGGTCAAGTGGTCGAGCCGAAGAAAGAACGCCAACGCATCCAAGAAAATCAGGCGTTGGGCAACCCGGTGAACGAGGGTGAGACGCCGGTTATTGAAAATAAATCCAAGGCCCCGCTGGAAGGCATCTTCGACGGCTGGTTCAACTAAGACGCCATTTTTTGTCATCATTGCAAAGGGCCGGATCATCCGGCCCTTTTTTATTTTCCTTTTTTCGCCGCATTTTTATTTTAGAAACCTTATAAGCAATAGGCACGCAAACATGAATTGGGGTTCTATGATCAATATCGCGCGACGTTTTTGTACCGCTATCGCTTTGCTCAGCACGGTTTGGGCAGGACAAGCTTGGGCTGGGGTGTTCAACCCTGAAACCTTTACCTTGCCCAACGGTATGCAAGTGGTGGTGCTGCCCAACCACCGCGCCCCGGTGGTGCTGCACATGGTGTGGTACAAGGTCGGTTCCGCCGATGAACCAGCGGGCAAGTCGGGCGTTGCGCATTTGTTGGAACACTTGATGTTCAAGGGCACGCCTAAGCACCCCAACGGCGAGTTTTCCAAAACCCTGGCTCAGCATGGTGGCCAAGAAAACGCGTTCACCAGCTTGGATTACACCGGCTACCACCAAACCGTCGCCAGCGATCGTTTGGAAATGGTGATGGAACTGGAAGCCGACCGCATGACCAACTTGGTGCTCAAGGCCGAGGACGTGGCGACCGAACGCGCGGTGGTGTTGGAAGAACGCAACCAGCGCATCGAAAACAAACCCGGCGCTCGGCTGCGTGTGCAAGCCAACCAAAAGTTCTTTCCCCAAAACCATCCCTACGGACGGCCGATCATCGGTTGGCGTAATGAACTGGCTTCGCTGACACGCGAAGACGCTTTGGCGTTTTACAAAGACCACTACGCCCCCGACAACGCGATATTGGTGATTGCGGGCGATGTGGAGCTAGCCGAGGTCAAACGTCTGGCAGACAAATATTATGCTCCCATCCCGGCGCGCGGCGTGGCCAAGCGCGCCACGTTAACCACCGACGCACCGATCACCGGCGGCGAGACGGTGCTGCGCGATGCGCGCGTGCGCCAAGCCAGCTGGTCGGAAAACATCACCCAGCCGTCGTTGAGCAACGGCGCGCCCAAACGCGTCGCGGCGTTGGAGATTTTGAGCGAACTGCTGGGCGGTGGCGGCACATCGCGGCTCTATCGCGCTTTGGTGATCGAACAGGCCATGGCGGTGTCTGCCGGAACCTATTACGACCAAGCGGCCCGGGGCAACGGGCGCTTTGTGTTTTACGCGTCCCCTCGACCGGGTGTCAGCCTTGATCAACTGGCCCAAGCGGTGCGTGCCGAGACCAGGCGCTTGGTGGATGAGGGCCTGCAATCCGATGAATTGGCGCGCATTAAAAAGCGCATGATGGCGGATGCGGTGTATTCGCGTGACGCCATGAAAACCGGTGCGTGGACCATCGGCGGCGCGCTGGCGGCGGGCCACAGCATCGAAGACGTCGAAGCGTGGCCCGAACGCATCCAGGCGGTCAGCGAGCAAGATGTGCTCGACGCCCTGAAAGCCGTATTGGACGAGCCGAAACGCATCACCACCAAGCTGCTGCAAAACGGCAATGGAGACGGCGCATGAAGAAGCTGCTTGTCGTCCTGATCGCCATATTCACACCGCTGCACGCATGGGCGGTGGATGTTGAACGCGTCGTCAGCCCCGGCGGCATCGAAGCGTGGTTGGTGCAAGACCATTCCAACCCGGTGGTGTCGATGCGCTTTGCGTTTCGTGGCGGTTCCGAACTGGACCCGGCGGACAAGGCAGGCCTGTCCAATTTGGCCGCCAGCACGATGGATGAGGGCGCGGGCGATCTCGACAGTCAGACGTTTCAGCAAATCCTCGCCGACCAGTCGATCACGCTGCGTTTCAACGCCGGGCTCGATCGCTTTTCCGGGCAAGTGAAAACGCTGACGGAAAATCTCGATCAATCCTTCGATCTGTTGCGTTTGGCGCTGAGCCAGCCGCGCTTTGACGCAGAACCGGTGACGCGGTTGAAAAGTCAAATCATCGCGGGCATTCGCGCCGACAGCGAAGATCCCGGCAAGCTTGCCTACGATGCGCTGTTCGCCACCTTTTTTCTCGGTCACGGCTACGCCGTGGATTCCGACGGCACGGCGGAAAGCGTAGCTGCGTTGACGTCGGGTGATTTACATCGTTTCGTGGATAGGCGCTTGGCGCGATCCAACCTGATCATCGGCGTCGTCGGCGACGTCACGCCCGAACGCCTTGGCAAGCTGATGGATGAAACGTTCGGCGTGTTGCCCGCACAAACATCCGTGCAGCGTGGCGGCGATGTCGCACCCAAAGCCAGCGGGAAAGTGCAGGTGATCGAACGCGATATTCCGCAAAGTACCATCGTGTTCGGTCATGGCGGTCTCAAACGCGACGATCCGGATTATTACGCCGCATTGGTGATGAACCATGTTCTCGGCGGCGGCTCGTTCACCTCGCGCCTGTACGACGAAGTGCGTGAAAAGCGCGGGCTGGCCTATTCGGTGGGCTCCAGCTTTTATCCGCTGGACCATGCCGGTCTGGTGATCGGCAGTGCGGCCACGGAAAACGCCCGAGTGTCGGAAACCATCGACGTGATCCGCACCCAGTGGGCGCGCATGGCGGCGGGCGATGTGAGCACGCAAGAACTTAACAACGCCAAAACCTATATCTCCGGCGCGTTTCCGTTGACGTTCACGTCCACCGGTGCGATTGCACGGGTTTTGGTGGCGATGCAGCTCAACAACCTCGGCATCGATTATTTGGATAAACGCAAAGCTTATATCGGCGCGGTGGACATGACCGACGTCAAACGTGTGGCGGCGCAATACTTGCGCCCCGAGATGTTGGACATTGTCGTGGTTGGAAAGCCCGCAGGCATTGTTCCCAGCCGTTAACGTGGTAATCTGAGGGCCGATTCCGCGTATATAAGGGCGGATTGGGGAAAACTTGGACAATACCCTGGGGAATGTTGGGCCTATATGCTCTATCGTCAAATCATCCAAACGTGCTTTGAAAGCCATGTGGGGGAACATGGTCTGTCGGACGCACAGTTTCGCGAACTTCAAGAACAGACCGGGCCCATCGTCGATGAGCTGAGGGAACACTATCAAAGTGGCGCGTTGCCGCTGCTGCGCTTGCCACAAAGCACCGAAGATATCGACGATTTGCAAGCCACCGCAGCGCGGTTTCGCACCCAATTCGACGATGTGGTGATATTGGGCACCGGTGGTTCATCGCTGGGTGGTCAGACGCTTTATTCCCTTGCCGACAGCGGTTTTGGTCCGCGCAAGGGCGGCCCGCGGTTGCATTTCCTCGACAATGTGGACCCCGATACGTTTGAGCTGTTGTACGAGCAGCTGGACCTGCGCCGCACCGGCTTTATCGTGATTTCAAAGTCCGGCGGCACGGCGGAAACCGTGGCGCAGTTCATCGCCTGCCTGGACCGTCTGATGACCTTGATCGGTCGCGACAAGGTGCCCGAGCACGCCTTGGTGATCACCGAACTGGACAACGCCAACAATCCGCTGCGTTCATTGGCGCATCGGTTGAGCTTGCCGGTGTTGGCGCACGACCCCAACGTTGGCGGGCGTTTTTCCGCGCTGAGCCTAGTTGGGCTGTTGCCCGCGATGATCGCCGGTCTGGATGCGCACGCCGTGCGGCGCGGCGCGCTGGACGTACTTCAAGCGACCTTGGATGGCCCTGATCCGCGTGAAAGCGAACCGGCGGTGGGGGCTGCGATCAAGATCGCGTTTTTGCAAAAAAAGGGCATCGCCAATACGGTGCTGATGCCCTACGTCGACCGGTTGGCTAATTTTGGCCTGTGGTTTCAACAGTTGTGGGCGGAAAGCCTAGGCAAGAACGGTACCGGATCGACGCCCATTCGCGCCATGGGTACACGCGATCAGCACAGCCAGATGCAGCTGTATCTGGCCGGGCCGCGCGACAAGCTGTTCACCTTGATGACGCTCAACGTTGCGGGCAAGGGCGGCTTGATTTCCAACGCCCTGGTCAAAGAGCCGGAACTCGCTTACCTGCAACGTCGCCGCATGGGTGATTTGCTGGACGCCGAACAGCGCGCCACGGCGGAGACCTTGGTGCGCAACGGCTGCCCCATGCGTTTGTTTGAATTGGATCACTTGGACGAAGAGGTCATGGGCGCGCTGATGATGCATTTCATGTTGGAAACCATCATTTCCGCTGGGCTTTTAAAGGTCAACGCCTTCGACCAGCCCGCCGTCGAAGAAGGCAAAGTTCTGGCGCGCAAGTTCTTGCTTGAAATGGGCTGAACATGACCATTCGCCGTCTGCCCGAAACCCTGGTCAATCAAATCGCCGCCGGTGAGGTTGTCGAACGCCCCGCGTCGGCGCTGAAAGAACTGGTGGAAAACGCATTGGACGCCGGGGCCGGCAACATAGACATCCAATTGCGTGACGGCGGTCGCACGCTGATCAGCGTGACGGACGATGGTCGCGGCATGACGGCGGACGAATTGAGCTTGGCGGTGGAACGCCATGCGACTTCGAAACTGCCCGACGATGATTTGGTGCACATCAAGTCACTGGGTTTTCGCGGTGAGGCGCTGCCGTCCATCGGCGCGGTGGCGCGCTTGAGCATCACGTCGCGGGTTGAAGGCGGCGACAGTGCGTGGAGCTTAAGCGTCGAAGGCGGAAAGTTGAGCGACGTTCAGCCCGCCGCCCATCCGCAAGGCACGCGCGTAGAAATCCGCGATTTGTTCTTCGCCACACCCGCACGGCTTAAGTTTCTCAAAGCACCACGCACCGAACTGGGCCACGCGACGGAGATGATCAAGCGTCTTGCCATGGCGCATCCCGGCGTCGGCTTTACTCTGTCGGACGGCACCCGCACGGTGATCCGTTACGCGCCCGCGCAAGGCGATCTGTTCACCCAGCGCCTGGATCGTCTGGGCGCGATCATGGGGCGGGAATTTTCCGACAACGCCTTGTTGGTCGAAGCCGAACGCGAAGACATCCGTCTCACCGGTCACATCGGCTTGCCGACGCTCAATCGCGGCAACGCCCAGCAGCAGTACATGTTCGTCAATGGTCGCCCGGTTAAAGATAAGCTGTTCTTCGGTGCGGTGCGCGGCGCGTATCGCGATTTTTTGGCTCACGACCGATATCCTTACATCGCGCTGTATCTCGAAATTCCGCCCGACCAAGTGGACGTCAACGTGCACCCGGCCAAGACCGAGGTGCGCTTTCGCGACGCCGGGTTGGTGCGCGGCTTGATCGTCAGCGCGCTCAAACACGCTTTGGCCGATGCCGGGCATCGCGCCTCGACCACCGTGTCGGATGCGGCGCTGGGTGCTGTTCAACAGGGTCACAGTGGGCATCTTTATCAATCACGACCGCCACAAGACGGTGGCTATCCTTCCGCTGGCCTATCCGATCGCGCGGCAGAGTTCCAAGCGCCACTGCATAACTTCGACATGCCGCCCACCGCGCGCACCGAACAGCAGCCGTGGTCCGAACCTGAAACGGTCACAGAAGACTATCCGCTGGGCGTGGCGCGCGCACAGCTGCACGAAACCTACATCGTGTCGCAGACCGCCAACGGCATCGTGGTGGTCGATCAGCACGCGGCGCATGAGCGCATCGTGTATGAACGCATGAAGCAAGCCTTGGACGAAGGCGGCATCAAGCGTCAGGGCCTGCTGTTGCCCGAAGTGGTGGAGCTGGACGAACCGTCCGCCGCGCGGCTGACCAAGCGCATTGATGAGCTGTTGGAGCTCGGCCTGGTGATCGAACCGTTCGGCGAAGGTGCTGTGGTGGTGCGCGAAGTGCCCGCGATGTTGGGCCAAAGCGACGTGCAAAAACTGATCAAAGATTTAGCCGACGATCTGGCCGAATGGGGCGAGGTGTTGTCGCTCCACGAGAAACTTGCCGACGTTGCCTCGACCATGGCGTGTCACGGCTCGGTCCGCGCTGGGCGACGTTTGAACGGCGATGAAATGAACGCGCTGCTGCGCGAAATGGAAGCCACCCCGCATTCCGGCCAATGCAACCACGGTCGCCCCACCTATGTCGAGCTCAAGCTCAACGACATCGAAAAACTATTTGGCCGGCGTTAGTCCATTTTTACAAACTTGTTAATGCGTTTTTCATGCAGATGAGCGAACATCAATGCAGCATCCGCTTGTGTTGATATTTGCGATGAAAGACGTCGACTGTGACAGGTTCAACTGATACGATCCCCCGCGATACAGCTTCTCGCCAAATGCTCGAATCCGCTGTGGTGCGATTTTCCGGTGATTCCGGTGACGGCATGCAGATCACCGGCGGCCAGTTCACCCTGGCGACGGCGGTGGCGCAAAACAATTTGTCGACTTTTCCTGATTATCCCGCCGAAATCCGCGCGCCCACGGGAACCACGTTTGGGGTGTCGGCATTTCAGATCAATTTTGGTTCGCGCGTCATCAAGACGGCGGGCGACGAGTTCGACGTTTTGGTGGCGATGAACCCCGCCGCGTTGAAGGTGGAACTTCCGGGCCTTAAGGTTGGTGGCATTTTGATCGTCGACAACGGCTCGTTCCAAGAGCGCAACCTGCACCGTGCGGGCTATGAAAGCGATCCGCTCAAAGACGACAGCCTTAAAGCCTACCGGGTTATTGAAATGGACATTTCGTCGCTGACCCAAGACGCGGTCAGCGCATTCGGCTTGTCGAAGAAAGAAGCGTTGCGCTGCAAGAACTTTTGGACGCTCGGTTACGTCTACTGGATGTTCGAACGTGACCGCCAAGCGACCATCGATTGGCTGAAAACAAAATTTGCATCGCGTCCCGATATCGCCGACGCCAACGTCGCGGCGCTGAACGCCGGGCACGCGCTGGCGGAAACCATGGAAACCGCAGACGGGCTGCAAAGCTACTCCGTACCCCACGCGCCCAACATCGAACCGGGGCTGTATCGCACCGTGACGGGCGCGGAAGCGATGGCTTGGGGCTTGGCCGTGGGGGCCAAGTTGGCCGAACTGCGATTGGTGTTTTGCTCTTACCCCATCACACCCGCGTCGCCGGTGCTGCACACGCTGTCGAAAATGTTCGAACACGACATCGTTACGTTCCAGGCCGAAGACGAAATCGCCGCTGTGTGCGCCGCCATTGGTGCGTCGACGGCAGGCGGTCTTGGCGTGACGTCCAGTTCCGGTCCCGGGATTTCGTTGAAGGCCGAAGCCATCGGTTTGGCGGTCAGCGCCGAGCGCCCATTGGTGGTCATCAACACCCAGCGCGCCGGACCGTCCACGGGCCTGCCGACCAAGACCGAACAATCGGATCTGCTGCAAGCGCTGTATGGCCGCAATGGCGAATGCCCGGTGGTGGTGATTGCTGCGCGTTCGCCGTCGGACTGTTTCGATATGGCGATCGAAGCCTGTCACATCGCCACCAAGTACCAAACCCCGGTGATGGTGTTGAGCGACGGATACGTCAGCAACGCATCTGAGCCGTGGTTGATCCCCGACGTCGATACGCTGGAGCCGTTCCCCATCGATCTGCACGAAGACGGACCGTGTTTCGATCCGGCCATTCGGGATGCGGTGACGCTGGCGAAGCCTTGGGCGATTCCCGGTACGCCATGCCTGGAACATCGCATCGGCGGGTTGGAAAAAAGTTTCGAGACCGGCAATATTTCGTACGATCCCGCCAACCATCAAAAAATGACCGACGTGCGTGCCGCCAAAGTGGCCGGCGTGGTGCGCGACATTCCCGATCAAGGGGTTGAAGCCGGGGCCGAAACGGGCCCGCTGGTGGTGGTCGGCTGGGGCTCGACCTTCGGCCCGATCAGTCGCGCGGTGAGTAATTTGCTGGATCAAGGTCTGGCCGTCAGTCATGTCCATGTGCGCCACCTGTGGCCGTTGCCGGAAAACTTAGGCGAGCTGTTGTCCGGCTATAAACGCATTTTGGTTCCGGAAATGAACAGCGGACAGTTCATCAAGGTGTTGCGCGACCAGTTCCTGTTCGACGCCAAGGGGCTCAATAAAGTCACCGGCCAGCCGTTTAAAATCCGCGAGCTCGAAGACGCGATCCGCGCCCATTTGGAGGACGTGAAATGACGGACACGAAACTCACCGCCAAGGATTTTGCGTCCGATCAAGAAGTCCGCTGGTGTCCCGGTTGTGGCGATTATGCAATCTTAAAAGCGGTGCAAAAGACCCTTGCCGATGTCGAGGCCAAAACCGAAAACACCGTCTTCGTTTCGGGCATCGGCTGCGCATCGCGCTTTCCTTATTATATGCAGACCTATGGGTTCCACGCCATCCACGGGCGCGCCCCGGCCATCGCCACGGGCATGAAGTTGGCCAATCCAGAACTTGATGTGTGGGTCGTGTCGGGCGATGGCGATGGGCTGTCGATCGGCGGCAATCACTTCATTCATTTGGTGCGGCGCAATGTCGATGTGCAGTTTTTGCTGTTCAACAATGAAATTTACGGCCTCACCAAAGGTCAGTTTTCACCGACCTCGCGGGCCGGAACACGCTCGCCGTCGTCGCCGTTGGGCTGCATCGAAAACCCCGTTTCCGCGACCCAGTTGGCGCTGGGTTCAGGCGGTCATTTCGTCGCGCGCGCTGTGGACACGGCGCAAAAGGAACTGACCGCGACGCTCAAACGCGCCCATGCCTACAAGGGCACGTCGTTCGTTGAAATTTTTCAAAACTGCGTCGTTTACAACGATGGCGCTTTCGCCGGTTTCACCGCCAAAGACAAAGCCGCCGACATGCAAATTCATGTCGAGCACGGCAAGCCGTTGTTGTTTGGCAAAGATTTAGACAAAGGGCTGCGCATTAAGCCCGGCGCGCTTGCGTTGGAGGTCGTGAGGCTTGGTGAAAACGGCATCAGCGAAGACGACATCTTGGTTCACAATGAAACCGACAAGCCGCTGGCGTGCCTGCTGGCCGAAATGAACGAACCCGCATTCCCCGTCGCCATGGGCGTTCTGTACTGCAAGCCCGGACATATTTTCGAGGTCGAGATCCGCAAAATGGTGGAAAAAGAAACCGCCCAAGCGACCTGCAATCTGAACGATGTGCTGCGCCAAGGGCACACCTGGACCGTATCTGAGGACGATTAGCCAAAAAAAGCGCCGTGGCCCTCAACGAGGAACCACGGCGAAGTAAAGGGTGTTAAACGAAGGGAGGGCTATCCGTTCGTTGTCGTCCCCTGCGAGTCCGTTACGTTCTTTTGCATTTTGCACGCGAACGTCATTAGAAATTTGATCGCCTGTTGGGTTTCAGGCTTGCTCAGCATGGCCATGGTCGAAATCAGGCCGCCGCTAGATTTTTCTTGCGATGTTTCCACCGCAGCGTCGTGCATGGCGTCAACGGTTTCCCCAGCAAATTCGGCTAGGTGTTCGTTGGCGACATTGTTGATCATGGTTTCGGCCCAGATGACCAGACGTTCGACCATCGAGTCCGTCATCGCCGAACGTGCGCCGTGCATCAAAGTGACGAGTTCGAACAAGGTATCGAGCGCACCTGAACGATTGAGATCGGTCAGGTGGTCGATGGTGTTCATGATCGCATCTTTGGTGTCGTCGTCGTTGAGACGATCCAGCACTTCCAACGCATTGCCGCCGGTGGTGGCCATGCGTTCGACCATGCCGTCGGTCATCGCGTCGGATGCCGCTTGAACCAGGCGAAGGGTGTCGTCTTGAGTGTCACTCATATCCACCACTCCCTTACAACAAGCCGCGGGCGGACAGCCAGTACAGACGATTGTAAGCCAGCTTGAACCAATGAATCATCTGCGACGGCGCGCCGGGGTTCGGCGGCGTTTTGTAATCGAACCACACGTAGGTGCCGGTCTTCATGCCGGTTTCGACAAAGCAGAACACCTTGCCGTCGTAGTCGCGCGCCCAGCGGCCTTCGGTGAGCAAGGATGCCAAGTTGTCGATCACGGTGTCGGCTTCGAAGTGTGCGGTGGAACCGGCTTTGGAAATCGGAATGTTGGTGGTGTCGCCACACACGAACACGTCGTCCGAGCCCTCACGCAACAGCTTGGTTTTGTTGGTCGGCACCCAGCCGCCGTCGCCCAAGCCGGAATCGGTGATGACCTCGGCCCCGGCATGCGGTGGGATGGTGACCAGCAGGTCGTAGTCCAGCGTGACGCCTTCTTCCGACGAGATGGACTTAGCCTTGGGATCGACGTCTTTGGTGTTGAAGAAGGTCTCGTACTTGATGCCGCTTTCGTCCATCGCGGGCTTGGCCCATTCGGCGACGGGTTCAAGTGCGTGCAGACGGCCGATCGGATAGGTGTAGGTGATTTCGGATTTGTCCCACAGGCCTTTACCTTCCAGGTATTCCTTCAACATGAAGGTGATTTCCAGCGGGGCGACCGGGCATTTGTGCGGCGCGTTAACGTTGACGACGATCTTGCCGCCTTCGAATTCGTCAAGCGCGGAGCGCATCTTGCGCGCACCTTCCAAATCGTAAAGCCAGTGCGCGCCTTCGGCCATGCCGGGGATGTTTTGCGGCATCAGGCGCGATCCGGTCGCGATGACGAGGTAATCGTACTCATGAACGGCACCGGACTGACAGGTGACTTTTTTGCTGTCGACATCGATGTTGGAGGCCGGATCGATGTGGAAAATCACGCGTTTGTCGAGCACTTTGCGCTGCGGGCGGAACAGTTCGCGTTCGCGGATTTTGCCAAACGGAACGTACAACAGGCCAGGCTGATACATATGGGTATCGGTGGTGCCGAGCATGGTGATGGACACGTCACCCTTGCGTAGTTCCGTGCCGATGTGGCGGCACAGGCCGTTGGCGATGATGGTGCCCGCTAGGCCGCCACCAACAATGAGTACTTTCTTGGACATTGAATACCTCCCTGGAAAATGCCCGTCACGAATCCCCAAGACCGTGACGAGCCCTCTGATTAAAGTTATTTTGCTTTGCGCACGACCACGTACCAGTGGCCGTCTTTTTCACCAGACTCGACCGTTTCGTGGCCGACCTTGGCGCACCATTCGGGTACGTCTTTGGCCGTGCCTTGGTCGGTGGACAGAATTTCGACTTCGTCGCCGACTTGCAAAAGCTTCAGCGCCGCGATGAGTTCCATCAGCGGACCGGGGCAAAAAGAACCGCGGGCATCGATTACTTTACGTTCGCTCATGTTGTTTTGGCCTCCTGGGCCTCTTTGTCACACCGATTTGCAAGGTGTGTTTGTGTTAAAAGGGGGTGGATGAACTGCTTACATGGAAATCAGCTGTCCTTCCTCGGCGTCGGACAAGAACTTAGTCAAACCCATTTGACCATCGAACAGGTCTTCGACCAAATGGCTTTCATCCCATTCCAATACGTCGAGCACCATGGAACACGCCCACATGGTCATGTCGCCGAGCATTTTGCCCTGGCTGAACATTTCGATCGGATCGGGCGCGTTCTTGTCGCACAGTTCCGCGTTGAACGGGCTGTCGCTATAGCGTTCATTGCCGCTGGCGTTTTTGTCGAACACCTTGATCGCGCCCATGGACACGAAGACATGGACGGGGCGCTCAGACACCGCCGCGACCGAAGCGATCATCGACGCGAGTTGTAGCTTATCGCGGTCAGTAGAACTCAGCATGATGAAAAGCGGCAGTGCGGCCATGGTGTGGACCTCCGTAAAACATAGGGCGTAGGTGTGTTTCGCTTGAGAACATTGCGTGCAAAAGCAGGCGGTGGAGATGTTCTAGACCATTTACGGGTAAGAAATCCACACAAAAATAGTGTAATTAATTACGTCTGGAAAATACATGATAGAAGCATAATACAATAATGATGTGTTTAATTTGTTGCGCTGGGCTCGGGATGGAATTCGAGAAAGACCGCTCGTGCCGCGCCGTAGGTCTTTTCTTTGATCACTTCGAACCCTGGGGGCAGGGGCAGGTCTTCGCCGCTTGCGACCTCGGCTATGATGACCGCGTGGGGCGCAAGCCAGCCGTTTTGCGCCAACGCCTCAAGCGCGGGCGCGGTGAGGCCTTTGTCATACGGCGCGTCCAAAAAGGCGTAATCAACGGGGGGGGTGGACGGGTTGGGTAAGGCTGCGGCCTTAATGGGCAAGACGGTGCAATGATCGTCTTCGTGCAACGTGGAGATGTTGGCGTGCAGCGTTTTAAGTGCGCCGCGATGGCTTTCGACGAAGGTGGCGTGGACCGCACCGCGCGATAACGCCTCAAGTCCCAAGGCACCTGTGCCGGCGAACACGTCGATAATCCGTGCGCCGTCCAGGCCCGGTCCGGCGTTGAGATGGTTCAGCACATTGAACATGGCTTCGCGCGCGCGATCAGACGTCGGACGGGTGTCACGACCTTGCGGTGCCGCGATGGGGCGGCCTTTGTGTTTGCCGCTGACAATTCGCATGTGTCGTTACCTGCGGGGTTTGCGTGAGCGTGACTTGTCAGGACGGGACTTGTCGGGGCGGGCTTTATCCGGGCGCGGCTTGCGCGATTTGGGTTTCGGCTTGGCGTTGGGTTTGGCTTTGGCCTTGGCCCAGCCGGTCTTGGACATTTTGATCGCGGTGCCGGCACCTTCAAGCTTGCCGCCCAATTGGTCGATCATTTGACGGCGCGGGATGTGTTGGACGTCGCCGCGCTGCAGGTTGTCGAGGCGAAATGGCCCGTAGCTGGTGCGAATCAGGCGGTTCACCTGTAATTCCAAGAATTCCATGACGCGCCGGATTTCGCGATTTTTACCTTCCGTCAGCGACACGATCAGCCACGCGTTGCGACCGGTTTTCTTTTCGATGCGGGCGTTGATGGAACCGTATTTGACGCCTTCATAGGTGATGCCGTCTTTGAGCACGGCGAGTTTTTCGTCATCCACGTACCCAAATACGCGCACCCGGTAAGTGCGCACCCAATCGTTGGACGGCAGTTCCAATTCGCGCGCCAGCCCACCGTCGTTGGTCAGCAACAACAAGCCTTCGGAGTTCAGATCCAGTCTGCCGACCGACACCACCCGACCAAGCTCACGGGGCAGTTGGTCGAACACCGTTTCTCGACCTTGGTCGTCTTTGTGCGATGTCACCAACCCGGGGGGCTTGTGATAGCGCCACAATTGCGCTTCGACGGGCTCTTCCAAGGGTTTGCCATCGACCACCACGGTGGTGGGGTCGGTGATGAAGGTGGCGGGGGTATCGATGACTTTGCCGTTCACGCGCACCCGGCCCTCAGCGATCCAGCGTTCCGCGTCGCGGCGCGAACACAGCCCCGCGCGCGCCATCACCTTGGCGATGCGCTCGCCTTTGTTTTCATTTTGATCGGTGTTTTGATCGGGGTCTTGGTCAGTCATTATCTGTTTCGCGTCCTATGGCGTATTCACGCGCGGCCTCGACAAACGCGGCGAAGATGCGTGTGTCGGTGTCGGTGATTTCAAACTCGGGGTGCCACTGCACGCCCAGGCAAAAGGTCATGTTGGTGGCTTCGATGCCTTCGATGATGCCGTCGGGCGCGCGGGCGTTGATTTTTACGCCCGCCGGTTCGTCGCGCGCGGCTTGGTGATGGGCGCTGTTCACCTGAATGTGCGTTTGCCCGACGATGTCATGCAGCATGGTGCCTGGAAAGATTTCGGCGTCGTGGCCGACTTCGTCGCGCGGGTTGGGCTGTTCGTGCGCCAACGCGTTGGGGAGTTCATCGGGCACATGCTGGATCAAGGTGCCGCCCAGTGCCACATGCATTAGCTGTTGGCCACCGCAGATGCCCAGAACCGGCAGGTCGCGCTTCATCGCACTTTGTAAAATCGCCATCTCGAACGCGGTGCGCCCGTCGTTGATGCTGACCGTGTCGTGGGTGGTGGTCGCACCGTACATGGCCGGATCGACGTCGAAGTTGCCGCCGGTGATCAACAATCCGTCGATGTCGTCGGCGTAAATGTCCAACAAACTTGGCTCATGGGGCATCAGCAACGGCAATCCGCCCGCTTTGACCACGGCGCTGATGTAGTTGTGGCGCAGCGCGTACCAAGGGAATTTGGAATATTGCTCCGCTCCGCCAGTTTCACTGTCGAGCGGTATGCCGATAACGGGTGTGATGAGATCTGTTGTCATAGGGCGAATGTAAGACCCTAGGCCCGCCTGAGCAAGAAGACTTGACGCGCCCCGCCAAGGTCTGCACCTTTTGCCTATGACGAGTTCCAGCGAAACCTACATGGAAATGGCCCTTTTGGAAGCCCAAAGCGCGTTTGAGCGCGGTGAGGTGCCGGTCGGCTGTGTGATTGTCGACCCTGAAAGCGGCACTGTTCTGGCCCGTGCGGGCAACCGCACCGAAGAACTTGACGATCCCACCGCGCACGCGGAGCTGCTGGCCATCCGTGAAGCCGCCAAAAAAGCGGGCTCGGCTCGGCTGACGGGGTGCGATCTGTATGTGACGTTGGAACCGTGCGCCATGTGCGCCACCGCGATCTCGTTCGCGCGCATGCGCCGCGTCTATTTCGGCGCGTACGACCCCAAAATGGGCGGGGTCGAGCACGGCCCGGCGATGTACCAGCAATCCACCTGCCACCACAGCCCCGACGTTTACGGCGGGCTTTATGAGACGGCAGCGGCGGAATTGCTGAGAACGTTCTTTCGTCAAAAACGCTAAGGCGGACTTAGCCGGTGTTGCAATCTGGGCAGCAGTACGCGCAGCCGTCTACATGGTCGTAGATGGACTTAGCCTTGGTCACAGCGGGGGCGCAGCTGTCGTGCGAGCCCAGCGGCACTTGGTGATCCAGGTCGGGCAATCGGGTGCAGTTTTCGTTGTGCACTTCGTGTTCGCCGGTGGATTGCGCGTTGCGGTTGACGATGTAACAGGCCATTGGCCCCCCCTGTTGTCTTGAAAGTTAGAATTCTAACTAACGATGGTGGGAAGGCCTCAATGTGAACCCGTGGTGCTGGCGATCATTTTGCGTTTCAGCTTTTGGCTGAATTGGCGAGCTAAAGTCACTTGGCAAAAGGCCCAAGTTTTTTTAAAATTTTCTCTGCACTTTGCATCTTCGGATTGTGGGGAGCCTCTTCCCTTCTTTCCGATCAAAATTGGAAATGAAAAGGGGAGTTTGATGAACACACCTAAATTGATGAAAGTTCTTGCTGTTGCAGGTTTGGTTGGGGCGTCCGCATTGGCGTCCCAAGATGCTGTCGCTTGGGGCTGGGGACCTGGCTGGGGCAATGGCTGGGGCCCCGGTTGGGGCAATAATGGCTGGAACAACAACAATTGGAACAACAATGGTTGGGGCAACGGCTGGGGCAACGGTTGGGGCGATGGTACTGGCGACTTCAGCATGAGCTTCAGTGGTCGTGGCAGTGGCCGCAACAGCTACAATGGCTACGGTAACGGCTATAACGGCTGGAATGGTTACAACGATTGGAACGGTTACAATGGTTACGGTCCCGGCCCCTACGGTTGGGCGCCGTATGGCTATGCGCCTTACGGATATGCACCAGCACCCGTGGCACCGGTTGCACCAGCTCAGCCAGCAGAAACAACCAAATAACAATCATCTTCATACTTCATGTGCTTCAGTATGAAGGAAGAGAGGGGACGAAGTCATGCTTCGTCCCCTCTACGTTTTCAATTTTAGGATGGTTAAAATATGAAGGAAATCGCCCCTTTTGCGCAATCAGGGCTTTTGAAGTTTGAGAAATCTACTATATAAGCTTGGCCGTTGCTGATTTTCTTGTCCTGGATTTCCCCATGCGCCAATACCTGCATATCGATTTGCACAGCCATTCCGTTCGCCAAGACACACAGAGTGGAGAAACCCTGGCGCGTGCCGGGCGATACTTGATCGCCAAGACGCTGGTCGACTGTGGCGCGGCCACGGTCGATCCGTTAGCGCCTGAAAATCCTTTGATTTTTTCCGCAGGTGCGTTTGCCGGGACGAATTTTTCCAACGCCAACCGCATCAGTGTCGGCTGTAAAAGCCCGCTGACCGGCGGCATCAAGGAAGCCAACGCGGGCGGCACGTTTGCCTTTGCCATGGGCCAGTTGGAAATATCGGGTTTGACGTTGAACGGCGCCAGCGACGATTGGGTGGTGATCCGTATTCCCAAAGACGGCGACATCACGTTCGAAGATGCCACGCCCTATCTGGGCAAAGGCAACGTCGAAGCCGCCGAAATGCTGCATGAAACGTATGGCGAAAAGATCAGCATCGCGCTGTGCGGTCCGGTCGGCGAATACCACGGCCTGATCGCGGGCATAGCGTTTTCCGATACCGATAACCGCCCGTCGCGCTTGGCAGCGCGCGGTGGCGTCGGCGCGGTAATGGGGGCTAAAAAGGTCAAGGCGATCGTCATCGACAAGCACAAGATGCCGACCTTTCATGACCGCAAAAAAGTTATGGGCACGGTGCGCGTTTATGGTGAAAAGTTGGCTGATGACGCGAAAGTTCAAGCATTGAGCCAATACGGCACCGCCATGACCGCGGATGTGATGAACCACATCGGCGCGATCCCGGTGAACAACTTTTCCATCGGTCGCGCGACTGAGGCGGTCGACGATGTCTTTCCCATGGGCGGCGATTACATTCACGACCAAAATGAGGCCCGGGGCGGAGAAGTGTCGCACGCCTGTATGCCGGGCTGTCAGATCAAATGTTCCAACGTCTATGCGGACAAAGACGGCAAAGAAGTCGTCTCGCCGGTGGAATACGAAACCCTGGGCGTGCTGGGCACCAATTGTGGTTTGAGCGACCCGGACGATTTGGCCGCGCTCAACTATCATGCCAACGACCTGGGCATCGACAGCATCGAAATCGGTGCGTTGCTGGCCGTACTGATGGAAGCGGGCGACGCTGCATTCGGTGATGTGGCGTTTATGAAACAAGCCATGGATGACCTGCGCAGCGGCTCGGAACGGGGCCGGGAACTGGCTCAAGGCGTGGCGCGGGTTGGCGCGAAACGTGGGCTGAAACGCCTGCCGGTGATCAAAAAACAAGCGCTGAGCGCTTACGATCCGCGTGTTGCGGAGGTCACCGCGATTTCGATGATGACCACGGCACAAGGCGCGGACCACACGGTTGGCAACAATCCCACCTTCAACAGCACAGATGTGTCGGTTGCGGATTTGGTGAAGGAAAGCTTCGATCTTCAGGTTTTGTGCGCCACAAACGACAGCTTGGGTATGTGCCTGTTTGGCCGTTCGGTGAGCAACGCCAACCAACAGATGATGGTTGATGCCTTGAACGATGCGCTGGGCACGGATTTTCAGGTTGAGTTTTATGCGCGCCTGGGCTTTGAGACCCTACAGCTGGAACGCCAATTCAACGCGGATGCCGGATTTGGTGAGGCCGACAACGCCCTGCCGACGTTCTTCAACGACGAACCGCTGCCGCCGACCAACAAAACGTCACGCCTCAAAGCCGCCGACGTGACCCCGGTCATCAATCGGCTTCTTGATGATTAAACCGTCTTAGCGGTGGCCGCTGATGGCCGAATGAAGCGGCTTGGTGTCTTCGAACAGTTTTAGCTGCTCATCCGTGGCCTTGGTCTGGTGATTGGCTTTCCATTCCGCGATGCTCATGCCATAAACGGCCTGGATGGCGTCGTCTTTGGACAGTTCCGCCCCTTCATTTTCGGCGGCTTCTAGCAACCACTTGTACAAACAGTTGCGACAAAATCCTGACAGGTTCATCAGGTCGATGTTTTGCACATCTGTACGGTTTTGCAGGTGTTTAACGAAGCTGCGCCATGCGGCAGCCTCGACGTTGGTGCGGGTTTGCTCGTCCATCATCAAGCCTCTTCGCGTTCCACCGCACGCCAGCCGATGTCGCGGCGGCAAAAGCCTTCCGGCCATTCGATGGCGTCGACGGCTTGATAGGCGCTGTCTTGTGCGGCTTTGACCGTTTTGCCGATGGCGGTGACGCCGAGAACGCGGCCGCCGTTGGACACCACTTTCTTGTCTTTGAATTTGGTTCCAGCGTGGAAAACGTCCACACCTTTGATGGCGTTGGCGACGTCGAGGTTGTTGATTAACGTGCCTTTGGCGTATTTGCCGGGATAGCCGTCGGCGGCCATGACCACCACCAAGGCGGTGCTGCGTTTCCAGGTGATTTTGGTGTCTTTGAGGGTGCCGTCTGCACACGCCAACAAAGCTTCGAGTACGTCGGAGTTGATGCGCGCCATCAAGGCCTGACATTCAGGATCGCCGAAACGCACGTTGTATTCGAGAACCTTGGGCTCGCCATCCTTGACCATCAAGCCTGCGAACAGCACGCCTTTATAGGGCGCGCCCTCGGCGGCCATGGCGTCGATGGTCGGCTGAATGATTTCGGCCATGATTTTCTTTTGCATCGGTGTATCGACCACAGGGGTCGGCGAATATGCGCCCATGCCGCCGGTGTTGGGGCCGGTGTCGCCTTCGTGTACGGCTTTGTGGTCTTGGGCCGAGGCCATGGGGACGGCGGTGTTGCCATCGACCAGGGCGAAGAAGCTGACTTCTTCACCGGGCATGAATTCTTCGATCAGAACTTCGTCACCCGCCGCACCAAATGCGCGTTCGATCATGATGTGGTCGATGGCGGCAAACGCTTCGTTTTTATTGTGACAAACGATCACGCCCTTGCCCGCAGCCAAGCCGTCGGCTTTGACCACCACGCCGCCTTCCATCTTCATGATGTATTCTTTGGCGGCGTCGGGCTCATCAAACACGCCGTAATCGGCGGTGGGGATGTTGTATTTGGCCAACAGGTCTTTCATGAAGGCTTTGGAGCCTTCCAACTGAGCAGCTTTTTTGGACGGGCCAAAGGCTTTGATGCCGGCGTGTTCTAGCTTATCGACCAAGCCATCGACCAGCGGTGCTTCGGGGCCGACGACGACAAAGTCGATCTTTTCCGATTTGGCAAATTTCAACAGGCCATCGACGTCTTCGGCTTTGATATTGACGCATTGGGCGACGTCCGCGATCCCGGCGTTGCCTGGGGCTGCATAGAGCTTGTCACACTTTGGCGATTTTGCGATCGCCCAGCACAGTGCGTGCTCGCGTCCACCTGAACCTACGACCAAAACCTTCATCGGCAAAAGCCTCCCGGACTTCTAGATGTTCTTCTCAAGACCTAAATTTTATGCGCGACTTTTTTTGCCGCGTGTCCTCGTATCATACATACTGTCTCGCCGGAGTGAACTGCAAACCGACTTAAGGTTAACTAAATGACGGAAACTGGCTTAAATGCGCAGATTTTTTCGGTATCTGAGGTCTCTGGCCACCTCAAACGGGTGGTCGAGGATTCGTTTTCCTTCGTCCGTGTGCGTGGTGAAATCTCCGGTTTTAAGCGTGCGGCGTCGGGGCATCTCTATTTTCGATTGAAAGATGATGATGCGGTTCTCGACGCGGTATGTTGGCGGGGTTCGGCGGCGCGCTTAGGCGTTGAGCCCGAAGACGGCCTGGAAGTCATCGCCACCGGGCGGCTGACCACCTATCCGGGACGCTCAAATTATCAAATCGTGGTCGAGGCGGTGGAGGTCGCGGGCGAGGGCGCATTGTTGAAGCTTTTGGAAGACCGGCGCAAAAAGCTTGCCGCCGAAGGCCTGTTCGATGCGGATGAAAAGCGCCCGATTCCGATGCTGCCCGATGTCATCGGCGTGGTGACGTCGCCCACCGGCGCGGTGATCCGCGATATTTTACACCGCTTGAACGACCGCTTTCCGCGCCGCGTGCTGGTGTGGCCGGTGCTGGTCCAAGGGGATGGCGCGGCGGAGCAAATTGTTAACGCCATCGCGGGTTTCAATCGCCTCAAACCGGGCGGCAATATTCCGCGCCCAGATGTTTTGATCGTCGCGCGCGGCGGTGGTTCGTTGGAAGACCTTTGGGCCTTTAACGAAGAAAACGTGGTCCGCGCGGCTGCCGAAAGCGCCATCCCGCTGATCAGCGCGGTGGGTCATGAAACCGATACCACACTGATCGATTTTGCCTCCGACCTGCGCGCGCCGACGCCGACGGCGGCGGCTGAAATGGCGGTGCCTGTGCGATCTGAGCTGATCGCCCAGGTGCAAGACGATGGCGTACGCTTGACCCGCGCCGTCGGCCGCTTGGTGTCTGAGCACAAAACCCATCTGGCGGGCTTGGCGCGGGGGTTACCCGACCTCAACGGCTTGGTCGCCAGTCAGCGCCAGCGCTTGGACGATTGGGCGGAACGCTTGGCGGGTAGTCTGCAAACCGGATTGCATCGCCGCCACCGCCGCATGGCCGAGGTGGCGGGGTTGCTGACCTCACCGCGTCCGCGCATCGCTTATGCGCGGGATCGTCTGGACAGCCGGGTCGAGGCTTTGGCGCGCGCCGGTGGGCGTCTGACCGAACCGCGCCGCCAGCATTTGCACCAAACCGCGCGCTTGCTGGATGGCTTGTCATATGAGCGCGTTCTGGATCGCGGCTTTGCCCTGGTCACCGACGCCAAAGGCAAAGCGGTGACGCATGCCGGCGATCTCGGCCCTGGTGATGAGATCGCCATCAAGATGAAAGGCGGCGATGTCGGCGCGCGGGTTATGGGCGACGCGCCGATGAAACCTAAAAAAGCCAAGCCGCCTAAGAAAACCGATGAACGTCAAGGAAGTTTGCTGTGAGAATTCTATTTGTATGTTTGGCGTTGTTGACCTTTCCGGCACATGCTTTGGACCTTCAAGGCGCGTTCAAGCAAGGCGGCTTGGTGATCGGCCAAACGGTGCCCGGTGCCGAGGTGACCTTGGACGGGGACGGCGTTGATGTCGCCCAGAACGGTGCTTTTGTCATCGGCTTTGGCCGCGACGCGAAATCCAAAGCGGTGCTCAAAGTGGTCGAGCCCAACGGCAAGGTTGACGAACGCAGCCTCACCATCGCCAAGCAAAACTACAAAATCCAACGCATCGACGGCCTGCCTGCACGCAAGGTCACGCCCAAGCCCCAAGACGTGGCGCGCATCAAGGCCGACAACGCCAAAATTTGGGGCGTGCGGGGTTCTTTAAGCGCTGAAGCACGCTTTGTGACGGGGTTTCAGTGGCCGGTGACGGGGCCCATTTCCGGGGTGTTCGGATCGCAGCGCATCTTGAACGGCAAGCCAAAAAACCCACACAACGGCGTCGATGTCGCGGCCCCCACAGGCACCATCATCGTCGCCCCCGCCGATGGCGTGGTGGCGTTGGTACACGATGACATGTTTTACACCGGCAAGACGGTGATGATCGACCACGGCCTCGGCCTGACCACGGTGTATGCGCACATGAGCGATATTTCGGTGGTTGAAGGTCAAGTTCTGGCCCAAGGCGACGCCATCGGTGCGGTGGGCAAAACCGGACGCGTCACCGGGGCGCACCTGCATTGGGGCATGACTTGGAAGTCGGTACATCTGGACCCCATGCTGGCGGTCGGGCCGATGCCGAAGGCTGTATCGCAAGAGTAATCCCTATCTCGATTACTCAATCATTGCGTCTGTAACGAGGGGCGGTGTGCCCCGCTGTCCCAGAAAAGGGTGAGCACACATGTCTCACAACACACCGACTTTGCACCTTTTGTGCGGCAAGATCGCCGCTGGCAAATCAACTTTGGCTGATCGTTTGGCGGGCGAGCCCAACACCGTTCTTTTGAGCGAGGATATCTGGCTGGCTGAGCTTTATCCCGGTGATATCCGATCTTTGCAGGATTACGTGATCTACTCAGCCAGACTGCATGGCGCCCTGGGACCGCATATCGAAGCACTCCTGCAAAGCGGCCTTAACGTCGTGTTGGACTTTCCCGCCAACACGCCGGACCAGCGCCGTTGGATGTGCGGGATCATCGACCGCACAGCTGCGGCGCATATCCTGCATTATTTGGACGTTGCAGATGAGGTTTGTAAGGCGCGGATGCGTGCACGTAACGAACAAGGCGAACACCCATTCGCGCCCAGTGAGGCCGACTTCGATCAGATCACGGCTTACTTCGTGCCTCCATCGGAAGACGAGGGTTTCATGGTCAGAGTTTATGGAGTGGAAGATGAGCGTGGCCGGTAAAACCTAAGCCTTAGAGTTCCCTTCCAGAAGGTCCTTATGGTGTGCGAAAGCATCGGATAAGGTCGCCATGAACGTCCTGACGCGCGCGTTGGACATCATGTCTTTATGCGCCAGAACCCAAACCCAATCTTTGGGCACGGCCTCGGCCTGGGGGATGCGGACGATGCCCTCTTCACGGTCCCCGATGTAACACGGCAGCGAAGCGATGCCCATGTGGGCTTTGACTGCGGACAGTTGCAACACGTCGGAATACATATTTCCGCGTACCGGGATATCGGGGTATTTTGTCTTTTCAGGCCATTGCAGGTGATTGGCGCCATCGCCCCACCCTAGCCAGTGACAGGCTTGCGGGGTGTTGAGTGGATCATGAGTTTTAAGGTAGTGCGTGCTGGCGTAGGCCGAACAAAATACGCGGCCGACTTTCTCTCCGGCTAAGGAGTCCGGCGGATTGTCGGTATAGCGGATCGCAACGTCGGCTTCTCTGCGCGCCAGATCGCGAAACGCGTACGTCATGTTGATTTCCACATGAACATCGGGATAGAGCGTCATGAAATTTGCGATGTCAGGCATCAACAGATGCGTCGCCATGCCGTTGGGAATGGTGACGCAAATGTCGCCTTCAAGCCGTGTGTCTTTGCCCGTCAGATCGCATTCGATGGCATCGACTTCATCTTGGATTTTGCCCGCAGATGCGTGCAAAGCCTCACCTGCGGGGGTCAGGGTATAACCACCGGGTAGGCGGTCAAATAGCTTTGCACCCAATTGCGTTTCCAGGTGCTTGATGCGTCTGGCGCACGACGTGTGGTGCATGCCCAACTTATACGCAGCTTTTTTCAAGCCCTTGGTCTGGGCGATCGCCAGGAAAATTTTCAAATCATCCCAATTCATCGTTCTCAGCCTTATGGGGTGTTAGGGGGGCGTGTTATTGCATCAAGTAAACTTAAAAACGTCAACTGTTCTGCAAAAGTAATACCCCCTAGATTCGTGGTTCGCCACGACTTAGCGCGCCCTTGCAGCTTGATGAGGGCCGTTTGTGTCGATCAGGTCAACGTTGATGAGATGAGGAAATCCCATGCTTGAGCTTTACACGGACGCCACCCCCAATGGCTTGAAGGTCTCCATCGCCATGGAAGAAATGGGGCTGGACTATAAGGTCCACCAGGTGTTCTTGGGAGGCGAACAAATGTCACCCGAATTCACCAAGCTGAATGCAAACAATAAAATTCCGGTATTGATTGATGAAGGCCTCGTCCTTACGGAATCCGGGGCGATTTTGGTGCATTTGGCTGAAAAGACACAAAAGCTGTTGCCGGTGGAAACCAAGGCGCGCGCCAAGGTCATAGAAGCGCTGATGTTTCAGATGGGGTCTTTAGGCCCGATGTTCGGTCAGCTTTTGGTGTTTGCCGCGGCTTGGAACAATGAATTTCCAAAGGTGACAAACCGCTATTTTGCCGAAGTCAGTCGGATCATGAGCGTCATGGACAGCCGATTGGGCGATCATGAATTTTTGGCTGGCGATACGTTTTCGATCGCGGATGTCGCCAGTATTCCGTGGATCAGGATGTGCACCGCGCATCCCGCGATGGGGAGTTTACCGTTGGCGGAAAACGCCAAATTGTTCGCGTGGTGGCAACGGGTTTCGAGCCGGCCCGCTGTACAAAAAGGCCTGTCGATCCCTGAGCCCTTTCCCGCAGATCAGCAGTTTCAGGGCTTTATCAAAGCAACCATCGGGTTGGGTGATTTGCATCCAGGCGCGTAAGCTTTTTATTTCGGCCAGCGTTTGTGCAGCCACAGCCACTGGCCGGGGTGTTTGCGGATCCAGCTTTCCATCATCGCGTTGACGTCGGTCATGATCGTTCGCACGTCGGCTTTTTTGTCATCTGAGCGGGTGACGGTGAGCGCCGGGTGGTAGATCAGTTTAAACCGCGCGCCGGGCAGGCGGATGCATTGAACCGGCACCATCGGCGCGTCGAAACGCAGTGCGAATTCCGCCAAGGCCGTTCCGGTCATGGCGTCGCGGCCAAAAAACGGCACTGAGATTCCATCATTCAGCTTTTGATCGACCAAGATGCCGAGGTTTTCTCCGCGCTTGAGCAGCGTAAACGCGCGTTTCGCGCCGGGTGCGCCCTTGGGGATCAACTCGCCGGGGCTGGAGCGTTGGGTGAACAGCTTTTGCAGCAATGGATTGTTGGGCGCGCGGTAAAACACATGCACGCCAAAGCCCAAAATCCCCGCCGACACCGGCAGCAATTCCCAATTGCCCAGATGCGCGCCAAAAAACAGCACCGGCTTGCCGGTGGCGAAGGCGTCGTCGATGTTGTCTTGGCCTTCGATCTCGACCCGGCGTTTGCCGCGTTCGGTGAGCAGGTGGTCCATCACCGCGAATTCGAATGCGGTGCGGCCCATGTTTTCCCATACGTCGCGCAAGACCATTTCGATTTCGGCGTCGCTCTTGTCGGGAAAAGCGGATTTGAGGTTTGCGCACGCGGCTTTGGATGGCTTGAGCTTTGGCCCCAGGGCGCGCGCGAGTGCCCCTCCGAGGCTGGAGACCACCGCGAACGGCAACAGCCGCAACACGAACAACCCGCCATAAGCAAAACCTGCGCCGATGACATCGAGCACGGTGGCTTTACGGGTGCGGGTCGGCGTAACGGAGTCAGCCATCAATGCTCGTTTCTGTGCTGGCATCTGGACCGGTATCTGCACTGAGTTGGGCAACGAACGGGGCCAAAAGGGCATCGATTTCGTCGCCCTTTTTCCACGTTAGCTCAATGTCGAGAACCCGCACGCGCTTTTGCTGCTTGGGGCTGAGGCGCACATGGTCTTTGGCCGTGGTCAGAACTTGGGTGTCCACCGCATCGGCGAGGATCGAGAGCACTTCGGCTTCGCTATAGGGATGGTGATCGTCAAAGGCACGACACCCCGCCAGCTTGCAGCCGAGGTCTTGCAAAGTTTTGAAGAACTTTTCCGGCCGTCCGATCCCGGCGAAGGCAAAGACCTTTTGACCCTTCAGGTCTGCATTGTCGCCGATCGGCTCAAGCTTGGCGCGCAGCACTTTTAAGCTTTTGTAGCCTAGACGCTGCACCCGGCCCCAAACGTCGGCTTCGTCCGCGCCCAACAGCACCACCGCGTCGGCACGCGCCAAACCGGTGTCGACCGGTTCGCGTAACGGGCCTGCGGGCATGACGCGGGCATTGCCAAAACCGTAGCCGCCATCGACGACCACAAGCGACAGGTCTTTTTCGACGTTGGGGTTTTGAAAGCCGTCGTCCATGACGATGATTTCAGCCCCGGCTTCAACGGCGGCTTCGATGCCTTTGCGGCGGTCGCGGCAGACCCAGGTGGGGGCGGTGCGCGCCAACAAAAGTGGCTCATCACCGACGAGCAGGCTGGTGTGCGCATCGGGGTCGACTTGAACGGGGCCGAGTTCCGTGCCGCCATACCCGCGCGACACCACGTGGGCATTGGCGCCCTGGGCTTTGAGACGTGAAACGATGTCGATGGCGACCGGGGTTTTGCCTGCACCACCGGCGACCAGATTGCCGATACAGATCACCGGCACCGGCGCACGCCACGGTGCGGCGGCTTTGCGGCGCATGGTGTTCATGCCCGCGACCAGACAGCCAATTGGCCGCAACAGGCTGGGCATGACGCCGTCGGTTTTCCGGTCCCAAAAATCAGGTGCGCGCATGGCGGCCTCTCTCATCAGCATTGTCTGCTGGATTGTTCTTAAAATAGGGGGCAAGAGCGTTTTCAACACGCTCCAACACACCCGCTTCGGCGCGTGCGGTGTTGAACGCAACGGTTGCGGCGTTTTTACGGGCTTTTTCGTCGCTCATCAACACCTCAACAGCACCAAACAATTCGTGTTCATCTTCGACCCATTGGGCGGCCCCAGCTTGGGCCAGTGTCGAAGATATATCCTGGAAGTTGCTCATGTCCTTGCCGAAAATCAAGGCGCAAGATAGCGCGGAAGGCTCAATCGGGTTCTGACCACCGCCACCGGCCAAGGTTTTGCCCATGAAAACGATGTCGCACAGGCGATAAAACAATCCCAGTTCGCCCAACGTGTCGGCGATGTAAACATCGGTTTTTGGTGCAACGGTCTCATCCAAAGAACGCCGGACAACGTTGAGGCCTTGGGCCTGAAGCTCAGCCGATATAGTTTCACCGCGTTCGGGATGGCGCGGCGCGATGATCGTCAACAGGCCCGGTTTGCTTGCTTTCAGCATCTTGTGAACACGTCCGCAAATGGCCTCTTCACCGTTGTGGGTGGATGCCGCAAGCCACACCGGGCGCGCCCCGATGATGTTCTGAAGCGCGTTTAAAGCGCCTTCATCGACCGGAAGGGGCTTGGCGGCGAATTTCAGGTTGCCCACAGTGTTGACGGTTTTTGCCCCCAAAGTGTGAAACCGTTGACCGTCTTTTTCGCTTTGCGCCAGAACCAGCCGAAAAGCCGACAGTAGGCGCTTGATCATGGCGCTGCTTTTTTGCCAGCCTTTAAACGATTTTTCCGACATGCGGCCGTTGAGAACAATCATGGGTGTGTTTTTGGCGTGGGTTTCGATCACCAGATTGGGCCAAAACTCGCTTTCCACCCACAGCGCCACATCGGGCCGCCAGTGATCCAAAAAGCGCCGCACATACGCCACCCGGTCCACCGGCACGTATTGATGCAGGGCGCCTTGGGGTAGGCGTTCCGTCATCAATTTGGCCGAGGTCACGGTGCCGGTGGTCATCAGCACCGACCAGCCGGGGTGATGGGCGAGGATGCGATCCACCAACGCCAAAACGGACAAAGATTCGCCGACGCTGGCGCAATGCATCCACACCACCTTGCCATCGGGACGAGGGGTTGAAGCGTGACCTAAGCGTTCAGAGAACCGCGCCGGGTCTTCTTTGCCGCGTTTGAGGCGCATGTTCAGATACAGCCGGATCAACGGTTCGCCCAGCGTGGTGCCCATGCGATAAAGCGACAGCTTCATGGCGCGCGTTCCTCATCCTTGCGTGTCACCACGTGCGATGGGATGGGCAGTTCGGCGGGCGCTGGCGTTTCAAAGCCGAATTCTTGGTCGAGCTCTTGGGTCATGGCGTTGAGGCGATCCTCAACCGATTGGCGCAGCGCTTCGAAATCGTCTTCGCTGGCTTTGCGCGGCACGTCGATGGGCGCGTCGATCCACACCACGCCGCGTCCAAACGGTTTGGGGATTTGCAGGCGGTCCCAAGTGTTGAGGATTTTGCCGTTGGTCGATACGGCGGATACGGGCACCAGCTTGGCCCCGCTCATGCGTGCGATGTCGATGGCGCTCGATTGCATGCGCTGGCGCGGGCCTTTGGGGCCGTCGGGGGTGATGGCCACGGTCTCGCCGGATTTGAGCGCCTTGATCATAGCGCGCGCGGCTTCCGATCCGCCTTTTTTGGTCGATCCCCAAATGGTGTTGATGCCCAGGCGGTTGTAGCTGAGCGCGGCGATTTTGCCGTCGCGATGCGGGGTGCTGAGCATGTTGAGTGGGTGGGTGTGTTGCCAGCCGTACATCGACAGGATCATGCGCGCGTGCCAAAAGCACAAGATCACCGGCTGTCCGGCGTCGACTTGGTTTTGCACGTTGTGCCAACCGCGCACTTCCCAGCGGCTGGTGGCGTGGGCGAAGCGCACATACGATGCAATCAGCAAAGACACCAGCGATTGCGCCCAGGCTTTTTCCAGTATGCGCTTGTGAAGTTTCACGTGACGCTCCTAAGCGGGGACGGGAACGTCGATGGCGTCGTCGGCGGCGAATTGAAGTTGATAGAGGTTGGCGTATTGCCCGCCCTTGCCCAACAACTCCGCATGGGTGCCTTGTTCGATCACGCGGCCTTGATTGAGCACGTATATCAAATCGGCGTGGACCACGGTGGACAAGCGGTGTGCGATCACCAGTGTGGTGCGGTCCGCCATCAGGCCTTCCAATGCGGCCTGGACGTGACGCTCAGATTCCGTGTCCAGCGCCGAGGTTGCTTCGTCCAACAACAAGATCGGCGCGTTCTTGATCATCGCGCGCGCAATCGCCAGACGTTGACGCTGACCGCCGGACAGGCGCACGCCTTGTTCGCCGACCATGGTGTCGTAGCCATCGGGCAACTCTTGAATAAAGTCGTGGGCTGCGGCGTGGCGCGCGGCGTCTTGGATGTCGTCGAAGCTGGCGTCGGGACGGCCGTAACCAATGTTGGCGCGCACCGTGTCGTCAAACAAAGTGACCTCTTGGCTGACCAGCGCCATCGCGCCGCGCAGCGAGTCAAACGTCACGTCGCGCACATCTTGGTCGTCGATCAAGACCCGGCCATTGGTCACGTCGTAAAAGCGTGGTGCTAAGTTCATGATGGTGGACTTGCCCGAACCGGATGCGCCGACCAGCGCCACGGTTTTGCCCGCAGGCACGGTGATGTCGATACCGCCCAGCGCCACGTCGTGGACGATGTTGCTGCCCTCAACGCTGGGATAGGTAAAGGACACATTTTCAAAACGCAGTTCGGCATTGGTGATGTCGAGTTTTGTGGCGTCAGGTTTTTCGGTGATGTCGCTGGGACTATCGAGCACCTGGAAGGTGCGCTGTGCCCCGGCCAAGCCCTCTTGAATGGTGGCGTTGAGGTTGGCAAGGCGCTTGAGCGGCTCATACGCCAACAGAAGTGCGGTGATGAAGGAAAAGAACGCACCCGGATCGGTGGCTTGTTCGATCACCCGGTAGCCGCCATAGATGATCACCGTGGTCACCGCGACACCGCCCAGCGTTTCCATGATTGGGCTGGACAGCGCGCGGGTGCGCAGCTGTTTGAACGCCAGCTGGTAGAGCTTTTCAACGAAGCCCGCGACTCGATCACGTTCGTAGGTTTCCATCGAATAGGCTTTGACCATGCGGATGCCTTGAAACGTCTGTTCCAAGGCGGTGGTCAGCTGACCGGTTTCCGCCTGGGCATTGACCGTCACCTTGCGCATGCGCCGCCCGATTTTGGCGATGGGAATGATGGCGATGGGAAAGACGAAGAACGAGATCAGCGCCAATTCCCAATCTTGGATGAACATCACGGCCACCAAACCGATCAGGGACAGAAAATCTTTGCCGAACACGGTGATGCCGTGGGTCACGGCGACGCGCATGGACCCGACATCAATGGTGAAGCGTGACAACAACGCACCGGTCGATTGGTTGTGAAAGAAGTTGAGGTCCAAATCGCTCATGTGATGGAACAGGCGGTTTTGCATGTCGGCGACGAATTTCAGGCCGACATGCGCCATCATCGTCGCTTGCGCATAGTTGGACAGCCCCTTGACAGCAAAGGTGCCGAGCACCGCGCCGCCGATCATCCACAACATATCGGGGTCTTGGGCGATGAAAATCTCGTTGACCACGGGCTTCATCAGCCACGCACTCAGCGCCGTGGCTGCAGCCATCAAGCCCATAAACACCAAAGCCAGCACCAGCCAGCCGATGTAGCCGCGAATGTGTTCACGCCACAGGCGGGCCATCAGAATATGCGTGGGGATATGGTTCACGGGCGTGGTCACTTAAAACTGTTGAACGGGCGGGAATCCCCCAGGATTGCCGTGCGGGGACTTTAGCACGGCGCACGGTTGCGCCAAAGCTTTAGGAGCCGCCTTTAAGAACTGGCCTTAAGAGCCCGCAAGCGTCATGCCTTCGATGCGCACGGTGGGGGCATCGACGCCGTAGAGGAACTCAAGATCGTTGGCCGGGGTGAGGCTTTTGAACATCTCGCTCAAATGTCCCGCCACGGTGACTTCGGATACGGCGTGGGTGATCTCGCCGTTTTCGATCCAAAAACCGCTGGCGCCGCGCGAATAATCGCCGGTCACGGTGTTCACGCCCATGCCGATCAGCTCGGTCACGTAAAAACCCGCCTTGATGTCTTTGATCAGCTCAGCGACCGACTGTGCACCCGCTTCAAGATAGAGGTTCGACGCCCCCGGTGACGGCGGGCTGGATACCCCACGCCCGGCATGGCCGGTGGATTGCAGACCCAATTGACGCGCGGAACGCAGATCCAAGAACCAGGTGGTGAGCTTGCCGTTATCAATCACATTGCGGCGCTGGGTGGGCAGACCTTCGTCGTCGAAGGCGGCAGAGCGCAGGCCGCGCATGCGGTGCGGATCGTCAACGACGGTGACGCCCGGGGCAAAGATGTCTTCGCCCATCTGATCTTTCAAAAACGACGTGCCGCGCGCGATGGAGGAACCGTTGATCGCGCCGGACAGATGGCCGACCAAGGACCGCGCGGCGCGGTTGTCGAACACCACCGGCACTTGCTGGGTCTTGGCTTTTTGTGGGCCTAAGCGCTTGACCGCGCGTTCGCCAGCGTTTTTGCCGATGGCCGCGGCGTCTTGCAGGTCTTGTGACCATACCGCGCCGGTGTAATCGTAATCGCGTTCCATCCCCGTGCCTTCGCCCGCCAGCATCGACGCACTGAGACTGTGGTGGGACCGCTGATAGGTGTGCGCGAAACCGTTGGATGCGGCGAAAGCGATGGACGATTGGCTGAAACTTGCATGTGCGCCTTCGGAATTGCTCACGCCCGCGACTTCAAGTCCGGCTTCTTCGGCGATGCGCGCAGACTCGGTCAGATCGTCGGCGCTGGGCTCAGACGGGTCGAACATGTCGAAATCGGTGAACTCGGTCGCCAGCTGGTCCGGGTCGGCCAGTCCGGCAAACGGATCTTCGGGCACCGACTTGGCCATGGCCACGGCGCGTTCGACCAGTTCATCGAGTGCGCGCTTGCCGGTATCGGACGACGACACGATCGCTTGCGATTTGCCGACGAATACCCGCAGACCCAAATCCATGCCTTCGGAACGTTCCAACTGCTCGACCTCGCCCTTGCGCCACGCCAGTGACAGGGACGTGCCCTCGGCGAACAGCGCGTCCGCCGCGTCGGCCCCTTGGCCTTGGGCGGATTTGATCAGGTCTTGCAGCAGATTGAGCTTGTCTTGGATGGTTGCCGACATGGTGTTCCCTAAGTCTGGAATTGGTCTTCAGAGTATGTAGGGCGGAAAGCGTCTTAAGCCAAGGGGCCTTACGATAAAGCTTGGGCCAAATCGTCGATCAAATCGCGCACATCTTCAATCCCCACCGACAAGCGAATGGTGCCCGCCGTGATGCCTGCGGCCAATTGTTCGTCCGCTGTCATCTTTTGGTGGGTGGTGGTGGCGGGGTGGGTGATCAGGCTTTTGACGTCGCCCAAGTTGTTGGAGATGTCGATGATACCCAGCTTGTTCATGATCTTGAACGCCGCCTCTTTGCCGCCCTTGACGTTGAACGCGACGATGGTGCCGCCACGGCCCGACATCTGTTTCATCGCCAAGTCGTGTTGCGGGTGAGATGTGAGGCCCGGGTAGATTACCTGTTCGATGGCGTCTTGGGTGGTGAGGAATTCGGCGACTTCTAGCGCATTGTCGCATTGGCGCATCACGCGGAGCTCGATGGTTTCCAAGCCCTTGACCAGCACCCAGGCGTTGAACGCGCTGAGGCACGGGCCGGTTTGGCGCAAAAACGGCGCGACGGTTTTTTCCATGTAGTCTTCGTTGTTGGACAAGATCGCCCCGCCCAGCGAGCGACCCTGGCCGTCGATGTGCTTGGTGGCGCTATACGTCACCACGTCCGCTCCCAATTCCAACGGGTGCTGCAATACGGTGCTGGCGAACGCATTGTCGACCACCACCAGCGCGCCCGCCTTGTGGGCGAGGTCTGAGACCGCCGCGATGTCGGTGATCGACAGGGCGGGATTGGATGGCGTTTCCAAGAACACGGCTTGGGCCGGGGTGCTCAGAGCTTTTTCCCAGGCCTTTAAATCGGTGCCGTCGACGAATTCCGCGGTGATGCCCCATTGCGGCAAGATCGCGTTGATCACGTGATAGCACGCACCGAACAGTGCTTCCGCCGCGACGATGCGATCGCCGGTTTTCAGGTGCGCGGCCAAGGCGGCGAACACGGCGGCCATACCGCTGGCGGTGCCTTTGCAGAATTTTGCGCTTTCGACGGCGGCGAGGCGATCTTCGAATTGGGTCAGCGTCGGGTTGCCGTAGCGCGAATAGACGTAGTGGTCTTCTTCGCCGGTAAACGACCGTTCGGCCTGTTCGGCAGACTCGTAGACGTAACCGGACGTCATGAACAACGCTTCGCTGGTTTCACCATACGGCGTGCGTTCCAGCGCGCCGCGCACTTGTTGGGTGGCGGGACGCCAAGCGGAGGTGTCAGTCTTTTTAGTATCGGTCATGTTCCGGTTGTCCTTCAAAAAAACAAAAAAAAGCCCGGACCGAAGGCCTGGGCATATTTCATGCTTTCCCATTGCTTCGGCCTTTTAGCGGATTGTTTTACGTGGCCGCAAGCCGACCGGCCAAATCACCACGTAGATACGGCTCTTAACATGTCGAACTGAGCATTGATCGTCAAGATGCTACTTTTATGGCGAAGCACAATTTACACCCCATATATGCGGGGCAGCCCTTGCAGTGCCGCCGACCCTCTGGCATACGAGAAGGCGTATTTTTAACGGAGACCGCTTATGTCCAATTCCGCCACCACCGATCAGCTTTTCTTCGAACACACCGGTATGGATCGGGGCCGGGTCACGGGCCTTGTCGAAGACGCACTTGGCGGCGCGGACGATGGTGAGCTGTTTTTGGAATATCGCCAGTCCGAAAGTCTGCTGTTCGATGACGGTCAGTTGAAGTCCGCCAACTTCGACACCGCCCAAGGCTTCGGCCTGCGCGCGGTGGCGGACGAAACGGCGGGTTATGCCCACGCAACCGAATTGAGCGAAGACGCCATCAAGCGCGCTGGGCAAACCGTAAAGACCGTGTGTCACGGCCACGGCGGTACCTTGGCGGAGCCGCCCAAGGGCACCAATGTCAAACTTTACGGCGACACCAACCCGCTGCAAGGCATGGCGTTCGACGCCAAGGTCAAGCTGCTGGGCGATATCGATGCCTATGTGCGATCCAAAGACCCGCGCGTCAAACAGGTCTCCGTCTCGCTCGCGGGCAACTGGCAGGCGGTGGAAATTTTGCGCCCCGGCGGTCACAACGCATCCGACATTCGCCCGCTGGTGCGCATCAATGTTTCGGTCGTGGTCGAACAAGATGGGCGCATGGAAAGCGGATCGTTCGGCATGGGTGGCCGGGCGGAGTATGAACAGTGGATCACTCCGGAAAACTGGGTGAACATCGCCGATGAAGCTTTGCGCCAAGCCATCGTCAATCTCGATAGCGTGCCCGCACCCGCCGGTGAAATGACCGTGGTGCTCGGCCCCGGCTGGCCGGGTGTGTTGCTGCACGAAGCGGTGGGCCACGGCCTGGAAGGCGATTTCAACCGCAAAAAGACCTCCGCGTTTGCCGGATTGCTCGGTGAACGGGTGGCGGCCAAGGGCGTCACCGTGGTCGATGATGGCACCATGCAAGACCGTCGCGGATCGCTGAGCATCGATGACGAAGGCACGCCGACCTCCAACACCGTGTTGATCGAAGACGGCATCTTGAAAGGCTTCATGCAAGACCGCATGAACGCGCGCCTGATGGGTATGGAAGCGACCGGAAACGGACGCCGCCAAAGCTATGCCCACGCGCCGGTGCCGCGTATGACCAACACGTATATGTTGGATGGCGATATGGAGCCTCAGGAAATTATTCAGTCTGTCAAAAACGGCCTATACGCCGTCAACTTCGGCGGCGGGCAGGTCGACATCACGTCCGGTAAGTACGTGTTCAGCTGTACCGAAGCCTACAAGATCGAAGACGGCAAAATCGCCGCCCCGGTCAAGGGCGCGACCTTGATCGGCAGTGGGCCAGAAGACCTTAAGCGCGTTACCATGATCGGCAATGACACGAAGCTCGACACCGGTGTCGGCATGTGCGGCAAGGACGGCCAAAGCGTGCCGGTCGGCGTCGGCCAACCGACCATGCGCATCGAAGACCTCACCGTCGGCGGCACGGCGGCTTAAACCGTCCTCCATTAATCAGTCTTGGTATGCTCAAAACGCACTATAGGAAAATAACCCTTGACGCGGCGGAATCGTTTTGTTAGAGTGCTGACAACGATGTGGCGAAGTGTGTCTGGACCGAATTGAGGCCTCGCCCATTACGACAATTTTGTGGGGGCGCATGGTTTATTTCAAGACGTTTCGGATTTGGATTTACGCCGTCGTTTTGGCGGTGCTTACGGTTTCATCCGTGCAAGCGGACGAAGTGTATGACCGCAGGAGCGTTCGGACGTACATCGATTTGACCTACAGTGACGATACGCCGGTTCGACGTTTCAGGGGCGATGTGACGTGGTTGGTGAAAGGCATGGAAGGTTTAAGCAGTGCCGACACCCAGGCTGTTTTCGACCTCTTCGATCAATTCACGGCGAACGCATTGCGCAAAGGCGACGATGAAGAAAGCGCCAACCTCATCATCGATTATGTGAACAACGTGGCTTTCGAAGCCATGACGCCAGATCATAGGCCGCGCATGCAAGGCGACGTTGCGGATGATGCGTATGTGGAAACGCTAAATCAGGTGGCGGAAAACCGTAAAAACCTGGTGTCCAATTTTCAAACATCCGGCCTCGATCAAACCATCCTTTTGGCCTCGGTCTTGGCGGAAAACCACTGGGCGAAGCGCGGCACCTATATCCCGCCGCGCCGCTACCTGATGCAGATCGTGTTTTTCATGCTCACGGGCACGAAAAACGGGGGGGCGGTATATGAATCCGTGCAAGCTTCCGCACCGGATTTGCCGGAGTTCACGGAACTTCCCATTTTGGACGAAGCGCTGATCTACGTTCTTTACACCAACGATAATTGGAACGCCCTGCCGACTGAGCGCGCCCGCGAGGAACTGCTCGACGCCATGATGAGTTATTTACAAAGCACAGGTCGGGGATTGTGACGTGATGATACGGCCCTTTTTTAAACGGCTGCTCAAATCCTGCGCCCTGATGGTGGTGTTGAGTATCGGGGTGGATGGCGTCGCCAAAGCGGAAAGTCCGTATCCGCGCACTCAGGTGGAAAATCACTTGCGGGCGATGTTTGTCAATTTGGATGACTTTATAAAATTATCGGAACAAAACCTTCCGCCAGAATATTTTTCTCGTGACTTGGCTGGCTTTGACTTTTTTGTGGGGAAGGAAAAGGTTCAGGCTTATTTTTTTGGTATTAAAAAAGAAGAAATTGAACCTGGGCGCACCATTCTAGAAAATTTATTTTCAGGCATTCTGGGAATATCTCTGAGTGTGGTCGATCCCTATAAAGAGGAATTCAATTTAATCGTATACCTATCCGATAACTTAGCCTTTGATGCAATGTCGCCTAGATATATGTCGCTTCTCAAAGGGAATAGTTCTGAAAAAACGTATGTCAAAGGTTTGCGGAGCAGGGAAACATCCAGCAGCGTTTATATGACGCCAAGATACTTGCGCGACAAAGGGGGACCACTTTCCGTGGTCGCTACAGAAAGATATACGCATGAACAGGCTGAAGCGTATTCATTTGAAGTACAATTTAGATACACGCTGTTTGTAGCTCTAACGGGAGCAAGGTTCAGTGACGTAATCCAGCCTTCTGTCGTCAATGATCCATCCACGATGAATAAATATGATGGTTTCGCGCCCATCGACCGGGCCGTTCTGCGTGCGATTTTCAACAACAAAGATTGGTCTGGTTTGGCCTACAAACCGAAAATGAAGCTGCTGACCGACCGGGTCATGGAGCAGCTCAATGGCATGTCTTCGAGTGTGATCTTCGATCGGCATTTTGCACACGATGGACCTGGGAGAATGACGTGATGATACGGCCCTTTTTCAAACGACTGATCAAAGCCTGTGCCCTGATCATGGTGTTCAGCGTGGCAGTGCTGTGCCTCAGCGTTTCGGCTCGAGCACAAACCGTGTCTAAGACGGATGTGGAGCGTGAAGCGAACGCCGGGAATTTCGGTAAGGCGTATGAGGTGTTGGTGCGGCTTGCCGAAAGTGGCAATGCGCAAGCCCAGGGTTTTTTGGCTTATGTCTTGTATGAGGGCGAGTGGGGCGTTCCGGTTGATGAAGCCAAAGCGAAAGCATGGATGCAGTCAGCATTGGACCAAAATGATGCTTACGCACATCTGTTCGTAGCGCTGACCAATATGCCCGATGCTGCCGAAGAAAATGCTAACGATCCGTCACTAATACAATCTCATGATTGGAAAACCAATATCCGTATCTCAGCGGAAAATGGTCATCCGTATGCTCAGCATATGGTGGGCAGTTGGGCTTTGGGTAATGAGAATTATAAAAATGCAGAGGCATGGTTTCGTAAGGCTGCGATACCTGGCAGGGATTACTATGCGGTCGAAATGTTGATGGCGCAGAGTTGGTATCAGAATCGTAAAAATTTCCTAATAGATGCTATTTACGACAAAAGCCATGCTGGCAACACGCAAGGCTTTGAAGCTCTTGCCACGGCTTATGCGGTTGGAATCAATACCCGGATAAGTTATCGCAAGGCGCTATTTTTTAGTGCACAGGCCTTTTTTCTAGGTGGTTCTAGGTCCGAGAAACTCCAACAACTTCTTTCAAGAAAAATATCCGGAGAAGAAAGAACTCAGATTTCACTCCAAGCCTTTCAGCAATTGTTAGCTTGGATAAAAACGCCTGAGACCTACCTGGGAAAAGCCTCATCGGTGTGTTTTCTAGATGAGGAATATGATCTCGACTGTATCAAGCATGCTGTCGAAGATCATCGTTTTTGCGAGACTGGCTACATCCTTTGGGGTTTTGATAACTTTGTTGAATTTCCGGCGTATATATCGTGTCGAAAATCTTTCTACGAAGACCTTCCACTCAACTGAACTGAATTAGGTGATATCTGTGATGCGGAATCTGCGCAGAAATATAAAGGGTTTGATCTGTGCGGTTCTCTGCACGCTCTGTATCACCACGCCAGTCTCTTTCGCCAATGCGCAAGAGCTCTCCACCCACGATGTGGAGCGTGAAGCGAACGCAGGGAATTTCGAAAAAGCGTATGAGGTGTTGGTGCAGCTTGCCGAAAGTGGCAACGCGCAAGCCCAGGGTTTTTTGGCTTATGTTTTGTATGAGGGCGAATGGGGCGTGCCCGTCGATGAGGCCAAGGCAAAAAAGTGGATGCAGGCTTCGTTGGAGCAAAATGATGCCTATGCCCATTTGTTTGTCGGCTTATCCAATGCGCCAGATAATACGGACCAGACGGCCAACGATCCGTCTCTTATCGTGTCTCAAGATTGGAAGGCGAACATTCGTATCGCAGCGGAAAATGGGCATTCCTATGCTCAACATATGATGGGTCTGTGGGCTGATACGAAACGTGAAGCCTTGGAATGGCTACGCAAGGCTTCCGGGCGAAATGCGTTTTCATATCGACAAGATGCGCGAGATTATTATGCAGTCGATTATCATTTTTTAAAGGGGCCACGCCTCCATTCAGGTCGGCTCAAACTTGCAGAATTTGGACGCAGAGAAGGTAGCGGCAACGGAACCGCATATGTCGTTTTGGCAATATCTCACATCCATGGCCTTCAACTGGGCAGAGATTATGAAGAGGCTTACATTTACGCGACTTTGGGGTCTCTGATGTCTTCAGCGATTTCGATGGATGTTGAAGACATAAAACTTTTGTTGAATGCAATTCCTTCAAGCAGGCAGAAAATACTTAAAGCTGAAGCCTTCGATCGACTTTTGAAATGGGCGGATAATCCAGAAACTTACATCAGTCAGGCGGCATCTTGGTGTCGAAGTGTTGGTGAAGGGAATAGTTTGGATTGCCTCAAGCAAGCTGTCGAAGATCATCGTGTGTGTGAAATTGAATATATTGGCTGGAACTTCAGTAACTTTAGAGCTTTTCCTGCTTATAAGGCCTGCAGGAAAGCTCTGTATCCTACCCCCTAACCTCAAACGTAAATAGGTGATGAAATGGCAAATCCGCTTCGTGTTGTTTCACGCCCTGACCGGGGCCAGGGCCAGTCATGTGATCCAGTCCTCGGTGATGAACCCACGTTCCGTGCAAGAACGCCACACTGGCTTTACCCCCATCGACCGGGCCGCACTGCGTGCAATTTTCAACAACAAAGATTGGTCAGGGCTGGCCTACAAACCGAAAATGAGGCTGCTGACCGACCGGGTGATGAAGTAGTTAACGCCGGTCTTTGGCTTAAGCTGTCCTGCATCAATCAGTCTTGGCATGCCCAAAACTCGTTATAGGAAAATAACCCATGATGCGATGGAGTTGTTTTGTTAAGGTTCTGACAACGATGTGGCGAAGTTTGTTTAACCTTCAGATTTTCTGGCGAGGATGGTGTCGATGTTCAAGGTGTTGAAGTTTTCCCGCCGCATATGGTTATACGTCATCGCCCCGGTGGTTCTATTGTTTCTGTTGTACGGTTATTTCCTGATTGCCGGGATTCTGATGATGGACTCCAAGTATTCCGGACAAACATTTCATTTGATCGCAATCGCTCAAGGCCGTTTCACCCCTGTGGAACATTATGGCTTTGATTGGGAACTTCCTTCCCCAAGACTCAAAATACCAAAAAAGGTGACTTGCACCCGCTATGGCGGTGAAGGCAAAATCCTTGAAAATCAGGATTACCAAACGTGTATCACCCCATATTTTTGGGCGGGTGGTCCAGGATGCGCATGGTGGCGGTTCGAGGCCTGCGATGCGTATGCGGTCGATGATTTCATCCTCACCCAACAGGACGTTCTGATGCACACGTTGCGTGCTTTACGAGAGCCCTGCACCTATTTGCCGCCAGCAGATGAGTTTCAGGGGTCCGAATTTGACGGCATAAATATTAGAGACCTGACTTGGGATTTTCGGAAATTCTCCTGCGATAAAGGGGAAGGGCGTGTGCCTCACAAAGTTGTGATCAACGTCCGGGACGACGAAGGTCACGTCGTCGCTCAGTTCAAGCACCTGCCATATCCCCGTTCGGTTCTTCCTTGGGGCTTAGACGTCTATTAATGCTTTAGATTATCAACAACGTATCAAGGCCGGGATTTCCCCGGTCTTTTTTTATGGAAGCACACAGGGGCTGCCTTTGTTTGCTTTGGCATGCGCTCATTTGCTTCCGGAGAGCTTATGAACTTGCGTCTGTTTTGGGATGAAAAACTCGCCATACCACAAACGGAAGATAAAACAAAAAACAACCAATCCACATCGTTGGCGAAATTATGGCGGGCAAAAAGCCATAGCCACTAAATGTAAGTGTCAGAACAGAAAAACACGCAAGTGACCAAAATACCCTTTGCGAGTCTCGGATTGCCTTCATCAACCTTTCCATGAGGGCAAGGTAGCATGATCACAACTTAAGATTAAGGAGAGATTTATATGAAATCCCCACAAACCTATGTAACAGAAACCACTATCAAAGAAGTACTAAAGCCCATACTCGGAGACCCGGACCCTTGGGATTATACATCCCCAACTCCATGGCCAGGCATGTATATTAAAGGCACCAATGGAGCTGAGTATGTGGCCGATGAAGTTGCATCAATATTGGGAGATGAATTGCAGCCTGGTGAGTGGCACCGGATAGGAACAGAAATCACGCTTGATGTGAACAATGGTATAGCTGTTGAGGTTGCGAAAAACTGGGCAACACGCCGCGCGCTTGAACGGCGTGGGTTCAATATTTTTGAATCCGCACCGCGCGCAGGTTCAAGAACATCAGCAGAAAGCGTACCTCATGTTAGTCACGCTAGATTAGAATCTACACCTGATCAGGTTTTGAACGCCCCGATAGAGCAGTGGAGCAATTTCGATGTGGGGGTTGCGTTTCGTGAAGTGATGCGTTTGGGAGAAACGCACCCTGATGCGATCAAATTGGCGACGAAAATTCGGGATTGGTATACCTCTCCACTCGAAAAGCAATTTGAGGTGAAGCCATTTGGGGATGACCAAACTGATATCTATGCGGATGGAGCAATTTCTCTCTCGAACATATCTGTAACGCAGGATTACGTTTTATCCTCCTATGAAAAACAAGGCTTTAGTGCGGAAGAAGCTGCAAAACATTTATCACAGCAAGTGTCTGAGGGCGGTTTTGGGTTAAGTGCGGCACAATTCGGTTTAACTGTTCGGGAATCTCAAGCCATCTCCGATGCGGCGAACAATATTGATATTCGTAACCGGGGCTTTACGGGACAGGAAATGATTGCTGCGGAACGTTACCGCACAGAATATCAAAAAACGGGTCGTAAGGATATCGCAATGGAAAAAGCTCGGGCAGGCCTTGCGGAAGCGCGGACTTATAATGGCCCATCTGAAGATATCAGCTTTGAAGATGAAATGCCGGTGGATGAGTTGCGTGCGCAATTGGAGCGCAATACGACATTACGTGACCAACTGACAGAAACATTTAATGGTCCATCTCAGGACCGAAGGCCCCGCGACAATCTATATGACCCAAAAGACATTACGGCTTACATCGATACCTTCCGTGATGAGGTTGAATTGTCACGTGTACGGGGAGACCATCGTATCAGCGGTGTTCCCGAGGGGGCTGTAGTCAGTGCGGGGAGCCAGAATTCTGTGAGCTTGTCTCAAGAACGCCGTCAAGAAGACCACATGACCCCGGAGCAAAACCAGCGCCAGTTGGAGGCAAAGACGGCGGTGCGGGAGGCGAAGGCGCAGGCTCAAGCCGCCCAAGCGGCCCCCAAAACGCCCAAAACGATCACGATCAACGTACCCAGGCAAGATTATGTATCCGGTCAAGCACTACAAGGTGCGGCGCGCGCCGCGAACCATAACATCGACACCACCGGGTTGAATGTGGATTTGTTGGACAAGCCCGCGACCAAAACGCTGCCGGGTCAATATGAGGTGACGCTTGGGGGTTGGCCGGCGGTGTCGGGGGCGCGTGCGCCTAAAACCCCGGCTCAAAAGCAAACGCCGACGCCCAAAAACGGTCCGGACCTTATGGCGGTCGATAAACGCTCAGATCAGCAGCGCGCACAAGCGACTAAAACTGCGGCCCAAGGCGATGGTTTGTTAAGCGAAACATCAAAACCAACCCGCGCCAGCGCCAAGGAAGACACCTTGGACGACGCTGAATTTGGTGTCGATAAAGCACCGAATGCGGAAGTTGTGAAGGTCGATAAACTTGGGGAATCCGTGAACGTTCACGATGTCGAGTCGCTTGAGGAAAACGCGATTTCTAAGGCGCAGGAGGAGCGGGAGCGACAGAACCGGGGCGCGCGTCAGGGGCGAGAAAGGTCGGGCAAGGTATCCAATGACAATGCGGCATACGGCGGGGCGGGCTCTCAGGCTGGACGTGATGCTGCGTCGCAAATTTCAATGGGTGAAACTTCTGGACGGTCAACGGGCTATAATGATCGTCAGGATCTTGCGACGGCATTGTCGAAATCTGGACAGCACGGTGACGTCGGTGTGAGCAATTTGACCGATTACGGTACGATTCGTGGCAGCCAACAAACAAATATGCTGGCCGAACAGAATAAGGGTCTATTCGATGATAATGATTCCGGTAGCGGTTCCAGCTCCCGCGTCATCTGCACCGAATTGGTGCGCCAAGGTCTGATGGCGCCGAGCCTTCAGCGCTTGGATATTGCCTACACCTTGCGCCATCTTTCCCCTGCCACGGTGCGTGGTTATCACGCTTGGGCGGTGCCGTATGTGCGGTTGATGAAACGCTCTGGCCTGGCGACACGCGTGGTCGAGCCGTTGGCGCGCTGGCGGGCGGAAGAAATTGCGTTTCGCATGAAATCGCGTTCGCGTCCGCATTACCGGGGCCGCGTGGTGCGCTGGCTGGGTGAACCTGTGTGTTGGGCGCTGGGTACGATGCTCGGCTGGGTTGGCGATCCGGATCGCTTTTATCCGCAGCCTGATCGAAACTGAGCAGACTTCAGTCGAGGCTTGGCGCGGGCGCAGGGCTTGCTGCCAGGGCGTGAGGATTGCGTTCGCGCAGGCCTTCGGCGAACGACAGGGCGACGATGCGCGAAACCTCTTTGTCCACCTGTTCGGAAAAACGCAGGAAGTCGTTGGTCGCTTCGATGATGGCCTCTGGGTCGGGCGTGGCGCGCACGGTCTTGATCAACACGCTGCCCGCGGCATGCATCTCGCGGTGGATGTCTTCGAGCTTTTTGTGGGCATCGTCGGAAAGGCCTGCGCGCTTCATGTCGCGATACCATTGGCCCAAGCGGCAGTAGGCTGGGTTATGACGCAGGTCGAGGCGCGGCATCTTGTCCCACTCGCTCGGGCTGGTCATGGTCATGGTGTAGACGGTGTCCAACACCTTGCGCCGGTATGACAGGTGATTGACCCAGGCGTTATACAAAAAGCCCAGCTCCGACGACGGCCACGCCGGATCGTCTTTGACGATGTCAGAGAATTGTTCGATGGGCAGCGGTTTGCTCATCCAAAAGCCTTGCGCTTCACTGCAGCCGGATGCGAGCAGGAAGGTGTACGCGCCTTCGGTCTCGACCCCTTCGGCGATGGTCTTGATCGACATGTCGCGCGCCATCAAAAGGCTGGAGCGCACAATGTGGGTGTTTTTGGAATCGTCCGCCATGCGCCCGACCACGCCCTGGTCGAGCTTCAGTGCGGAAAACGGCAACTGGCTGAGCACATCCAAGGACGCATAGCCGGTGCCGAAATCGTCCATGACGATTTCAATGCCCAGTGCGACCAAGTCCAAAAGTGTGGCGTGAATGCGGTCCGAGCGATCGAGGATCGCGGTTTCGGTGATCTCGATCTGAATGTTGCCGGGGTTGATCAGCTGATTGCCGATGAAGCTGCGCAACATTTTCACCAAATAAGGTGAACGCAAATCCAGCGCGGAAACGTTGAAGGCGATTTGGATGTCGGGCTTGATTTCGCGCAGTTTGGCGATGTCTTGCACCAGCTCCGTCAGCATCACGGCGGTGATGTCGGTGATGAAACCGCTGTCTTCGGCTTGGGGCAAAAACAGCCCCGGTGGGACCAGCGTGCCATCGGACTTGTTCCAACGCAGCAGGGCTTCGCCGCCGACGATTTGTCCAGTCTGGAACGAAATTTTGGGCTGGAAATGGAAACAGAATTCGCCGTTATGCAGCGCCTGTTCAATCTCAGCAAGGCTAATCTTGCCGTCACTCATGTTGGTATGTGGTCCCCGATTTTCGCAACCGAAATGTTTGCGTGACGAATCGTATCATGGCCTTGGAATCGTTGGCAATGTTGAAGCTTGTGTGGTGTTGATTTGATCAATATGCATATTCACGAAAGATCGGATCGATGCAGCCTTTCCAGCGCCGTTCATAGGCAAACAGCAGGTCTTCGGCCGGGGTTAAGCCGGATTCAGCGATTTGGAACAGCGGCTTGAGGAAACGGCTTTCATCCAGGCCGACGCCGTCCAGGCGCTTGCGCCGCACCAGACCTTCGTGGGCGCATTCCAAAACATCCATCGCGATATCGCCGACGGTGCCCTCGCGAAACGGCGTGTTGAGCGCCATTTCCGGAACCTTGGCGCGCAGGTGGTCGTGTTCTTCGATGGTCCAATCCTTGACCATGTCCCAGGCGTGATCAAGCGAGCCTTGATCGTACAGCAAACCCACCCAAAGGGCCGGCAGGGCGCACAGGCGGCTCCACGGTCCACCATCCGCGCCGCGCATTTCCAGGTAGCGCTTGAGGCGCACTTCGGGGAACGCTGTGGTCAGGTGATCTTCCCAGTCTTTTAATGTGGGCTGTTCGCCGGGCAGTGCCGCCAGCTTGCCGTCCAGGAAGTCCCGAAACGATTGGCCGGATGCGTCAAGATAGGTGCCGTCGCGGTAAACGAAGTACATGGGCACATCGAGCATGTAATCTACATAGCGCTCAAAGCCAAAGCCGTCTTCGAACACGAACGGCAAGTTGCCGGTGCGATCGGGATCGGTGTCGGTCCAAATGTGACTGCGATAGCTCAGATAGCCAGCCGGTTTGCCGTCCTTGAACGGCGAATTGGCGAACAGCGCTGTGGCGATGGGTTGCAGCGCCAGCGATACGCGGAACATCTTGACCATGGTGGCTTCGCTGTCGAAATCCAAATTGACCTGCACGGTGCAGGTGGACTGCATCATATCGAGCCCGAGCTTGCCACGCGTGGGCATATAGTTTTGCATGATCGAATAGCGGTTTTTTGGCATCCACGGCATCTCATCACGCGGCCACTTGGGCTGATAGCCAACGCCTAAAAAGCCGATGCCCATTTCAGCGGCGACGGCCTTCACCTGTTGCAGGTGAGTGCCGACTTCTTTGCAGGTCTCGTGGATGGTGCTGAGCGGCGCGCCGGACAATTCCAATTGCCCGGCGGGTTCCAACGTGATCGATGATCCATCGTCTTGTACCAACGCGATGACGTTGCCATCTTCGCTGACCGGGTTCCAGCCGAAACGGGTCAACTTGTCGAGCATGATGCGCACGCCTTGATCACCGTCGTAATCGAGCGGGCGCAGGTCGTCCAGGCGGTAAGCGAATTTTTCGTGCTCGGTGCCGATCAGCCATTTGTCGCGCGGTTTGCAGCCGCTTGCGAGGTATTCAACCAGATCGGACTTGGAGGTGACGACGGTGTTTTGATCGCTCATGGGATGACCTTAGATGTTTAGTTTTGAACGGTTTGCGGCGCAGCCTATTGATCGCGCCAATCTCCGCATTGGGCTTGTATCACGGCGAGGGCGGCAATGGCCGCCGTTTCGGCGCGAAGGATTCTCGGCCCCAAACGGATCGCAATAGAAATGGGCAAATTGAGCACGCCGTCAAGTTCGTGTGCCTCAAACCCACCCTCGGGACCGATCAGCAACCCCACGGGACCGTCGATGGTTTGAAGCTGTTGGGCCAAAGGTGGCGCATTTCGGCGTTCGGCTGCAACCATTAAAGTGCGATCTTCGGGCCAAACGGTCGCCAGCTTGTCCAGGGCTATGGGCGCTGATATCTCCGGCACGCTCAGGCGTTCACATTGTTCGGCTGCGTCGATGGTTTGTTGAACCAAGCGTTCTTGTTTGAGGCGGCGGTTTTCGGTGCGCGCGGTGAAAACCGGGATCAGGCGTTCGACACCCAATTCCACGGCCTTTTCGACGACCATGTCCAGACGGTCTTTTTTCAACGGCGCGAACGCCAGCCACGGGCCGGGCTCGGCGCGCGGCGCGTGGATTTGTTCGATGCACTCGGCCACGGCTTTGCTTTTGCCAAGATCAACGAGCCGCGCGCGCCATTCGCCATCGCGGCCATTGAACAGCCGCAAGTCGTCGCCGACCTTGGCGCGCAGCACCGCGCGCAATTTATGCGCCGGGCCGGGGCCTAAGGCGGTGGGCCGCCCTTGGGCCAGTTCGGCATCGCAAAAAATGCGGGTGATGGCTTTCGAATCGCTCATATTCAGATCATAAGCATGTTTGCATACCAGTACAGCAATGACGTACAACAGTGCCATGACTGAAATTGCCCAGCCAACCCCGCCGTCCAATAATGCCCCCAATGATGCCAGCGACATTCACACCGAAGGTTGGATCGCACGCCTGACGCCCAAGCCGGTGCGCCCGTACATGTACTTGATGCGCCTGGACCGTCCTTACGGGGCGTGGCTGTTGCTGCTGCCGTGTTGGTGGTCGATTGCTTTGGCGGCGGATGGAACGTGGCCGGATGTGACGCTGTTGGCGTTGTTCACTTTGGGCGCGTTTATCATGCGCGGTGCGGGTTGTGTGATGAACGATATCGCCGATCGCGATTTCGACGGTCAGGTCGCGCGCACCGCCAATCGGCCGATCCCCAGCGGTCAAGTGTCGGTCAAGCAAGCCATCGCGTTTCTCACGTTTTTGGGCTTTCTCGGCCTCGCCATCTTGGTGCAGTTCAACGTCTTCGCCATTGGCGTCGGCGTGCTGTCGTTGGCGACTGTGATCATCTATCCGTACATGAAACGCTTCACCTACTGGCCACAGGTGTTTTTGGGCCTGTCGTTCAACTGGGGTGCGTTGTTGGGCTGGGCTGCGGTGCAAGGCTCGCTCAGCGCCGCGCCGGGCGTGTTATATGTGGCGGGCATTTTGTGGACGCTCGGCTACGACACCATTTACGCCCACCAAGACAAAGAAGATGACGTGCTGGTCGGCATCAAGTCCACAGCTTTGCGTCTTGGCAATACGACGCGCGGCTGGTTGGTGTTTTTTTACGGCGGCGCGATTGCGCTGGTCGCCCTCAGCGGCTGGCTGGCGGGGCTGAGCCTGTATTTCTATCCAGCGCTGATACCCGCGGCGGCGCATTTGGCGTGGCAGACCGCGACGCTCGACATCAACGATCCGAAAAACTGCCTGATGCGGTTCAAATCCAACCGCGACTTCGGCCTGTTGCTGTTCGCCGCCGTGATTGTTGGGCAAGTGGTTTCATAAACGTCAACTGAGATAAATCAGCGTGTTCCAGCCATGCGCGAGCGCCGTTTGGGACAGTGCTTTTGCACGTTTGGTGCGCAGGGCGGGGCTGTTGATGCCCGCTTTGATGAAGTTGTCGGGTTCTTCTTGAGGCTCGATCAAGGATCGGGCGTAGTCGAGCACTTCACTTTGGCTCATCGGCATCCAGGTGCGCCCTTGGCTATTCAGTTCCGCCAGCGGCACCGGCTGGCCATCGCGGTTGAGGCAGCCACGGCGCGATAGATATGCGTGTGCACTTTCGAGCGTGTCGCCATTTTCAATCTTTAAGTTGATACCGTGCAGCCGGGTGTAGTCGTAATTCACGCCCACCGCTTCGGTTTCGTGCATGCGGTCCAGCTGCGCATCGGTCAGCCATGTGACGAAGACGTTGCTGCGCACCCCCGGTGCGTGGGCGAGGGTGGCGGGGATTGATCCGTAACTGGAAAAATGCGCGCTGTAGACGGCATCGAAATCGTGCAGCGTGGCGCGTGTGACATAGACCGGTTGGTCGAGTAAATGGCTGTGGTTTTGATACTTGCGCGCCAATTGCTGCGGCGAAGCGTTGGACCCGGACGCGATCACCGCATGGCGACCGTCGGTATCATGGCCGTTTGGCGCAAGGGTATTCCAGCCGTTCTGATCAAGCACATAAGACGTCTCAGGGATGTCGAACGGATAGGCTTTGGCGTGGGCGATTGGGCACGTTTTTGTCATAACCCGATGAATATGGGGTTATTCAGCCGCTGCGTCCAGATATTGCGACACATCGACCTCGTCGATTTGTTCCGGCTTAAGGAAGCGTTCGGCATATTCTTTGTAGATACCGCTTTGTAAAAGCAGGCGGAATAGGTCCGGATCGATATGCTGGTCTTTGACCATGAAGGACAAAATTTTGATGCTTTCGCTCAGTGTTTTGGCCTTTTTGTAAGGTCTGTCTGCTGCGGTCAGGGCCTCGAACACATCGGCCAACGCCATGATGCGCGCGGGCACCGACATGTCTTCCTTGGTCAATTTGCGTGGATAGCCGGTGCCGATCATGGTCTCGTGATGCGCACCGGCGTATTCAGGCACGTTGCGCAAATGTTTGGGGAACGGCAATTGGCCCAACATCACGATGGTCTGGATGACGTGATTTTGGATGATGTAACGATCTTCGTTGGTCAGCGTGCCGCGCGCGATGCACAAGTTATACAGCTCACCCCGATCGAACAATTGATCCGGCGTGTCCATTTTAAAGCCGTAGTGTTCGGCGTTTATGTCTTCGAACGCATCGGTGCGCGGGAACACGTGATCGACCCTGTTGGCCAGCAACGGTTCTTGTGTCGGCAGCACTGAGGCGGGCTCGGCTTGTTTGCGGGTCAATTCTTCGTGGGAAATGCCGATCCGGTCATCCAGCGTGCGGGTCCAGGTCTCTGCGGCGATGACCTTTAGGCGTTCGACTTTATCGTCGGCCATAAACTCGCCACCGACGTTGCATTCGGCGACAAAGGCATAATCGTCATCAATTTGTGTCAACTGAGCATCAAGTTCGACTTTAAGCGCATCCGCGTCGCCGCCGTTCGCGACTTGCTTCCAATATTCGATTTCAAGCTCGCGCTTTTTGACTTCGAACCGCATGCGCACTTCGTGGATGCGATCGTAAATGGTTTCCAGCTTGGTGGATTTATCGACCACGTATTCGGGCGTAACCACTTTGCCGCAATCGTGCAGCCAGCTGGCCAGATGCAGTTCGCGAAAGCCAGCCTCGTCAAGATCGAACGCGCCGAGTTCGCCGTGATCGGCATCGACGGCGGCGGTGGCAAGCATTTCCGCCAGTTCCGGCACGCGCGCGCAGTGACCGCCGGTGTAGGGCGACTTGGCGTCAATCGCGCCGGCAATCAGCTTGATGAAGCTGTCCATCAAACGCGCTTGTGCGTCGATCAGCATTTGGTTGTCGACCGCGACGGCGGCCTGTGAGGTCAGCGCCTCAATCAGCGGCACGATCTGAGCCGAAAACGGGATCGATTCGCCGCCCGAATCTTTGGCGTTCAACAGCTGCAAAACGCCGATGATTTCGCCCGAATGGTTTTTCAGCGGCACATTGAGGAACGATTTCGAACGATACCCAGTGCTTTCGTCGAACTTGCGCGGACCGGTGAAATCGAATTCGGTGGCTTCGTAGACGTCGGCGATGTTGACCGTTTCGCCCGATACCGCCACATGTGACGCGACGTTTTTGTGATTGGGCTCGCCGGTTTCGACGTCGTAGACGGAAATCGGCGGAAAGGGGATGTCTTCACCGGTGGTGCCGCCCTTGGCGATGCCAAGGCTGTCGGTGCGCATGATTTCGAATTTGAGGTATTTGCCGTCGGCTTCGGCTTCGAACACCTCTTCGCCGTCACGTTCGACCAGATGGCCGCACAAATAAAGTGTGCCGCCATCCGCGTTGCACAGCGCCTTGGCTTCCAGAAGGATATTTTCCAACAGGCGGTGATGGTTGCGTTCAGCCGATAACGCGATGCCGATGTCGATCAGCTTCGCGTAGTCTGCGGTGCTCACCGCTCGTCTGTCTGGCCCACGTTTAGGCGTCGTCCCATTTGGCGCCATGTTCTTCGTTTCCGACGCTTACGCGCTGGCTCCCCTCGAAGTGGTTTCCCACGAATTCAATCAATTAAAGCACCTATTTATGATTTAGAAAATGATGCATTCTTTCTATACATTGTATCACAGCCCTATTTTTTCATTGCAGGCGGTCACAAAGCTGTGATCTTTGACACATGGCATACGAATCCCTAAGAGATTTCATCGACGAATTGGAACGCGCCGGCGACTTGGTGCGCGTTTCCAAACCCATTTCGCCCGAGCTGGAAATGACCGAAATTCAGACCCGCTTGATGGCCGAACAGGGCCCTGCGGTGTTGTTCGAAAACCCGGTCGACGGCGACGGAAAGCCTTATGGCAAGCCGGTTTTAGTCAACTTGTTCGGCACGGTCGAGCGGGTGGCGCGCGGTATGGGGCGCAAACCGAGTGAGCTGAAAAGCGTCGGCGAGACCTTGGCCTTTTTACGCCAGCCCGAACCGCCCGGTGGGTGGCGCGAAGCACTGGGAATGGCGCCGCTGCTCAAAACCGTGATGTCGATGAAGCCCAAAACGGTTAAATCCGCCCCCTGCCAGGAGGTGGTGATCCAAGGCGACGACGTCGATTTGGGCCAACTGCCGATCCAGACCTGCTGGCCGGGCGAGCCCGCGCCGTTGATCACGTGGCCGTTGGTCATCACCGCCGGACCGGATCCCAAAAACGACAAACGCGATGCGCCCAATTTGGGCATCTATCGCATGCAGGTGACCGGCAAAAACACCACCTTGATGCGCTGGCTGCACCACCGTGGCGGCGCACAGCATTTCCTGCGTTGGAAAGAAATGCGCGATGACCCGATGCCGTTGGCGGTCGCCATCGGTGCCGATCCGGGCACCATCTTGGCCGCCGTGACGCCGGTACCGGACACCTTGTCGGAATATCAGTTCGCCGGATTGCTGCGCGGGGCCAAGGTCGAGCTGGTCGATTGCAAAACCGTGCCGTTGCAGGTGCCGGCCACGGCGGAGATTATCTTGGAAGGTCACGTCAGTTTGTCGGAGATGGGTGACGAAGGACCTTATGGCGATCACACCGGATACTACAACAATGTCGAACCGTTCCCGGTGTTCACGGTCAGCGCCATCACCATGCGCAAAAAACCCATTTATCTGAGCACCTACACCGGACGCCCGCCTGATGAGCCAAGCGTTCTGGGCGAAGCACTTAATGACGTGTTCGTGCCGCTGTTCACCCAACAGTTTCCCGAGGTACGCGATTTTTGGCTGCCACCCGAAGCCTGCTCGTACCGGGTCGCGGTGGTGAGCATGAAAAAGGCGTACCCCGGTCACGCCAAGCGCATCATGATGGGGGTGTGGTCGTATCTGCGCCAGTTCACCTACACCAAATTCGTGATTATCGTCGACGAAGACATCGACGCGCGCGATTGGAACGATGTGATGTGGGCGATGTCGACCAACGTCGACCCGGCCCGCGACGTGACCATGGTGGAAAATACACCGATCGATTATTTGGATTTCGCCTCACCCGATTCCGGTCTGGGGTCCAAGATGGGCATCGACGCGACCACCAAGATCGGCCCGGAAACCAAGCGCGAATGGGGCGAAAAAATCCGCATGGATCAAGACGTGGTCGAAAAAGTCAGCACCATGTGGGACGAGCTGGGCCTACCGGGTTCGGGCAAGCCGATCTGGAAATGACGCTATGGCTTTAATGCGGTAAATTCCGCAATCGCCCGACATGGCCGTAGGCGATAACACGGTTCCTTCCACAAGGTGGAAAAACGCTGATTTTTTGTCCGGATGGGAGTTTCCTTTGTGCCCATCCGCCCTATATCTAGGCGCAACGCCAACATTTAATGAGATGATTTTATGCCGTTTTCAGCAGTTCGCGAATTTTTAAAGTTAGAGGCGGCAGGTGGTATCTTGCTGATCATTGCATCAGCGATGGCCCTGATCATTGCAAACTCACCGATGAGCGGCCTGTATTTGGCGGCGCTCGACATTCCGGTGGCGGTGAAAGTCGGCGCGCTGGAAATCGCTAAGCCTTTGATCTTGTGGATCAATGACGGGCTGATGGCGGTGTTCTTTTTCCTCGTCGGTTTGGAAATCAAACGCGAATTTATGGAAGGCGAGTTTTCCAGCCCGTCGCAAATCGTTTTGCCCGCGATGGCCGCGTTCGGCGGCATGGCCGGTCCTGCGCTGATTTACGTCGTCATCAACCAAGGCAATGCGGTCAACATGGATGGCTGGGCGATCCCGACCGCGACGGACATCGCGTTCGCGCTGGGCATTTTGGCGCTGGTCGGCAGCCGCGCGCCGTTGTCGTTGAAGATTTTGCTCACCGCCATTGCGATCATTGACGATCTGGGCGCGATCATCATCATCGCGCTGTTTTATACCGATAGCCTGTCGGTCCCCTCGCTGATGCTGGGCGGCGGGTTCATCGCCGCGTTGGTGGTGATCAACCGCTTGGGCGTCATGCGTCAAGCGGCGTACATCTTGCTCGGCATCGGCTTGTGGGTCTGTGTGTTGAAATCGGGCGTGCATGCGACGCTGGCGGGGGTGATCACGGCGTTTGCCATTCCCATGGGCAAAGGCGGCGAAGGCGCGCCGTCGATGCTCAAATCGCTAGAGCACACCCTGCACCCCTGGGTCGCCTATATGATTTTGCCGGTGTTCGCGTTCGCCAATGCGGGCGTGTCGTTCACCGGCATCGGCATCGATAGTTTTGTCGAACCGGTCAAGCTGGGCATTTCCGTCGGGCTGTTTGTCGGTAAGCAGATCGGCGTGTTTTTGATGCTGTGGCTGGGCATTAAACTGGGACTGTCGGCGATGCCGCGCGGAACCAATTGGGTTCAGCTTTATGGTGTATCGTTGTTGTGCGGCGTCGGCTTCACGATGAGCTTGTTCATCGGCTCGTTGGCGTTTGAGCACAGCTCGTTCGATGTGCCGATCCGGCTCGGCGTGTTGACGGGGTCGATCTTGTCGGCGGTGCTGGGCTACGTGCTGCTCAGGTCGCAACCGCTTCAGGTGGCGGAACGCCATAACGCTTAAATGAGGAAGGCACCCTATGCACAGGCGCGCGGTTTTAAAGGCGGGATTGCTTTCGGCCTCGTTGATCGCATCGCCGCTGTACGGTGCCCAGGCTGAGCCATGTGATGCGTGTGCAGGGATGGATGGCTTTGTGCCGCCCAATCAAATCGACGATACGATCCGCAAAATGGTCGGCAAATACAGGGGCGGCGGCGGTTCGGATAACGTCGCGATCCAAAAAGAGCGCGGCGTGATTGAAACCGGCCTGTCCCCGGATTTTCTAAACGGCGCAAACTGTCCTGAAATCGACAGCGAAAAATGGGCCATCGATTACAGCTACAAGCGCGGCAAGGCGGCATTGCACAAAGGCATCGATATCCCTCAGCCAAGAGGCACGCCCATCCGCGCCATCGCCGACGGCGTGGTGGTTGGTCGGTTCATGAACGACGGCAACAAAAAAGGCATCGAAGTCATGCTGCGCCACACGCCCGCACAAACCGGCTTGGCGTTTTGGACCTATTCGCAATACACCCACCTGCAAGAGATGTCGCCGCTACCCATCGGCACGCAGGTCAAAATGGGTGACGAAATCGGCAAGACCAGCAACACCGGCAAAATGGGCAAACGCGTGCGCCGCGACGCTTTGCACTTCGCGGTTTTTTACAGCAGCCACCCCGAATGGTCCCACGACGGTATTGTGGTGACGCCGAAAGGCGGGCGCTTTATGGACCCAAACGCGTTTTATCGTTTGAGTCCACCGTACGACTCGCCTTCATTGGTGCAACTGCCCGCCAGTGAAAAGAACGTCCTGACCCCGTATATGACGTCGGGTGGCGCGTTTGTGCCACCGGATACAAAACGCATTTGGCCTTACGTATGTGATTAGCCCTGAATCCACGGCAATCCCGCGACCTTCCAGCCGTTGACGGTGCCGCGATGCTTGTCGCCGTTGGGGTCGCCTTCAAACCCTGAGCTGACGTTGTAGCATTGGCTGTAACCCATCTCCGTCAGCGCGTGCGCGGCGTAGGCCGAACGCACGCCGGAACGACAAATCAACAGCAATGGGGTGTCTTTGCTTGCGGGTTTGGCAGCTTCCAAAACTTGCGGCACGAAATTGCGGTTGAGGTCCATGCGCGGGTAATACAGCCACGGCACAAAAACGGCGTTGCGTTTGATCAGGGTCATATCCACGATGCCGACATAGGCCCATTCTTCCGGGGTGCGCACATCGATAAGAATTGCGCTGGGATCGTCTTGCAGACGTTGCCAGGTGTCTTCGGGTGAGATATCGCCAGCGTAAATAAGCGGGGTCTTAGCGGTCATCTGTGCATCCATTGGGTCGTTGAAAGGGCAATGCGGATTTTTTATCAAAACCCGTTTTTGCTCTTTGTCCCACACACTATATAGTCAAACGGATCTGACTTTACGTCCCCCAACAAAAGCAGGCTAAAACACTACGATGTCTGTGCGTGTATGCCAATAGGATTGCCTTTATGGATTTACAGCTCGCTTTTGATTTGTCCTTTGCCGATCTTTACGACGATCAAGCCCTTGAACGCGTGGATGATGCTTTTATCAAGGCGCTGGGCGCGTTGGATGCGGATTTGCACGCGCGCTTGGTGGCGGCGCGAGATAACCCCGACAGCTTGGACGACAAGGGTGAGGCCGACCTGCTGTTGCAGCTGGCTCCGCACCTGGATGCATTCATCGCTAAGCTGTTCGGTGTTGAGGATGAGCTGGCGGCTTTGTCCGGTCGGCACACGGACCTAGAGCCACTTTACAATTGCAAGCGCCTGTTTGTGCAGCGCCGTGCGCTGAAAGGCAAAAAGCCCGAAGATGCTGCGGGCGTCGACGGCTCGGCGTTAAACGCGCGCCTCGCCCCTTTGATGGGTGGGGACCTGACGCAGTTCAGTTTCGCCCAAACCGTGATGGGTTGGCTGGAAGATGAAGCCGCGCATGAAGACGATATCCACGCGGCGTTGGATTATGCCTTGTGGGCGACATTGTCGGATGCGGGGCGGGCGCATCATGCATCCGATATCTTGTTTCGTCAGCCAGCCAAATTGGACAGCGCGCATTTGGTCCATACCGACGCGGTCGAGGTTGCGGGCGTCAGCGCCGTTGAATTCGCACCCGATCGTCAAATTCATCGCGACGGCTTTAAGCTGACCGATCCAGGCTGCGATCTGGTCGGCGCGCTGGATCAGGCGCACTATTGCGTGCTGTGTCATGATCGGGGCAAAGACAGCTGTTCGCACGGCCTAAAAGACAAAAAGACCGGTGACTATCTGACAAATGATGCGGGTGTCGAGCTGGCAGGCTGCCCGCTGGATGAAAAAATTTCCGAAATGCACAGCGCCAAATTGCGCGGCCATGCGATTGCCGCGCTGGCGCTGATCACGGTGGACAACCCGTTGTGCGCAGGCACCGGGCACCGCATTTGCAACGATTGTATGAAAGCCTGCATCTATCAAAAGCAAGACCCGGTGAACATCCCCGAGGTTGAAACCCGCGCGCTGAAAGACGTCTTGGACTTGCCGTGGGGCTTTGAAATTTACAGTCTGCTGACCCGTTGGAACCCATTGGACCTCGCCCGCCCTCTGCCCAAAGCTGAAAGCGGATATAAGGTGTTGGTGGTGGGCATGGGGCCCGCCGGTGCGGCGCTGAGCCATCACCTGATGAACGAAGGCCACGCGGTGGTCGCCATCGACGGCGCTAAGATTGAACCGCTGGACCCGGCACTGAGCGGCCTTTCGATTATCGGCGAGCGTGGTGAGTTCGTGCCGATCCATAGCATTGACGATTTGCGTGAAGACTTGGACGCGCGGTCCATGGCCGGTTTCGGCGGCGTGGCGGAATACGGCATCACGGTGCGGTGGGATAAAAACTTTCTCAAAGTCATCCGCTTGTTGGTTGAGCGCCGTGCGCAGTTTCGCATGTACGGCGGCGTGCGGTTCGGCGCACAAATCACCAAGGACCAAGCCTACGCCATGGGCTTTGATCATATTGCGTTGTGCATGGGCGCGGGCAAACCGACGGTTTTGGACATTGAGGGCAATTTGGCGCGCGGCGTGCGTCAGGCGTCAGATTTCTTGATGGCGTTGCAGTTGACCGGTGCGGCCAAGCACGACAGCCTTGCCAATCTGCAATTGCGTTTGCCTGCCGTGGTGGTGGGTGGTGGTCTGACCGCCATCGACACCGCCACCGAAGCGCTGGCCTATTATGTCGAACAGGTGGAAAAATTCCTGGGCCGCTACGATGTGCTGGAAGCCGATTTGGGCCGTGACAAGCTGCGCGAACGTTGGACGGTCGAAGACCACGAAATCGCCGATGAGTTTTTGGAACATGGCCGTGCAGTGCGCTATGAACGTGCCAGCGCCAAGGCTGAGCATCGCGACCCTGAACTGGTGCAACTTCTCAACACGTGGGGCGGCGCGACGATTGCGTATCGCCGCCGTATGATCGACGCGCCGAGCTACCGGCTCAACCACGAAGAAATCGAAAAAGCGATGGAACAAGGCATCCGCTTCGCCGAGTTGCTGTCGCCCACGGCGGTCGAGGTGGATGAGCACGGCTGGGCGCAAGCTTTGAAACTGGATGTTCAAGAGATCGGTGAAGATGGCCGCCCGCATGGTACGGGGCGCGAAACCAGCTTGCCCGCGCGCGCGGTGTTGATCGCCGCCGGCACGCAACCCAATACGGTGTTGAGCCGGGAAAATCCGGACTTCGCCGCGTTGGACGGCAAGTACTTCCAAGCCGTGGACGCCGATGGAAACCCGGTGTCACCCGAATGGTCGGACAAGCCCGACGCGGTGCAGATTTTGATGAACGCCGAACCTGGGCGCACCATGAGCTTTTTCGGCGATCAGCACCCCAGCTTTGCGGGCAACGTGGTTAAAGCCATGGCCAGCGCCAAGCAAGGCTATCCATACGTCGATGAAGCCTTGGCGAAAGCCCCGCCCAGCGCGGTAACGTTTAACGATGTGGTGAGCCAACTGAACGACGGCTTGAACGCCACGGTGGTCAAGGTCGAACGCCTGACCCCGACGATTGTCGAAGTGATCGTCAAGGCGCCGTTTGCCTCACAAGCGTTCAAGCCGGGGCAGTTCTTCCGCTTGCAAAACTTCGAAGCCCTGGCCCCGCTCAAAAACGAAACCCGTATGGCCATGGAAGGCTTGGCGCTGACCGGTGCATGGGTGGATCGCGACAAAGGGTTGGTGTCGTTGATCGTGTTGGAAATGGGCGGCTCGTCCAATCTGTGTCAGTACTTAAGCGAAGGCGAGCCGGTGATCTTGATGGGCCCGACCGGATCACCCACCGAAACGCCGGGCGGCGAAACGGTGCTGTTGGCGGGCGGCGGGCTTGGCAACGCGGTGCTGTTTTCCATCGGCCAAGCGTTGCGTGCAGCGGGCTCGAAAGTGTTGTATTTCGCCGCTTACAAAGGCGTGAACGACCGCTACCACGTCGAAAACATCGAACGCGCCGCCGACACCATCGTGTGGTGTTGCGATGAAGCCCCGGGATTCACGCCGGGGCGAGAAGGCGATCTGAGCTTTACCGGCAACATCGTGCAAGCCATGCAGGCCTATGCGGCGGGTGAATTGGGCGCGACGCCGATGTCACTGCTGGACGTGGACCGCATCATCGCCATCGGTTCGGACATGATGATGAAGGCTGTCAAAGACGCGCGCCACGGGGTGTTGAAAGACCTACTTAAGCCAGATCACGCGGGGCTCGGCTCCATCAACGCACCGATGCAATGCATGATGAAAGAAATCTGTGCGCAGTGTTTGCAACGCCATGTGGACCCCAAAACGGGCAAGCAAAGCGTGGTGTTCAGTTGCTTTAATCAAGACCAACCGCTGGATCTGGTCGACTTCGCCAGCCTCAATTCCCGCCTTCGCCAAAACGCGGTCAGCGAAAAGCTCACCGCCAAATGGATCGCGCACTGCGAAAGGTCCAGTTGACGCCCGCTTAAAGCGGACGTACCTTGCGGCCTCTTTCAACATTTAACCGGTAACAAACCATGCCTTTCCAACCTGAAATCGAACGCTCTCAAGCCCATGAACTGGCAAGCCACGCAAACGCTTGGCCTTTTGCGGAAGCGCGTGCGTTGGAAAAACACCTGGGCGGCAAGTTGCCGGAAAAGGGATATGTGCTGTTTGAAACCGGCTACGGCCCGTCGGGCCTGCCGCACATTGGCACCTTTGGCGAAGTGGCGCGCACCACCATGGTGCGCCACGCGTTTGAACTGCTGACCGGCATGCCGACCAAGCTGTTCGCCTATTCCGACGATATGGACGGCCTGCGCAAGGTGCCGACCAACGTGCCCAACCAAGACATGTTGGAGCCGCACTTGGGCAAGCCGTTGACGCAAATTCCCGATCCGTTCGGCACCCACGAAAGCTTTGGCCATCACAACAATGCGCGCTTGCGGGCGTTCCTCGACGGCTTTGGTTTTGAGTATGAATTCAAATCCGCGACCGACGAATATAAAGCCGGACATCTGGACGAGACGCTGCTGAAAGTCCTTCAGCATCACGGCAAAGTGCTGGAGATCATCTTGCCGACTTTGGGCGAAGAACGCCGCGCAACCTATTCGCCGTTCTTGCCGGTATGCCCGGAAACAGGCGTGGTGTTGCAGGTGCCGGTGGTGGAACTTAAAGCCGATCAAGGCTCGATCGTTTACAAACGCGAAGACGGTAAGTTGGTCGAAACGCCGGTTACAGGTGGTCAATGCAAGCTGCAATGGAAAGCCGATTGGGCCGGGCGCTGGACGTCGCTGGACGTCGATTATGAAATGTCGGGCAAAGATTTGATCGACAGCGTACGCCTTGGCGGACGCATTTGCCGCGCCCTTGGTGGTACGCCGCCGCTGAACTTGACGTACGAGCTGTTCCTCGACGACCAAGGGCAAAAAATTTCCAAATCCAAGGGCAATGGCTTGTCGATGGAGGACTGGCTGCGCTACGCCACGCCGGAAAGCCTGTCGTTGTTTATGTACCAAAAACCCAAGACCGCTAAGCGTCTGTTCTTCGATGTGATCCCTAAAACGGTGGACGAGTATCTGTCGCACCTGTCGAAGTTTGACGGCCAGGAAGAGAAAGACCAACTCAACAGCCCGGTCTGGCACATTCACGGCGGCAAGCCGCCGGCACCTGAAGCCGAGGGTTTGAGCTTCAACATCTTGCTCAACCTCGCCAGCGTGTGCGGATCCGACGACAAAGCGGTGCTGTGGAACTACATCAGCCGCTACCGCGCCGATGCGACGCCACAAAATTCGCCGATCTTGGATCAGTTGGTCGGCTACGCCATCAACTACTACGCGGACTTCGTGAAGCCGAACAAAAGCTACCGCGCGCCCAGCGACCAAGAACGTGCCGCGCTTGAAGACCTTAAAGCCAAGCTTGAAGGCATGGCAGCTGACGCCAACGGCGCAGACATCCAAACGGAAGTCTACGAAGTCGGCAAAGCGCACGGGTTCGAGAATCTGCGCGACTGGTTCAAGGCCTGTTACGAAGTGCTGCTCGGCCAAGAGCAAGGCCCGCGCATGGGCAGCTTCATCGCTCTTTATGGCGTCGTGGAAACGGTGACGTTGATTGAGCGGGCGCTTGCGGGTGAAGACCTGTCGACTTGAAGCGCATGAAATGATGTGGGAAAGGGGGCTTCGGCCCCCTTTTTCGTGGGTGAGTTTTGTAGGTGAACCTACTGCGCGGCCCAAATGATGCGCGCGATCCATTCCACATCGGCAAGCTGGATTTCGCGGTCTTCGTGTGTGGCGTTGAATGAGCTGAGCTCGATGCGTTGTGCGGACTTGCGTTTGAGGACCTTGGCCATCACCTCGCCATCACGGGTTTTGACCACCACCCGGTCGCCGCGGCGCACGCCGCCTTCGGGTGACACCACCACGATGTCGCCGTCGCGAAACACCGGTTCCATGCTGTCACCGGAAATTTCCAGCGCAAACGCGTGCGGGTCGGTGGAACCGGGGAATGAGATTTCGTCCCAACCGCCGCCGGTGGGGTATCCCGCGTCGTCAAAAAAACCGCGAGCACCCGCCTGGGCGAAGCCGATCAGCGGTACGTTACGTGGTGCAGCCATCTCACCATTTTCGATGTACGCGATAAATTCTTGAAGTTCGGCGCCGGTGGCTTTGAGAATCTTCGAGATGCTTTCCGTCGACGGCCAGCGCAGTTTGCCTTCGCGGGTGACGCGTTTGGATTTGTTGAATGTGGTGGGGTCGAGCCCCGCTTTACGCGCAAGCCCGGACGCCGACAACCCGTAAGCCGCCGCCAACCTATCCACTGCTCTCCAAACGTCGCCATGTTTTAACATGGGAAGATTGTCACATCACTGCGAAAGGATGTCACTAGGAAAAAAAACCGCTCAAGTATTGACATGGGATTAAATTGACCCTAATACAATCACAAGGAGAAAAAACCTAATTAGGAGTGCTCTAAGTGACAAAAATCCGCTATGTAAAGAGGCCGATCCCCATCAAAGATGTGATTGAGTTCTTGGATGCTGAGGAAGCCTGGTTTTGGTACATCCGATCCGAGCGCGCGCGCCGGGAAGGGGCGCGCTTGACGGAAACCGCGTCGTCTCACACACGCCCGTGCGAACCCGATGACATTTATCGTGCCGTGATGCGCTTGTATCGCCGCCGGGTGATCAATGGCGAGCATCTCAAAACCTTGGCGGCGTTCGGTTGGCGCAATTGCCCGCCTGATTCTCGAGTGCGTGAAGAAGAACGCAGCTTCCTTTTGTGGGATGATGCGTTGGACCGCTTGACCACGGAATTGAAAAGTAAAGGGATTGTGCGTCATGATGACCGTTGTGCCGAATGCGGTTGAGGCCACGTCACCCCCAAATGAGGTTGATCCCGTGGAGGCTGTGAATGAAGGGGATGAACAACGTCCTCGCCGTGCACTGGTGGTGTTCGGCGGTGAGGCAGACCTTATGTGGCTGCGTCTTCTGAGACCCGGATTTCGTCATTGTTTCGCGCTGCTGGAAAGTGGAGACCGGTGGGTCATGTACAATCCCTTGTCCAATGGAACGGAAATTGAGGTGTGGCCCGGCGATCAGGAAGAAGCGATTCGCGCCTGGTTGGTGATGAGCGGGTATGAGGTGATTGACGAAACTGTGCGTCCCCTCCGCCCTCGACCTTTTTTTTGGGCACCTTACAGTTGCGTCGAGGCCGTCAAAAGGGTGCTGGGACTACGCGCGCCAAGGGTGTTTACGCCATGGCAGCTCTATCGTCACTTAAATAATTTCAGAAAACAGAAAATATTCCTTGACTTTAAGGTATGATAGGAATATAAATTCCCTTAACGAACGGCACCAGTGTGTCCAGAGCAAACCCGGGGGTTAGGCCTCCGGGTTTTTTGTGTCTTTAACCTCTGAATAAGGAGTGAGAAATCATGGGTGGTTTTACCAGCGCACCCCAGGCCCCCGCCGCACCTGCGCCGACCTCGGTGGTGGATACGACCGTGGACGAAACCCAACAGCGCCTTGATGCGTTGGAACGTCGTCGTCGCGGTCGCGGTGGCATGATCCAAACATCAGCACGCGGTTTGGTGACGCCGAACGAAAAAGCGGCACCGAAAAAATCTCTGTTGGGAGAATGATCATGATGGACTTGACCCCGCAATCGGTCATTCAAAGTTACCAGCGCGCCAAGGATCGCCGCCGCACCTGGGAAGCGCATTGGAATGACTGCTACGATTACACTTTGCCTCAGCGCAATCCGAACAACCAAGCGGGGAGCAAGGCCGGCGATAAATTGTTCGATGGCACCGCACCGGATGCGGTGGATCAATTGGCGGCCAGTCTGCTGGCCAATTTGACGCCACCTTGGGCGCGGTGGGTGGGTTTGATGCCCGGCACCGATGTCAGTGACGAGGACCGCGAAGTCGTCGCGTCGAAACTGGAAAAGGCTGCCGGAATTTTGCAGTCCCATATCGATCGTTCCAACTTCGCCATCGAAATTCACCAGTGTTTTCTCGATCTGGTGACCGTGGGTACGGCTTGCTTGATGCTGGAAGAAAGCCCGCTTGGCGAAGCCTCTGCATTTCGCTTCACCGCCGTGCCGTTGTTCGACGTGGTGTTTGAAAACGATGCAGGCGGACGTTTGGACGGCACCATGCGACGCATGGAATTGAGCCGGCGCGAATTGAAACAGCGTTATCCCGACGCCCCCGATTTGGGTGAAGAAAAAGCCGCGATCATGGATGGGGAAGAAATCCGCATTCCGGTCATCGAAGCCGTGTTTCCCGACGATAAAGGCTACCGCTACATGGCGGTGGCGGAAACGGCACCGGGCTTGGTGTCTGACGCGTTGGTGCTTTCCGAAGGACGATTTGAAAAATCACCGTTTATCAATTTTCGCTGGCTGAAAGCACCCGGCGAAGTTTATGGGCGCTCGCCGGTGATGAAGGCGTTGCCCGATATCAAGACCGCCAACAAGGTGGTTGAGCTGGTGTTGAAAAATGCTTCCATCGCCGTCACCGGAATTTGGCAGGCGGATGACGACGGCGTGCTCAACCCCGCCAACATCAAATTGGTGCCGGGCGCGATCATCCCCAAAGCGGTGGGCTCAAACGGTCTTACGCCGTTGGCGGCACCTGGGCGTTTCGACATTTCTGGCCTGGTGCTGGAAAGCCTCCGCGCGAGTATCCGTTCCGCGTTGTTGGCCGACAAACTGGGCCAAGTCGCGGGACCGAAGATGAGCGCCACCGAAGTCTTGGAACGTTCAACCGAAATGGCGCGCATTCTCGGCGCGACCTATGGCCGGCTGCAATCGGAATTGCTCAGCCCGATGATCGATCGCGGTCTGGCCATCTTGCGCCGACGTGGGGAAATCCCCGCCATTGCGATCGATGGACGCAACGTCGATATCGATTACAAGTCGCCGCTTGCGCGTCGCCAGTCGCAAGAAGACATCAGCGGCGCGGTGGCGTGGTTCCAGGCCGTTCAGCAATTGGGCGGCGGCGCGTCGGACATCATCGATGTGCCGCGTACCGCGCGGTGGTTGGCCAAGGCGTTTCGCGTTCCCGAAGAATTGCTGCTCAGCGAAAACGATATGAACCCACAATCCGCACCGACCGGTTCGCCTAAAAAGCCGCCGGGCGGGGGCGTGAACCTCGCGGCGTTGTCCGAGGCCCTGCAAGCGCAAGCGCCGTCGGAACAAGCCGCCATCAATCCTGCCCAAGCGGTAAAGCCGCCGGCGTTCAATCGCTCAAGCCTCACACCGCCTTATACGCCCCCAGCGTCGGGCGCACCGCTTAACCCGTTTAAAGGAACCAAACAATGAGTGAGCCGCAAAAAGGCTGGGCTTGGTTTGAGCGCGATGTCGCCAAAGCGGTTGGCGGTAGCGGTTCCGACGAAAGTTACCCCGATCTTGATCGCGCCCCAGATCACGCCCCAGATCGCGAATTGCGTTTGGCTTATGCCCGATGCTTTAGCGGACCGGATGGCGAAAAGGTGCTGAAGCATTTGCGCGCCATCACGCTGGAACGTGCGCTCGGCCCCAGCGCGACGGCTGAGATGCTGCGCCATATCGAAGGCCAGCGCCAGCTGGTCAGCTACATCGCCGCATTGGCCCAGCGCGGTCGCGACGGTGACTGAGACCGTTCCATTCATCAATCCATTTTTTCACAAACAGGAGTGAATCCATGAACACCCCCAACACCCCTCAACGCGGCTGCCCGCCGTGGCTGCCGTCCAAATTCTGGGACGAAGACAACGGCGTCGTGCGCACCGAAGCGCTGGCGCGGTCCTATCAAGAACTCGAACGTCACCTGTCCAACCCGGCTGCGAATATGGCGCAAGACATGCCGGATCATCCGGGCGCTTACGACATCATGATCGATGACGATTTGCTCGACGTTGATGATGAGATCAACCAGCGTTTGTTCGACAACGGTTTTTCGAAACCCCAAGCACAGTTGGTCTACGACCTCGCGTCAGAACGTATGATGCCGATGGTCGCGCAGATCGCGGCAAGTTACGAAAACAATCGTGAAGCGGAACGCTTGAACGAGCACTTCGGCAGCCCCGAACGCTTTCAAGCCATTCGTCCGCAGCTCAGCGCATGGGGCAAGGCCAACCTCAACCCCACGGTTTACGAAAACCTAGTGGCTTCGGCCGAAGGCGTCATCGCGATGTTTGAAATGATGAAAAACCGCGAGCCGACTTTGACCCGCGCCGCCGAAACCCAACCCGGTTCATCCGAACAAGACGTCAAGCGCATGATGAAAGACCCGCGCTATTGGAAGGAACGCGATCCTTCCTTCGTTTCGCAAGTCCGTCAGGGCTTTCGCAACTTGTATCCGGACGCCTAAAGGCTTTCGGAAAAAGGCTCGGCGCAGGTTGGCTACCTCCCTTGCCACCGCGCCGAAGGGCGGTGAGCGCGTTGAATTCGCAGCTCCCGCCGCTTGGGCCGCGGGCGATCGAAAACGGTCGCCCGCGGTCTTCTTTTTTCAGGAGACATCATGCTCGAACATATCTTAGGCCTCATGCAGCGATCCGGCCACCATCGACAATACAACGTGGATACGATCCTGCGTTGCATCGTGCCGCCGCTGGAACTGGGGCAGCACACCTACTTGATGCGTGATGGCGCTGTCGTCGCCTGGGCATCTTGGGCGTGGTTACCCGAAAGCAAAGCCAACGCGTTCTTGCATGATGATTATAAGCTTCAGCCCGATGATTGGTGTTCGGGCGATCGCCTCGTTTTTATGGATTTCATTGCGCCACATGGCCACGCCTTGGCGCTTTACGGACAACTTCGACGCACGTTCAAGGACATTCCCGCAAGCGATTTGCCGGGAGCATCTTGGGTGCGCTTTGCGAAACATGGAAAGATTGTGCAGGTGAAAAATGGGCAGTGATAGCGGTAGCGAAGGCGGCCAAGACAGCGCCAAAGAGGAAGCGGAAAAAGCCAAAAGAGAGGCAGAGAAAAAAGCAGAAGATGCAAAAGAAGCAAAAGAACGAAAAGACTACCTCGACAAGCTTTCAAAAGCGAAAGGCTGGGAACGCTTTGCGCTAGGTTCGAAGTATGGTTACAAAGATTGGACCTCGGTCAAAGACGACGATACAGCCGAAACGCGCGACAAAATCAATTCGATCTTCGGCAAGGACAAGGGGGCCGTCAATGGCGATGCTGAAACACGTGGGGAGCGTTCCAAGCCGACACAAAACGCCCCCAGTGCTCCGGGTTCTAAGCCCGCCGTGCAATCACTGCTGAACGAAGATGCTTCCGCCGGTTTGGCGGACACCCCTTCAAGCTCCCCCCTTGACGACAGCGTCGGCCCTCTGGGTTTGAATAAAACCAAAGACGTAACCAAAGTGCAGGGCGCACTGGTAGCTGAAGGCGACTTGGATGAGCAAACGGGTTTCATCGGCACCAAGACGCTCGATGCGACCAAAGCGTTTCAGGATAAGAAGGGCCTCAAAGTCGACGGCCAGATCAACCCCGGCGGTCCGACGGAAAGGGCCTTGCTCGGCGCCGGTTCCCCCGGTGCCCGTTCCGAGGTCGCCAGCCCCTATTCTCGCGCCCCCGCAGACACCCCCAGCATCGAACAGCAAAGCAAGACCTGGGCACAAAGCCAACAACGCCAACAACAGGCCAAGCAAGCGCCGAAGTCCGGCTACTTTTCAAAGAACGGCGTGACCTTCACCGACAACTGGGCCAACGACCTGATCGGCGGCAAGGCGTCTGCGACGACCACAGCCAAAGGCGGCCCGCTGGGCCGAACCCAAGACCAAAAGGCCGCAGATGTGGGGGAGGCGGCTTTGAATACATCATCCAGCAACCTTTCAGGCAGCATGAGTAATTTGGGGCCTTTTGCAGATGAATTCATGGGCCTGACCAACGCAGGAGGTCCGAAGTCCTTGACCCAGCGCAAGGACATTCGTCAGAAGGTACTGGATTTCCGGGCCAATATGGCAGGCAAACTTGCGACGGGCCCGACTACGGAAACCGTCGGTTTGAACGGCACGAACGAGCGCTCTGACGTTTTGAAAGTGCAGAGTGATTTGGTCGAAAAAGGGATGCTCGATTCCAGATACATGAGCGGCTATATCGGCAAAGCCACCGTGGATGGGATCAAGGCGTTGCAGGAGCAAATGGGTCGTCCAGCAACGGGCAATATGACGCCGGAAGATGTGGCGGAAATGATGTCTGCCCAAGGCGACACGCAAACTAACGACCCTATGGGGATGCTTGATCCCAATATTGTGGAACGAGGGGATGTTGTGCCGTTCGGTATAGATAAGAGGACTGGCAAGGCAGTCTTAGCCCTGCCTAATGCGGCGGTAGGATTGTTGGATGCATTCACGCTGCCTGGACGTGTTCTGAATGGGGAGCCTTATACAGAAGATCAAATTACCAATATGGCCCTTAATATTACAGGCGGGGGGTTATTAAGTGGTGCTAAAACTCCACTTGGTGTCTTAGGCATGTCTGGTGGGAAAAGAATCAAACCCTCCCCTCCAAAACTTGGCAAATATGACCCAAGCGACACGAGATGGGGGCGGGGCGGGAAGCATCTTTTTGGTGCCAAGGGGGTAAAAGTTGAAAGCCACACAGTATATCGAAACACAACAAAATATTCTGGATATAGGTTCGACGTCGAAAACTCTGCACCTGGAAAAAGAGCGGGACAAATTCACCTTCAAACACCGGATGGACAGAAGTACGTTCATAATGTGAATACGGGTGACTGGGCTCTAACAACTAAGACGAAGAGAGTATTGACCAATAAGGAACGTGATATGCTCGAAACCAAAGAGTTCAAGCAAGGCTTAGATAAGGCATTACATTTTGTGGGAGAGCAGTGATGATTTCGTTCACCGTAGATAAACAAATGGCTCGCATGCTCAATGAGTTCGCCCCTGACATTCGAATCACTCAAACGTTGCGCCCGAGCGAAAGCAAATGGTTATCCAACGGCTTGGTCGAGCTGTTTGGTGGATGTTATTACAATTATCCCGATAAAATGTCGGAATTCAGCGAGGTTGGGCGTAAGGGGGAAATGGAAGAAGACAGAGAGTACGTTCAATGGATGGATAACAAAGTCCATATCATGGACGTAGATAAAGACGGCGTCGATGGTGAAGAGCTTTCAGCTGGCTTGTCCTTGCTGGTGGCAACCTATAATGAAATCCGTAAAAAACGTTACGATGGTGAGTATACATTTTATATGAGCTCCGATGTCGGATCATATGAAGAGAATGGTGAACGTAGATCTTACGCTAATTGTGTTATCCGATTTTATCGGAACTACGGTAACCCTGTCGAAGACCTTAATCCTGAATATTTGAACCGAGACGATTCGGCTGGGTTAATCTGTTTCCAAGTCGGCCCTGACGACCGGCAACCGATCAACGCCATCGAACAGATCGATGGGCAGTGGTTCTTGACGTATCGGGAGGGCGCATAAAGAGCGTACCTTTGCAAACATGTCATTGAGATACCCCGCCATGTAAGCTCTGGCGGGGTTCTATTCTTTAGGTGATTTTCTAACCACCCCTTTTTCGTCCCATGCCGGATAACCGTGCACGCTTTGGGCCGGGTTCTCTTTGTTGAGAGCTCGGTTTTTTTGTGCGCGGCTTCGCTGGGTGTTGTTAAATCAGGAGAACATTCATGCGTCCTCATCCGATTGTTACATGTTCCAAGCCCCTGGCCGCCAATGCCAGCGCCGCACCTCTGGATGTGGTGAAGATGAAATCCGCACTCTGTACGCTGGGGCATTACGATGCGCCCGAATGGGGTTTGTCGCAGTTTCCCGACGTGGCGTTGTTCGACGCCATCAAAGCGTTTCAGAAATCTCAAGGTCTCAAAGCTGACGGCGCGATCAAGCCGGACGGCGAGACCGAGGCGGCGTTGAGCCAAGCGATGACTCCGCGCCGCGCCACCACCGCCTTGCAAGCCACTGCGCAAGCGTTGCAAAGCATGGGCCGAGGCGGCGACGAACTGCTCGCCCACATCACGCCCGAAGAAGCCGCATTGCTGCACACCGTCACTGATGGAGGGAGCATCAATCCGCAAACCGGGTTGTTGGAGTTTAGGTTTGATCCATCAGCAGATCATAAGGCGAATCAGAGCGATAGCTCATCGACTGATGATAGTTCTGATGATGGAGACAGTAATGATCATGGTCGTCAAGGCAGTGATGGCTATGGGAGAGGCCAAGGCAGCGATCCCGATGGTGACGCAAAAGACAACAATGAAGATGGTCAAAATGCGCAAGAAAATGAATCTGAAGGCCTGATGGGTGCGAAACAGAAAGAAGACAAAACCAAGGCCGATGCTGACCGGAGGAATCGAGCTGCAGGTCAGACCGTGGATGATGGGGGACTTCTCAGCACCAACGCAGAGGACGATGAAGAAGACGCTGATGATTGGAACTCCAGCTTGTTGGGCGAGGACGATTCCGCACCTCAAGAAGCCCCCGCAACCAACCCGAATACGCCGAAAGATGACAAACCCAATCCCGAACCAAAGAGCGATAATGGCGGCAAGCTGAGAGAAGCTCCCAGTTTGCTCGAAGGTATGGCGGAAAGCCTGAAGGCCATATTCAGTGGAACATATGAGGGGCCCCACAGTCCGTATGATGTGGAGAAGGCTGAATATTTGAAGGATAAGTATGGTGGTAAACGCGCAGATTATTTGCGTGGAGGAGACTACGGGCCGGGCGGTGGATACTATAGCCCGGACGGAAATTACGATGCTCAACTTGGAAATCGAGCTGACGGTTCAGGCCTCACGACCGGCAAATCCGTTCAAAACAACCCTGCTTTCTTGACGCCCGATCATCCGGAGTATATCGCCACGGACGCACTCGATGCTTTCGAGGCGGATGCACAAAAGACCCAGCAAGAAAACCGCCAGCGCATGGCCGACATCGCTAAGGCGCGTCAGCGCACAAGACTTGCTGCACAAAAACTCGCCAAGAATAGGGCGGCCCAGGCTGCTGGAGCGCCAAAGGATGTCTTGGGCCGTGGTGCGTCGACAATTGGTTCATTGACGCCGCAAGACGGACCGATGGGAAGAACCCTCGATCAAAAGGCCGCCGATGTGGGTGAGCAACCGATAGAGTCACAAGATGGTCTGTTGGGAAGAAGCCCTGACCAAAAGGCTGCTGATGTGGGAGAACACCCTATGGCAGACTATGATCCGTCCACGGCAGGGACGTTGGTTGGAGGTTTTCGCACTTCTACCTCTACGGCGAGGAAGAACCTTGTCAGTCAATTGGCAGGCATGGTGATGCGGAATCCGAAAGCATTGAAAACACTCCATCCAGAAATCCAAAGTTACTACACAGCTCACCAGGAAACACTCCATAACCCTTATGGCTATAGGCCGGAACCACAGCCTTGGGAAGCGAACTATGACGCAAAAATGAAGACCCATAAGGTATGGTCTATCAAGCGTCAGCAGCAAGCAGATTTGGCCGGGCTCAACGCGGCATACAGCCAGTATTCTCATAAGGCTTTAGCATCACCATTCGCTGAGCTTACTAAGGATTTTCTAATAGGTGCGGATGCCGTGGAGGGCAAACCATACAATAAGTTTGCAGTGGAAAAACTTTCAAATTGGATCGAGAATGCGATTCCTACGGCTTACATGGATGCGCCAAGCTATCGTCGAGACCTCCGTGTTGCAGAACCTCTGGCCTGGGGCTTGGATGAGTTAACCCCGCTAGGTATTTTTACGTCGGCGGGGCATACATCGGAAAAGTTACGCACGGCTGGTTTCTCTAAAAGGGCGCAAGTTACGGGCACCAGGATCATTACGACGGTGCGTGTCTTCAGCGCTCCCTTGAGCTTATTGGGTAAGAAAGCCGCGAAGACGGGGTTGAAGGCATTGAGCCATACAATCAAGCAAAATTATGGCCGCGATCTGTCCTATCTAAGCAGTAAGGAGTTGGATGATCTAATCTCCGCGCTGGCAGAAGAAGGCATTGAAATGACCGCAGATGGTGCCGTGCAAGGCGTGATTGACGTGTTCGATGATTCAACTGTCGAGCCGGATTAAGTCAGTCGCAATAATCGTAGGGTTTGTCCAGCCAACCATACATCACAACGATGCACACCAAGTCGGTCCATCGTAAATCGGGAACCAGGTCGCGGTCGCCGTTGCTCCACATCAAGGCTTTGGCCTTGATGCCACCCTGGGCCGCCGCCTTCTGGGCCCAATAGAGATATTTATCCTGGTCGATGTCATCGTAATATGTGGCAAGGTTGGTCTGTGACAATTTGCTTCCTTGTTCGGCGGCTCGTTCATTCCAGAATATGGCTTTGGGAATATCCTTAGGGCGACCGTCGCCCCAATAAAGGCAGGTGCCAATGTTGGTTTGCCCGGACACATATCCCGCCTCGGCGGAACGTTCGTACCAGTTGCAGGCTATTTGTCGGTTCTTCAAATAGCTATGGCCTTTCGAATATATCTTCCCCACCATATTCATTGCCTTGGGGTGTCCCGCTTCGGCCAGCGGCAGCAAGATGGACTTGGCACGTTCAAAGTCGCCACTATGAAAAGCTGCAACGCCGATCTCCACCTGTTTGTCCTGAGCTTCGTCCGCAATCGCGGCGGGGCTCAGGAGCAGGGTGAGGAAAAAAACTGCACTTAAGGTTCGTAACATGTCCATCATAACGCGAGCGTATATTCGTTGTCCCGATGCTGCAAGGGGTGCCGTGCCGTTCGGTATCTCACATCATGTGTTTCAGTGCCGGAGCCGTCGTCAGGAGATGTTTCTACATTTCCAAGCTGAGTGAAAAAAGGAAAGAAATTGAAGACCTGAATCGCAGGGTTTCTTGGTTTGAAAAGTATGTGGATAAAGAAACAGAAACGTTACGGAGCTACTATGATGAGCTAGAGCAGGTGGAATAGGATGTCTGCCCTGAGGCGGTGAATGGGGTGAGGACTGTGGAAATTAAGAACTAATTTCACGTCTTTAGCATGAGCCTCAGCATAGTCATGATTAGTTCGGAACAAATACGCACATACTGCCTGGGCGACCTGACTGATTGAGAGGTTGTTTTTCAGGAGTAGGGAAGAGAAAAATTAGAAAGTCAGAATCGTTTGCGTCTTCATTGGCCGAATCGATCATATAAGAGGGTAATTGTGCATGAAGTCGCTCAAAATCGGCTTTCTCTACACTGGCTCCTTGTTTTTGGGCTCTCAGCAAAGCGATATAGGCCTTTCGGAGATCCCTTTCAAAAATATCTCCCTTTTGCAACAATTGAGACACCAAGATATAAGCATCAATGTTTTGGTCTTGATTGACGGATTGGTCTAACAAGAGCATCGCACTATCAAGCTTTTGCCTGACCCCCTCACCAAAAATCAGTTGCCGCGCCAATCGATATCGGGCTTGGGTGTGCCCCCTCCGTTTTGCCGCATACAGCCAGCGACAGGCATATACCTTGGCTTCCGGTATGGTGCGATCGTCTAACAAGCTCATGCCAATCTCATAAAGGGTGTTGGGATCATCGTGTTGGATGTTCTCAAACCATGAAAAGGCCTGTTCAAGGTGGGGGGAAAGAACTTGCTTTTTTTGCCTGAAGTGCTCGGCAATGGGAGCATAGAAGGTTTGTTTCCAGTTAATGGATGAAAGTGGGGCCAGGGCATGCTTTGCCCGCTGCCCCCAGTCTTTGGCCAAGGGGGCGTCTTCACCTTTTTGTAGAAAATACATTTGTGCCAAATAAGTGGCGGCTATGAAGTTTCCACGTTCCGCAACATTGAGGAGCAAGCCTTCAGCGAAAGCAGTATCGTTGTCAAAACATGGGCCTTGCCAGTAATGCCAAGCTAAAAGTGAATGCGCGAACGTATACGCAGAAATTTTATCGACAGCCCTGGCTTCATTCAGGACCGCTTTAATGTTCTTACACTCATCGGTGCGGTGAATTTTGCTGTAGTGTGGTTCCCACCACGCATCACTATCTATGGCGACATCATCGGCCCAAACCACCATAGGGCTTGAGGCGAAAAGTATCAGAAGAGATATGAGCATATAAAAACGAACAATCATGGCGAGAGGGTAGCTTCCACGTAAATCGGACACAAGTGTCATATATTTTTTAGGTGATTTTCTAACCACCCCTTTTTCGTCCCATGCCGGATAACCGTGCACGCTTTGTGCCGGGTTCTCGTTTTGAGAGCCCGGTTTTTTCGTGCGCGGCCTGGTGGGGATTTTCGCGCTCTTTTGCGGGCGGCAGGCCTGGAATTCGTTTCCCCGGGCGGCCTGCCATAACCCGCAAAAGGCGCGTTTACACCCACTTCAACTTTTAAGGAGACAGACATGTCGACGACCGTCGAACAGTCATTCGTCCGCCATTTCCAGGCGGAAGTGCATCTGCAGTATCAACAGATGGGTTCCAAGTTGCGCAACACCGTGCGCACAAAGGACAGCATCGTTGGTTCCACCACCACCTTCCAAAAAGTCGGCAAGGGCACCGCGTCCACCAAGGCGCGCCACGGTAAGGTTCCGGTGATGAACGTCGATCACACCCCGGTGGAAATCAGCTTGTATGATTACTACGCCGGCGATTGGGTCGATCAGTTGGACGAACTGAAAACCAACATCAACGAACAGCAAGTGGTGGCGCGCGCCGGTGCATACGCATTGGGTCGCAAAACCGACGAGCTGGTCATCACCGAAATGGACAAGTCCACCAACACCGCCGGTGCCGGTACCGATGGCTTGACCAAAGCCAAGGTGCTGACCGCGTTTGAAATGCTCGGTGAAGCTGACGTTCCCGACGACGGCGAACGCTATGCCATTGTCGGTTGGAAGCAGTGGTCGGATCTCTTGAACATTCAAGAATTCGCCGACAGCCAATTCATCGGCGATGGTGATCTGCCGTGGAAAGGCACCCAGGCCAAACGCTGGCTGGGCGCGTTGTGGATGCCGCATTCGGGTCTGACCAAAGACGCTGGCAACATCCGCTACTGCTACTGGTATCACAAATCCGCCATCGGCCACGGCGTCGGCGCGGATGTGAAGACCGACATCACTTGGCACGGCGATCGCGCCGCGCACTTCGTCAACAACTCCATGAGTCAAGGCGCTGGCCTGATCGATGCCTCCGGTGTCGTGTCCATGCCTTGCCTCGAAGTTTAAGGAGCCGATGTAATGGCATATGCCTCTAAAGATCTGAGCGTTCTCGCTTACGCCAACGGCTTCACGCTGTGGCACTACACCACCATCGATTTGGCCGCCGACGTGGACACCACGGGCTATTTCAATGGCGCATCGGACATGTTGCGCGTCGGTGACATCGTCGTCGCCAACGTCGATACCGACGGCACTCCGGCGTCCGGGTTTTACCTGGTCAACGCCAACGCCGCCGGCGTGGTCGATGTCGCCGACATGACTGCGGTGGGCACTGCCGATCTCGATTGACCGGTCATCGTTCGAACACCAAAGGGGGCGGCGCTGTCGCCCCCTTTTTTCGTTCAAATAGATCATTCATGCAGGAGAATTTTATGCGCCCCCATCCGATCGTCAAATGTTCTAAGCCCCTGGCGGCCAACGCCAGCGCCGCACCTTTGGATGTGGTGAAGATGAAATCCGCACTCGGTGCTCTGGGGCATTACGATGCACCTGAATGGGGCGTGTCGCAGTTTCCCGATGTGGCGTTATTTGACGCCATCAAAGCGTTTCAGAAATCTCAAGGTCTCAAAGCTGACGGCGCGATCAAGCCGGACGGCGAGACCGAGGCGGCATTGAGCCAAGCGATGACCCCGCGCCGCGCCACCAACGCTTTGCAAGCCACCGCCCAAGCGTTGCAAAGCATGGGCCGAGGTGGCGACGAACTGCTCGCCCACATCACGCCGGAAGAAGCCGCACTGCTGCATACCGTCACCGACGGGGCGACGATCAACCCGCACACGGGGTTGTTGGAGTTTTGGTTTGGGTTTAGCGGCAACGATGATAAGGACACTTATGAGGGCTCTGTGACGGAAGCCGCAGACGATGAAACGCTTAGTGATGATAGTTTCTGGGACGGTTATGAATCCGCGACGACGTCCTATGATGCGGCTAACAGCGATGGAAAAGACGGTTTCGGCGGCGGCGACAAGGGCTCTAAATCAAACGGTGATGATGGTCATGGCTTGGGCGGAAGTGGCGACGATGATTTGGGGGCCAAGATGACGGGCAGCTTGGTCGAAAAGACGAAGAAAGAAAAAGAGGATCAAGCCAAGGCCGATGCTGATCGGAGAAATCGAGTCGCAGGTCAGACCGTGGATGATAGGGGCCTTCTCAGCACCAACGCAGAGGACGATGAAGAAGACGCCCAAGATTGGAATTCAGGCTTGTTGGGTGAGGACGATCCCGCGCCCTCGCAATCACCCACAGTCGATCCGAATGCTCCGCCCGAAAGCAAGGCAGACCCAGAGCCAAAAGCAAAAGGCGGCACGCCGACCGTGCAGCAATACAATGAGAAGCTGAAAACCTTGAGCGGTTGGGATCGGTTTGTATATGGGACGAAGTATGGATACTTGAACAACCCTAAAGCTAAAGACAAAAAAAACGAACGGTTGCGCAGTCCTAATTTACGGCCAAGTGGTTTTGATAAAAAGCTCGGGCGTACCATTGGGTTAAATGATTTTCGAAATGGTGGAGTATACGGACCCTACGCTGGTGAGTCGAAAATCGGCGCGATTGATTATGCCGAACGCCGCGCGCGTTGGCAGGCTGGTACGGCTGCAGTTGCCGGACCTGTCACAACAGCGGCTACAACAACGACAAAGGCTTTAGGGCCAGACCTCAGCAAAAAAGACAAGAATACCCCTGGCGCGCTGACGTCCATAACCGGTGTCCTCTTGGACCAGAACCCAGATGAAGGCGTGATTCAAGAGGTTAATACAGCAGTTCAAAATGCCGAGCAAGAAAACCGCCAACGCATGGCGGACATCGCCAAAGCGCGACAGCGTACCAAACTTGCTGCGAAAGAACTGGACCGGATCAGAGCGGCTCAATCCGTGCAAACCGCACCATCCCTCACAGACACGGTGGGCCCCAACGGTAAAAACAAACCCGCCGATGTGAAGGCGCTTCAAGAAGCCTTGGTGCGCAACGCAGTGATGGGCCCAAGTGCCGCTACTGGATATTTCGGCACAGCGACCGAGGACGCCACCAAAGCGTTAAACCTCACAGAGGATGGCTTCGTCACGCCCGGCGGGCCGACGGAGGCAGCGTTGCTTGATGATTCCGTAATATACCAGAGTGTCTCCGACGCTTTGACCGCGATGGGCTATGATAAACGCAAACAGATGCTGAGCTTACCGCACGCGTCTCAAATTGAGGACTACAGTATGGATGAGCATGGGAACTGGTATGATTCACAGGGCCGCAGCGTTCCATCGCCTTATGTGAACGGAAATCTGCAACTGGCGTCTCAGCAAAAGCTTACCCTTGACTTGGATATCCCGGCAGAACACCGGGCCGTGTTTGATCAGGCAGAACGTATCGGCATTCCGTCTGGGCTGATTGATCCCAAGAACGAGTTCGACCAGGCACTTGTCGGGAGTCACCAGCAACTTGGCATGAAAACAGAGGCGGAACGCAAAGTTGCGAAGCACTTAGAGGACCAACTCGACGAATTGGCGAAGACCAAGCCGCGCTACAAAGCCATACGCGACGCCATGAAAATGGCCAAAGCCAAAAGCCTATCCTACGCGGCGGATGCAGGTTCGTTTGGATACATGTCAGATGAACAGTTAGCGAAATTTAATTCGTGGTACAACCCGAATAGCTGGGCAATTAATCCCTTAGGCTATTCCGTCAAGTTGCAAGACGAAATTTATCACCGTGATTATCTCAAGGCCAACGATGTGGAGAAGATGGCCATGCGTCGGGGCGTGGGACTGTCCAAGGAAGCCAAGGATGATCCCAAAGCGAAAATGGGCTTGGTGCGGGCGAAAACTTACCACTATCAAACTCCCCTGGAAAAATACAAGACAATGGAACTCATCAATGATCTTGCAGAAAAATACCCTGAGTTTCGTTCAGGGGGAGTCCGGGGAAGCATCGCCGTTTCCATCGGTCAGCCTAAGAAAGAACTTTGGTCCATGAGCGAGCAAGAGTTGAAGGACACGCTTGAAGAGAACAAGAACGCCTTGTCGGTGTTGAAAGGCGCGTCAGCGGGTGAGTTCGGAAAAAACCTAGCGAAGCTGGGGCCTGGGACCTTAATGAGCACCGCTCTCAACCTTGCCGGGCTGACGCACAGGATCGAAGCGGCCAATAAAAAGATCGAGCACATGCTCGCCTATCCATCTGATTGATGGGCTTTCCGACTGGTGGGGTTTCTTTATCGACAGGGGCCCATGCCGGTGCGCTTGACGAATTCCCGGTAATAGTCCAAGGGCTGCAAGGCGCTTGCATCGATAAAGAAGTATTCCGTCTGTGGGAGTTGACTCGGGTTCCAAGTTTCCATGTCCCGGTCGATGGCGTCTTTTTGATCTTGAGGCAGATCATGGCCGAAGACGAACATCTCGTCTTTTGCTTGTGAATGACCAAGCTTATGGGCGAAGGACGCCCACCGGTACGCCAGTTCATGGCTTTTTTTCACACCATCACCAAAATAAAAGGTGAATCCAGTCATTAACGCTGCTCTCGCATGGGCTTGACGGGCGGCCTTCTCTAACCAAACCACTGCGATACAGGGGTCGTGAGGAAGCCCCTCGCCTTTGTAATACATCAATCCGATTTGAAATTGCGCTTCGGCGTTGCCTTCTACGGCCAGGGGCAGAAGGGTGCGCACGGCTTCAGGGAAATCTTTCGATTTCATCGCGGCGAGGCCAACTTCCACCTGTTGGTCTTGCGCCTCGTCCGCCATCGCAGCGGGGCTCAGGAGTAGGGTGAGGAGAAAAGCGGCACTTAAGTTTCGAAACATGTCCATCATAACGCGAGCGTATATGTGTTGCTTTGGCGATGCAAGTGCTGCCGGGCACATGTTCATGAGGTGATTTTTTAACTTCCCTTTTCGTCTTATGCCGGATAGCCGTGCACGCTTTGAGTCGGGCTCTCAATCGAGAGCCTGTTTTTTTGTGCCCAAACCAAACAACTGAAATCGAAAATTCAAACCTAAGGAGAACGTTATGGCATTGAGTTCCATTGCGCTGTGTTCGCGCGCGCTTTTGAAGACCGCGGGGACATAATACAATTTAAATCGTTTGCTGCTGAGTTGTCTCTTGCGCTGATCGTAATTCCAAAATATTTCAGATGAACATCTGATTGAGTGTTTGGTTCGTGTTGTGTTTTCGGTATCCCACAACTTGTAACCCTGTGAAGTAACCGTCGTTAGAGACGCTTTCCCATGACGGGCTTACATCATAAATAAGTATTATGTCCCCTTATTTCTCAACGCTCATTTTTGTCGAGGTTTCTTGACGACTTGATCATGGATGAAGAGGAGCAGGAAAATAATCAGCAGAAGATGCGGAAGGCTATTGCGGAGGACGAAGCAACACCGGTAGACCCAAGAGAGCCTAGAGATCCAAATGATCCAGGGAATGGCCCTTCCGCGTCGGCACCGGTCACATCCGCGCCCAGAAGCTATCTATCTGGGGTCGGAGGGCGTGGTATTTTGTCGGGTGCACTTGTTGATGCGATTCGAGGCTATTTGGACCAGAATCCGGATTTCCTCGCAGGACCTGAAAATGATCAAGGTGGACTTCTTGGGCCAGGGTTTAGCGGACCTCCCTCACCCTTTGGGATCAACCGAGTGCGGGTAAAATAACCCCTTAACATGACCGCTTATCAACAATAGGATGTGTTTGCATCCATGTGTCATAGCTCGCAAAACTTCACAAAAAGAACTTAATCCGCATGCATCGTCAGCGCACTTTATTCAATTCTGCATACATCCAGGCTGGACTGGTTGTGTGTGCAGTCATCATTGCGTTTGTTTCCATCTGGCTACCGACCTATCAGTCATACGTGAAGGTTTCCCCACCAGACGAACTGCTCGATTTTTTTGAAGCAAGTGTATTGCATGACGATGGAGAACGGCGCAACCACCTGAGTAAGTGGCATGATGGTTTCAGGATTCGGGTCTTTGGCACGCCGACGGGAACAGATCGGCGGGAGCTTGATGATGCTTTGGTCCTTCTTTCCCGTCTCACGGGGCATAGTTTTATGTTCACAGAGGACGAGAAGCCAGACATCAAAATCGCATTTGTTGAACATAAAGATGTTCCAACAGTGATTGGTAAGGTTAGTCCCGATTTCTTGAGTGAATACAAACAGTCGGGCGAACCTGTCAGGTTGATACATTGCTATACCCTTACAAAGGTAAGGAAAGCAAATTACCCGAAAGCATTTCAGTTAGGCCCCGCCTTGATTGTTATCGCGACAGACCTAGAGCGAAAGAATTACCTTGATGCCATTTTCAGGTGGTTGTTTCTGGATGGACCCGACATTTTTCACGGGTCCTGTGTGGCGGAAGAGCTTATGAATACCTTTGGCTTTTCCGAAGACACTGAGCGTCTTTCACCCTCGGCAATCAATGATCGCCCTTCTGCTGAAATTTTTTCTGCAAACGATAAGCTCTTGATCCGTGCGCTTTACGACCCGCGCTTAAAAGCGGGAATGGCGCGAGATGAGGCGTTGATCATTGCCAAACAAGTGATCGAGGAATTGGTTGCAGCTTACAATGAGCATGGTGAAGAGGCGTTGTATCAACGCTGATCAAAACTAACGTCAAAACGGGTTCTCCATCGAGAGCCCGTTTTTTTGTGACCAAACCAAACATCTGAAATCAAAATTCAAACCTAAGGAGAACGTTATGGCATTGAGTTCCATTGCGCTGTGTTCGCGCGCGCTTTTGAAGACCGGGTGTCGGTCGATCACCTCGTTCGACGAGGGTTCGGCTGAGGCTGAAGTTGCGGGCAATCTGTATGAGCCCATTCGCGACGCGCTGCTGTCGTCCAACGCGTGGTCGTTCGCCACCGGACAGGTGACGTTGCCGCAGCTCGAAGCGGTGCCGGTCGCGGATTACGATTACGCTTATCAACTGCCCTCGGATTTTTTGCGCGCGATGTCGGCGGGCGCGGGTTACGGGCGCGGATTGGATTATCGCATCCATGAACGCCGCCTGCACACCAATGCATCGGAGGTGGTGCTGACGTACATATTCCGGCCTTTGGAAAGTGAGTTCCCGCCTTTCTTTGATCAGGTGTTGATTGCCCGGTTGGCGGCAGAGTTTTGCATTCCGCTGACCGACAGCACCAGCCGCTCCGAAGCGTTGCTGAAAGTCGCCGAAAGCGAATTCAAGCGCGCCAAGATGATCGATGCGATGCAAGACACACCGCAGGCGATTGAAGATTTCACCTTGGTCGGAGTACGCAACTGATGGCCCGTATGCACACGTTCAAAACCAGTTTTACAGCCGGTGAGGTTTCGATGGAGTTAGCCGGGCGCGGCGATTTGACGGCGTACGACAACGGCGCGGGCAAACTCACCAACATTTTTGTCATGCCGACCGGCGGCATCTATCGTCGCGCGGGGATGCGTTACGTCGACACCGCAGCGAGTGAAGGGCGTCTGGTGGCTTTTGAGTTCAATACCGAACAGGTCTACCTACTGGTGTTTCGCGATTCCATCGTCGATGTGTACAAGAACGGCACTTTGCATAAAACCATTGATTCCGCACCGTGGACGTTGGCGCAGGTGAAAAATATCAATTGGGTGCAAAGCGCGGATACCCTGCTCATCACGCATCCGGATGTCGCGCCGAAAAAACTCACCCGTGACAAAAATGATGTATGGGCGATTACGGACTGGACCTATTTTGAAAAAGACGATGTCATTTACCAGCCTTATCACAAGTTTTCCGATGACGCGGTGACGCTGCAGGCGAGCCTGACATCAGGCTCCATTACGGTGACGGCATCAGAAGATGTCTTCGTTACTGGTCATGTTGGTAAGCGGTTTCGTATCGAAGGCAAGGAATTAGAAATTACGGCAGTTACCAGCGCGACCCTTGCAACGGCGATGGTCAAGTCAACTTTAACCACCACGACGGCGACCAAGGATTGGAAGGAGCAATCCTTTTCTGAGCTTCGTGGTTGGCCGGTGTCTGTATGTTTTCACCAAGACCGATTGGTGATTGGTGGATCGCGGGATTCGCCCAACCGTTTGTGGATGTCGAAGTCTGCGGATCTCTTCAACTTTGACCTCGGCACTGGGTTGGATGATGAAGCGATTGAATTCGCGATTTTGTCCGACCAGGTCAATGCTGTTCGCGCAGTATTTTCAGGCCGCCATTTGCAAGTGTTTACCTCAGGTGCTGAATGGATGGTGTCGGGTGAACCTTTAACGCCAAGCTCGATCCAGTTAAAACGTCAAACCCGTGTCGGATCACCCATCGATCGTACGGTGGCGCCATGCGATGTGGACGGCGCAACGTTGTTTGTATCGCGCACCGGCGATGAGTTGCGCGAGTTTCTGTTCACGGATTTGGAACAAGCTTATCAGGCCGGCGATTTGGCATTGCTCGCTCGTCACATGGTCGACACTCCGCTGGATCAAGATTACGACAAGACTCGACGTCATCTGCACATCGTCATGTCTGATGGCACGATCGCATCGCTGACGTTGTTTCGGCGTGAAAAAGTTACGGCTTGGTCGCGCCAAGTCACAGACGGAACGTTCCTGTCCGTCGCCATGGTGGGGGCGGAAGTCTATGTCTTGGTCAAACGTGGAGGTGCATACTTCATTGAAGCTCTGGACGACGCGTACAATGTGGACGCGGGTGTTAAATATGAAATTGATTTGACCACCACTCCCTCGGAGGCCCCAAAGGCAACATGGGGCGGGCTTGACCACCTGGAAGGTCGAACCGTTAAAGTGGTCGGAGACGGCGCGCCGATGGGTGATTTCGTTGTGAGCGGAAATTCGATCACACTGGATGTAGATGTATCGACCGTCGAAATTGGCTTGGCTTATGCGCACATCATCGAACCGTTGCCGCCGACGATTGCTTCCGTCAAAGCGGGTAGCCAGGGCGGGCACCTCCGGCCGATCTCATTTACTTTTCGTGTTCGCAACACATCGGCATTGCGTTTAGACGTGGGTACGGGGCTGCAAGACGTGCCGTTCAAGCGGTTCGGTCAAGCCGAATGGGATCAAGTCGCCCCCGCCTTCACAGGCGATAAAACGGTACGCGCCTTTGGTTGGCGACAAGGCGGTATCGAACCTTTGTGGCGTATAGAACAAGACACACCGCTACCGTTCGTTTTGCTTTCTGTCGCCAGTGAAATCAGCCTCAACGGTTAATCAATTAGTTCACACATCATAGTGAGGAGATATCTCATGGCCGGTACAACCAGCCTAGCCCTTACGGGCGCGACTTTTTTGAAATCCAAGATGGATTCCAAAGCCAAAAGCGACGGTGGTGCAACGCAAGCCTATCAATCGCGTATGAACGAACTGGCACGTCAGAAAGCGGCTGATGCAAAAAATCGTCAAGATGCACTGCTGAAGGCTTCATCCGCACAACGCGCACGATTTGCATCTCAGGGTGTCAGCCCAGCGGGCGGATCATCTGGTGCCGTTTTGCATGGTATGCGCGCGAAAACAACACAAGAACTGAACGATCAAGCGGCCGCTTATGCCGCAAAATCTAACAGTCTTGAGAACAGTTTTTCGCAGACACAAGCCAGCTACCTCAACTCCACCAAGCGCAGCCGTAAAGCCACAGAAAACGATCTGCTCGGCGATAACGGCACTTTGCAACAACTCAAAGATTGGGACTGACCCAGGTCTTTGTCGACGATACAAAAGGAGCAACCGATGGCAGAGCATATTAAAATTGGGGATATATCACCTCGTGCATCAGGCAAAGGTAACGGTGTGCAGACGAGGTTCGATTATCTGTTCCCGATATTTCAGGATGCCGATTTAGAAGTCTACGTAAATGGAACGTTGCAGACCCTCACCACGGATTACACGGTGAGTAGGGAGGCAAATGTGGCCGGTGGCTATGTTGAGTTTGTGACGCCTCCAGGAGATCAGTTGCCGGTCGTTTTGGTCCGTCGCTTAGCGATCGAGCGTACGAGCGATTTCCAAGAATCAGGTGCGTTTCGATCCAAGGTTATCAATGACGAGCTGGATTATCTGACAGCGGCTCTACAGCAGGTCGCAGATGATCAAAGTCGTTCTGTACGGCTGATGACGTCGGACAGTTCGGCCAACTTTGAACTGCCGGACAAAGAGGCACGTGCGGGCCGGATCATGAGTTTCGATAGCATCGGTGGGGTGGCACTCAGTTCTACCGACAGCCTTTCCATGGCGACGTTGCAGGCATTCATGGAATGGAAAGTTGATACCTTTGCAGGCGACGGTACGATGAAAGCGTTTGAGTTAGCCGCTGAGCCGGGGCAGATTGGCAATACCCAGGTGTTTTGGGATGGTGTCTATCAATCAAAAAAAGATAACTACACCGTTTCTGGAACGACCCTTACCTTCACCACTGCACCGCCAATAGGGGTGAGAGTTGAGGTTGTGCATGGCACGGCATCATCCACATTCGTGCCAGAGGATGCTTCGATCGCAGACGCGAAAATCATTGGTGTCGGCTGGCCGAAAATCACAGGCACCCCGACGACGATTGCGGGTTATGGCATCACGGACTTTTCGGCCAATGTGGCCGGGGCTGGCGCGGCAATGCTCGCCTCGAATGGCGCGTTTACGACCACCCTCTCGACGACTGGAAATTTTTACGGCACGAACCAGGTTAATGTCACCGGCGCGTCAAACCCTTATTTTTCAAGCGACAACACCACATACGGCGGTGCTGGAAGCACGATGTTTCAAGATGCTGTTGGGGTGTTCAATATTGGTCAATTAGGGGTGGGGGAATCTTTCAAGATTGCACCGACCGCAAGCGTGGTTGACCAAGTGTATTTGCACGGTGCGGCCGTGGGGGGGAGTGTTGGTATTGGCGCGCATGGCACTGACACAAATATCGCCATTAGCCACGGCACGAAAGGTGCGGGCGTTCACAATTTCTACTCCGATTGGCTATCCACCAATTCATTACAATTTCAAGTGAACACAATCACGAGTGCAGCGGTGAACTATGTCGAGGTTTACGGCAACTCGACAGGTGCCCCCGCCGTTGTCTCCGTGGCAGGTTCTGACCCGAATATCAGTCACTATGTTGACCATAAAGGCGCGGCGGGAACGTACTTTCGAGGTGCAGGTGCTGCTATTCAATTCGCCGTAAATTCGAACGGCGGAGCCATCAACTACGGCCAAGAGCTTGGCGGCGCGATAGGCTACGGGCGGCAACTTCGTGCTGCGGGCTCTGACGCCAATGTTGCCATCGACTACTCGACGCAGGGCGCACACAGCCATTACTTCTACAGCCACACACGTGGTGCGTTGCAGTTCCTTGTAGCGCCAACAGCATCCACTGTGAGTTACTTGCAGGTAGCTGGTGGGGGCGCTGGAAGTGGCCCCTATTTGCGTATGCAAAGCTCCGAAGCAAACGCCTGGGGGTTGATGTACTCGAAGGGCGCGGGCGGGTTCCAGTTCTACGGGCAAGGTGACACGACGCAATTCCGTATCAGCCCTACAGCTTCAGCAGTGAATTACTTGCAAGTTGCGGGAGCGGCCACCGCTGGCTCTGTTAGCATAATCACGGACGGTGCAGACGCCGATATCGATCTCGACATTTCAGCCAAGGGCTGGAATGGGCTGACGAAGGTGCATAACTCAGTCAATGGGCTGTTGTGGAGTATCGGCGCTCAGTACGGCGGGTCCGTTGTTCAGTACATCCGTGACAGTACACCGCCGACCACAAACCCGGGCGGTGGTGGACTTCTGTACTCCGAAGCAGGGGCGCTCAAATGGCGAGGGCCAGCGGGCACTGTCACTGAACTTGCGCCCGCATAACCACAACAAAGAAACTATATCATATTGCTAGCATCGGTGAGGGCTTTGGTTATTCAGACCTCATTATGTTCTCTGGTCAAATCACGCCTACTAGCTCTTACGCAAGTGGCTGGCTTCTCTATGTCGAGGCCGGCGCTCTCAAGTGCCGCGATTCTTCCGGTACCGTATCTCAACTCGCATTCTCATACCTTCCAAACCCACTATAGGAGAAGATCAAATGGCAAAAACTTTCTGGGGTGGCGTCGCCACCAAATCGACCATCGAAGCAACCTACGAATGGGCCTCTGTCGATGCTTCCATCACCAAAGTCAAACGCAAGGACAGTGCCTTTTCAACGGCGAGCGAAACCGCGCGTGACGACTTGGTCGCAGCGGCCGACGCGCTGACGCCTGATTTGGATGACGTCAAGCAGGTGCAGGTCTACAGCGCCAAAACCGACCCCGATACCGGCGGCCTTATCGTCGATGTGACGTTTAAAAATAACGACACCATGCGCATCGGTGACGATGAAGTTGTGCCAACAGCTTTGGCGACGGCACGCGATGCCTTCATCACCGCCGTGACGGCGGACCTGTAATGCTGAGCCCCCAAGAAGCACAGGTGGTCTTGGAGTTCTTGAACCGAGTTTCGGTTCAAGGGCTCCAAGAGGCCACCAACCTCGCCGCTGTTGCGCAGAAGGTCACCATGATCGCGCAACGTCATCCTGATGAACCGGGACACTCGGATATTGACCCGGGCATTCTGTCGGACGTCACGTCGCAATAACAAAACGGGACGCAATCATAAAAGGACCTAAATCATGCCCATGACGCAAGCAAGTCTCGCAGTTTTGGCCGAATCAGCCAAGACCGAGCATATCACAATTGCCTGCTCTGATGAGAACACGAACCTGACACCGGGTGTCGCGAAAGTGACATTCCGCATGCCGTATAAGTTCACGCTCACACAGGTGCGTGCCTCCGTTACCACGGCACCGGTGGGTGCAGCCGTCGTGGTAGACATCAACCAGGACGGTGCATCGGTGATGTCAACAAAGCTGAGTATCGACGAGACGCAAAAGGTGTCAGCAACGTCTGCGGTCATATCTCAAAGTACGCTTAATGATGACGCAGAAATAACCATTGATCTCGATACCGTTGGTTCGACGGTTGCGGGCACCGGCCTCAAGGTGGTTTTGATTGGATATCCGTCATGAGCATGATGATTGACCCATATCGAATAATGTCTGCCTATAGCATTGCCAATGCAAGCTATCCGGCGACGAACGCGCACTTATCCTTCACGCCGATGGCAGACCTCGCCAAGCAAAAACAGTGGACGGTCCATATCCCTGTGGCGTTGGCCGCCTCTGGCCAGCAAGTACTATTCGCAGCTGGTGATGGAACCAGCACTAATTTTGTCGCGGTACAACTGACCGCTACAGGGCAGCTTGATTTTGCGTTTATGTCGGGTGGCATTTATGTCGGGCGTTTAACCACCACAAGATTGTTGCGCGACTATGGCGGGTTTTATTTTATCACTTGCGTGATGGATACACCCAACGTAACAGCGGATGACCGCATGCGGATGTATTTTGACCTTGAACGTGAAACGTCTTTTGCAACAAATACCAATCCCGCACAAGATTCTGTAACAACTGTATTCGCAGCGAATACTCACAATTTTCTGAAGTTGGACTATGCTGCCGTTTATGGTGACGTTTACCTTGGCGGTAACACATGCTTGATCGGTCAAGCCCTGGAACCGACCAGCTTTGTTGATTCGATAAAGGGGCAGTCGAAAGCCAAAGACTTGACAGGTCTGGACCTGCAATACCTATTTATGTTCGACGATGCGGTTGCTATGGGCACCAATAGCGGGTCTGCGGGTGACGCCACGGTTACGGGTACGCTCAATCAAGTCACGTCTACGCCGACGAACATCACGGCCACACTCGATCCGATCGATACAGCCTGGGGGGCTAGTCGGGACAGTTCTTGCACTCTGTCTGATGGCAACAAACGCGGTGATTATCCGGGCGCTGTTAATTATGGTGCACATATCACCAACATAGCGTTCACCCCCAGAAACACCATTTACGGCGAGGCGCTGATCCACAGTCTTGGGTCGCAAATTGCTGTAGGTCTTGTGTCTGAGGAAGACAAAGGTTCATTCAATGGGGCCACGACAGGTTTCGGCGCTTGTCTTGAAGGTTGGGTGCGTGGAAACAATGGATCAATTTGGAACAATGGAGGCTCGACCTCAGGATATCCTGCTCTTGCGGTAGGGGACCGATTTATCTTTGCTTTCGATATGGCGAACGGGAAGGGATGGTTTGGCAAGAACGGTGTGTGGGACAATGGCGTTCCAACCCTGGGCACAAGTCCGAGCTTTACATTTTCGTCTACATCGAAGCTTTGGCACGTACTCATGCAGGGTTACAACGGAGGCGCGGCGACACTCTACATGTCGGAAGCGGACTGGGCGTACACGGCTCCTACGGGGTTCACGGCCAACACAACTGACAATTTGCCCTGGCAAAAGGGCAGTATTAAAAATCATTTCAATACAGTTCTATATAGCGGAACGAGTGCAAATCAATCCATCACGGGCGTGGGCTTTCAGCCTGATTTTATCTGGGCAAAAAGCCGCTCGACAGCTTCATCTCATAGGCTGTTTGATGCTTGCCGGGGCATGGGCGTCATCAACAAAGAACTCTCATCCGATACCACTGTAAATGAGGGCACTTCACAGTCGTGTGCATTGACACCAACGGCAGACGGCTGGGATTTTTCTACAACAGGTATATGGGAACCTAATGACCTCACTGGTGGGAATTATGCGGCATGGTGTGCCTCACTTCCAAACACAGTTACAAGTGGGTGGTCTGGTTCGCCGACCATTACGCCAACAAAGGAAATCTACAATGCCACGTTAGGTATGAGCATCGTAACTTATACTGGTGATGGTGTGGCGGGCGCCATTCCACATAGCCTTGGTAAAGCGCCGGGGGTAGTTCTTGTAAAAAGGCGAGATGTCACAGGGTATAGCTGGATGATCTACCACTCAGCTATGGGAAGTGGATACTATGGGGCGTTAGAGAGCACAGCCGCGTTTACCACTGCTGGAGCAGCGAGCGTATGGAATGCTCTAGATCCAACCAGCACGCTCGTCCATATCGGCACCAGCGCACAGGTAAATGCATCAAATGCGACTTATGTGGCTTACATCTTTGCAGAGACTGACTTCTGTAAAATTGGCTCCTACATAGGTAACGGCTCTGCTGATGGCCCACTACTGAACACGGGTATTCGTCCAGTTTGGGAATTGGTCAAGTATAGCAACGGTATATTTGGCTGGTACATCTTTGATGAGATGAGGAGCACCTACAACCCACTTGGTAAAATTTTAGTTGCAAATGGTTCTGGTGCGGAGGGGACGGATACGGGCTGTGACTTCCTGTCAAATGGCGTCAAAGTGCGGTCCGCTTCAACACTGCATAATGCGAGTGGCGGTAAGTACATTTACTTAATGTTTGGACAACCCAACGGGCCATCGGAAAACACGGCGCGATGATGCTGCTGGCCTAACCTTGCAAAGGAGAACGCTTATGACGCTTCACAACCTGTGTCACACACAGTGATTTGGGGGGCTAAAAATGCAAGAACACGGTCCTCCCCCGGACTTCGCTGAGTTTGTCGCCATCTGGAACAAGAACCAAAACCTCACCACACCAACGCACCACAAAACCATATCGGCGTGGTTGGAAAAAAGTTGGAACGGAAAAGATCGCGAACTCCTATTGATGGCGTTTCGCAACTCGGGCAAGTCGACTTTGGTCGGCCTTTTTTGTGCCTGGCTTTTGGCGTGTAATCCAAGTTTGAGAATCATGGTGTTGGCTGCGGATTTGTCGTTGGCGCGAAAAATGACACGCAACGTCAAACGCATCATCGAACGCCACCCGGCTTGTGTTGGCCTCAAACCCAAAAGCCGGGATCAATGGGCATCGGACCAGTTCACCGTCAATCGCGAACATGAACTGCGCGATCCATCGATGCTCGCCAAAGGCATCGTCGCGAACATCACCGGCTCTCGTGCCGACGTGGTGATTTGCGACGATGTTGAGGTGCCCAACACATCCGATACGGCGCAAAAACGAGAAGACCTGCGTGAACGTTTGGATGAAATCGATTATGTCTTGGTCCCAGGCGGCTTACAGCTTTACGTCGGCACACCACACACCTTTTACACCATCTATGCCAAAACGGTGCGTCGTGATGTCGGTGAGGATCAGCCGTATCTCGATGGTTTTAAACGTCTGGAGATTCCCATCTTTGACGCCCAAGGGCGATCACGATGGCCGGACCGGTTTCCCAAAAAGAAAATTGAGTCCATACGTCGCCGTACCGGGCCCAATAAATTCCGCAGCCAAATGCTGTTGGAGGCGGTCGACATCGCCGAAGGCCGCTTGGATGCGGATCTCTTGATTTCTTACACGGACGAACTGAGCTACGCGGAAATGAACGGCGAGGCGGTTCTGAGCCTTGGCGATCAAAAACTGGTCTCTGCCAGTGCGTGGTGGGATCCCAGTTTCGGTGCACCCCAGCGCGGCGACAGCTCAGTCGTCGCATGTGTCTATACCTCCGAAGACGGTCGCTATTGGCTTCATCGTATTCAGTACATGACCCACGACCCCGCGTTGGTCAATGAGGTGTCGGAAGCTGAGCAGTTGTGCCGCCATGCGGTCGATTTTGTGCGAGAACTTCATCTTCCATCGTTGACCTTGGAAACCAATGGCATTGGCAGGTTCTTGCCAGGGCTGTTGCGCCGGGAGTTGGAAAACCAAGGCGTTGTCTGCGCGGTTTTGGAAAAGTATTCCAGCGTGGCCAAGGACCGCCGCATTCTCGAAGCTTTCGACGCGCCCTTGGCGGCGGGCCGCATTCATGTGCACGAAGTTGTGCAAGCGACCCCGTTCATCACCGAAATGCGCGAATGGCGACCGGCATCCAAAGCGCCCGACGATGGCTTGGACGCAGTGGCCGGCTGTTTGTTGGCGGAACCGATCAGGTTGCCGCGCAATCCCAATGCTCAGCAGCGCCCCAAACGGCCAAGTTGGTCCGGCGGCGGACAAGCGTTCGAAGCCACGACAAACTTCGACCTTTAACAAAGCCATTCATTAAGCCTCCGCCCAGCGGGGGCTTTTTTTTATCAAACACAACAAAAATAAAGGAGAGCCATATGCAAACCGCATCGGGCCTGGACCTCATTTGGTGGATCACGGCCGTGGAGCTGCCTGCGTTGGCGGGGCTGTTTTGGATCGGCTGGCGAAACCATCATGCCGTTCAAGATGATATCGACGAGGTGCGCCATGCCGCCGATGTCGGCCTTGCACACCTACGTGAGAATCTTGATGCCTACAAGTTGGATGTGGCGAAAAGCTACGCCTCCATCTCGTATCTGCGCGACGTCGAAGAACGCCTCACCGGACATTTGATCCGCATCGAAGAAAAACTCGACATCACACGCACAACACAAGGGGGAGGTTTGAAATGAACAAGCCGCAAAAACTATTCGACACCACTGCGATGAAAAAAGACAACGGTCTTCACAGCCAGCGCAAACGCGATGTCGATATCTTGGCGCGTACCATTTATGGCGAGGCACGTGGCGAAACCGTGCGCGGAAAAGAAGCCGTGGCGTGCGTCATCATCAACCGCGTTAAACGCGCCCAGGACCGTGGTGGCTACTGGTGGGGCAGCACAATTGAAAAGGTCTGTCTGAGGCCGTGGCAGTTTTCATGCTGGAACGAAAACGATCCCAACCGAAAAAAGATCCAGGACGTCGAACCCGGTCATCGTGTGTTCGACACCTGTTTGCGCATCGCACGGCGCGCCGTTTCCGGTTGCCTCAATGACCCAACCAACGGCGCCACCCATTACCACACCAAAAACGTCGACCCGCCGTGGTCGCGCGGTCGTCCTGCGTGCGCAGAGATCGGGCGGCATCTGTTTTACAACGACATCGAATAGCGATTAGAGCAAAGGAGAACACCATGTTTCCCGCAATCATCGGCCCGTTGCTGACGGGCCTGCTCGGCGTCGTCGATAAGGCGGTGGAAGACAAGGACCAAGCCAGCCAAATCAAAGCGCGCCTCAACGAAATGGCGCTGTCGGGCAATATGAAAGAGCTGGAAGCGGCGGCGAGCATCATCGTCGCCGAAGCCCAAGGCGACAGCTGGCTGCAACGCAATTGGCGACCGCTGCTGATGGTGCTGTTCGGCGTGATCATCGCCAACAATTATGTGGTGGTGCCGATCTTCAACACCCCAGCCGCCGAAATCCCCCCCGACATGTGGGACCTGCTCAAACTCGGCGTCGGCGGTTACGTGGTGGGGCGCACGGTGGAGAAGGGGGTGAAGACCTGGCCCAAAACGTAAAACGGCGCTTCATTTAAGAAGCGCCGTTTTCTTCAATATAGGTGACTGCCTTACACCGTTTTGCGCTTGGCCTTGATGCAGCCCAAAACTTCGCGTGCGGCGGTGGGGATGTGGGTTCCGGGTTCGAACACGGCGGCGACGCCGGCTTCTTTTAAGAATGGGTGATCGCGTTGTGGCACCACGCCACCGACGATGATGACGATGTCGTCGGCGTCGCGCTTTTTGAGTTCCTCAATCAGTTCCGGCACCAAGGTTTTGTGACCGCCCGCCTGGGTGGACACGCCGATGGCGTGGACGTCGTTTTCGACCGCTTCTTGCGCGGCCTCCGACGGGGTTTGAAACAGTGCGCCGACATCGACCTCGAAGCCCAAATCGGCGAATGCGGTGGAGATCACTTTGGCGCCGCGATCGTGACCGTCTTGGCCCATTTTCACCACCAACATACGTGGGCGGCGACCGCGGTCTTGCGCGAAGGCTTCGACTTCGTCATGGGCCTGGGCATAGGCGTCGTCACTTTTCAGCGCCGCGCCATACACACCGGTGATGGTGTGAGTGGTGGCTTGATAACGGGTATAAACGTCTTCCAAAGCATTGGAAATTTCGCCCACGGTGGCGCGCACGCGGGTGGCCTTGACGGCGAGATCGAGCAGATTGCCGTCGCCGGATTTTGCGGCTGAACGCAACGCTTCGAGCGCACCGTCGACCGCATTTTGGTCGCGGCTGGCGCGGATGTTTTCAAGACGCTTAATTTGCGCATCGCGTACAGCTGAGTTGTCGACTTCCAAAAGGTCGATGTCGTCTTCTTTGTCCAGTGCGTACTTGTTCACGCCGACCACCACTTCTTCCAAGCTGTCGATGCGCGCTTGCTTGCGTGCGGCGGCTTCTTCGATGCGCATTTTGGGAAGGCCCGTCTGCACCGCCTTGGTCATGCCGCCGACGTCTTCGACCTCTTTGATCAGCTTGCGGGCTTCTTCAGCAACCGAATTGGTGAGGCTTTCGACATAAAAGCTTCCCGCCAATGGATCGACGACTTTGGTGATGCCGGTTTCTTCTTGCAACACCAATTGAGTGTTGCGCGCGATGCGCGCCGAAAACGGTGTCGGCAAAGCCAAGGCTTCGTCGAGCGAATTGGTGTGTAGGCTCTGGGTGCCGCCCAAGGTCGCCGCCATGGCTTCGACCGTAGTGCGGATCACGTTGTTGTAGGGATCTTTGGCCGTTAGCGATACGCCAGACGTCTGGCAATGGGTGCGCAGCATTTTGGAACGTGGGTCCTTCGGCGCAAACTGTTCCATCAGTTCCGCCCACAGCAGTCGCGCGGCGCGCAGCTTGGCGACCTCCATGAAGAAGTTCATGCCGATGGCGAAGAAGAACGACAGGCGCGGGGCAAAGCTATCGACGTCCATGCCCGACGCGATGGCGGTGCGCACGTACTCAATGCCGTCGGCGATGGTGTAGGCCAGTTCCTGTACGCACGTCGCGCCGGCTTCTTGCATGTGATAGCCGGAAATCGAAATCGAGTTGTAGCGCGGCATGTTCTGAGACGTGTAGCCGATGATGTCGGAAACGATCCTCATGCTCGGTTCGGGCGGATAGATATAAGTGTTGCGCACCATGAACTCTTTAAGAATATCGTTTTGGATGGTGCCCGACAGCTTGGCCTGATCGACGCCTTGTTCTTCGGCCGCGACGATGTAGCCCGCCAACACCGGCAACACCGCACCGTTCATGGTCATGGAGACGCTCATCTCATCCAACGGGATGCCGTCGAACAAGATTTTCATGTCTTCGATGCTGTCGATGGCGACACCGGCTTTGCCGACATCGCCGCTGACACGTGGGTGGTCGGAATCGTAACCGCGATGGGTAGCCAGATCGAACGCGACCGACAGGCCCTTTTGACCGGCTTTCAGATTGTCGCGATAAAATTTGTTCGAGGCTTCCGCCGTGGAAAAACCGGCGTACTGGCGGATCGTCCACGGACGGCCCGCGTACATAGTGGCGCGTGGTCCGCGCAGGAAAGGATCAACACCGGGGAGGGAGTTAACCTGCTCGATCCCTTCAAGATCGGCGGCGGTGTAGAGCGGCTTGACCGCGATTCCTTCCGGGGTGTCCCAGTTCAGTGTTTCGGGGTTTGCGCCCTTTAATTCTTTCGTCGCCAGGTCTTCCCACTGCGTTAAGGTCGGCTTGTCGTTCATATCCCCAGGTCCTCTGCCTTCAATCGATTTGGCGATTTGGCCGCGTATCTCCCCATAGCGGCCGTTAAAGGCGTTAAGTATAACGACCGAGTGCTGCAGTGCGAATATATATTTCGCATGTGCGAAAAGCGCGTGAGGTGCGGGTGGTTTCACAACGCACGGTGGCGAACTTATCCACAAGATATTGTGTCTTGGTTGGTGCATTCTTCCTCAATGTTGTTATTATGCCCCCAGCGGCACATTTGGGTCGCGACCGAAAAAAACAAGGGGTTTCGGCTCTGGATGGCGTTTGGGCGACTGCCCAAAGCCGATTGAGCCAAAGATAATCGGAGAAGATTGATGAGTGCCGTGGAATGGACGCCTGAACGTATTAAGGTTTTGATCGCCCTGTGGGAAGAAGGTTTGCCCACCAGCGAGATCGGCCGCCGTCTTGGCGTGACCAAGAACGCCGTGGTTGGCAAAGTGCATCGCTTGGGGCTGAAAAAGCGCCAATCACCGATCCGCCAAGCCGCGGCCAGCACCGCGCAGCCGAAAAAGCCGAAAAAGGTCGTCGCGCCGACGCCGGTGGCTTCCGCATCTTTGCCGTCGGGCGATGTGGTTCGGTTGGAAGAATTGACCGCAGCGATGTGCTGTTGGCCCGAAGGTGAGCCCGGCACGCCGGAATTTCACTTTTGCGGCAAGCCCGCCGCCCAGGACAAGCCTTACTGCGAGCCGCATTGCGCGCGCGCGTATGTGAAGGTTTCCAAAGACAAGAAAAAGGCCGTCGCATCGACGCCTTTGCCAAAGCCGAGCAACGATACCGAAGCCGCCTAATAGCTTTAGCGCGTTTCTCCTTGTGCTTTGATCGGTTTCTCCATCAAAGCGCGCCATAAAAGGCCCTCGAAACAGACCGGTTTCACCGGTTTATTTCGGGGGCCTTGGCTTTATTGCGTTTAAGGGGCTGCTGTTGCGGCTTCAGAACCGATTTCCAGCACGCCGTCAGTTTGCAGTTGGTTGGTGACCTCAATCAGGCGGATCACCGCCGCGCCCAGTTGCTCGTCGTCGATGCCATCTGCGAAGCGATATTCCAGGTCTTCGGACAGCATTTTGTGTTTGCGATCACTCATGTTGTCGAACAGCTTGGCGTGCAGCAGGGTGTCGTTTTCGGTGCTTTTGAGGAAAATCAAAATATCGTCGTCGCTCACGCTCATGATCAGCTTTTGCAGGCCAGTGTCGTTCCCGATCTTGAGGCGTTCGGCCAAATCGTGAGCTTCTTCGGCGGGGCTGACGGTGGAGATCGCGCCGGGGGTGAGTGATTTGACGGATTCCATCAGCAACACTTTAAGCTCACGCGTGGTGAGCGTGTGGGTGGTGTCGTCGAACGAAATGGCGTAAACCCCGTTCTGCGCTTTTTTGACGTTGATTTTCATGCCTGGATTGTGTTCTCAATAGCCCCCATTTGTCACAAAGCCTCTCATAGCTGAAGCGGATTGACAAGGGCCATGGGGGATCCCAAATCTCATACAAATCAAGGCGTCAGCACACAACACATTGGAATAGAGAGACCATCATGTCGGACCGTATCTGGACCATCTATCTTTCGGGCGAAATTCATACAGATTGGCGCGAGCGCATTGCACAAGGCGCGGCGGACGCTGAGCTTCCCGTGGAGTTCGTTTCCCCGGTGACGGATCACGACACATCCGATCAATGCGGCGTCGATATCCTCGGCAGCGAAGACAGTGCCTTTTGGACCGATCAAAAGGGTGCCAAAGTGAACGCGTTGCGCACCCGGGTGTTGATGGAAGAAGCCGACATCGTGGTGGTGCGATTCGGTGATAAATACCGCCAATGGAACGCTGCGTTCGACGCGGGCTATGCCGCCGCCTTGGGCACGCCGATCATCACATTGCATGATTCGGATTTGACCCACCCGCTCAAAGAAGTCGATGGCGCGGCTTTGGCCGTCGCCCAAACGCCAGAACAAGTGGTGCGTTTGTTGATCTATACGATCAAAGGCACGCTGTAAGGCGGGACTTGAGCACAAAAAAGCGGAGCTTCAAGCTCCGCTTTTTTTATGTCTTTTGTGCGAAAGGCCAAATGGCTTAGCTCAGTCGATTCACCAATTCTTTAAGCACATCGTCGGCGCGATCACTTTCGATCTGGCAGGTGCCGGCGTTGGCGTGACCGCCACCGCCGTATTCCAGCATCACAGAGCCGATGTTCACCGTGTTGGACCGGTTCAAGATCGATTTGCCCACCGCCATGATGGTTTTTTTACCGTCCGCCGTATCTGTCAATTGGATCGAGACGTTGCAGGCCGGGAAAATCGCGTAAATGGTGAAGCGGTTGCCAGCGAAAATCGTTTCTTCGCCGCGCAGATCCACCACCACGACTTTGTTGTGAACCTTGGCGCAGTCGCGCAGCTGCAGCTCGAACTTTTCTTCGTGTTCGAGATACAGGTGGGTGCGTTCTTCCACATCAGGAATGGCGAGGATTTCATCGACCGGATGATGGCGCACGTACACCATCATATCCTTCATCAGCTGTTCGTGGCTGATTTCGAAATGTTCAAAACGCGACAGTCCGGTGCGTGGGTCGAGGATATAGTTCAACAGCGTCCAAGGTTCCGGGGCGAGGATATCCTCTTCCGTAAATTGCGCGCTATCGGCGCGGTCCACGGCGTCCATCAGGTCGTCGGGAATGGCGGGGAATTTATCTTTGCCACCGAAATAATTGTAAACCACGCGCGCCGCAGACGGTGCGTCGGCTTCAATGATGTGGTTATCGCGCTTGCCAACGCGTTCGGTTTCACTGACGTGGTGATCAAAGCACAGATGGACACCCTCCACGTACGGCAAGTTGGTGGTGATGTCATTGGGGGTGATTTGCACCAAGCCATCTTGCATGGCTTTGGGTTCGGCAAACACCACGTCATCAATGAGGCCCAATTCGATCAGCAGACCTCCGGCGACAACGCCATCGAAGTCTGCACGGGTCACAAGACGGTATTTTTTGTCGTCGGACATGGCACTCAATCTCTATGCGTCAACTGTTTCTACAGCCCTAAGATAGGGCGTAGACCCCTCTCTGTCCTTGGACAGGTTTGAATTTTTCGGTCACGCCCAAAACGGTTTCTGCACCGCCTAAGAAAAGCATGCCGTCTCTTGGCATCAATTCGGAGATGTTTTCCAAAACTTTGCCCTTGGTTTCCGCGTCGAAATAAATCAATACGTTGCGGCAAAAGACGATATCGAAGCCACCAAGTTGCTTTAGGCCATCAAGCAGGTTCCAGTATTTATACTGAACCATGTTTTTGATATCTGGCTTGATTTCCCAAGTTTCGTCTTTTTTGTCGAAATACTTCAGCAGCAGCTGGATCGGCATGCCGCGCTGGACTTCAAATTGCGAATAGGTGCCGGCGGCAGCTTTTTTGAGAATGTCATGGGAAATGTCGGTGCCCACGATGTCAATTTTCCAGCCTGCCAGCTTGACGCCCAGTTCTTTCAGAATGATGGCGATGGAATAAGGTTCTTGACCGGACGAAGCGGCCGCGCACCAGATGCGTAGGTGTTTTTGGGCCTGACGCTTTTCAAGAATCGGCGGCAACACCTCGTCTCGCAGCAGATCAAACGGTTTAACATCGCGAAAGAAGAACGATTCGTTGGTCGTCATCGCTTCGGTGACTTCAACGATCAGGGCTTCTTCTTTGCGGGTACGTAGTTGACTGATCAGATCTTCAAGACCTTTTAAGCCGTGCTTGCGCGCAACGGGCATCAACCGACTTTCCAGCAGGTACGCCTTGTCGGGCGTCAGCACGAGGCCGGATCGGCTTCTGATCAGCGAGCTGATGAACTCAAAATCTTCGGGGCTCACGTCGAGTACTCCGTAGCAGGCTGTTAGATCAAGCCCACTTGCTGGAACTTGGCCTGAATGATGTCGGAATCGAACGGTTTCATAATGTATTCGTTCGCGCCGGCGGTCATGGCTTCTTGGATGTGATCGAGGTCATTTTCCGTCGTGCAAAAGACCACGATAGGCTTGTCACCACCGGGTGCCTTGCGCAATTCGCGCAAGAAGGTGATGCCATCCATGACCGGCATATTCCAATCGAGCAGAATGGCCTCGGGCATTTTTGCTAGGCAGGCATCCAACGCCAGTTGGCCGTCTGCGGCTTCCTCGGTTGCAAATTCCAGTTCCTGCAAAATTTTGCGGGCGACCATACGTATGACTTTGGAATCATCAACAATGAGACATGTTTTCATTGCTATAGAATCTTCTTTCCAGGAGTTCCCTAGGATCAAAACGGCAAGGAAAAATAATAGCTATTCATCCAAACCACGAAGTATGGCCTTCTGGCAAAGGCCAAATCTTTTCTAACGCCCCTCACATATATAAAGGGCAAAGCCTCTGCGTTCGCAAGTCGAATCTGCATATATTCCACAATGTGGGTGAATAAGATCACTTCAACGCATTAGCCAAAGCCCGCCATGCGCCGGACATCCGCGGGACTGTGGCCGTTTTTTCGCAAATCACGAATGGTTTCAGCCTTGTTGCGTTTGGCCAGACGTCGACCGTCTGGCGCAACCACCAGGCCGTGATGGTGATACGCAGGTGTGTTCAAGCCGAGCAGTTTTTGCAAAAGACGGTGGATGTGCGTGGCGGGGAAAAGGTCTTCGCCCCGCGTCACCAAGGTCACACCTTGCAGGTGATCGTCGATGGTCACCGAAAGGTGATAACTGGTTGGAATGTCTTTGCGCGCCAGCACCACATCACCAAAAATTTCCGGTGTGGCCGTTACACAGCCCTGATCCGCATCGCTCCACTGCAGCGCTCCGGCGGCTTTGATCGCGCGGTCCATGTCGAGGCGCAAGGCGAACGCCGTGCCTTTGTCGGCGCGGGTCTTACGATCCGTATCGCGCAGCTTTCGACAGGTGCCGGGATAGATGGGGCCGTCCGGCCCGCTGGGCACCAAGTGCGGCGCGCCGCCTGCGGCTTCAATCTCGGCCTTGATGTCGTTGCGGGTGCAAAAACACGGATACAAAAGGCCCTTACGGTTCAAGCGGTCCAGTGCGCTTTCGAAATCCGCCAGATCGTCCGATTGGCGGCGCACGGGCCGTTCCCAGTCCAAGCCCAGCCAGGCGAGATCCTCATAGATCGCTTGTTCGAATTCTAGGCGGCAACGTCCAACGTCGATGTCTTCGATGCGCAGCAAAAAGCGCCCCGCACCAGAACTTTTTGCGCCCTTGGCGGCATGGTAGGCAAACAGAGCCGCATAAGCATGGCCGAGGTGCAGAAAACCCGTGGGGCTCGGTGCGAAACGCGTCACCACGGGCTGCAGATTCGGACTTTTGTGGGTGTGCTCTTCACTCATGACCTCAAAATGAGAGGAAAGTCCAATCTGTGCAAGGCAATTGCCATTTAAAGGCAACAGTTTTATTCCTGAGGTGGGAATCAAATTTGAAGGCTGTGGTGTGGTGAGACGTTTTTTGCATCGTCACCAACCTGGAAATGCAGCTCTGTGCTGGCTGAAGGCTGGTTTTGGCGCTGCAATTGGGTTGGGTGTTGTTGGGCTGTTTGGTGAATTGAGCCATGCGCCGTTTTTGATCGCACCGTTCGGCGCGTCGTGTGTGTTGTTGTTTTCGGTGCCCAAAAGCCCTTTGGCGCAGCCCATGAACGTGATCGGCGGTCATTTGGTCGCGAGCTCCCTCGCCATCGCCTTGCGTAATGTGCTGCCGCCGGAATGGTGGGCGATTTCGCTGGCCGTTGGCGTGGTGATTGCGGTGATGGCGATGCTGCGGGTGACGCACCCGCCCGCAGGGGCCGACCCGGTGGTGATTTTTCTGACCGATCCGGGATGGAGCTTTCTGCTCGTGCCGATCTTGCCGGGCTGTTTGGTTTTGGTCGGCATCGCCACCTTGACGCATATGATTCCACCGCGAACCATCTACCCGTTGGTTTTGGAAGGGGTGCTGCAAGATGAAGATGAGGGCGGAGATCAAAAAGGCGACCGCAAGGGTTGAAAAGCCGGTGGGCTAGAAACCGTATTTGGTGTAAAGTTTTGGTAACCGAAACCATATAGGGTATCTTTATCGAACGCATCGGGAGACGTTTTGTGAACTTGATCCTTTGCCCATCGCAACGCATATCGCCAACGTCCCAGGCTTTAGTCCGGTTGACGGTCCGGTTCACGCGCCGATCGACGACGGCAAGCTTTGCATGCCCCACCGCCCGCGCTTTCGCGGGCTTTTTTGTGGGCGCACGGCAGGTGGAGACTACGCGATGAGCGGCTTGCAGACTTTGGTGCTCAACGCCGACTATCGGCCCTTGTCGTACCATCCGTTGTCGCTGTGGTCGTGGAAGGACGCGGTGTCGGCGTTGTTTTTGGATCGGGTCAATCTGGTCGAAAGCTATGACAATGTGGTGCGCTCGCCGAGTGTCGAATTCAAGGTGCCCTCGGTGGTGGCGCTGAAACGCTACGTCACCTTCAACGGCCGCCCGGCGTTTACCCGCTACAACATTTATCTCCGTGATGATTTCACCTGTCAGTATTGTGGCGATATGTTCCCCGCGCGTGAATTGACGTTCGATCATGTCATGCCGCGATCGCGCGGTGGTTTGACGGAATGGTCGAACGTTGTCGCGGCGTGTTCGCCGTGCAACCTGAAAAAGGCCAATTTCACCCCTGAAGAAGTTGGCATGCCGCTGATCCAAGACGCCTTGGAACCATCGGTCCGCAGGCTCAATCAGGTGGCGCGGCGCTTGCCGCCGTCGGACATGCACCACAGCTGGCTCGATTATCTGTATTGGGACAGCGAACTGGAGCTCTAGCGCGTCCATTTTTGATCCTCAAAACCTACCGAAACCCCTTGCGTTGTGCCGTTTTGTGCGTATAGTGCGCGCTTCAAAGCTTTCCGGGAACGTGGATGGTGCCCTTCGTTGGCAGTCTTCCCGCCCTTCAGCTTCCCTGTCGGGGGCTGTCTGGGACTACTGGAACAACAAACAACGTACTGAAAAATAAGGTAGATTTACCATGTCGAAGCGTATTCGCTCGAAATACAAAATTAACCGCCGTTTGGGCGTGAACCTTTGGGGTCGCCCCAAGTCTCCGGTCAACAACCGTGAGTACGGCCCCGGCCAGCACGGTCGTCGTCGCTCCAAGCCGACCGATTACGGCACTCAGTTGATGGCCAAACAGAAGCTCAAGGGCTACTACGGCAACATCTCTGAAAAACAGTTCCGCAAATACTACGCCGAAGCCGTGCGTCGTAAAGGCGATACCTCCGAAAACCTCATCGGTATTTTGGAAAGCCGTTTGGACGCCATCGTGTATCGCATGAAATTCGTGCCGACCGTGTTCGCGTCCCGCCAGTTCGTCAACCACGGCCACGTCATGGTTAACGGCAAGCGCGTCAACATTCCGTCCTACATGGTCAAGGAAGGCGACGTGGTCGAGATCAAAAGCGGTTCCGAAACCATCCCGATGGTCATCGAAGCTCTGAACTCGTCCGAGCGCGAAATCCCCGACTACATGGACGTCGATGCGAAAAAGGGCAAAGGCTCTTTCGTGCGCGTGCCGAAGTTGGAAGACGTGCCGTACCCGGTTCAAATGGAACCGAACCTGGTTATCGAATTCTATTCGCGTTAATCGCGAACGAAACCAGCAGTCGATTCAAGAAAGGCCGCTCCTCACGGGGTGGCCTTTTTTAGACCCTCAATGTACATATTAAAATTGTTCAATTGGCGTGTTTGGGGTATGATTCGCGCCGGAAGCGGAAATTAAGGAACGGGCAAAGCGATGGCGATGAAACATGTGGTCTTGACTGAGTCCATGAAGGTCGGACATGAGCAAATCGATGGCGGGCACGCCCAAATTATTGGGATCGTAAATCGGTGCGTTGATATGATTGTGGCACGCACAACGGCGGCGGCATTTCATGAGAGTTTGCTCGGCCTCAAGGCTGCGCTGGTTCACCATATCGATGAAGAAGAAGTGATCATGCGGGACCTGGGCTATCCCGACATGCAAGGGGAAGTGAAAGAGCATTTCGACGGTCTGATGCGGCTCGACCAGCTTTTGGACACGTGTCGAGACGGTGTCGATCTGGAGGCGCTGCTGGGTGAGGTTGCGTCGCTGTTGTTGTTGATTTTCATCAGGTCGGATATGAGCTTTAAAAGCTATTTGCAAAGCATCGGTTATCGGGATGAAGCGCCTGTATGAGAGCTGATTTTCCGAAAAGTAAAAAGGCCGCTCCTTATGGAGCGGCCTTTTGCGTATACCCGCTGTAAAGCTGGTTAAGCAGCTTGGTACGCGATGCCCTTGTCGTCGAACATTTTTTGCAGTTCGCCGGTTTCGTACATTTCTTTGACGATATCGCAGCCGCCGACGAATTCGCCTTTGACGTAGAGCTGGGGAATGGTCGGCCAGCTGGAATAGGCTTTGATGCCTTCGCGGATTTCCATGTCTTGCAGCACGTCGATGCCTTTGAACTTCACCTGCATGGTGCTCAGCGCGCCGACCACGGCTGCGGAAAAGCCGCATTGCGGGAACATCGGGTTGCCCTTCATGAACAACACCACGTCGGTGTCGTTGATTTCTGATTTGATGCGGTCGAATACGGGATTGTCGCTCATTTTTCCATAAATCCTTTTTTGGCGCTTTAAGCGTCTTCGGGGGCGGAGGTTTGAAGGCCCAGGGCGTGCAGGGCCTGATCCATGCTGCCTTTCAGCGCGGCGTAGACCATTTGGTGCTGTTGCACCCGGGACTTACCGATGAAGGCTTTCGAGATTACGCGGGCGGCATAATGATCGCCGTCGCCGCGCAGGTCTTCGATGTGGACCTCGGCATCGGGTAGGCCTTCTTTGATCAGGCGTTCGATCTCAGCGGCTTCCATCGCCATGGGGGTATCTCCTTTTATATAAACCGGGCTTCTTATTCAAAATCCGGATGGGCCATGTATTCCGGCATCCAGGATTCGTGGGCCACGGCCAATTCGCTAACGGATATGGTTCCGGCGTTGGCAATGGTCAAGTCCGTACTTTGAACCATTCCAATTTTGCTGGCAACCACGCCTGCTGCTTTTGCGGCATTGATCAGGGCATCCGCATCGGTGGTCGTTGCCACATAGCGCGCTTGGTCTTCGCCAAACAGCCATGCGTGCAAGGGCAGCTCACCGCTGTGGTCTTCGACCGTCGCGCCCAGACCGGACTTTATCGCCATTTCCGCAAGCCCGACGCCTAGGCCACCGTCAGACAGATCGTGACAGGCGCTGATCGCACCATCAAGAATTTGGCCGCGCACGAAATCGCCGTTTTTGCGTTCCGCCGTCAGGTCGACATGCGGCGCAGAGCCTTCTTTGCGGCCTTCGATTTCAGCCAAATACTGTGTGCAGCCCATATGACCGGCGGTTTCACCGATCAGCACGATGGCTTCACCCTCGGCCACAAAGCCCATACCAATGGCTTTGGAGACGTCTTTGATCACGCCGACGCCGCCGATGGTCGGGGTGGGCAGGATGCCTTGGCCGTTGGTTTCGTTGTACAGCGACACGTTGCCCGACACGACCGGATAGTCGAGTGCGATGCACGCTTCGCCGATGCCTTGAACCGCGCCAACAAATTGCCCCATGATTTCAGGACGTTCGGGATTGCCGAAGTTCATGTTGTCGGTGATCGCCAACGGCTGCGCGCCGGTGGCGGTGATGTTGCGATAGGTTTCCGCGACCGCTTGGCGACCGCCTTCGACGGGATCGGCCAGCACATAGCGCGGCGTCACGTCGGACGACATGGCGACGGCTTTGGTCGATCCGTGGATACGCACCATCGCGGCGTCGCCGCCGGGACGGCCAAGGCCGGTGGTGTCGCCCATGACCATGTGATCGTACTGTTCCCAGATCCAGCGTTTGGAACAGCCGTTGGGCGTGCTGACCAAGGTCTTGATCACGTCCATGGCGTCGGCGGGCGCGGCCACGTCTTCGGGTTTGATGTCCGAGCGTTTGGGTGTCGGCACGTGCGGACGATCGTATTCGGGGCTGGCTTCGGCCAGCGGATCGATGGGCAGATCGCCGACAATTTCGCCCTTGTGGAACAGACGCATGCGGCCCGTGTCGGTCAATTCGCCGATGACCGCGAAGTCCAGTTCCCACTTTTCAAAGATCGCTTGCGCCATCTCTTCTTTGCCGGGTTTGAGCACCATCAGCATGCGTTCTTGAGATTCAGACAGCATCATCTCATAAGGCGTCATGTTCTGTTCGCGTTGCGGCACGTTGTCCAGGTTCATATCGATGCCGACGCCGCCCTGGGACGCCATTTCGAACGATGACGAGGTCAAACCCGCCGCGCCCATGTCTTGAATGGCGACGATGGCGTCGGTCTGCATCAGTTCCAGGCACGCTTCCAACAACAGCTTTTCGGTGAACGGATCGCCGACTTGCACGGTGGGACGCTTTTCTTCGGTGTCGGCGGTGAATTCCGTCGATGCCATGGTCGCACCGTGAATGCCGTCGCGTCCGGTTTTGGAACCGACATAAACCACCGGATTGCCGATGCCCGCGGCGGCACAATAGAAGATGTTCTTCGCATCCGCCAGACCGACGCACATGGCGTTGACTAAGATGTTGCCGTCGTAGCTGGTGTCGAATTCACATTCGCCGCCCACCGTGGGCACGCCCATGCAGTTGCCGTAACCGCCGATGCCTTCGACCACACCGTGGACAAGGTGACGGGTCTTGGGGTGTTCGGGCACGCCGAACCGCAGCGCGTTGAGGTTGGCGATGGGGCGCGCGCCCATGGTGAACACGTCGCGCATGATGCCGCCCACGCCGGTTGCCGCACCTTGATACGGTTCGATGTAGCTGGGGTGGTTGTGGCTTTCCATCTTAAAGATGATCGCGTCGTCGTCGCCGATGTCGATGATGCCGGCGTTTTCGCCCGGACCGCAGATCACCCACGGGGCTTCGGTCGGCAGGGTCTTGAGCCACTTTTTCGACGATTTGTACGAACAGTGCTCCGACCACATGACGGAGAAAATACCCAGCTCATTGAGGTTCGGCTCGCGGCCCATGATGTCGAGCACCATTTTGTACTCGTCTTCGGACAGGCCGTGCTCTTTGACGATTTCGGGAGTGATTGCAGTCATGATCAAAGTCTCCCTTACGTCGCGATGGATTTGATGAGGCCGTCGAACATCGGCTTGCCGTCAATGCCGCCAAGCATCGGGTCCACCAAGCGTTCGGGGTGCGGCATCATGCCCAGCACATTGCCAGCCTCGTTCAGCACACCGGCGATGTCGTTGATCGATCCGTTGGGATTGTCGACGTAGCGCAGCGCCACTTGGCCGTTGCCTTCGATGGCTTTCAAGGTTTCAGCGTCGGTGAAGTAATTGCCATCGTGATGCGCCACCGGATAGGTGACGACCTCGCCCGCGTCGTAGCCGCTGGTGAACACGGTGTCGGTGCGCTCGACCTTCAACTCGACATCCTTACAGATGAACTTCAGGTTGGCGTTGCGCATCAGCACACCCGGCAACAGGCCGCTTTCGCACAGCACCTGAAAGCCGTTGCATACGCCGAGCACTTTACCGCCAGCGTTGGCATGCTTGACCACTTCGGCCATGATCGGAGAGCGCGCCGCCATGGCGCCGCAGCGCAGATAATCGCCGTAGGAAAAACCACCCGGAATGGTGACCAGGTCGTAGCCGGACAAGTCGGTCTCGCGGTGCCAGACCATGTCGACGGGGGAACCGATGGATTGCTCCAAGGCGACTTTCATATCGCGGTCGCAGTTGGAAGCGGGAAATACGATGACGCAGGCTTTCATGGGGCTCAGCCTTCGATGTCGATGGTGTAGTTCTCAATCACCGTGTTGGCGAGCAGCTTTTTGCACATCTCGTCCACTTGGGCGCGGGCTTTCTCAGTATCGGTCTCAGCCAGTTCCAATTCGATGAACTTGCCTTGGCGCGCTTCGTTGACGCCGTTAAAGCCCAATGAAGACAGGGTGTGTTCAATGGCTTTGCCCTGGGGGTCGAGGACGCCGTTTTTCAAGGTGACGTGAACTTTGGCTTTCATGGGTGCTCTCTGAGATGCTTTGTGATTGATCGTAAAACGGTTCAGGCCGAGGGATGCCCCGGCCTGATCGCGTTGAGATTTATTGCAGCGTGTCCGGGCCCGCCATGTCGCCGGGGCCGGATTCGGGCAAAATGCCAAGACGCCGCGCCACTTCCTGGTAGGCCTCTTCGACTTCGCCGAGGTCGCGACGGAAGCGATCTTTGTCCAGCTTCTCGTCGGTCTTCAGGTCCCACAAACGGCAGTTGTCGGGGCTGATTTCGTCGGCGAGGATGATGCGCATTTGCTCTTCATCCCAAACGCGACCGAATTCCAATTTGAAGTCCACCAAACGAATGCCGATGCCCAAAAATAGGCCGGTGAGGAAATCGTTGATGCGCAACGACATGGACATGATTTCGTCCATATCGGGCGGGGTGGCCCAGCCGAACGCGGTGATGTGTTCTTCGGAAATCATCGGATCGTCCAGCGGGTCGGACTTGTAATAGTACTCGACGATGGATCGCGGCAGCGGCGTGCCTTCGGGCATGTCGAAGCGCTTGGCCAGCGAACCGGCGACGATGTTGCGCACCACCACTTCGATGGGGATGATTTCGACTTCGCGCACCAGCTGTTCGCGCATGTTCAAGCGGCGCACGAAATGGGTGGGGATGCCGATGTCCGCGAGCTTGGTCATCAAGTACTCGGAAATGCGGTTGTTCAACACACCCTTGCCGGTGATGGTGCCTTGCTTTTTGTTGTTGAAAGCGGTGGCGTCGTCCTTGAAATACTGGACCACGGTGCCCGGCTCGGGACCTTCAAAGATCACCTTTGCCTTGCCTTCATAAAGCTGCCTGCGTTTGGCCATGATATCTGCTTTCCGTTGGTGGTGCGGGGCCGCGCTCTAGATATGAGGTGGTCGCGCCTTAAAGAAGGGCTGATATAGCACTTGGAGGGCGGCAAAACAACGTTACAAAGCGATTTCTAGGCGCTTTTCGCGCCGTGAAGACGGCTTAAACGGTTGAAGTGCAGCCCGTGTCGAGAACCCGGCTGCGCGGAAGATGCACGGTAACGGTGGTGCCATGGCCGAGGCTGCTGTCGATTTGCAGCTCGCCGCCGTGCATTTCCACCAAAGACCGCGTCAAATACAGGCCCAAACCAACGCCTTCGCTAGGGGCCGACATGATGTCGGCAATTTGCGAAAAGGGCTCCAGTGCGCGGGGGATGTCCTCTTCGGTCATGCCTATACCCGTGTCGGAGATGGCAATTTGCAGCCCGCCGCGATTGTCGATGCCGATGACCATGGCGATATCGCCGCCGCGCGGGGTGTATTTGACCGCGTTGGTCAGCAGGTTGATGAGAATTTGTTTGAGACGCACCGAATCGGCCATCACGATCGGGGATGGGCTCGGCAGATCGGCCAGCAGCGTGATCTCTTTTTCACTGGCCCGGCTGTTGATCAGTTTTTGGCAGGTTTCGGCGATGCGTGAAATCTCAACTTGGCTTTCGTTGAGCTGCAAGTTGCCGCTTTCGATTTTTGACATGTCCAAGATATCGGTGATCAGCTCCAAAAGATGCTGGCCGGAATCATGGATATCTTTGTTGTATTCCAAATATTTGGTGCTGCCGATGGGGCCGAACATTTCGTTCATCATCATTTCCGAAAAACCGATGATGGCGTTCAGCGGGGTGCGCAGTTCGTGGCTCATGGATGCTAAAAATTGCGACTTCACGTGGTTGGCGTATTCGGCGTCTTCCTTGGCGTTTTGCAAGGCCTCCATGGCGGCTTTGGTGTCGGTGATGTCTTCTTGGATTCCTAAGAAGTTGATCGCAACACCATGGGCATCGCGCACGGTGGTGATGGACAGGATGGCCCAATAAAAGCTGCCGTCTTTGCGTTTGTTGTAAACTTCGCCCCGCCATTCTTGCCCGCGTGTGATCATCGCCCACATTTGGCTGTAATCTTGGTCTGAGGTGTATCCCGATTTGAGAACGCGCGGGGTTTTTCCGACCAAGTCCTCAAGGACGTAGCCGGTCATCGTGCTAAATCGTGAATTCACGTATTCGATGGTGCCGTCCATGTTGGTCAAAATCACCCCGGCAGGGCCTTGTTCCACGGCGCGCGAAAGCCGCAGAATTTGGGCTTCGGCGCGTTCGCGTTCTTGAATTTCGCTTTCCAGCGTGGTGATGGTTTCCAGGTGCTTGGCCAAAATCGCCGCGGCAAGCGTCAGCGCCACCACCATGATGGTGACCGTGCCGATGCCGACCGCCAGTGTGGTTGGTGCGATGCCCGGCGCATCGGCGATGGTGTCGCCAGCGGGAATAAAGTATGCGGCCTCCATCGCGATATAGTGCATGCCCGACACCGCGCCGCCCATGAAGATGGCGCTCAGCAGCGACAACGCCCATTCCGGCAAATCGACGTTCTGGGTTTGCAAAACGAACTTGGCGTGCAAGGCCAAGATGGCGAGCAAAATGGCGACGACAATCGACAGCGCGAACATGGTCGGGGAATAGTATATAACGGCATCCAAACGCATCGCCGCCATGCCGGAATAATGCATGGTGCCGATGCCGCCACCCATCAGCGTGCCGCCCAGCACCAACGTGAGGACGGAAATCTGAGGTCGACTGATGACCCACAGGGCCACCGCGCTGGCCAACACGCCGGGGATCATGGATCCGAGCGTCACCAGGGGGTCGTAGGAAATACCGCACGGTAGGCTAAAGGCGAGCATGCCGATGAAGTGCATGGCCCACACCCCACCGCCCATGGCCAAGGAGCCCGGCGCCAGCCAAACCACCTTTTTCGCCCATGAAGACGCGTGCGAAATGCGCCCCGACAATTGCAGCGCCATAAAAGACGCAAACACTGCGGTTAAAACCGACACAAGCACAAGCGCAGGATCGTAGCTTCCCAAATAGGCGATGGACGGGTCTTGTTCAGCCGACAGAAACTGGAAATATGACGTCATTTAAATTTTGTGGCGTGAAATGAACCATTGGGACATTTCAACCATCCGTGGGGGGCCGATATTCATTATATAAAACAGTAAGACGCCTCAACGGATGCGGCAAGGAAAGTCTTAATAAGCCTTACAAACCATCAATTATACGCCACGTTGTTTCGCCCGGAAAGCCACCGCGAAAACGCCACATGATGGGGGCTTCAGGTTTTTGGCTCAGCGGCAGGGCGATCAGTGAGCTTGATGTGGTGGCGAAACCGTCTTTCATTTGGATCAGCATGGCGCTTTCGGGACCGCAATCGGGCGCGGTTTTTGAGCTTTCGAGCAAGCTTTGCCAGCTCTGCCAATCGTTCGCGCCGGGATCCGGCGGGGCTGCGGCCTCAAACTGGGGGCGATAATGGCGCTGGCGGGCGGAGCCCTCATTGTCGTTCAGGTCGTGCGCGGTGAGCATCGACAGGCCCTCAGGCACGGGCTCGACATGCACGCGGTGTTCGTCTGCGCGCGCCGCGATCCAGAAGGCTTCCCGCGCATCGGCGATCAGCATGTTGAACGGGCGGTAAGCCGCCGGGTCCAGATGTTCCAGGGCCTCGGCCGCCGCGTTGGCTTCGGCGTGATCCAGGGCTTCCAAGGGCAGTTCGCCGCGCGATCGCTTGTTTGCTGCCGGGCCCAGCGTGCCGGGACGGTTGAGCACGCACGCCACCACGCCGTAATCGTTGACCCCCAGCCAAGTGCCGCCGGCCAGCTCGTCAAGACCGGCGGTGACGTCTTCGCGGTCCGACCAGTGGCGCGCGGGCGCGCGCCAAGCACGACCGCTATGTTCATCGCGGTTCGCGCCCAAAATCAGGGGCCAGGGGTGATCGGGGCGGCGTAAAATGACAATGGTGCACATAAGCGTGAGTTTATAGCGGATTTCCGCGTAAAAAACCCTTTCCCTTTGTGATGTGAAATGGCACATTGCGCGCGAGTTTTCGGGACGCGGTTGCGCTTTGACGCTGCCCCCCATACATTTAAGCAAGGTGCTTCTTTTAACGAAGAAGTCCACGTAATTATTTTGGCGCTCCGCTACGGGTACGATGTGACGGACGCCACGTGACTAAAGGGAACACGGTTGCATGTCTGACAGCTTTCATGACCGCGAAATGAGCTTCGAAGCCAAGAACAAACTCGATGAGGAGATGAAGTTCAAAGCTGAAGCCCGTCGCGATAAACTTCTCGGCCAATGGGCGGCGGAAAAAATGGGCATGAGCGGCTCGGAAGTCGCCGCTTACGCCAAGACCGTCGTGATTGCCGACCTGGATGAACCGGGTCCCGAAGACGTCATTCGCAAAGTCATGGCCGATTTTGCAAAGCACGGCGTGAACATCAGCGAAGACGATGTGCGCACGGAATTGGAACGTCTGATGGGTGTCGCCATCGAACAAGTCAAAGAAGACTTCGAACCGCTGGGCGGCGACCACGGCTAAGGCGTCCTGGCTTTCAGCGTTGAAATTGAAAAACCCGGTGAGGTCGACCTCGCCGGGTTTTTCGTTTAAACCAGCTTTTCTTCAGCCGACTGACAGGCCGCCATCACGCGCCCGATCATCCGACAAACGGGGATGCCGACGGCGATCGCTAAAATACCGCGCACCGTACCGAAACCGTTCAGGCCTTCACGCCGCGCCATATCGTTGGCCCAAGCCTCACCGACGCTTTTGTAGACCAACAGGGTGAAGAAACGCGATTTTCGCATCAGCCGCACGACCGGCTTGGCCCAAAACTGATAGCCGGTGATGACGTCCGGATCGTTGCGCATCAACCGCAAACCAAAACGTTGATCGGCCCTGTAGACATCTTTTTCGATCAAGCCTTGGCGATACAACTCGGTGCAAATGACCGTACCGCCCGCGTTGCCCGCGCCGTTGCCTTCAGAGTCGAAAGAATAACTGCCGTTTTTGTTGCGCGCCTTGTTGGTTTGGTTGGCTTTGACCTTTTCTCCACCCACGCTGGTCGCACGGCCAAAGCGGTCGAAGCCGACGCCGACAGATTTGTCGTCTTTGTCTTTAACATTGCCGTTTTTGCCATAGGTTTTTGCGGTGATGCCATCCGCGTGTTTGGTTGCCGCTTCATGGCGCGCCGCGCCACGCGCCTTGGCCGTATTGGCGGCATCTGCGCGGGCGTGCGCATCGGCTGTTCTGGAAGCGGCCCCCGTCTGGGTGGATTGGTCGTCGCCTGCGTCAATGCCCCCTGAGGTTAAAGCAGCGCTGTCACCGAGCTTTTCGACACTGGCAGTGCGCTGTGGACTTACGGTGGCTTTTTCTTCCTTGGCCAAACGGGCAGAAAGATCAGCGTTGGCCTTGGTCTCCACTTTTGCTGCGGCTTTTTCGGCGGCTTGTTGCTGGCGTGCTTCTTGGGCGGCCATCTGGCGTGATCTTGCCGCCATGGCCGCCAACTCCGCACCTCCGCTGATCAGGGGCGTATCCTCTTGCGCTTTTTTGTTTGCGGGTGAACTGCCGCCAAGCGTGACACCGTAGTCACGCAGCGCGGTTAAATTGGCGGATGGTTTGTCCAATAAGTTTATATCGAGATTGCCGCCTTTGGCTGTTCGGCTTCGCGTGCTTTTGGCTGCTGGTTGCGATTGCGCAGACACATAGTCCTTGAAACGTGCGTCGGAGCGAAAGTGGTCTTGCGAAAGTGCTCGACGTTGTGTTGTGGCGGGGTGGCTCGGGGCGGCTTGGGTGGGTGCGGCGCTCACAGCGGGCCTGTTCGGCAAGTTCAAGGTGGTGCCAGCCTGCACCGCGTTCGGGTTGGGGATGGTTTCTTTGTTCAATTCCCACACATCGCGCCAGCCCAAACCATGACGCTCGGCAAAGCCGATCAAATGGCCGTCCTTGGCGGTGATGACGTCGGAGGTGGGGGCGGTGGGTGTTTTTGATGACGTTGCGGGCGTCTTGAGGGCATTTTGCATGCCGACGCTATAGGTTGCGTCTTTGGGGATGCCGTCAATGTTGATTGTGCCGTTAAAGGGCTCTGAAGGCAGGGAGATTTCAACAGCATTCGCCTTGCCGTGGCGTGCTGCCTTGCGTTCTTCAGGTGTTTGGTAGTTCGGCTTTGCATTCGGCAGTTTAAGCAGATCTTTTCTGAGCCTGTAGGCTCGTAATTGAGCAGCAGGATCTTCATACTCAACTGGATTCACGTTAACCCCGTTGATCTTGAGATTGTCCAAACTGCGCCAAGCTCTAATGCCTTCATTGCTTAGAAGCATGCCTGGCAATCCGGTATAACCGTTGGCAGCCCCCAACAGACCGCCCGCGACAGCACCTGGTATGCCGAGATAACTGGCACCAGCAAGCCCCCACGAAATTGCGTTAAGTCCAGCACCAATGGGTTTTCCATATCGATAGTCTTCGGTTAAAACACTGTCTAAAAGGTCAAGTGAGCGGGCTTTGTCAACCGAGCCAATGCCCCAGACCTTTCCGTTTTCATCAACGTAATCATATCGTTGGTTCCAGTGTTTTGTGACTTCGTCATAATACGGGGTGCCATATTGTTTATGTAGAGTAGCCATTACTTTTTCCTTCTATAGATGTGAAACGACAACGTTGCCAAGGTGGGAATTGCAGCCCATTCCAAGCAGTGGCTGGGAAGTATTGATGTTATAATTAAAGTCAAATATTAGAAAAATAACAAATGGCATAAATAAAATTTATGAGATTATAGGCGGAGTGTGTTTTAAGTTATTTTATTTGTTGTTGGAATTGATAATGTTTATTATCTATTGATTTTATTATTTATTTGATATTCTGTGTATTATTGTTCATGGTTCGCGTGCTCATGAAGAATTAAAACCACCGAAGTTTTGCATAACCAAACAGCAATAAAGAAATAACAATAATTGCCAATAAGTCAAAATTAGATATATCTTTAGTAATCAAAATGTATATTATTGCAATAAAGGCTACCATCATTATTGGAGTTACTATTAAATCTGTTATTAAATTTATTAACGATTTTTTTTTGTCGGGTTCATTTTTCATGTTTCTGACTTTCATTTTCAGGCTGTCTGGTTTGTGTGAGTATTTCGAGCATACATGTAGTGGGATATAAAAAAGGGGGTGCAATATTAATTGTTGCGGTACCGTCATGTGCAGGTGATTAAACACCTAGCTCCTCTACGATTTGAATAAAAATAAAGATAAGAACAAAAGAACAGATGTAAGTGCAGTAAGACGCACATAAGTTCTCATGCGATCCCTCTGTTTGATGAACTTGTCCTGTAGCATCCCATCAAAAAGCATGGCCATTGCGCCAGCATATCGCCCGAATTTTAATTTGATTTCAGGCTTTGCGCCTTTTGCTAGAATTCTGGTCGTTTGATGAAACAGTACGATCAGAACAAGTAATGAAAGGAAAAAACCATTCAATAACCAATCGATGATCACCTCGTTGGAGGAAGACATTGTATTTTGGGCTTGGGCTATTGATGTGAACACTAAGATTGCCGCAGGAGCTGCTGTCAAAAGAGTTTTGATCGTGTGGGTGATAGGGTGGTTCACGGTTTACGTCCTTATTCAGCTGGCTCGATGGTGCGAGTTTGTGTCTATCACAGCACCTTATGATTGTCAAGATAATATTCCTATCTCTGTTATGAGGCACAACCAAACCGGCCTCTCAAAGTGCTATGGGCGCGACGTTAGTCCAGCAAGCTCGGGTTTAGCATTGCAGGATGTAGGGGCTCTGGCGGAGGCATGGGGCCATCTTTTGACAAGTCGGCGGTCGGCAAGGCGGCGATGGTATCTGCGTGCTTGCACACGTCGATGGTCTTCAAGGTGACGGTTTTGCCGTTCACTTTGCTGGCGATGTGGTCCATGTGCCAGGCTGTGGCAAATGCGATGCGACAGCCATCCGGTGTGACGGCGATGGGACCGTTGGTCCAGCCGTCAACCAGTTTGACCACGCGCCCGACGTGAGATGCATCACCGCCGATTTGAAGATAGATACCTGAATCCAAGGGGTTTCCAGATGCATCATGCTTAAGCCGTACGAGCGCAAACCCCAATTTTGTCGGGGTGATGTGGCTGCTGTGCAGATAGGGTTTGATGCACACTTTTTGCCAACGGAATTCTCGTGGCCAAAACCACCACACTGCACGGCAGTCAGGATCTGCGCGGGATACGAATTTCTTATTTTTAACGATAAAGGTACCTTCTCTGGAAGAGCAGTCAGCTAGAAAATAAGCCCCTTTGTAAGCAACATAAGTCGCACAGTCAGACTGCGCATCATCCTCATTCATGGGCAGAAGACGGCCTTCGGCCTCTTCGTCAGTGTGGTGCCAAAGTTTATTATCCCAGTACGAAAGATACCCGTCACCCGGCAACAAGGCCTGTGAGAAGATCGATTTGGCTTTTGGATGAATGGGATAAAACTCACACTGAAAGGGGCTAAGGATCATACGGTTTGGGGATTTGTCGATGGTCTCGGACCGTTCGACTTCTTGTCCCGGCACGCCGATCATTTCGGTGTTTGAAAACGCCGGTTTGAAGTATGAACGATTTTCTTCAATGCTCACGCAATGCTTGATGGTCGGGCCGCTTGGGGTGGCGCTTATTTCACGGGTGCGCGTGTTCCAGATCGTGCGACAGATGGGTGATTCACAGGTGGTCGTTAGACCATTTTTTTGCACGGCGGCATCTGCAAAACGCGTATCCCAGTAAAATGCGAGGCGCTCATTGTCAAACCATTGAATTGGCCCAAGCTCGGAATGGCTGACGAGTACAAAGCCTGTGTCTTCGACGTAGGTTGGCAGTGCGGGCGGCACGAAGGTGCTTTCGCGTGACAGCATAAATCCGATCAAAAAGATGATGGCTGCTGCCGCAAGGATATTCGTTATCGTACGCATGCCGGTCTTTCATTTGAGGGGTTTTGTATGATTGCCTGATCAGTAACATAGCAACCTACGGAAGTCAAGATAATATTCCTATATCGTGTGTGCGCCTTAGCCAAACACGCGTTTGGTGCGCTAGCTGATGTTGTTCGCATCCAACAGGTTCTTGTTGATGGGTTAAGGGGTGATGGTCAATTGCTCCATAACCCGATCGGTAAGCAATCGGATTTTGGCTCCATAGGCTAGATCGGACCAGTCGTGATGCGAATAAATGACGCGCAAAATCGCCTGGTCAATGGGAAAGAATTTTTTGCTTTTGGTGTTGTTCCCTGGGCGATTGACTACAGAAGGTTTAATAACGTCACTTGGACTTGCGCTGGTTAATGCATTAAATAAAATAAAGCGCAATTGTAGTGATATTGGATAGACCTCTATACCTAACGGTCTGTAACGTTGTGTTGTTACAATAACCAGTGGCTTGTTTTCGTCCCGCATAATGCGGTTCCCCATATATTGATGCCCGGCACCTGTTAAGTCATTCAAGTAATGTTCATATTCTTCAATCGTTTTTTCTCCTTGCAGGAATTGCCGAGCACCGGGATGCAGCGCTTGCGTGGCGATATCGTCAAATACGATGATCAAAAGATCAAAGTCCCAGGGTTCGGCATTTACGTCCTCAAATGGTATTTGTGTGATGTCTTGAATTTCTTGCAGCATCGCCAGGGCCGTGTCGTATTCATCAGGCTTCAAGTCTAAAATTTGAATTTGAATGGTTTCCATGTCGGTGAAGGCATGAAAACTCAACAAGTTTTCCCTATCGAGACGCTCTTTGGGGGAGAGTTCAGAAAAATCCGAAAAACCTGACAGCTTTAAAGGGAACATAGTACGCAAGTGCCGTTCTACTTGGTCCCGGGAATACGGGGCTTTCGCCCATGCCGCGTTAGCTGTCATGAGGCACGCCAGCACAAGAGCAACCCACAAGGTCAAATGAAGTGAGCGTTTATAAAAGGTCATGGGCACCCCTGATGTGAACGGCCAATCTGGACGCGCTTCGCCCAGTCGTTGCAAATAAGCTATCAGAACAATCTCTAAAAATAATGGACTTAATACCTACTTCAGTTTTTTACCCGCGAACTCACAAAAAACGCCGCCCGGCCAATGTGGCGGGGCGGCGTTTTTGTTGGGTCTCGAAGCGGGTGCGACTTAGCCGAACACCCGTTGGAAGATCGCGTCGACGCGTTTGGTGTGGTAGCTGATGCTGTCTTCGTCCAACAGGCGTTTGAGGTCCTTGACGTCCAGCGCCGCTTTCAAATCCTCGTCATGGGACAGGAAGTAGAACAAGCGGTTGTCGTGGTCCTTGGCGCCTTTTTCGATGTCGTTCAGCTCCGGCGTGCTGTCGGGGTTGTCCGGATCGATGCCGAAGCTTTTCCACACCAGCATGGCGTTGCGCTGCACGATCTTATAGGCAGCTTCGCGTGATACGTCGTTTTGGGTGAGGAACAACAGCACGCGCTGGGCGTCGTGGATGCCGCCGAAGTTGTTGAGCTGGTCCATCATGTTGTCGGGATACACCACCAACTTGGACACCGTGCCGATCAAGCGTTTGAGCGCGAAGTTCAGCGTGATGGTGGAATCGGGGCCGATCATGCGTTCGACCGACGAGTGTGAGATATCGCGTTCATGCCACAGCGCCACATTTTCCAGCGCCGGGGTCACGGCCATGCGCACGATGCGCGCCATACCGGTGAGGTTCTCGGTCAGGATCGGGTTGCGCTTGTGCGGCATCGCCGAGCTGCCCTTTTGACCGGGGGCGAAGTATTCCTGCGCCTCGCGCACTTCGGTGCGTTGCAGGTGGCGGATTTCGGTGGCGATGTTTTCCATGCTCGATGCGATCACGCCCAGTGTCGCAAAGTACGCGGCGTGGCGATCGCGCGGGATCACCTGGGTGGACACCGGCTCCGGCGTCAATCCAAGCTGTTCGGCGACGTATTCTTCAACCTGCGGGTCGATGTTGGCAAACGTGCCGACGGCACCCGAAATGGCGCAGGTGGCGATGTCTTTGCGCGCCGCTTCCAAGCGTTCCTTGCCACGCGCAAACTCGGCGTAAAAGCGCGCGAACTTCAGGCCCATGGTGGTCGGTTCGGCGTGGATGCCATGAGAACGACCGATGCACGCCATGTGCTTGGTTTCCTCCGCGCGGGTTTTCAGCGCGGCCAAAAGCTCATCCAAGTTTTCCAACAAGATGTCGGCGGCCTGGGTCATCTGCACCGCCAAGCACGTGTCCAACACATCGGAGCTGGTCATGCCTTGATGCACGAAGCGCGATTCCTCGCCCACATGTTCGGCCAGCTCGGTCAAGAACGCGATCATGTCGTGCTTGGTTTCCAGCTCGATCTCGTCGATGCGCGCGATGCGTTCGTCGGTGTAGGGGATGTTGCCCTTTTCCCACACGGCCTTGGCGGCGTCTTTGGGGATCACGCCCAATTCGGCCAGCGCGTCACAGGCGTGGGCTTCGATTTGGAACCAGATGTTGAATTTGTTGGCGGGCTCCCAGATGGCGGTCATCTCGGGGCGGGAATAGCGCGGAATCATAAATCACTCTCCGTTGGCTCAGATGGCCCGGATCATAGCCAAAAGTGGCGGAAAGAAAAGGGCGGCGTTAAATGCGCACCGCGCGGCGCATCACGTACCACGCCAACGCCACGACTTGCAGCGACAACATCACCGCGAACGCGACTTGATAGCCGTCCGGCGCATAGCCGCCGCTGGCCGTTTGCGGCCACAAATCGATCACTGCGCCGACCGCCCACTGGGCGACGAAGGCCATCACGAAGATCAACAAATTCAACGCCGTGTTGACCCGCCCGGCCAAGTGCGTGGGGAACGCTTGGGACAGTGCGGCGAACGGCACGATGCCCGCGGTGCCGAAGAATCCAAACGCCATCCACACCATCAACGTCGTTGACGGCTGACTGACCGGCAGCTCAATGACGACCAGCGCTTGCACCACCATAAAGCCGCTCATGCCGATGGCCGCGACGCTCATCGGGCGCACGCCGAACAGCTTTTGCAGGCGTTCCGCCATCAAGCCCCAGGTTAAAAAGCCCGCGATCATCGCTGCCGCGATCCAAAACAGATGATGCGCGACGAGGTCACGCTCCAACCCCGCCACGTCGCGCAACCACGGCCCCGACCACAGCGACACCACCGACGTGAACACCGCTTGCGACATCACGCAATGCGGCGCGACGCGCCAAAACTGGGCGCTGACAAATATCTCTTTGACCCCGGCAAAGGTGTCGCTGATTTTCGCTTCGGGATGGCGTCCGCCACCATGCTCAGGCACCACGGTGTAGACCAAAAATGCGGAGATCACGGTCAAACCGCCTAAGATCAAAAACACCCCGCGCCAATCGGTGAAGCCCAAAGCGAATTCCACCGGCTGGGTCGCGGCCAACGCACCCAGCCCGCCGGACATCATCTGAAAGCCGTTGATCAGCGCCAAACGCTCGCGCGGGAACCACATCACATAAGCCTTGAACGCCGCCATCAAGCACGCCGAAACGCCAAACCCGATCAAGCCGCGCGCGACGATCAAAACCGGGGTGTTGGGCGCAACCGCGAACAGCACCGCGCCCATGGCGGCGAACACCAACAACGCCGCCTCAACCCGGCGCGGTCCATAATGATCCAGCAAAATGCCCAGCGGCAATTGAAACGCGGCAAAGGTGAGAAAAAACACCGCCGTCAACAACCCCAACGTCGACGCATCCAACCCCAAATCCGCCACCAAATCCGGCGCAATCACCGCATTCACCACGCGGTAGAGATACGACAAGAAATAGCCCAACGCGAACGGCAGGAACACACGCAAGGCAACAGCCGTCGTCATCGCGGACGCAGAGGGGGAGGTCGTTTTCATGGGCTTAGTTGTGGGGGATGAAGGTGGGGGAGGTCAAGTGGGAGGGGCATGGTCTTTTAATTGCAAACAATCGTATCAAATGGTACAAAAAAACAACGGGGCACTTATGCCCCGTTGTCATTTAAGTTGGAGGCAGTCGTACGTACTGCCCCCTATGCAGCCCTAGGTGGCTGCTGCCAGCCATATGAGGTCTCGAAACTCAATTGGCCGGGATGGAGGGACTATGGCCCTGCCATTTGCTCCTCACAGTCATCGGGGACGAACCCTCCCCCGTTGAGGCCGGTGCGACACCGGAAATGTGCCAAGGGGTCATTGATTTCAATGCCTTGGCTTCTGAGTGACGGGTGCAAGCCGTCACATTAATTAAAGAGCTTGGTGCATCCGTGCTGAGCTCTTTATTTTTGAGCCTGTTTAGTTAGCGCCCATACCCCCGGTGATCTCTTCTCAATTAGGCCGTCTTTTCTAAACTTATGGATATAGGCTCTAAATGTTGTGTCCTTTAAGTCTGGAAGAAAGCTCAACATTACCGAATGTAGCTCCTTAGCTGATAGATGCTCAATTCCTGGCCTTTTGCGAAAAGCTTGTTGAATTGCTATCCACGCTTGGCGAACGCGCTCATTTTTTTTTGTGGGCGGAGTGTTTTTTAAAGGCACCAACTCGCCCTCAGCCTCAGCTGCAATTGCGTTCCAATAATTGAGCCTGCTTTGGGTTTCTTGCAGTTCCTCATGCAGCTTTGAAATAGCCTCTTTGAGGGCTTGTTCGCGTTGCTTTAGTTGAGATGTTTCTCTTTCGATCAGATCAGGAATTTTCATGGTTCGGAAACCTCAAGCAAATCTGGTGGGCTAATTTTAATATTTTGTTGAGAAAAGTCAATCTCAACAAAATGTAAAAAAGAAATATCATAATGCATTGATATTATTGATATAAATATTATATTAAAAATAATCAAGATATGTTATAAACAGCTATGCTGTTTATAACATATCTTGAAATCTCAACAAAATCATTGGCGATCGTATGGTTGTGCATATGATTTTTGCGAGTTTTTTAAGGGTGGGTGCTTCGTTGGGGCTATTCTTAAACCGATATTGACGTTCTTCGACCCTGTCAGCTACATCGATTCGGTACTTAAAAGAGGTTCACAACAGCCCCAAAGTCTTAAACGAGCTGTTCCCACTCTTACTCACCACCACATGATCATGCAGCGAGATGCCGAGCTTTTCGCCTGCGCCTTGCAGTTCGCGGGTCATTTCGATGTCGGCTGGGGACGGGGTGGGGTCGCCGGAGGGGTGGTTGTGGACCAGGATGAGGGCGCTGGCGCTGAGCTCTAGCGCGCGTTTGATGACTTCGCGGGGATAGACCGGGGTGTGGTCGATGGTGCCTTCTTGCTGCAGCTCGTCGGCGATGAGGACATTTTTGCGGTTGAGGAACAGCACCCGGAACTGTTCGGTCTTGTTGTGGCCCATGGACACTCGGCAATAATCCATCAGGCTTTGCCAGCTGCCCAGCACCGGCTGGTTCATCACGTCGTCTTGCAACAAGCGCACCGCAGCTTGGCGCACCGCCAGCAAGCTCACCGCCGCGACTTCGCCGATGCCGTCGGTTTTTTGCAGCTCCGCACTGTCGGCGTTGAGCACGCCCGCGAAACTGCCGAAGCGCTTGAGCAGAGCCTTGGCGATGGGCTTGACGTCGCGTCGTGGCATGGCGGCGAACAGCAACAGTTCGATCAGCTCGTAATCGGCCAGATCGTTGCCTTTGGATTTTTGGAAGCGTTCACGCAGACGTTGGCGGTGTCCGGCGTGGTGGGGCAGTGTGGTCGTGCTTGTGCTGTCGGGCATGCGGGCTCACTCAAAACGCGGGCGAATCCTCGCCCCACATCTATGGGTTGCCCGTAGAGTGCCCCAAAAGCGAATTTAAGTATAGGGTGGTTTGTCCAGGCCTTGTGGCGACTGGGTGAACACTTCATAGCCATCCGCCGTGACGCCGAGGGAGTGTTCGAACTGCGCCGACAACGAGCGATCCTTGGTCACCGCGGTCCAGCCGTCGCCGAGGATTTTGACGTCGTATTTGCCCAGGTTGATCATCGGCTCGATGGTGAAGAACATGCCTTCTTGCAACTTGGTGCCGGTGCTGGGTTCACCAAAGTGCATGATGTTGGGCGCGTCGTGGAACACCCGGCCCAAACCGTGACCGCAGAAATCGCGCACCACGGAACAGCGCTGGCTTTCCGCAAAGCTTTGAATGGCGTGGCCGATGTCGCCGGTGGTCGCGCTCGGCTTGACCGCGCGGATGCCTTCCCACATGGCTTCATAGGTAATGTCGATCAGGCGTTGCGCTTTGACGGAGGCTTCGCCGACCGTGAACATGCGCGACGTGTCGCCGTACCAGCCATCCAAAATGACGGTGATGTCGAGGTTGATGATGTCGCCGTCGTGCAGCTTTTTGTCGCCGGGAATGCCGTGACACACCACGTGGTTGACCGACGCGCAGATCGATTTGGGAAATCCGCGATAGTTCAGCGGTGCAGGCTGTGCGCCATGGGCGACGATGAAATCGTGGCAAATGGTGTTGAGCTCATCGGTGGTCACGCCCGGCTTGACGTGCGGGGTGACGATGTCGATGGTTTGTGCGGCGAGGCGACCGGCCTTGCGCATGCCTTCGAAATCTTCGGGACCGTGGATCTTGATGCTTTTTGACTGGCTCATGAACTGCTTCGCATGTTTGTGATGGGGCGATTATGACACGGGCTTCGAAAAATCAAAGCCTGACGTCCAAACGAATGTCTACCGGGCCGGTGATTTCGATTTCTTCGGGGCTGACGCTGCAGCCATAGGCGACCACTTCAACGCCGCGTTTGATCGCGGTTTGCAGGCCCTCGGCATAGGTCGGGTCGATGTCGGCGGCGACGGTGAAGGCATCGGCGTCGTCGCGCTGAACCAAGTAAAACATCACCGCGCGGTGGCCTTGTTCGACCATATCGCCGAGTTCTTCCAGGTGTTTCGCGCCGCGTGCGGTGACCGCGTCGGGAAATTCGGCGGGCGCGCCGGGGGTAAGGTCGCGGCGCATGGTGGTGTTCTTGACCTCGACATAACACAGCGGTTTGTCGGGGCTTTCCAACAACACGTCGATGCGCGAGTTCTTGCCGTATTTGACCTCACGGCGCTGGCTTTCATAGCCGGTGAGCTCTGCGATTTTGCCCGCTTCGATGGCTTCATAGACGATGCGGTTGGGGTGCTGGGTGTTGATGCCGACCATAGCACTGCCGATTTTCACCAGCTCCCACGTGTATTGCAGCTTGCGCTTGGGATTGTTGGCGGGGCTCAGCCATACGTCGGCACCCGCGTCGTTGACCGACAGCATGGATCCGGAATTGGCGCAATGCGCGACCACAACGGTGCCGTCGGCAAGCTCGACATCGGTGAGAAAACGCTTGTAACGCTTGATCAGCTTGCCGGGGATCAGGGGTGTTTCAAATTTCATAGGCGCAACCTAAGCATCGAATTGGAATGGTTCAAGACTGTTTCTTCGTTTCATCAGCGAACACGGCTTCTAAAGACGTCTCCCCACTGCCGGGTTTAAGCGGTTGTTGCTGGTCGGGATGCGGGCTCCAGGCGGTCAGATAGATGATGTCGAACGTCGCCGGAATGCGGCCTTCGCCGCAATCGTCTTGGCCTTGGAATTTCTCAACATAAATCTCAGCCGCGCGCATCATGGTGTCGCGGCGGGTGAAGTTTTTGCGCCGTCCGCTGACCGCGCCCGCTTCGCCCATGCCGCGCAGATCGTGCATCAGCTTGAACATGTCGGGATACGAAACGGTGATGGTTTCGGTGTCGACCACCGGCATGGCAAAGCCCGCGCGTTGCAGCAATCCGCCCAAGTCTTGCACCGTGGCGTAGGGCGAGACGCGGGGGCTGATGCCCATTTCGACCTCCATCTCGGCGGCCATCAGCGCGGTGCGCAGTTCTTGCAGCGTGCCTTCGCCCAACATGGCGGCGAGAAACAAGCCGTCGGGTTTCAGCGCTTTGCGGATTTGTACCAACGCGCCGGGCAGGTCGTTGGCCCAATGCAGCGACAGGTTGGACATCACCAGATCGAAAACCTCGGGCTTAACGGGCAGAAATTCTTCGTCCGCTGCGAAACTGACGCCACGGCTTTCGTGCTGAGCCTTGGCGCTCATCGCGGGCGACGGGTCGCATTGAATTAAGGTTTCGATACCGCCACGGGGACCGAGGTTTTTCGCCACCTCGCCACCGTGACAGCCGATGTCGAGTGCGAAAGGAAAGCTGCGTTTGACGTCGTCGAGCCGATCGGTCAGCCGGTCGGCGACTTCGTTGAACAGGAAATCGTGATCATCCAAGATTTTGGCCGCACGTTCGCGATGCAGGCGCACGGCGGCGCGTTCGAACAAAGCCATGTGTTCAGGTGTGGCCATGAAATTCGTCCTTACTGGTCGTAGCCGAAGTCTTGGAGATAGGAGGCGAGACGTTGGTTGGCGGATGATAGGTGCGTCTCATAGCGTTTCCAGCGCCCGGCAGCACGGCTATACAATTGCTTACCCACCGTGCGGTAGCTGGGCGTGACGATGTGACGCGTTTGCGCGTGTTCGCGATACGCGCGGATGTCGTCGGTCCAGTCCAGGTTCAAAAAGTTCAGCACCGCGCTCAGTGTGCCATCCATGTCATCGACCAAATTTTCATAGCGATATTCAAGCCATGCCAGGGGCAAGTGATCGCGTTGCTTGCGCCATAGGTCCATGACGCTCACATAAAGCTCAACCGTGTCGTCGAGACTTTGGAAATTCGCCAGCGCATGGGTGCGTTCGAAATGTTGCATAAAGCAGCTCAGACACACATCGCGCGGATCGCGCAGCGCCATGAGCACTTTGGCCTTGGGAAATAACCGCGCCGCGATATCGAGAAATTCGATGTTCAACGGCATTTTGTCGATCAACAAGCGGCCTTCGACATCACCGACACTGGACTGCGTTGCCGCCCAAAATTGAGCGCGATGCGCGGACAACGCCTGGGCGTCCAAAGTGTGCAGCGGCGGGCCTTGCAAAATGGTGCGTGCGACCTCGGCCAAGGGGCTGACTTCGTTGCTGGTGATGACGCCGGGGTGGGCGGCGAGCATTTGTTCCAACAACGTCGTGCCGGAACGGGGGAAACCGACGAAAAAGACCGGTTGTGCGGCATCGGGCGTTTCAACGGGTGCGGTGGGGGCGTTTTGCAGGCGTTCCTGCGCGGCCTGAATGCGCGCGCGGTAGCGCTCAGGTGTGACGCCATCGCTGAGCGTCTGCTCGCGTTCCAGGGCATTGGCCTGGGTGAAGGCGGCGAAGGCCTCATCCGGGCGCTCCAACGCGTCATAGGCCAGACCTGCGGTGTAATGTGCATCGGTCAACACAGCCGTTTCCGTGCTGGTGGCGATGGCGCGGTTTAACTTGTCCAAGGCAAGTTGATGGCATTTTTGACGATAATCGATCTTGGCGGTGAACAAGTTGGCGGCGGGCAAGTCGGGTTGCTGGGCCAAAGCCTTGGCGGCGCAGTCTTCAGCCTCATCCAGCTTATTCATGCGTTCAAGTGCACGGGCCATGTTGAGCAGGCTGACAAAATCATCGCGGGCCAAGGCTTGGCGCAGCAAAGGCACCGCCGCGCTAGGGTTGCCCTTTTGCAGTTCGATCACGCCGCTGAGATGCCACGGCTCCGTCAGGTCCGGCTGCGTTTCACGCAAGCGCCGGTAGATCGGTTCGGCCTCGCCGATGCTGCCTTGACGGTGCAAGGCGATGGCGTGCTCAAGTTCTGATGCATGTTCGGGAGAAGTTGAAGTCATAACCCCTATATGACACAGCCGCGATGGCTGTTAAAGTGTTAGCTCATAGGTTGAGTGGGGTGGGTTTTGGTGCATCAAGGCGTGTTTTCACCGTTCAGGCGGATCATCGATGTGGTGCTGCCGCCGACCTGTCCGGGATGCGGGTCGCAGGTGTCGGATGCGCAAACCTTGTGTGCCGAGTGCTGGTCGCAGCTCACATTTTTAGGCGCGGCGTGTTGCGACGCGTGCGCACATCCGTTCGATTATGAGGTCCCTGAACGCACCCTATGCGGTGCGTGCGTGCGAAACGCCCCGTCCTTTGACCGTGCCCGTGCGGCGGTTCTGTACGACGAGCGATCCCGCGACTTGGTGCTGGGCTTTAAACATGCGGATCGGACCGAGGCGGCGGAACTCTACGCCAAGTGGATGGTGGGTGCGGGGCGCGAATTGGTCGCCGATGCCGACGTGATCGTGCCGGTTCCGCTGCATTGGACGCGCCTGTTCGCACGCCGCTACAATCAAGCGGCTTTGCTGGCCCTTGGCATCTCCAAAATTGGCGATACCCCGGTGGTGACGGACGCTATGGTGCGCAAACGCTCTACCCCTAGCCAAGGGCATTTGGGGCGATTGGCGCGGGCGCGCAATGTCAAAGGCGCGTTTGGGGTCGCACCGCGCCACCGCCTGAAGCTCAAGGGCAAACGGGTGCTTTTGATCGATGACGTCTACACCACCGGGGCCACTGTACGCACCGCGGCCAAGGTCTTGAAACGCGCGGGATGTGCGGGTGTGGACGTGTTGGTTCTGGCACGCGTGGTTCGGGGGTTTGTTTGAGCGTCATGAAGGGCTATATATAAGAAACCTTTTATGTACGTTCGGGCTTTTGCTCGACCAGTTGGAATGCGCCCATGGCTAAAATTGAAATTTACACCACCCCCATTTGTCCTTATTGCGTTCGCGCCAAAGCGCTGCTGAACAAAAAGGGCGTCAAATTTGAAGAATTCAACGTGATGATGGATCGCAAGTTGCGCAAAGAAATGGAACAGCGCACCGGCGGGCACACGGTGCCGCAGATCATCATCGATGGTAAGCCCATCGGCGGCTGCGACGATATGTTCGAGCTCGATTTCGACGGCGATCTGGACGCGATGATCGGCGTCTCATAAATGAACGTAACGCTTTCGCCCTTTAAAGCCGCTTGCGTTCAAGTCAACGCCAGCGACGACATGGCCGAAAATATCGATGAGGCCTGTCAGCAAGCCCGCATGGCGGCGATGCTGGGCGCGGAATTGGTGCTGTTTCCCGAAAATGTGGCGATGATGACGTTCGGCGCGGATGCGATCCGCGCCAACGCCCGTTCTCAAGACGATCATCCGGCGCTGGCGGCGTTCAGCCAGCTGGCGAAGGACCTCGACATCTGGCTGCATGGCGGCACGTTGGCGATCCGTGTCGGCGACAAAATCGCCAACCGTGCGTTTGTGTTTTCCCCCGACGGTGAAATCGCCGCGACGTACGACAAAATCCATATGTTCGATGTCGATTTGGCGGGCGGGGAAAGCTACCGCGAATCAGAAACCTTCTCGCCCGGAGCCGAAGCCGTGGTGGCGCAGCTGCCTTGGGGCGGTTTGGGGTTGAGCACCTGTTACGACGTGCGCTTTCCCTATCTGTATCGCACCTTGGCGGATCAAGGCGCGATCATGTTGGCGGTTCCCGCCGCGTTCACCGTGCCGACCGGCCAAGCGCATTGGCACGTCTTGTTGCGTGCGCGCGCCATTGAAACGGGCTGTTACGTCTTTGCCCCGGGCCAAACCGGCACCCATGAAGGTGGGCGTCAGACCTACGGTCATTCGCTGATTATTGATCCGTGGGGGGAAGTGCTGGACGATGCCGAAGAGGGCCCCGGCATCATCATCAATGATATCGATCCGGCGCGTGTGCTGGAAGCCCGCGCCATGGTGCCGTCGTTATCTCACACCCGCGATATTTCGTGAGCTTTCGGCTCGCCGTCTTCACGCGTCGAAACACCTAAATCGTTCACTGCACACAGTCGTTGTTTCACCCCGGTGATGTCGGCATTTTTGACCAAGCCGTGCTCATACGCGACCACTTGCAGCTTGACGCTCATCGCATCCAACAGTTCGCCCGATTTCAGCAAATGGTCGGGATTGCGTGGGCGGGTGAAGTCTTCGTTGCCGCGCGCGAAGGTCTCGTAAATCAGCACGCCGCCGGGGTTGAGGCTGGCGATCAACTGGGCGAACAGTTCGCGGTGCAGATAATTCACCACCACCACGGCGTCGAACCGACGCGCGCCCAACGGCCAGGGCGACCCATCTTCCAAATCGGCTTCGATCAATTCAGCGTTTTGATGATTGGTGAGGTCTTGTAAGGGCTCAACGGTGCGGTCGACAAACGTCACCGGGTGGCCGCGTTCTAAGAACAGCCGCCCATGGCGTCCACCGCCCGCTGCCAAATCCAAAACGCTGCCGTGCGTTTTGATCAGCTGGGCCCAGCGCGCAACCCACGGTGATGGCTGGGTGATTTTCAGGTGGCGCGAAGCTTTAGAGGCGTCTTCAGTGTTGGACATTTGTTAACCCTTGGCGCGTAGTCTGAGCCCATACGTGCGAGGCGAGACTTTGGTTTCGTGTCCAGCGTATTATAATGGTCTGCACTTTGAATTGAACGGGTTTGCTCGGATGATCCTGTACCAACTGCGTTGCGCCGACGAACACAGCTTTGAAGCTTGGTTTCGCGATGGCGCGTCTTACGATCTGCAAGCCCGCTCCGGCGATGTGGAATGCCCGTATTGCGGCTCCACCACAATCACCAAAGCGCCGATGGCCCCGCATATTGGCGCTTCACACGATCATGATCAGGGTGAAACGAAACCTGCGACGAATGGGGCGACCAATGGGGTGGTCAACGATGTGGACGAGCGTCGCGCCACCGAAGTGGCACAACAAATTCTTGATGCCGTGGGCCGTATTCGTGAATACACCGAAGAGAATTTCGAAGACGTGGGCGAAGACTTCGCCGATGAAGCGCGCAAAATCCACCACGGCGACGCATCTGAGCGCGGCATCTACGGCAAAGCGACGCAAGAAGACGCCGAAGAGCTGGAAGACGAAGGCATCGATTTCGTGCGCCTTCCCGGTGCGCCGCGGCGTGATAGCTAAGCCTTACTTTCTTTCGGCAAACGCCAAGTAGTTCACATCCAAATCCGTTTTTGACAGCGACCAGGTGTCGCGGAACGGGTTGTAGACCATGCCTTGCAGGTCGGTGAACTCCAGCCCATAAGGGCGCACCAAGCGCGCCAGTTCGCTGGGCTTCATGAATTTTTTCCAATCGTGGGTGCCCACCGGCAGCCACCGCAGCAGGTATTCCGCCGCCACTTTACCCAACAGCAACGACTTGATGTTGCGGTTCATGGTCGATAGCACCATGCAGCCGTTTTCTTTGAGCACTGACGAGGATGCAGCCATGAACAGTTCTGGGTCCGCGACGTGTTCGATCACTTCCATGTTCAACACCACGTCGAAGCGCTTGCCCTCAGCAGCCAAGTTTTCGGGCAGAACGTTGCGATAATCGATGTTCAGGTCGCTTTGCGCGGCGTGGATTTTGGCGATCTCGACGTTCTTTTCACCCGCGTCGATGCTGGTCATGTTTGCGCCTAGGCGCGCCATGGGTTCCGACAGCAAGCCACCGCCGCAGCCAACGTCGAGCACATCCAGGCCCTTGAACGGCAGATCGGCGTTGGCGTCGAGGCCGAAATGGAGGCACACGTTGTCTTTGATGAACTGAATGCGCGCGGGGTTGAGCTGATGCAGTGGGCGGAATTTTCCGGTCGGATCCCACCACGCATCCGCCATCGCGGTAAAGCGCGCGACCTCTTCGGGGTTCATGGTGGTTTCAGCGGTGCTTGCAGCCATGGTGTTGGGCCTTTTCAGATCACGTTTTATCAAGCTCAGTTTACGCAAACGTATGTGCGCGGTGGGCTTGCGAGAATGGGGCATTGCGCGTATGTATACGCGCCTGTCCCCCCGCATGCGGCTGTCATAAGCTGAATCTGGTCATTTTTCCAGTGATTTTCCAGCTTTTGAACGCCTATGTAAGGGGGCGGATGGTAACAAACGTAATGAATTGATGACGTACAGGCTTAGACGCATATGGCTCTCATCGTACAAAAATTCGGCGGCACTTCGGTGGGTGACATCGAACGTATTCAAAATGTCGCCAAGCGCGTAAAGCGCGAAGTGGACGCCGGTAATCAGGTCGCCGTGGTGGTTTCGGCCATGTCCGGCGTGACCAATCAGCTGGTGGACTATGTGACCACCATCACGCCGCTATACGACACCCGTGAATATGATGCGGTGGTGTCCAGCGGCGAACAGGTGACGTCGGGACTGTTGGCGCTGGCGCTACAGGATTTGGGCGTGCCCGCGCGCTCGTGGATGGGCTGGCAGTTGCCGGTCAAAACCGACAGCGCGCACGGCAAAGCCCGCATCCTCGACATCGATGGTGAAGAGGTCAGCAAGCGTCTGGCAAACGGTGAAGTCGCCGTGGTGCCGGGTTTTCAAGGCGTGGGCAGCGACAAACGCATCACCACGCTGGGCCGCGGTGGGTCCGATACTTCGGCGGTGGCGCTGGCCGCCGCGTTGAACGCGGACCGTTGTGATATTTATACCGACGTGGACGGTGTTTACACCACCGACCCCAGGATCGTATCGAAGGCCAAGAAACTCGATAAAATTACCTTTGAAGAAATGCTCGAGATGGCCTCATTGGGCGCGAAGGTCTTGCAGACCCGCTCGGTGGAAGTGGCAATGAAGCATGGCGTACGCCTGCAAGTGCGCTCATCCTTTTCGGATGAAGACGGCACCTTAGTTGTGGACGAGGACGAAATCGTGGAACAAGAACTCATCAGCGGCATCGCCTATAGCCGCGACGAAGCGAAAATCACTTTGATCGGTGTAGCCGATCATCCCGGCATTGCGGCGAAACTGTTTGGCCCGCTGGCCGAAGCCAGCATCAACGTCGACATGATCGTGCAAAACGTATCGGAAGACGGCAAATCCACCGACATGACCTTTACGGTCACCAAGGCGGATATGGACCGTGCGGTCGAAACGGTGCGCAAACATACCGAAGAGGTCTCTTATCAAGACTTGCTCGCCGACCCGGACGTGGTGAAAATCTCCGTCATCGGTGTGGGTATGCGGTCTCATGCAGGCATTGCCCAACGCATGTTCCAAGCGTTGGCCGACAAGGGCATCAACATCCAGGTGATTTCGACCTCTGAAATCAAAGTCAGTGTATTGGTGGCTGAAGAATACACCGAACTGGCCCTGCGCGCGCTGCACACGGCGTACGGTTTGGACGCCGAAGATTGAACGATATCCAAACGGATTGAATGGGACATGCTATGAGCGTTTCAGCTGAACAACGCCTCGACGATTTGTGGGCGCGCGGTCGTGAATTTCTCGGCACCCGTTACGCCATTTTGGGCGGGGCGATGTCTTGGGTGTCTGAACGCAATCTGGTGGCGGCCATTTCCAACGCCGGTGGTTTTGGTGTGATCGCTTGCGGGTCCATGACCCCCGATTTGCTGCGTGGCGAGATCGTCGCCACCCAGGCGCTGACCGATATGCCGTTCGGCGTCAACTTGATCACCATGCACCCCGATCTCGATGAGCTGATCGATGTGTGTTTGGACCTGAACGTCACTCATGTGGTTTTGGCTGGTGGTTTGCCGTCGGGTGCGGCCATCAAAAAAGTGAAAGATGGCGGTGCTAAGGTGATTTGCTTTGCACCCGCTTTGGCTTTGGCCAAGCGCTTAGTGCGCAACGGCGCGGACGCGCTGGTGATCGAAGGCTCTGAGGCCGGTGGACACATCGGCCCGGTTTCGACCTCGGTTCTGGCGCAAGAAATTCTACCCAACATCAGCGACACCCCGGTGTTTGTTGCGGGTGGCATCGGGCGTGGGGAAACGATCGTGAATTATCTGGAACTGGGCGCCGCCGGTGTGCAGCTGGGCACGCGTCTGGTGTGTGCGACGGAATCCATCGCGCACGAGAACTTTAAAAAGGCCTTCATCCGCGCCTCGGCGCGCGATGCGATGCCGACGGTGCAAATCGATCCGCGTTTTCCGGTGATACCGGTGCGCGCCATCTCTAACGATGGCACGCAAGAGTTCATGGAAAAGCAGCGCCAAATGATTGAAAAGGTCAATGCGGGCGAAGTGGATCAGAACGCCGCGCAGTTGGAGATCGAACACTATTGGGCCGGGGCGTTGCGCCGCGCCGTAATCGATGGCGATGTCGAAGGTGGCTCATTGATGGCCGGTCAAGTTGTCGGCATGGTCAAAAGCGAACAGCCGATGGCGGACATTTTCGCCGAATTGATGGAACAAGCCTACGCTTCTCTTGATGTGCGGGAGCGCAAAGCCAACTAAGTCACACGCAATAAAAAAACGGGGTCCGGCCATGAATTCGGCCACTTTATCAACGGCTCCCCGGCGATTGCTCGCCCGGGTGCGCGACGTTATGGCGGGCGAAGGCACCGCGCAGTCGCGGCTGGATAAAATCACCTCGATCATCGCGGCCGATTTGGTCACGGAAGTGTGCTCTGTCTACGTGCGTCGCGCCGGTGACGTGCTGGAATTATTCTCCACCCAGGGTTTGAGCGTAGACGCTGTTCACGTCACGCGGTTGCGATTTGGCGAAGGCTTGATTGGTGAAATCGCCGCGCGCGGTGGCCCGCTGGCGCTTTCCGATGCCCATTCACATCCTAATTTTGCCTTTCGCCCGGAAACTGGCGAAGACGAATTTAAATCGCTGCTGGGTGTGCCGGTGTTGCGCGCGGGTCGCGTCGTCGGCGTGGTCGCGGTGCAAAACAAGACCGAGCGTCAATACAGCGAAGAAGAAACCGAAACCCTGCAGACCGTCGCCATGGTGTTGGCGGAAATGGTCGCGGGCGGTGAACTGATCAGCCGCCATGAACTGGCACCCACGGACGGCATCGCACTTAAACCGCTGCGTTTGGAAGGGACTTGTTTCAGCATCGGCCTGGGCATCGGCCAAGCGGTGCTGCATGAGCCGAGCTTCGACATCGGCAATTTGGTGGCCGAAGATCCGGCGCGGGAAATGGAGCGCTTGCACGATGCATTCAGCGCTATGCTGGGTCAACTCGACACCATTTTGAGCCAAAGTCCACTGTCCTCGACTGAGGGCGGCGAGCATGAAGACGTGCTTGAGGCTTTTCGCATGGTCGCCGAAGACGCGGGCTGGCTGAGACGCACCGAAGAAGCGGTGACTTCCGGCCTGACGGCGGAAGCGGCGGTTCTTAAAGTGAAAAACGAAATGCGTGCGCGCCTCGGCCAAGCGGCCGACCCGTATCTGCGCGAACGCGTTCACGATCTGGAAGATCTTGCCAATCGCTTGCTCAAGCATTTGCTGGGCGAGGGCGTTCAAGACAAACAAGGCCAACCTGAGCATATCATTTTGGTGGCGCGTAACATGGGTCCGGCGGAATTGCTGGATTACGACCATACGCGGCTGCGCGGTTTGGTGCTGGAAGAAGGCTCCGCCACCTCGCACGTCGCCATCGTCGCCCGCGCGTTGGATATTCCGGTCATGGGACTGGTGCGTGATGTGTTGTCGAAAATCGATTACGGCGAAAACATCGTCGTCGATGGCGAAAACGCACAAGTCCTGATCCGCCCCGGTGAAGACGTGCAACAGGCGTTTCACGAAACGCGCAAGCACCTTGAACAGATCAAGGCGCAGTACGCTCAGCTTAAAGATTTGCCTGCACAGACGCTGGACGGCATCGACGTCAGCCTCAACATCAACGCGGGTTTGTTGTTCGATTTCGACCAGATCGAAGCGACGGGCGCGGACGGCGTGGGGCTGTATCGCACCGAAGTGCCGTTTATGGTGCGCACCCAGTTTCCCGATGTCGAAGCCCAACGCACGCTGTATGAAAAGGTCTTGGATCGCGCCGACGGCAAGCCGGTGGTGTTTCGCACCGTTGATGTCGGTGGGGATAAAGTTCTGCCCTATTGGGATGATTTTGATGAAGAAAACCCGGCCATGGGCTGGCGCGCCATTCGCATCTGTTTGGACCGCCCGGCGATCTTGCGCCAACAACTGCGCGCCCTGATCCGCGCCGCACGCGGGCGCGACATTCGCGTGATGTTTCCGATGGTCGCCGAGGTCGAGGAATTCGACGCTGCAAAAGGTTTGCTGGAACGCGAACTTGAGCGCGAAAAAGCGCGTGGCGGCATTTTGCCCGAACACGTCTATGCCGGGGTGATGCTGGAAGTTCCGGCGTTGGCGTTGCAATTGGATAAATTGTTGCCGCGGGTGGATTTTATTTCCATCGGTTCAAATGATTTGATGCAGTTTCTCTACGCCACCGATCGCGGTAATCCGCATGTTTCCAGGCGTTACGATATCTTGTCGCCATTTGCTTTGGGCTTTTTGAAGTCGGTGCGCGACCGCTGCGACCAGGCCAGCGTGCCGGTCAGCGTGTGCGGTGAAGCTGCGGGCAATCCCTTGGAAGCCATGGCGTTGGTGGGCATCGGCTTTCGCCGTTTGTCGATGCCGCCGCCCGCACTGGGGCCGGTCAAAGAAATGATCCGCACCATGTCCGAACGCCAAGTGGCACAATTCGTTCATTCGGTGCTGGAAACGCCGCGCGCCAGCATTCGCCAGCGTCTTAAAGCGTTCGCCAAGGACCACGGCATCGAGGTTTGAACCGTGGTTTCGGCGCAAGTCCTTGCAATTTCTCGCGCTTGGGGCAAAATACGCACACACTGTGGGGCAAATATTCAACAATGGCCCCACATAGGGGTTTTATCTCGTGACCGACAGCCAATCGACATCGCCTAACGCCGCCCCAGACAGCGCCGCGCAAACCGCTGTTGGCGTCTTGCTGCGCCAGCATCGTGAGGACGCAGGGTTTGTCGTCGCCGATGTGGCGCGGTCCTTGCGCATCAGCCAGAAATACCTGGAAGCCCTGGAAGACGGGCGTCATGCCGACCTGCCGGGCACCGCATACGCCATCGGCTTTGTGCGCAGCTACGCCGAACATCTGCACCTCGACAGTGAAGAGATCGTGCGGCGTTACAAAGACGAAGCCGCTGGCACCAGCAACAAGAACGATCTGGTGTTTCCCAAGCCGATTGCCGATGGCGGTGTGCCGGGCGGCGCGGTCTTAGGCCTGGGGGTGATGGTCGCCGCCGTGGCTTACGGCGTTTGGTACTGGAATTCCAGCACCACCGAAGTGGAAATCGCGCGCGTCGAAGTCGTACCCGAACACATGGCGGTTCAAGAGGCGAAACAGGAGCCCGCCGCCCAGGAACCTGTCGCTCAAGAGGCCTCCGCCGCGCCTGAAGAATCGATGCCTGTCGATGAACAGCCTGTCGCGACCGTGGTGCCGTCCATTGCGGAACCTGTTGTTGAAGCCCCTGCTGTTGAGGCCCCCGTTGCCGAGACGCCTGCCGATGAAGCCATCGCCAGTGTTGTCGCCAGTGCGGATGCGCCCGCTGAGGCCATCGAGGCTGCTGAACCTATTGAGACTGTAAACAACACCGTCGCACAAGCCGTTGAAACCGTTGTCGAAGCGACAGAACCCGAGGTCGAAGCGGTTGAAGAGCCTGTCGCTGATCAAGGTGTTGCGGCGGTTGACGATCAAGTCGTTGATGAGGCCGCTGAAGCGACGGCGCAAGCGCAGGAGGATCAGGTCGAGCAAGCTGTGGAAACGGCATCTGCCCCTCCCGAGACAGCGCCCGATACACCAGAAGCGACTGTTGAACCCGTCCCCGAAACGACGGTGGCCTCGGCGGTTCCGGCGCAACGCCAAGACGATGGCCCCAGCCGGATCACCGTGCGCGCCAAGTCCAACAGCTGGATTCAGGTTCGCGATGAAATTGCCGACCGTTTATTGTTCACCCGTCTTTTGCGCGAAGGCCAAGAATATCAAGTGCCCAATCGCGACGGTTTGCGCTTGATGACCGGCAATGCCGGCGCGTTGGAGTTGTTGGTGGATGGCAGCGCCGTGCCCGCTATCGGCGATGTGGGTGAAGTGCGACGCAATGTAGAGTTGGACGTGGATAAGCTGCAAAACGGTTCCGCCGTGAGCGAATAGCGCTTCATAACGCAAGATGGCTTTCGAAATCGGCCTGGGAAGGTTATATAGCTTCCATACATGCACCACCCTCAGGAACCCGCGATATGAGCCCCAATAGCTTTCAAGCTCGTGCGATACGTCACCAGACTTGCACCGTCGATATCGACGGTGTGAAGATCGGTGGTGGAAATCCGATTGTGGTTCAATCGATGACCAACACCGACACCGCCGACATCGACGCCACCGTGGCCCAAGTCGCGGCGTTGGCGGCGGCGGGATCGGAACTGGTGCGCGTGACCGTGGACCGTGACGAAGCCGCCAAAGCGGTGCCGCACATCCATGAAAAACTTTTGGCCCAAGGCGTCAACGTGCCGCTGGTCGGGGACTTTCATTACATCGGTCACAAGCTGTTGACCGATCACCCCGCATGCGCCGACGCGCTGGCCAAGTTTCGAATCAATCCCGGCAATGTCGGTTTTCGCGAAAAACGCGATCAGCAGTTCTCGGCGATGATCGAACTGGCCGCCAGGTTGAATAAAGCGGTGCGTATCGGCGTCAACTGGGGCAGCTTGGATCAAGACCTGGCGGTGGCGTTAATGGACGAAAATGCCAAGCTGACCAATCCACGCCCACCCGAAGACGTCACCCGCGAAGCCTTAGTGCGCAGTGCACTGGACAGTGCCGCGCGCGCCGAAGAACTGGGCCTGGGCCGTGATCGGATCATCATTTCGTGCAAAGTCAGCGAAGCGCCGGAACTGATCAACGTCTATCGCTTGTTGGCTGGGCGCTGCGAATACGCGTTGCATCTGGGTCTGACCGAAGCGGGCATGGGCGACAAGGGTGTGGTGGCGTCGACCGCTGCACTGGCGGTGTTGTTGTCACAAGGCATCGGCGACACCATCCGCGTGTCGTTGACCCCCGAACCGGGCGCACCCCGTGAACGCGAAGTGCGCGTCGCCCAAGAAATCCTGCAAAGCCTGCATCTGCGCAGCTTTATGCCGCAAGTCATCGCGTGTCCCGGCTGCGGGCGCACCACATCGACCTTGTTCCAAGAACTGGCGATGGACATTCAAGATTATGTGCGCGCGCGCATGCCCGAATGGCAGGCCACATACCCTGGTGCGGAAAGCCTCAAGCTGGCGGTGATGGGCTGCATCGTCAACGGCCCCGGCGAAAGCAAGCAAGCCGACATCGGCATATCGTTGCCGGGTACCGGCGAAACCCCGTCCGCCCCGGTGTTTGTCGATGGCGAAAAGGTCGCGACCCTGAAGGGTGATGATTTGGCGGGACAGTTTCAAGTGATGGTCGAAGAGTACGTGCAAAAACGTTATGGTGGCGCATGACTGACGCTCAGCCGCCCAAAGGTCGCCCGATTGTTGTTGGCGCGAACCACCGTTCATCGACCATGATGATGCGCGATCGCATCTTCGTCGAAGAACCGCGTGTACCTGGGGTGTTGCAAGAACTCTCGGACCAGGGCGTGGCGCAAGTTATTTTGCTGTCTACCTGTGATCGGGTGGAAGCCATCGGCATCACCCAAGACCCGGCGGCTTTCCAAAATGCCGTTCTGCAAACTTTGGCGCGCGAAGGCGAATGCGAACGGGCTGAACTGCAAGAACAGACCTACACTTTGACCGACGATGCGGCGGTGGAACACATGTTCCGCGTCACCGCATCGCTCGACAGCTTGATGGTGGGTGAGCCCCAAGTGCTTGGCCAGGTTAAACACGCTCACCGCCAAGCCACCGAAACCGATCATGTGCGCGCCGAGCTGGAAACCTTGATGCAGGCCGCATACGCGGCGGCCAAACGGGTGCGCACGGAAACCAAAATTGGCGAAGGCCCGGTCAGCATGGCCGCCAGCGCGGTGCAGATTGCCCGCGATGTGTTCGGCGATCTCAGCCGCTGCAAGGCCTTGCTGGTCGGCATGGGCGATATGGGTGAAATGATCGCCCGCGATTTGCTTGAAAATGGATTGGCGGGCCTCACCGTCACCCACCCGCGCGCCGGGCGTGCCGATGCCTTGGCCCGCGACTTGGATGCCCATGTGGCGGATTTCGAAAACTTTGAAAGCCTGTTGGCGGAAAGCGACATCGTGCTCAGCGCCGTGGGCACGCGCCGCTTCAGCCTCGATCAAGCACCGCTGAAAGCCGCTTTGAAAGCGCGCCGTCATAAGCCGATGTTCATCGTCGACGCCGGTGTGCCCGGCGATGTCGAGCCGCAGGTCGAAAAACTAGACGATGCTTTCGTTTACGGCCTTGGCGATTTGGAACAAGTTGCGTTAAAGGGCCGCGCCGGGCGTGAGCAAGAAGCCGCGCGCGCCAGCGAAATCATCAAGCAAGACGTCAAAAGCTATCTCAACACCCGCGCCGAACGCGCCGCCGTACCGGCGTTGACGCGATTGCGCGCCAAATTTGAAAAGGCCCAAGAACAAGCCTTGCAAGATGCGGGCGGCGACGCCGAAAAAGCAACCCGTTTGTTGGTCGGTCGTCTTTTGCACGATCCGTCCGAAGCCATGCGCCGCATCGCCGCCGATGATGAAGCGGCCTGGGCGCGTTTGGAGTTTGCCCTGGAACGTTTGTTCGACCTCGACGATCCCACTGACGAAAATGAGACCCCATCGTGAGCCTGGAAGAAAATTTACGACGCGTGCAAGACCGCCACGAAGAACTGGGCGCGTTGATGTCCACGGGCGATCTGGCGGCGGACGACTTTCAAAAAATGTCCAAGGAATATTCAGACCTCACCCCGGTGGTCCAAGCCATTCAGGCGCTGGACAAATTGCGCGACGATTATGAAGGTGCGCAAAGCTTGCTGGCCGACAGCGCGGGCGACGCCGAAATGCGCGATCTGGCCCAAGCCGAAGTGCAAGAACTGAAGGCGCAACTGCCGGAGCTGGAACGCCGGGTTCAGGTGTTGCTGCTGCCCAAGGACGAAGCCGACGACAAAAACGCCATCTTGGAAGTGCGTGCGGGCACCGGCGGCGATGAAGCCGCTTTGTTCGCCGCCGATTTGATGCGTATGTACCAGCGCTTTGCCGAAAACCAAAAGTGGAAGTTCGAGCTGATGGAGGTCAACGAGACCGGCATCGGCGGCTACAAAGAAGCCACGGCGGAAATTTCCGGCAAGGCGGTGTTCGCCAAGCTCAAATTCGAAAGCGGCGTACACCGGGTGCAGCGGGTGCCGGAAACCGAATCGGGTGGACGCATTCATACTTCGGCCGCGACGGTGGCGGTGTTGCCCGAAGCCGAAGATGTCGACATTCAAATCCGCACCGAAGATTTGCGCGTCGATACCTATCGCGCCCAGGGCGCTGGCGGTCAGCACGTCAACACCACCGACAGCGCGGTGCGCATCGTGCACGAACCATCAGGCATCGTGGTGCAATGCCAAGACGGTCGTTCGCAGCACAAGAACAAAGAAAAAGCCATGACGATGCTGCGCGCCAAGCTTTACGATCATCAACGCCAAGAGCTTGACCGTGAACGTTCCGCCTCGCGCAAGGGCCAAGTGGGCTCGGGCGATCGATCTGAGCGCATTCGCACCTACAACTTTCCCCAAGGCCGGGTGACGGACCACCGCATCAATCTGACCTTGCACAAACTCGATCGCGTGCTTGAGGGTGAGCTGGAAGAACTGGTCGACGCGCTGGCCTCCGAAGACCAGGCGGAGCGTCTGGCGGAACTGGCGTGAGCCCCATCCCCGAATTTGACGGTCTGACGGTGGGCGCGGCCCAGCGTGCCTGCGTCGCTACGCTGAAAGACGCCGCTATCGATGAGCCTGTTTTGGAAGCGCGCTTGTTGGTGGGTTTTGTGTTGGGTGGCGGGCCGGAACGGGTGTTGGCGGACCGCGATGAAACGCTCACAGCTGAACAGGCGTCGGCTTTAAAAACGGCGTTGACGCAGCGCTGTCGGCGCGTGCCGATGGCGCAAATTACCGGGGTGCGCGAATTTTGGTCGCTGCCGTTTAAGGTCACCTCCGCAACCCTGACGCCGCGCCCGGATACGGAAACATTGGTCGAGGCGTTGTTGGAACACGTGAGCGATCCGCCCGCGCGGGTGCTCGATCTCGGTACCGGCACCGGCTGCATCCTTTTGGCGTTGTTGAGCGAATGGCCGGATGCGTTGGGCGTAGCTGTCGATGCCAGCGCGGACGCTCTGGCCGTCGCGGGTGAAAATGGCGCGGCCTTGGGGTTGGCGGAACGCGCCCAGTTTCTCCATGTCGATTGGAACGATGAGGGATGGACGCAAACGCTGGGCGGTCCTTTTGACGTGGTGGTGTCCAATCCGCCCTACATTCCGGCCCTGGATATAGAGGCGCTGGATGAAGATGTGCGTACGTTTGAGCCGCGCCGCGCCTTGGATGGTGGCGAGGACGGGCTGGATGCTTACCGGCTGATCGTCTCGCAGTTGAGCACGTTGATGACGGCGGGCGGGGTGGTTGGCTTTGAGGTGGGAATCGATCAGGCCGATGACGTTGCGGCGCTGATTTCAGACGCCGGATTTGAACTTGTGCAAATGCGCGCGGATCTCGGCGGGGTTGCGCGGGCCGTGATTGGCAGAAAAGTCCTGTAAACACGGCCTCAAGACGATAATTAATTACAAAATGAGGGAAATAAGGGCTTGGAAACCCGCCCCAATGCGACTAGGGTTAATTTCAACAGGTGGCCGGATGAGGCCACAGGTTCCGCGCCTTAGAGTTATAAAATCGTTTTCTAACGACAAGACGCCGAGCAAACTCATCCATCCCTTCCAATTGCTGCCGGTAAGCCCACGGACACATTCGCGGGAAAGTTACATCGGCGTGTATCCAAATGGATTTGGCCCGACTGGATTTGGCCCAAGTGAATTTGGGAAGGAAGGTCAGCACTTTTTTGCACAACTTAAAAAAAAGAAATCATGAAGCAAGCTTCCAATCAAAGACGTTCCCGAGGTCGCGGCAACAGTGGCCACAACAACAGTGGTGGCGGTCGCCGCAACTCACGCAATCAGACTTACGAGAGCAACGGACCCGAGATCAAAGTCCGGGGCAGCGCTCAGCAAGTCCTCGATAAATATCTGCAATTGGCGCGCGATTGCCAATCGGGCGGTGACCGCGTCAAAGCGGAAGCGTACCTGCAGTTTGCCGAGCACTACTATCGCATCGTGAACGTCGATCAAGAAGGCGATCAGCCGAAACCGGACCGTCAACAGTCATCGGGGCAACAGTCATCGGGGCAGCAGTCATCGGATCGCCCACAAGGCTCCGATCGTCAGCAGTCGTCCGAGGGTCAATCTGGCGCAAGTGAGGCGAAAGGCGAACAGTCCGCGACACAGTCCGGATCTGCAAACGAGCGCCCGGCCAAAGATCGTCCCGCCCGGGGCCGTGGCCGTGGCCGCAACCAGAACCAGACCGCAAATGCGGGTGGTAACTCGGTTGGCAACGCGGACAATAGCACGAGCAATACAGGCGGCAATGCTGGCTCCAGCCCCAAAAACGAAGCCACCTTGGCTGCCGAAGCCGCCGCTGCAAACGAAGCCGCATTGAAGGCCGCGCAGGTTAAAAAACCGGCACGCAAACCGGCGAAAAAAACTGTGGCTGCTGAAGCGCCTGTTTCTGCGGAAGCTCCGGCTGCGAGCGAAGCTGAAGTTGTTGAGATTAAGACAGATGACAAATCCAAAGCCGTTACGGCTTGATCTCATCTGCGATTTTTAAAAAAGGCCCCGTTTGTTCGCGGGGCCTTTTTTGCGTCTGGCTTGTCTCGCGATTTAAGCGTCGTCGTAGCCAAAGGCTTGCACGTCGGTCGCCAAGATATCCAAGGCCTCACCCATCAACGGGGCGTAATTGCGCCATTGGCCGATGGCTTTGCGGCTTAAGGTGCCTGAAACATCCGTATAGCTGGGCGTTGAAACGATGGTGTTTTGCGCGGTGTTTTGATAATTGCGCACCGCGTCATCCCAGTCCAATCTGAGAAACGACAAGACACTTGATACCGTGTCATCGAAGCTGTCGATCAGGTCTTCGTATCGGTACTCAACAATATCCAAATTGATGGTGTCGCGCGCCGTGCGCCATAGGGCCATATAGTCGGCATACAGTTTCGCCGTGGACGGCATGTCTTTCATATGGATCATGAAAACGTTGGGGCTGAAGTCCTGCATAAAATTACTGATGCAGACATCACGTGGATCGCGGATCGCCATGATCACCTTGGCGCTGGGAAACAATGTGCGGATCAGCGGTAGGTAGAGCAGATTAAGCGGGTTTTTGTCGATCAAAGTGCGTTCACGGACCGGGCTGCTCAACTCATTTTCAAAACACCGCCAATAAATGTCACAAAGCTTGCGGCGTTCGTCATCGGTTAGCGTGTCGAGCTGAAACGGATAGTTCAGCTCGCGCCCGACCACCGAATTGAGGCGGTCCATGACCACGCCCATGGCGGCAAGTTCCCCCGATGTTTGCAAACCGGGGTGAGAGGCGAGAATCATTTCCATCAACGTGGTGCCCGATCTGGGAAAAGCGATGAAAAAAATCGGCGTGTTCTCGTTCGGTTCAGCATTGCTCAAAGTGCTTGGCCCGCCCTCGTCCAACCACTTAGATGTGTCGCGGATCACGTTCGGTACCAAATCGGTGCGCAGGCGGTGTGCCTCGGGCATGTCGAGCATGGCGGAGGATTTACGTTCGAACGCCTGAAAGGCTTGCTTATAAGCGCCGAGCTTACCCAAGGCTTTGCCCAAAACAGCAAAGGCACCGTGTTGAACGGCGGGGGGAAGGTCGTCGCGCTGGGTCAGTTGTTCCAATCGTTCACGCGCTTTGTCGATCTTGCCTTGCGCCAATTCCACCCGCGCCTTGAGCAGATGAGCCATGGGATCGCGCGGCGATATCTTCAAGCAGGTTGCCAGCAGCTTGTCGGCATCAATGAGGTTTTTGCGTTTTTCAAGCCATCCGGCGTGGGCGAGGAGGGCTTGCAGGTTGTCCGGTGCAAGCTTGGCGGCTTTTGCGCTGTGCTCATATGCCGTTTGCGGACGCACGGAGGTCGCGGGCATGCTGCCCAGGCCGTATAGGGCTTCGATGTTGTCGGGGTCCAGTTCTAAGGCGCGGGTGAACGATTGCGCCGCCGCCTTTAAATTGCCTTGTGCTCGATAAGCCACCCCAAGCCAGCCATGGATGCCCGGATTGTCGGGCATCGCCGGTTGCGCGCGGCTGAGATGCGCTATGCCTTCATCCAGCAGGCCCATCTGCACCGACACCGCACCGAGACAATATGCGGCGTTCATATCGTCTGGGCTGAGGCTCAAGACTTTGGCGAACGCATCGGCGGCGTCTTTTAAACGCCCGCGTGCTTGTTGGGCGAGGCCGAGGTTGAAATGCGCACCGGCATTGGTGGGGGCGACTTTGATGGCTTTGGCGAGGTATTTGACCGCTTGCTCATTGTCGCCCAGCTCATAACGCACGATGCCCAAAAGCATCAAAGCATCGGGCTGTTGCGGCGCTGTTTTGAGAACCGATTTATAGCGTTGGGCGGCTTGTTTGAGCTTTCCGGCGCGGTGCAGCTGATAGCCTTCGGCCAATGTATTTTGCATGTATGCTCAATCCAACAAGCTCAGGGAATCGCCGGTTTTGATCGCACCGCCTTCAAGCACCACCGCATAAATGCCCATTTGTGTGTGACCGTAGTGTTCTTTCAAGGCATGCAGGACTTTGATGTCGAGCTCACCGGTGTCGGGGTTGACGTGGGTGGCTTTGCAGCGCCCGGTGTTTTCGGTGATTTCCAACACGCATTCACCGATTTTCACCCGCTTGCCGGGCCACAGGGTTTCCGACCACGCGTCAAGGCCTTCGAGCAGCAGGTTCATGCGAAAGCGCACCGGGTCGATCTTTTGACCGACAAGGTCTTCCAAGGCGCGCACCGATTCCATGTTCAACAAGGAAACGGGGCCTTTGGTGGTGTCGAAATAGCCGATCTCTTGAGCCTCGACCAAGGTTGGCACGCCGCTCTCATCCAGGCCTAAATGTTTCGCCATCGCGCAGGCAATGGCATTGCGACCCTCATTGGTGTTCAGCAAGCCTTCGGCGTGTAAACCGTCAGGGGCTTCAAGGTGAAAGCGCTTGGTGATTTCATCAAAGCGACTTTTGACCAACGCCAGGGCGTGTTCTCGAACCAGAACCAGAAAATGGGATTTGGGGTGCCAGCTGGGATCGCTCACCGCAGCGCCATCGGGACGCGCCAAGGCCCAATGACGGTCATACGGAAGGCCTTGGCCGGGGGTGAGGGTGCATGAGCGCAGCTGTTCCCTGGACAGACTTTTGACCGGATAACGCACGATTTCACTCAGATGCATACTCATCTTCTCCTATTTGTGGGGCCATTATGCACGCCCAAGCTTGCGACGACCAGATTTCACGACATATCATCTTAAAACAACCGCAAACTGCGAGACCGGGTCCGGTCGCCACTGGAATTTAGGGGCTGGACGGCGTCGTTGCTATTAAGGAATGTGGACCATGGATTTTGAAAAGTACTCCGAACGCTCCAAAGGTTTTATGCAGGGCGCGCAAACCCTGGCGCAGCGCCGTGCGCACCAGCAGCTTTTGCCGATACACCTTCTGCACGTGCTATTGGAAGATAAAGAAGGGCTGTGCGCCAATCTGATCAATGCCGCGGGCGGCGATGCGAAAAAGGCGCTGAACGAATCCGACAAAGCCCTAAAAGCCTTGCCCAAGGTCGAAGGCGCGGGCGCGGGGCAAATTTACTTGTCCCAAGAACTCGCCCGGGTGATGGAGCAAGCTGAACAGGTCGCGGAAAAATCCGGCGACAGTTTCGTGACGGTGGAAAAAATTCTGCTCGCCCTGGCTTTGGCGGCGGGCACGGATGCGCAAAAAGTCCTGCAAGACGCGGGCGTCACGCCCCAAGGCATCAACGGCGCGATTGAAAACATCCGCAAGGGCCGCACCGCCGACAGCCCCACCGCCGAAGATCAATACGATGCGTTGAAGAAATACGCCCGCGATCTCACCGTTGCGGCGGCGGAAGGCAAAATCGATCCGGTGATCGGGCGCGATGAAGAAATTCGCCGCACCATCCAAGTGCTCAGCCGCCGCACCAAAAACAATCCGGTGCTGATCGGCGAGCCGGGCGTCGGCAAGACCGCCATCATCGAAGGCTTGGCCGCGCGCATCGTGCAAGGCGACGTGCCGGAAAACCTCAAGACCAAGACGCTGATGGTGCTCGACCTGGGCGCGTTGGTGGCAGGTGCGAAGTTTCGCGGTGAGTTCGAAGAACGCCTCAAAGCGGTGCTCAAAGACGTTGAAGCGGCGGCGGGTCAGATCATCTTGTTCATCGACGAAATGCACACACTGGTCGGTGCGGGCGCGGCGGAAGGCTCCATGGATGCGTCGAACCTCATCAAACCGGCGTTGGCGCGCGGCGAGCTGCATTGCGTCGGCGCGACCACGCTCAATGAATATCGCAAGTACGTGGAAAAAGACGCCGCCTTGGCGCGACGTTTCCAGCCGGTGTTCGTATCCGAGCCCACCGTCGAAGACACCATTTCGATCTTGCGCGGCATCAAGGAAAAGTACGAACTGCACCACGGCGTGCGCATTCACGACGGCGCGCTGATTTCCGCCGCGACCTTGTCCAACCGCTACATCACCGATCGCTTTTTGCCCGACAAAGCCATCGACCTGATGGACGAGGCGGCATCACGCGTGCGCATGCAGGTCGATTCCAAACCCGAAGAGTTGGATGAGCTGGACCGCAAAATCATCCAGTTGAAGATCGAGCGTGAAGCCATCAAAAAAGAAGACGATGACGCATCGAAAAAACGCATGGTCACGTTGGAAGCCGAACTCAGCGATTTGGAATTGCGTTCCGCCGCATTGACGACGGAATGGGAAGGCGAAAAAAGCACCCTCGCGGGCAATACGCGTTTGAAAGAACAGCTCGACCAAGCGCGCATCGACTTGGATAAAGCCATGCGCGAAGGCCAGTACGAAGCCGTTGGCGAATTGCAATATCAACGCATCCCGGCCTTGGAAGAGCAACTCGCTCAAGCCGACGAGGCGGAAAGCCATCGCATGCTCGACGAGGTGGTGAGCGATTCTGATATCGCCACCGTGGTGTCGCGCTGGACCGGCATTCCGGTCGACAAGATGCTGGAATCGGAACGCGATAAACTGGTGCACATGGAAGACGGACTGCGCAACCGGGTGATCGGGCAAGAAGAAGCGCTGACCGCCGTTGCTCATGCGGTGCGCCGTGCACGCGCCGGACTGCAAGATCAAAACCGCCCCATCGGATCGTTCTTGTTCTTAGGGCCTACCGGCGTCGGTAAAACCGAACTGACCAAGGCGCTGGCCGAATTCATGTTCGACGACGAAAGCGCGTTGCTGCGCATCGACATGTCGGAATACATGGAAAAGCACGCCGTTTCGCGCTTGATCGGCGCACCCCCGGGTTACGTCGGTTATGACGAAGGCGGGGCGTTGACCGAAGCGGTGCGGCGCAGGCCTTACCAAGTGATCTTGTTTGATGAGGTCGAAAAGGCTCACCCCGATGTGTTCAACGTGTTGCTGCAAGTGCTCGACGACGGGCGCTTGACCGACGGCCAAGGGCGCACGGTTGATTTTCGCAACACCGTGATCGTGCTGACCTCGAACTTGGGCGGGGAAATTCTCGCCACCCAAGAAGACGGTCACGACAGTTCCGAACTGCGCGAACCGGTGATGGAGATCGTGCGCGCGGCGTTCCGGCCTGAATTCTTGAACCGCCTTGACGAAGTGGTGCTATTCCACCGCCTGTTCCGCGATCACATGGATGGTATTGTCGACATCCAATTGGCGCGCTTGTTTGAGCTGCTCGAAGACAAAAGCATCGCGCTGGAACTCGACGGCGCGGCCAAAGCGTGGCTGGCGGACCAGGGCTACGATCCGGTCTACGGCGCACGCCCGCTCAAGCGCACCATCCAACGCGCCTTGCAAAACCCGCTCGCGGGCCTAATCTTGGAAGGCAAAATCAACGACGGCGACACCATCACCGTGTCGGCGGGCGCGGATGGCCTGACCATCAATGGTGAAGATGTGGGAGCGTGGGCGGCTTAAATATACTGGGGGGGACATGAAACGTTCGAGTGTTTACGGATTGGCGGCAGTGATCTTGATCGTCGCGGGCGGCGGTGCGTTTGCGTGGTGGAGCAACGCCCGCGACCAGCTTTGCATCGACGCCACGCGCACACAAAACCTGTTCGCCATCGCCCAGATGATCGAAGATTATCATGACGAGCAAGACCGTTACCCGTTCCAAACGAACGCGCTAACCGCGACGGCCGAGACCTTAGCGCTCAACGCCGCTTTTTTCGATGAACTGCAAAGCGTCTTAGGGGCAACCAACACCCGCCGTTTGGTCGATGCGCAAAACGCGTTCAGCTACCGCGTCGATCAAGACGGCTACACCTTGGTGACGCATCTGTTCAAAGGCGTGCCGCAATCCATGGAACAAGCCCCAAACCGCCACAGACTACAAGTCGGCTCCAGCTACGACCCGGCCCAAAAGCTCTACCCGTTCCTCGAAATATCGGTCAATTCCATCCTCGCCGCGTCACAAGCGGTGGCGGATCATTGCCGTTAAACGCTCAAAAACGCCGTCAGTTCTTTTAAAAACACCTCCGGCGCTTCGGCGTGCAGCCAGTGGCCTGCGCCGGGGATGTGGGCGATGTCGGCTTTGGGAAACAGGCGGGTGATGTCGGCTGTGTGGTGGGGTTGGATGTAGTCTGAATTCGCCCCGGCGACGAACAGGGTTTGGCCCAAAAAGCTATTATGGGCGTAGCTTTGGTGGTGGTCCGGTGCGGGGAAGTCCGCGATTTCGTCCATGCCGGCGTCCAGCGCGGCGAGGTTGATGCGCCAGCGAAAGCCCGTGTCTTCGCGCACCACGTTTTGCAGCAAAAAACTGCGCACCATTTTGTCATGCACCACGTCTTGCAGATGCTCTTCGACGTCGCTGCGGCTGTCGCACGCCGCCAGCGGCACCTCGGCCATGGCGTCGATGTAGGCGCCGAACCCGGTTTCGCGTTCCACCGGGGCGATGTCCACCACCACCAAGCGCGCTACCAGTTCGGGGTGGGTGAGGGCCAGCATCATCGCCGCCTTGCCGCCCATGGAATGACCGATCACGGTGCACGGACCGAGCGCATGGCGCTTGATGAAGCTCGCCACGTCATCGGCCATATCGCGGTAATTCATGCCATTGATCCAAGGCGAGTCGCCGTGGTTGCGCATGTCCACGGTGAGCACCCGGTGGTGCGCGCTGAGACGCTTGGCGATGGCGCTCCAATTGCGTTTGGAACCAAACAGGCCGTGGGCGATGACGATGGGATCGCCTTGGCCCAGATCCTGATGGGACAGCTCTATACTCATGATGACGCCTTGCTGAATGAACCTTCTTTCGGTGGTAAGGGGTGAGGGGGGAAAACGCAAGCCTGGACAACTCCATCTTTGTCTTGGACGCAAAACGTTGTTAGGCTGCAATCACAGATAGGCGATGGGGTTGAAGGGGCAGGCATGACAGATGACGTGGTGAAGAGATTTCGTACATTGCCCGGTGGTGGTGGGAGTGATGGCGGGAGTGATGGCAGGGGCGGTGAAACGCCTGCGCACAGCAGCCCGGTGCCGCAAACCCGCGCCTTGTTGCGCAATCATCTTGAGTTCGGGCCGTTGTTCAAGATCGTCTTGACCAATTTGTTGCTGACCATCGTGACGTTGGGGATCTATCGCTTTTGGGCGAAAACGCGCTTGCGCCGATATCTGTGGGGTCATGTGGAAATCATGGGCGACCGGTTGGAATACACCGGCACCGGCAAGGAATTGTTCCTTGGATTTTTGTTTATTTTTGTCGTCATCCTCATGCCGTTTTTCGTCGGCTTTGGATTTTTAGAGGTCGCGATGGTCGATGCATCGGAAGATGCCCAAGGCTTGGTCGCCAGCCTGCAGACCATCTTGATCGTTTTCTTGTTCGGCGTGGCGTTCTTTCGTGCGCGGCGCTACCGCCTCACGCGCACCCATTGGCGGGGCATTTACGGTAATCAAACCGGTTCGGCGTTGAAGTACGGGCTGATGCTTTTGGGATGCTACTTTTTAACCACTGTCACCTTAGGCTTGGCTTGGCCGGTGTGCAGCGTGTGGCTCAAGAAATATGAAATGGCGCACACATGGCTGGGCAACCAGCAGCCTGAATTTACCCCCAAAGCTTCCAAGCTTTATGGTCCGTTCCTGATCGCGTGGTTTGGCGGATTGGTGCTGATGGGGTGCGGCGCAGCCCTAATTGCTTTGGTGGCGAATACATCGGGCATTGATTTTAACGATGGTTCGGAACCCAGCGGATTGGCGGTGCTTGGCATCATCGTTCTGGTCTACGCCAGCTTTCTGCCATTTCTGTCGATGTTTTTGTGGTACCGGGGCAAGGCCTATAATCATTTTGTCTCCAGCACCCGGTTTTTGAATCACGACGTCACCAGTGCGATCACCGGCGGCGGTTTTGTGTGGCTGACGATCGGCAACATTTTGTTGATGCTGTTCACGGTGGGCTTGGCGGCGCCGATCGTCTATCGGCGTTATCTGAATTTTGTCGAACGCAATGTCGGGCTTTCCGGGGATGGCGATTTTTCCGCCCTGATGCAAGGCGAGCATGAAAAACCAGGAACCGGGGAAGGGCTGGCAGATGCCTTCGACGTCGGCGCAATCTGACCAACGGCTTTACCGCGCAGCGTTTTACGACGGCAAAAGCGCGGTGCGTCACGAGGTGGCGGTGCACTTGCGCGACACGGCGCTGGATATCGTCACGCCGACGGGTGAGGTTGTCGAACAGTGGCTTTACGGCGAGGTGGTGTTCGCCGACCAGGGCAGCGGCGGTTATCGCGTTGCCAAGGTCGATAGCGAGGCTCGGCTGGTGTTCAAAGACGTCGCCGCGTTCGAAGCCTTGCGCACCCACGCGCCAGATTTGCACACGCCACACAAACGCGCACGGCGCGGCATGGTGATGGCGATCGCTGCGACCGTGGCGATTTTGATCGGCGGTTACCTGGCCACGCCGGTTCTGACGTCAGCGGTGGTGGCGATGACCCCGCTGTCTTTCGAGGTCAAGCTGGGGCGCAATACCGCCAACAGCATTGTTGAGCTGATCGGCGGGAACGACGGCAAGGGCGTGTGCGAAAGCAGCGCGGGCGACCTGGCGTTGGCCAAGATCGTCGAAGAACTTGCGCGCTATACCCGGCCTCCGGTGTCCTATGAGGTTCGCGTCCTGGACGTGAAAATGGTCAATGCGGTGGCGCTTCCCGGCGGTTATATCTTCATCTTTCGCGGGTTGTTGGATGCGGCGAAGTCGCAAGACGAACTGGTCGGCGTGCTGGCTCACGAAATGGCGCATGTCGATCAACGCCATCCGATGCAAGCGATGGTGCGCAGCTACGGAATCTCTTTGTTGTCCGACATGATGTTCGGCGGCAGCGCCATGGGCGGTGTGTCATCGACCTTGATGTCGACGTCCTATTCCCGCGACGCCGAGGACGCCGCCGACACCGCCGCCATCGCAACGCTGCATCAAGCGAACCTCAGCACCCAAGGGCTGGCGGATTTCTTCGACCGGCTGGTGGCTCAGGAAGACGACGGCGGTTTGGGTCTGCCGGGCTTCTTGTCCACACACCCCGACACGGGCGCGCGCGAACGCCGTGCACGCGCAGGAAAAGTGCAGGATCGGGAAATTCTTGGTGGTAGCGAGTGGCAGGCGCTTCGCGATATCTGTACATAGGTCTTAGATATGTTCATGTTCAAAAATAAAAGGCCCCGTACATCAATACGGGGCCTTTTATATGTCGTGACGGAAAAGTGCATTATCCGTTGCGGATGTTGGCAAGGAACTTGTCGACCTCACCGCGCAACATTTCAGCTTGTTGGGACAACTCGCTTGCAGCACTCAACATCTCACCGGAGCTGGCCCCGGTTTCACCGGCGGCTTGAGTGACACCGGAAATGTTGGCGGAAACTTCGCCGGTACCTGCTGCGGCTTGTTCGACATTGCGGGCGATTTCCGACGTTGCAGCCCCTTGCTCTTCGACGGCGGCGGCGATGGTGGAAGCAATCTCGTTCATCTGATTGATGATGCCGCCGATTGATCCGATGGCATGCACGGCGTCTTCGGTGGCACCTTGAATATCACCGATTTGGCTGGAGATCTCTTCCGTCGCCTTCGCCGTTTGGTTGGCGAGGTTTTTCACTTCCGACGCCACAACGGCAAAGCCTTTGCCCGCTTCACCGGCGCGTGCTGCCTCGATGGTGGCGTTCAGCGCCAACAGGTTGGTTTGATCGGCGATGTCGGTGATCAAGGCCACAACCTCACCAATTTTCTTGGCGGCATCGGCCAAGCCTTGGACCTTTTCGTTTGCGCCGTCGACCTCCGTTACAGCGGTTGCCGAGATTTGTGTCGATTGCGCAACTTGACGTGAGATTTCGGAAATTGAGCTGGACAGTTCCTCAGCAGCGCTGGCCACCGTTTGAACGTTGGTGGAAGCTTCTTCCGATGCCGCCGCTACAGTGGTCGCTTGCTTGGAGGTCTGTTCTGCCGTTGCCGATAGTGATGTGGCGGACGACTGCATCTCTGTCGCTGCCGAAGAAACGGAGTTGACCACTCCACCGACACTGCCTTCAAAGTCGTCGGCCATTTTGAGCATCATGGCGCGTTTTTCTTGTGCGGCACGTTCTTCGTTCGCCTTTTGCTCTTCTTCCAGGCGCTTGACTTCAATGGCGTTATCTTTGAACACCTGCACGGCATCAGCCATCTCGCCAATTTCATCGCTGCGCCCTTGTGATGGGATTTGGACTTCCAGGTTGCCATCGGCCAGCACGCCCATGACATTGGTCATGTTGCTGATGGGGTTGGTGATGGAGCGCGCAAAAACGAATCCAATTGCGCCGGTGACCGACAAGATAATCGCAATGCCAATCAACATTTCGTTGCGCATGTTAATGGCGGGGATATCGACTTCCTCTATATCGATGTTGGCGATGGCGGCCCAGCGCACACCAAGGAAATCGATTGGGGCTGCGGCCATCAGGGTTTGATCGCCATGACGGTCGGTGGTGACGCCCATCCAATCTCGACCGGCGAGGGCTTCTTCAACGCCAATACTAGGGTGTGAACCCAATTCAAGTTATTGAATTCTTAAAGCAAAGCGTGATTCGATCCTCCTCAGGAGGACTTACATCATGCGTTTTGATTTATCAGATGAAGAATGGGCCGTGATACAGCCGCATAT
>Ga0209475_10000189_pt1 | contig 174528 bp, 139 predicted proteins | sample tdDd471_FD_187128 | JGI IMG/M metagenome (GOLD analysis project Ga0209475, IMG submission 187128) | Marine sediment microbial communities from the Atlantic coast under amendment with organic carbon and nitrate - tdDd47.1 (SPAdes)... | ecosystem: Environmental > Aquatic > Marine > Coastal >... | reverse complement strand
GGAGGCGGAAGCGAGCGCGGAGGCGGAAGCGAGCGCGGAGGCGGAAGCGAGCGCGGAGGCGGAAGCGAGCGCGGAGGCGGAAGCGAGCGCGGAGGCGGAAGCGAGCGCGGAGGCGGAAGCGAGCGCGGAGGCGGAAGCGAGCGCGCTCGGCTGTTCAGCGTCCAGGCCCGGCGCATTCGGCGAGACCGACTCCGTCGAGGACCGCGAGGAGGCGGTCGGCGACGAGCTCGCCGCCCTCCTCGGTGAGGTGAATCCCGTCCGGACGGCGGTAGATCCTGTAACACCCGTCGGGGCTCAGGCCGCGGCTGAGCCAGCGCCCGCGCTCGTCCGTGGTGAGCGTCAGCATGTCGACCCAGGTGACGCCGGGGAGCCCGGCGAGCGCGTCGCGCTGCACCCCCGCGACGCGGAACACGCCCTCGCGGTCGATGCGTGGCGCTCGGTTGGTCGGCGACAGGAAGAACACGCGGCGGCCGCCCGCGCCGAGGATCGTGGCCATCTCCTGGACCCGGCGGCCGTACTCTTCGCGCCAGGCGTCCAGCTCGCGCCAGGCGACGCGAGTCCCGCTGCCCGACGGCGCCTCGAGGCGCTGGTGATCGTTGCCGCCGGCCATGAAGATCACGACCTGCGGGTCGACTTCGGCGACGAGCCGCGCAGCCTCTCGGGGCCAGTCGAAGAAGTCCGGACGCGCCAGCCCGCTCGTGGGCTTGCCGAAGCGCCTGACCGCCATCCCGCGTCCTTGGAGCCGCCGCGCGAGAGACTGGCCGAGAGTCCCGAAGATGTTCGAGTCCCCCAGCAGCAGCACCGAGGTCGCGCCGGGGGGCGGGAGCGGCGGCCGCTGCCGCGCCGCCGGGTAGACCCGGCAGCGGGCCGAGATCGGCGGCGCCGGCGTCACCACGGCGACGACGACACACCACACCCCGAACGCCAGCAGAGTCGACCTGCCGCCGCCCCACCCACGACGGCGGACTGGGATCCTGGACACGAGCACGCGAGCTCCCGGGAGGCTGATGCGACCGGTCGATGATGATCCGGTCGGGCGGCGACGACAAGCGCGGACACGAGGTCACGCCCGTATTCCGCAAACGGGCCGCGCACGAACGACGGAGTTTGCGCACACCGTCAACGGCTGCTATCCAAGAGTCAGATTTCGTGTCGGGACGGATATCTGAATGACTATCGAGCCTCCGCGCGGGAAGGTGCTTCTCGTGGGCCTGGATGCGCGTCAGCGCCACGCGTTCGAGCGTGTTCTGACGGGCGCGGTGAGCGCGGTGATCCTGCAGGCCCACACGACCGCGGAGGCGAACGCCGGCCTGCAGATACCCGCCGTGGAGCTCGTCGTCGTCGGCACGGCGGAGGCGGTCGACGGCGAGGCCGTCCTGCGCGAGACCGCTCGCCGGCGTCCGCTGGCGCGGCGCGTCCGGGTCACGACCGGAGATCCGCCCCCGCTCGTCGGCGTCGTCGACGTGCCGGACGCGGACGTCGAGCGCGCTCTCCCGGCCATCGTCCACGACCTCCTCGAGCCCGACGTCCTCAAGGTCGAGGGGCAGGACGACGTCCTCGAGCTGGTGCTCGAGGTCTCGCTGGTGCCGATGTTCACCTGCGACGCCGAGGGCGTGATCATCGCGACCAACGCGCGCCTCGACGACCTCTTCAACTACACCGCGGGCGAGCTCGTCGGCCAGCACATCGAGGCGCTGATCCCCGCGCCCTATCGGCGCGACCACGCGGCCCACATGAGCCGCTTCTTCGCCGACCCGCGACCGCGCCGGATGGCCGGGCGCCGGGTCCGCGGGGTCACGAGCAGCGGCGAGGTCGTCCCCCTCGAGGTGTCGCTCCTGCCGGTCCGGATCCACGAGGGCGTCCGCGTCGTCGTCTCGGTCCTCGACCTCCGCGGCCGCCTCGAGGTCGACGAACGGATGATGCGCGCGCAGCGCCTCGAGAGCGTCGGGCTCATGATCGGGGGCTGCGTCCACGATCTCCGCAACATGCTGTTCACCCTCCGGATAGGCGTCGAGTCGCTGAGCTCCGGCCGCGGGCCGCAGGACGCTGAGATGCTGGTGTCCGCGGTCGAGGGGATCGAGGCGCTGTCCGGCGACATGATGCGGCTCCTCGACGGGCGGGACGCCGAGCCCGTCGCGGTGGATCTCAACGCCCTCGTCGACCGCATGGAGCCGATGCTCCAGCGCCTGACCGGCTCCCGGATCCAGCTGCTGTGCGTGCTCGCAGCGGTCCCCTGCGTCGTTCGCGCGGTGCCCGTGCAGCTCGAGCAGCTCCTCATCAACCTGGTGGCGAACGCCCGCGACGCGATGCAGGAGACCGGCGGTCAGATCACCGTGTCGACCTGGGCCAACCTGACGCCCGGTCGGGTCGTCCTGCGCGTAGACGACGACGGACCGGGGATGCCGCCCGACGTGGCGACCCGCGCCTTCGAGGCCTTCTTCACCACCAAGAGCGCCGGCAAGGGCACGGGCCTCGGTCTCGCGGTCTGCCGCACCGTCGTCGAGCGCCTGGGCGGGACGATCGAGCTCGAGACCGCGCCCGGCGAGGGCTGCTCCTTCCGGGTGTCGCTGGTCGCTCAGCCGGACGTCGCCGCGACGCCGCAGCTGCCCGTCGAGGGTGCGTTCGGCGGCGCGGGCTGAGAGGGCGGTGACGGCGCCGGCGTCGGCGTCCGCAACGCAGCATGGACGACGGGCCGCGGGTCTGGCAGTCTGCGGGCGGCTTTCAGGTCCCGGAGGCAGCCATGAAGACCGCGACCGACCGAGTGCTCGATCACTTCGAGCAGATCAGCCGCATCCCGCGCCGCAGCAAGAACGAGGGGGCGATCCGCGCCTGGCTCGTCGGCTGGGCGGCGGAGCGTGGCTACGAGACCCGCACCGACGCCGTGGGGAACCTCGTCATCGCCGCTCCCGCCCGGGGCGTCGAGGGGGCGGACCCGATCATCGTCCAGGGACACCTGGACATGGTCTGCGAGAAGACCCCGGACTCGCCCCACGACTTCACCAAGGACCCGATCACGTTCGTCCGTGACGGCGACTGGCTCCGGGCCGACGGAACGACCCTCGGGGCGGACAACGGCATCGCCATCGCGATGGCGATGACGCTCCTGACCGAGGAGGACGCCGTCCACCCGCCCCTCGAGCTCCTCTTCACGATCGACGAGGAGACGGGGCTCACCGGCGCCACCGGCCTCGACCCGGAGCTCGTCCAGGGCAAGATCCTCCTGAACGTCGACTCCGAGGACGAGGGCGTCCTGACCGTCGGCTGCGCTGGCGGCCGCCAGACGGACATCGCGCTCCGCCTCGAGCTCGAGGACGCGCCCGGCGATCACGCCTTCGCGGCGATCCACGTGCGCGCCGCGAGCGGCGGGCACTCGGGGGTCGACATCCACGAGGGCCGCGCGAGCGCCAACGTCGTGCTCGGCCGCGCGCTGAGCCTCGCGGCGGCGCGACACAGCGCCCGGATCGCCCGCATTCACGGCGGCACGGCGCACAACGCGATCGCCCGCGACGCAGAGGCGGCCGTGGCCGTCCCGTCCAGCGAGATCGAGCCGCTCAAGCGCTCGCTGGCGGCGCTGACCGAGGACCTGCGGCGCGAGTACGCGACGACGGATCCGAAGCTCGTCGTCGATCTAGCGACCGACGTGAAGCCGGCCCGGGTCTGGACGACCGAGGGCGCGGCGCGAGCGGTCGGCATGATCCTCGCCCTGCCCCACGGGGTCGCCCGGATGTCGCCCGACATCGAGGGGCTGGTGCAGACGTCGAACAACCTCGCGACCCTGCGGACCGACGAGGACGGCGCGACCCTGCGCGTCGTCACCAGCCAGCGGAGCTCGGTGATGTCGGAGCTCGGGGCGCTGTCGGAGCGCGTCGAGGCGGTGGCGACCCTCGCCGGCGCGGAGGCCGAGACCGACGGCGGGTACCCGGCGTGGGAGCCCGACATGGACTCGCCGCTGCTCGCCCGCTGCAAGGAGATCCACGCCGCCGAGCTGGGAGCGGAGCCGGTCGTCGAGATCATCCACGCCGGCCTCGAGTGCGGCGTCATCGGCGCCAAGCGCCCGGGAATGGACATGATCTCCTTCGGGCCGACCATCAAGGACCCTCACAGCCCCAACGAGCGGCTCCACCTGCCGAGCGTCGGGCCGGTCTACAGGTACCTCCGGGCGATCCTGGCGTCGTACGCCGCCTGACCGGTCGGCGCACCGCGCCGCGGTCGAACGCCCCCGCGAGCCACGCGCCCGCGGGGGCGTTCGCGTCCGGGGACGTTCCTCCACGGGGCTCTCGACCCGGGTGAATGTCTGCGTTCCCCCGGCAGGGTCCGCTCAGAGCCCGGTTCTCGGAGCCGGCGACGCGATCAATCGTTCGGGAAGAAGGGGTGGTTGTACCCCTCGGCGATCCGGAGCACACACGCGCCGCTGCCGCACTCCCCGTCGTTCGAGCAGGTCGTGACGGTGCCGGAACACACGCGCGCCACGTTCACGGTCCCCGCCGGCCAGTCGATCGTGCCCACCGTCCACATGTCGTGATTGGCGAGCGGGACGTTGGCGATCTCTTCGACCAGCGCTCCGAAGATGTAGACGCGGACCGTGACGTAGCTCACGCCGTAGCCGTGATCGTCCCAGTGGTGGACGCCGATCTTGTAGGTCAGGCCGTTCTCGGGGGTGGCCAGGTTCACGCTCTCGGGTCCGGCGCCGTCCGAGTCGTCGCGGTCGAGGCCGGGATCGTCGTCGATCGCCGGGTCGAGTGAGCCCCAGTTCGGGTGATGATTGAACCAGAAGCAGTCGAACTGACCGTCGAACCACCCGTCGGGCTTGCCGTCGCCATCACCGTCGTAGCCCCCAGTCGCGAAGGGGTGGGCGAAGTGCAGGTCGACGTCGCTCCCTGCGACCGGCCCCTCGTCGGACTGATCCGGGTCGGCCGGGGTGTTCCACAGGATCTCGACGTGAATGGCCACGTCCGAGTCCACGTGGACGACCGCCGTCGCTGTCGCCTCTGCGCACGGCGCGTCGGACGGGCCCCGGACGGTCAGGGTGAAGACGTAGGTCCCGGCGACGTTGACCTCGAACATCGGCGATGCCACGTCGGCGTTGGGCTTGAACGTCGACACCGATCCCGGCGGCTGCTGGACCTCCCAGTGATAGGTTCCGATCTCTCCCGCCACCGAGTGGCTGGCGCTCCCGTCGAGGTGGAGGACGGTCTGCGGGATGACCTCTACGCCCTCGGCGATCCCGATGACCGCGGTCGCGCAGGACGCCTCGACCTGGCAGAGCCCCGCGACGCAGTGCGGAGCCGCCTGAGGGCAGGCGCCGCAGCTGTCTCCGCACGGCCCCGGGCCACACTCGATGTCGTCGCACGAGCAATCGACACACGCGCCCGCGACGCAGCCCTCCGCGGCCTCGCACGAGCCGCAGCTCCCACCACAGCCGTCGTCTCCACAGACCTTGCCGTCGCACTGCGTGGGACAGGCCACGGCGCAGACGTCGGCGACGCAGAACGGGGCGGCGGCTGGACAGGCTCCGCAGATCCCTCCGCAGCCGTCGTCGCCACACTCTTTGTCTTCGCATGCCGGGATACAGGCGCATTGGCCGCCCTGGCAGACCTCGTTCGCGCCGCAGGTGCCGCACGTCCCGCCGCAGCCGTCGTCGCCGCAGGCCCGTCCGTCGCAGGCCGGCTGACACGTGATGGCACAGACGTTGTCGTAGCAGTACGGGGCGGCCTGGGGACATTGACCACACGTCTCACCGCACGCGTTGACGCCGCACTCCAGCCCTTCACAGGAGCAGGCGATGGTGTCGGCAGCCCCACCCGTATCCGACGCGGCGTTGCTGTCTCCATCGACCGCGAGATCTCCATCGACCGCGTCATCGGCGTCCAGCTCCGGAGCGCCCGTGTCATCCGCGTCGACCGGTTGGACATCGGGCTGCGCGTCCTGCGTCGACGTCGTGGTGTCCCCTGCGTCCACGTCGCGGAGCGACGCCAGGTCATCCTCGGTGATCCCGGTCCGGATCGAGGGGTCCGAGGAGCAGGACACCAACAAGACGAGCACGAAGACGAAGCGCATGATGCACCACCGAACGCCAGGACGACACGCCACGATAGCCATTGACCCTATCGTTGTCGACTGGCGAACACCCCGTGGCGGGAAGCGACCGAGGCCCCCTCATCCGGCGCGGAGACTCGTGCAACCAGCCGCTCCGGCGCGAGCGAGTGCTGGATGGCGGAGGCGCAGGGGAATCGAACCCCCCTGGGACGCCTCTCAGCGCCCCACAACGGTTTTGAAGACCGCGCGGCCCACCAGGACCGGGGCGCCTCCGCAGCGGAGTATGGAACCGGCGCAGAGCATGCGCAAGCAGCGCGTGGCCGCGATCGCGATCACGCAACGCAACATGCACGGCGACCCGCCCGACGGGCGCATCGCTCCGGTTCGAGGAATCGAACCTCACCGCAAACCAACAGGGCCCAACGCGGAGCGGGCCCTGACGTCGATCGATACACGGCCTTCGTTGCGCGCGCGCAACGCGGCCCCCTAGGATGCAGCGTCGCGTGGGAGCGATCGCCGTCGCGCCCGAGAGCAACAAGGACATGATGAACATGCTCGACCGCCTGTCCACAGCCGCCCTCGTCGTCACCCTGTCTCTGGGCGCGTGCGCCGAGACGGAGCCGCCGGGGGCCGCGTCCTCCGCCACCGCCACCGCGGCGGCTTCGGCCAGCGACCGGGCGCCCGCGCTGGTCGCCGGCGACGCCCGCTTCGACGCGGCCGGCCGCTTCGTCGTCAACGACCGCATCCTCCCGGCGTTCCGCAGGAACCCGACCCTGCCCGCGGCCAAGGCCGACCAGTACGACGACGTGCGCACCGCGGCGCCGCAGCTCTACGCCATCACCGAGGCCCCCAAGCGCATCGCGACGGTGCGACCGATGGTCGAGTGGGAGCCGATGCGCGCCATCGTCATGTCCTTCCCGTCGTACATGTTCGACACCACGAACGGCACGAACACGTTCGTCAACATCGCCAAGCACTCCTCCGAGGTCGGCGAGGTCTGGTTCATCGTCGACGGCTCGAGCGCCGAGAACGGCCTCAAGCAGCGCATCCTCAACGCCGGCGTCACCCAGGCGACCCTCGACGCCAAGATCAAGTTCTACCGGACCGACATGGACAGCGTCTGGTTCATCGACTCCGGCCCGATGCCCATCATCGACACCGCGACCAACACCTTCGCCTTCACCGACTGGCGCTACTACCACGAGCGCCCGCTCGACGACGGCGTGCCGACGGACCTCGCCCGCAACATGGACGCCTTCGGCTACGAGCAGACCGCCACGGTCTACCGCCTGCCGCTCAACATGGAGGGCGGGACGTTCCAGGCGACGACCGACGGCGTCTGCTTTACGAGCGACCGCCAGATCTACAACCTGAGCTGCTACGACGACAACTGCAACGACCAGCTCAACGACATGGATCTGACGGCGATCCAGACCCACCCGTACACCCTCCAGATGGAGCAGATCGTCGCCGACTACCTGGGGTGCAAGGACCTCGTCATCACCCACAGCGTGAGCGACGACGGCACCGGCCACATCGACATGTACCTCAAGGTCCTCGACGACAACCGCATCCTGATGGGCGACTACGAGGCGCCGTACGACAACAACAACCAGCAGATCAACGCCGCCCGGCTCGACGCCAACGCTGCCTTCCTCGAGGCCTACGTCAAGCCCGACGGCTCCGGCTTCACCGTCCCTCGCATCGTGATGCCCGGCCACCGGACGGCTCAGTACTACGGCGCCATCCCGTTCACCTTCATCAACTCGACCTTCTTCAACGGCATCAACCTCTGGCCGTACAGCGACTACAGCGCGTGGAATGGCCGAAAGGCCGCCGCCCAGGCGACCTGGGACGAGGTCCTGCCCGACTACGAGAACATCCCGGTCGAGGCGACGGACCTCTCGTTCTACTCCGGCGCCATCCACTGCGTGACGCGGACCATCCCGGCGGTCGAGGCGACGAACTGGGTCGACGACGGCAGCTGCTCCGGCGACAGCTGCAGCGCCCCGGAGGATGGCTACACCGGCGCCTGCAGCCCGGCCGGCATCTCCGAGCAGGTGTGCTGGGGCCCGGAGTGGCTCTGCGACTGCAACGACTGTGACAACGGCTGCGCCCCGACCCCGACCGGCTGCGGGGAGATCACCTACTGGGGCTGCTGCGACAGCGGCACCCTCTACTACTGCGACCAGAACGAGGTCTACTACCAGCCCTGCGGCGGTTCCTGCGGCTGGGACAACGCCAACGACTGGTACGACTGTGGCAAGTCCGGCGAGGACCCGTCGGGCGAGCACCCCATCGCGTGCGAGCCCGAGTGCGCCCCCGACTGCGACGGCAAGTCCTGCGGCGGTGACGGCTGCGGCGGCTCCTGTGGGACCTGCGGCGCCGGCTCCACCTGCGTGAGCGGGACCTGCGAGTCGACCTGCGCCGACCCGATCTGCACCGCCGGTGACACCGGCTGCGACGGGAGCGCTGCCTGGGCCTGCATCGCCGGCTCTCCGTGCCCGACGCGCTCCGAGATCGACTGCGCCGTCACCGGCAAGGTCTGCGAGGCCGGGCAGTGCGTGGCCGCGCCGGTCGAGCCCGAGCCCGACACCGTCTCGAGCCCCGACACCTCGCCGAGTCAGGACACCGCCGGCGTCGACACGGCGGGCCCCGGGACCGACACCGGCGGGACCGGCCTCGACGTGCCCGGCGACTCCGACCTCCAGAACATCCCGCACCACAAGAAGGACGACGGCTGCGCCGCGGGCGGCGGCTCGTCGACCGCGGCCGGGCTGGTCCTCGCCCTCGCCGGTCTCGCCCTGCTCTTCCGCCGGCGCCGCCACGGCGTGCGCTGATCCCGGCGGTCGTCGGCCGGCATGAACCGATCGGCGACCGGGTTTTCGACACCGCGCCCGCGGGTCGTCTCCTGAACGGGAGGCCCGCGGGCGCGGCGCGTTGGGCCCCGTCTTGTCCCGGTCGGGGCACGTCGTTACGCTGACGAAGGCTCGGACACGCCCGGTCGAGGGGAGGAATGGAGCTCGAGAGTCCAGGAGAATCGGCGGTCCCGTGGGGACACGTGGCGCTCGTGACGGCGTTCGCCCTCGCGGTGCAGCTGCCGCTCTTCGGCTTCTTCGACTCCCAGACCCACGGCACGGACACGGCCTCGCTCTGCTCGCTCGAGCTCGGCCAGCTGCTCGACGCGCGGGCGGTCCCGATGCGGTCGAGCTTCCTCGCCGCCCGGGCCGAGCTGTGCGCCCGGGATCCGGCGCCGACGATGCGCGCGGTGGCCGTGCGCATCAAGCGCGACGAGCCCGAGCCCGAGGAGCCGCCAATCCCCGAGGACGCCCACGTGGTCGACGTCCCCGACCAGGAGCAGCCGGACGACACGCCGCCGGTCGACACCAAGTACGTCTCGACCCACGACACGCGCACGAAGAAGGAGACCCGCTCCCGCCAGGTCGCCCCGCCCCAACGGAAGGCGCCGGGTTCCGTCGCCGTCAAGCAGCCCTCCCCGGTCCAGTCCGAGCAGTCCGAGAGCCCGGACCCGACCGTCACGAGCAAGCAGGAGCCGAAGCTGCAGCTCGCCGACGCGGCGACCAAGCACCCCGAGGCGGACGCAGGCCAGAAGAAGCCGAAGTCCGTCGTCGAGCAGGGCAAGGACACCCAGATACTGCTGCCGGCCACGAGCGACGCCGCCGCCCTCGCCAACATCCAGGCGCTGGCCGGTGACTACACCTCGAACGACCACCTGCCCGACGTCGAGGCGGGCAAGTCGACGGTCCTCAACGCCAACCGGTACAAGCACGCCGACTTCTTCCTGCGGGTGAAGCGGGCCGTCGAGAAGCACTGGCACCCGGCCGAGCTCTACCGCACCCGCGACCCGACGGGCCGCGCCTACGGCGTCAAGGACCGCTACACCGTGCTCCGCGTGACCCTCAACGAGCAGGGGCGCGTGCTCGACATGGCGACGACCCGCAACTCCGGGCTCGACTTCATGGATCAGGAGGCGCGGCAGGCGTTCAAGCGCGCCCAACCCTTCCCGAACCCGCCCGAGGGGCTCCTGAACCCGAAGAACGAGATCGTCTTCGAGTTCGGCTTCTACTTCGAGATCACCGCTGGGACACGGCGCTTCGAGTGGCGCCGCCTCTGAGCGCCGGCCGCGCGACGACACCTTGCCGAGGGCGAGGGCGCGCCTAATCTCGGTGTCGAATGTCGCCGACCCCTGCCCGCCCTCCCTCGCGCACGACCGCACGCTCAGCTCCGCCGCGCCGCGCCGCGCTCGCGCGGCGGCTCCTGACGTCGCTCGTCGCGCTGCTCCTCACAGGCGCCGCGGTGACGCCCGCGGTGGCGGCGCTACCGGCCGGGACGTCGCCCTACGGCGAGACCGAGCACTTCGTCTTCTACGGCGAGGACGAGCTCACCAACGCCGTCGACAAGGTCATGTCCGGCGCCGAGGAGCGCTTCGCCCGGGTCTGCACCAACCTCGGCGCGTGCGAGGTGCTCGACGGCAAGATCGAGGTCTGGGTCGCCGAGGATCCGCAGCAGTTCGCCGCGGCCTTCCCCGACGCCTCTCCCATGGCCGAGTGGGCCGCGGGCGTCGCGTTCATCGGCGCCCGCCGCATCGTCCTGCGGGCCCACGGAACAGCGCTCTTCAGCCTCGTCGAGACCTTCGACCACGAGGTCGCGCACATCCTGATCCACGCGGTCGCGGGTGGGCGCCACGTGCCCCGGTGGCTCAACGAAGGGCTCGCCATCTGGGTGTCGGGCGAAGACGTGCTCGGGCGCCTGTCGGCGGCTCACCGCGCGGCCATCACCGGGAACCTCCTGAGCCTCGAGGAGATCGACACCGGCTTCCCCTCTCGCGGCGCCCGCGTCCCGCTCGCCTACGCGCAGTCAGCGCTCTTCACCCGGCACCTCATCGCGCGCCACGGGCCCGGGGCGCTCCTCACGGTGCTCCGCGGTGTCGCCGCCGGCGAGGACTTCGAGGTCGCGTTCCGGGCGCGCTTCGACGCCGACGCCGCCGCGCTGGCCGCCGACTGGGCGTCCGCCCTCGAGGAGGACACGAGCCCGCTTCTGCTGCTCCACGACAGCACGCTCCTGTGGTTCGCGATGACCCTCATGTTCGTGCTCGTCGGGATCCGGCTCAACCGCCAGAAGAGGGCCGCCTTCGCGCGCATGGACGCCGAGGACGAGGCCGCCGACGCGCGCGCGGAGGCCGCCCGAGCCTACGCGGAGCTGGAGGCGCAACGTCAAGCCGGTGAGCCACCGACCTTGCACTAGCGATTGGGCGCGTGCTACGCGCCGGGCACCCCAGCCGCAGGGAGGCGCCCATGTCCGCGCAGATCATCGACGGCCGCGCCGTCGCCGCGACAGTCCGTGAGGAGGTCCGTGAGCGTGTCGACGCCCTCGCCGCCAACGGCGTCGTCCCCGGGCTGACGATGGTCCTCGTGGGCGACCACCCGCCGAGCGAGATCTACGTGCGCCTCAAGGGCAAGGACTGCGAGCAGGTCGGGATCGCCTCCCGCGTCATGCGCCTCCCGGCGGACGCCGCCGAGGAGGAGGTGCTCGCCCTCATCGACCGCCTCAACGCCGACCCGCGGGTCCACGGCGTGCTGGTCCAGATGCCGCTGCCCGATCACCTCGATCCGAAGCCGATCCTCGACCGCGTCCACCCGTACAAGGACGTCGATGGGCTCCACCCCACCAACGTCGGCTGGCTCCAGGCCGGACATCCGGCGCTGCTCGCCTGCACCCCCCAGGGCGTGATGCGGCTCTTGCGCGAGTACGAGGTCCCGATCCTGGGGAGCCACGCGGTCGTGCTCGGTCGGAGCGCCATCGTCGGCCGCCCGATGTCGTGGCTGCTCCTGCGCGCTCACGCGACGGTCACGACCTGCCACCGGCACACCGCCGAGGCCGCGGAGCACGCGCGCCGCGCCGACATCCTCATCTCTGCCGTGGGCAAGGCCGGGCTCGTCGAGGGCGACTGGGTCAAGCCCGGGTCCGTCGTCATCGACGTCGGCATCACGCGGCTCGACGACGGCCGGATCGTCGGCGACGTCGACTTCGAGGCCGCGCGAGAGCGCGCTCGCCTCATCACGCCCGTGCCCGGGGGCGTCGGCCCGATGACCCGGGCGATGCTCCTGACGAACACCTGCCTCGCCGCCGAGCGAATGCTGCAGCGCAAGATGCTGCCCTGACGCCTCGCCGAGGGGCTCGGCACCGACCAACGTCATCCCGGCGTCGGGCCCCGAGGAGCGAACCTGGCCGCGATGACACCCTCACTCGCGCAGCGACTCCTCGTGAACCGGGCAGTATACCGCGGGGCACGGCTGGTCAAACGCGCTGCGCCGCGTAGGATGTCGCTCGATGGTCGACGACGCCGATAAGCGCCCGGTCCCGCGCGCTGCGCTCGACGAGCCGCTCGCGCTCTTCCGCGAGGGCAAGCTCGACCTCGCCACGCTCGCGGAGGTCCTCGTCCGCTTCGGGCGCGCCGATCACGGTGAGGCGCCGCACGCCACGATGGCCCGCGTCCTGTCGCAGGCCCTGCGCCACACCGCCCCCGCCGCCGCGCCGCGGACCCGCCAGATCCGCCCGCGCCCCAACTCACGGGCGGTCACGGTGGTCCCCCCCGGCGATCTGACGGGGCTCGACCGGTTCACCGCCGCCGCGGGGGTCAAGCCCACCGTCGACCTCGGCCTCGGCGCCGACTGCCCGACCCCGGACGACCCGGGCGACGACCGCCACGCCTTCGGCCACGCCCTCGGGGAGGGTGGGGTCGGGCTCGTCCGCCTCGCGGTGGACCGGGATCTGCGCCGCGCGGTCGCCATCAAGGCGCTGCGGAACGAGCACCGGGCCGACCCGGTCCTGCTCCAGGCCTTCCTCGAGGAGGCCATCATCACCGGCGGCCTCGAGCACCCGAACATCGTCCCGATCCACGAGGTCGGCGTCAGCTCCGAGCTCGGCCCCTACTACACGATGAAGCGCCTCGACGGCGAGCCGCTGAGCGACCTCCTGTCGCGGCTCCGCCGGGCGGACGAGCCGGGGTCCGGACCGGCGCGCCTCGGCCGCTACGTGGAGTTCTTCGCCCAGACCCTGCGCGCGGTCGCCTACGCCCACGACCGCGGCGTCATCCACTGTGACCTCAAGCCGGCCAACATCATCGTCGGGCGCTACGGCGACGTCACCGTCATCGACTGGGGCCTCGCCAAGCTGCTCGGGGCGGCCGGACGCGAGCAGGCGCGGACCCGCCTCTGGAGCGGATCGCCCGGCTATATGTCGCCGGAGCAGGCGATAACCCACGACATCGACGCCCTCGACGAGAGGACCGACGTCTGGTCCCTGGGCGCCATCCTCTACGAGATCCTGACCCTCGCGCTGCCGCTGTCCGACCCCGACGGCAGCCTGCCCGAGGGCATCCACTGGCGCCCGATCCCGCCGCCGACCGAGCGCGCGCCCGACCGGCCCATCCCCGCGGAGCTCGAGCGCCTGTGCATGCGGATGCTGGCCCGGGAGCCGGCCGACCGCCCGGCCCGCGTGCAGGATGTCCTCGCCTCGATCGAGACCTGGCTCGACGGGAGCCGCGAGCGCCAGCGCCGGCAGACCGCCGCGACCCACGCCTTGACCGAGGCCTCCGAGGCGCTGCGCGAGGCGCGCCCCCTCGAGGAGGCCATCGACGCCCTCCAGTCCGGCCCGGACCCGGCCGCCAGCGAGGCCTTCGCCGAGGCGCGCGAGGCCCTCGTCGAGGTCTATGAGGTCGCCTGCGACGCCGTGCTGACCGGCCTCGACCTGAACCCCGACGGCGCCTCCCTGCAGCGCGCCGCCGCGGCGCTCTTCTGGTACACCTTCCAGCGGCTCCACCCGGGCCGGGTCGCCACCGACGGGCCGACGCGCCGCCGCTCCATCGCGCTCCTCGACCGCCTGTCCCGGGTCGCCCTCGACGCCATCATCGCCCGCGGCCACCGAAAGGGCCTCCCGATCGACGAGCTCGGGGACCGGCTCGTGGACGTCACCGACCCGTGGATCAGCGCCGCCCTGTGCTTCGCCGCCCAGGGCGGCCCGAACCCCCTCGCCGACGAGCTCTTGGAGCGGATCTCGGTCCTGCAGCGCGCCGCGATCTTCGGCGGGACGCCGGGGCACGAGCTGCTCGCCGTGGCCGACGCCTGCGAGCGCGTCCGCTGGGCCCCGGGGGACGGCATCTTCGCCGTCGGCGACCCCGGAGACGCGCTCTACGTCGTGCTCTCCGGAGACGTGGAGATCGTGCGCGAGGGGCGCGTGCTCACGACCCTCGGGGCCCTGGCGTGCTTCGGAGAGGTGGCGCTGGTCGACGGCTCCACCCGCACCGCCGCGGCGCGCGCGCGCAGCGAGGTGACCTGCCTGGTGCTCACCGGCGACCGCTTCCAGGCCATCCTGCGGGACCACGGGGCGATCGGCCTGCGGGTGATGAAGGTCCTGGCCGAGCGCCTCCGCGGCGCGACCGAGCGGGAGATCACCGAGCTGGTCTCTCGTCGCCCCCTCAGTGACCCGAGCGGCGATACGTGACGGGGCGCTTGGCGACCGTGCTCGGCGGGGACGTCCGTACGGGGCGCACGACGGCGCGGGTCGTCGGCGGCGTCCGCGGCGCGGCGTCGGACAGCCAGGACTCCGCGCGCGAGCGCTCCTCCTCGGTCAAGGGCAGCGCGTCCAGGGTCGCCTTCGAGTCCTCGTCGCCGGTCTGAGTCGCGTCCACGATGAGCTCCGCGATACGGATGGCGCGTGAGACCTCGGGCTCGCCGTCGGCCAGCGGGCTGTGGTGTTGGGCCACGGCGGCGACCACCTCGACGGGCAGCCCCCACAGGCCGAGGAGGTAGGCCCCGACCTGGTCGTGGGTGGTCGCGAAGAGCTCGGCCTCCGCGGCGACCAGCCGGTCGCGGTCGAGACTCGATATCCCGTCATAGACCTCGCCGAAGGCCATACACAGGACCAGCTGGCCGATGTCGTGGAGCATCGCCGCGGCGTAGGCGTCGTCACGGTCGCGGCGCTCCACGAGGCGCATGGCGACGTTCGCGACCGCCATCGCGTGGGCCTGAAAGAGGCGGAGGGCCGATCCGGAGATCCCGGACTCCCTGAAGCGGTCGAGCATCGCGACGCCGAGGACGATGCTCGTGACCATCCTCCGGCCGAGATAGGTGACCGCGTCGCGGACCCGGGTGACCGGCGTCGCCCGCGCGAAGATGGCCGAGTTTGCCCCGCGGAGGACCGCCGCCAGCATGACCGCGTCGCGCTCGATCACCCGCGCGACGGCTTGGGCGTCGCTCTCCGCGTCGTGGAGCACCGACTGGAGCTGCGAGTAGATCCGAGGCACCGACGGCAGCCGCTCCACGCCGCCCACCAGGGCCCGCACGCGGCGGTCCGGCACGACCGCTCGGACAGCGACCGCCTGTCGGAGGTTGTGGGCGAGCTGCCCCTGCTCGCAGGGCTTGGGGAGCACCCGGTGGGCGACCTGGTAGACCGCCCGCTCCTCCGCGGGCGGGGAGTAGCCGCTCAGCACGAACCGGACGGCCTCGGGATGACGGGCGCGGACCTCACGGAGCAGGGTCAGGCCGTCGACCCCGGGCATCCGGACGTCGGTGACGAGGATGTCGACCGGCCCGGCAGCGAAGACCTCGATGGCCGCTTCACCCGAGGTGACGAAGCGCATGTCCCAGTCGTCCCGGCTCCGCCGCAGCTGCCGACGAAGCCCATCGAGCACGCCGCGCTCGTCGTCCACGAACAGGATGACCGGCTTGTCGGTGGTGACGGCGTTCAAAACGTCGCCTCCGCGCCGATCGGCGCCTGCGTCGGCAGCCGCAGGGTGATCGTGGTCCCCCGCCCCTGCTCGGACTCGACCTCGATGCGGCCGCGGAGCCGCTCGACGACGACCTGGTGGACCAGGGAGAGCCCCTGCCCCGACCCGCGGCCCACGGCCTTGGTGGTGAAGAACGGATCGAAGATACGGTCCCGGATCGCGTCCGGGATCCCGGTCCCGTCGTCGCTGAAGGACGCGACGACCTCGCCGTCCTGGAAGCTCGTCGTGATGTGGATGCGGCCGCGGCCACGGTCGGCGTCGGCGATCGCGTGGGCGGCGTTGACGATCAGGTTCAGAAAGACCTGGTTCAGGAGCGCCGCGTCCGCCCCGAGGTGCGGCAGCGCGCCCCGCTCGAACGTCACCTCGGCGACGTACTTGTATTCGTTGCGCGCGATGACGAGGGTGGTGTCGATCTCGGCGTTGACGTCGATCGGCTCCACGCGGTCCCGGGGGTGGGCGAAGACCTTCATCGCTCGGACGATCTTGGCGACCCGGTCGGCCCCCTCCTTCACCCGGGCGAGGGCGTCGGGGATCTCGGCGAAGAGGAAGTCGAGGTCCGCGCGCTCCTCGGCGGCCGAGATCCCGTCCCAGGTCGGCTGCGGGAGGAGCGCGGGCTGCAGCGCGGCGAGCGCGGCGCGGTAGCGCTCGACGCAGACCGTGAGGTCCTCGAAGGCCTCCGCGAGGAAGTGGGCGTTGTCGTAGACGAACTGGATGGGCGTGTTGAGCTCGTGGGCGATACCCGCGGCCAGCTGCCCGACGGACTCGAGCTTGCGGGCGTGGAGGAGCTCGACCTCGAGCTGCTTCCGCTCGGTGAGATCGACGCCGATACTCACGAAGAGCCCAGCGTGTCCGCTCTCGGCGCGGGCGCGTGAGGTCGACACGAGCACCGGCATTTCGGTGCCGCCGGCCGTGCGCCAGACGCACTCCGTGCGCCGGATACCGTCGCCGACGAGGTCGCGGGCCGACTCCGGGTCCTCCCAGAAACGGCACACGGGGGCGTCGATCAGCGCAGCGGCGTCGGTCTCGAGGAGCTCCGTCGTGCAGCGGTTGACGGCCACCACGCGGCCGTCGAGGGTCCACACCACGAGCGCGCCGGGCATCACCTCGGGGAGGGTGCTCAGGATCCCTGCGGCGGGGGAGTCGGGGGTCGGACGTTCTTTCATCGGGCGGGGGCCCCCTCGAGTGAAACAGCATCGAAGGTCCATCAAAGCCCTTCGGCGCCTGGATCGGCGATCTTGAAGGGAATTCACTATCCCGGGGCACGAAAGAGCCGGCGCCCGACGTTTGCGGGACTCGGAAGCGCCACTGTTTCTGGCGCATCCCGACGTTCGAGAAGAGAATGCCGCCGGCGGGCTTCGCGAGCGGCACCGGTGCGCTGCGACGTCCTTCGCCGAACGCGACGGAGAACCCCTCATCATGGCTGCGGTCCATCCCGCGCTGGCGCCCATGTGCGTTGCAGCGATCCTGATCGCGTCGGGCTGCGGACGCGAGTCGGCGCCGAGCCCGGCGCCGACGGAGACGTCCCCTACAGCGGCCGCGACGACCTCCCCCGACCACCCCGACGGCGACCGCGCCCCCGAACCGGACGCCGAAGCCGCGGGCGAGACCGGCGCACCCGAGCCGGACGCCGAGCTCAGCGAACACGGCGAGGACTGGCTCGTCTGGTTCCGGCGCGGAGACGCCTACCGGACGCGCTGGGTCCACGTCATCGATGATCGCTTCGAGATCGCGGGAGAGCGCGGCGCCGTGATCGTCTCCGACGGTGCGCGCCTCTGGCGCCTGGTGCGGCGCGACGCCGTCGACAGCGTGACGAGCTGCGGCTGCGTGACCGACGACGACGGCGCGTGCGCGGTCCTGGGGCGGCTCACCCGGCCGGGGCTGTCGGCCCTGGATCTGGAGAACGGCCGCGAGACCCCGATCGTCACGGCCTCCACCGCCGGGAGCGCCGGCGACGGGCTCGAGGTGTCGCTGAGCCTGACCGGGGGCGCCGGCGCCCTGCTCTTCTTCGAGACCAGCGAGAGCGGCTACGAGTGCGGTGCGCACAACGTCTACGACCGCTCGGCCGGTGTCTTCGACCTCGCGCGTGGGGCGCGGGACGACGAGCTCTACGACGTGGTCGGGGCGCGCCTCCCGGCGTCCGTCCGCGACCCCGCGGTGTCGGACCTGGTGACCGAGCTCGCCCGCTGTGACGGCGAGGCGCTCGAGGCCGCCGAGGTGTCGCGGCAGATGAAGCTCGCGGGCGTCCACCTCGCCCTCGACGAGGCCGGCAAGCCCGCCGTCTCCTGGGGCTTCGTCATGCCCCTGCCCTACATCTGCGCGCCGGACTACCGCGCGTACGGCGGCGGGGACTCCGGGCTCCTGTCGGAGGCGTCCGAGCTGAGCCTCGGCGGCCCGGTCCCGGCCGGGCTCTCGGCGGCGCTCGCCGACGTGGGCGCCGCGCCGACGGTGGGGCTCTCTCGGGTGACCGCCACCGGTGGGGAGCGCGCCGCCGCGCTCGCGCGGTTCCTGGAGGCCCCGGAAGCGGCGTGGCCTCCGGAGTCCTTCGCGGTCGTGCCGATCGACGACCCGGCAGAGGCCCGGGACGCGCTGGCGATGCGCGAGGTGCGCGCGGGCCGCAAGCTCGTCCGCGAGCGCGACTACACCGCGGCCCTCATGGCCTTCGACCGCGCCGTCGAGCTGGCGCCGAAGCTCGCCCTCGCGCGGAGCGGCCGCGGGCACGCGCGGCTCCTCGCCGGGGACCTCACGGGGGCCAGGGCCGACCTCGACGAGGCGCTGAAGCTCGGCGAGGGACCGGTCTTCGCGGCCCAGATCCACTTCAACCTCGGCCAGGTGGCCGAGCGCGCCGAGGACCTGGCGACCGCGCGCGAGGAGTACGCGAGGTCGCTCGAGCTGCGACCGAACCCGGCGGTCGAGGCGGCGCTGAAGCGCGTCTCGGAGTAGCGACCCCGCGGACGCGACCACCGATCGCGAGGGTCGCGCGGAACGGGGTCGTTCCCGATTCACGCCGGCGGTCGTGCGCTTGCCGCGACCTCCGTCAGCCACTACCGTCGGGCAATGAACACAGCTCACATGAGCGACCGCGAGGGTCCACGCCCCCCTCGCTCAGCGGCGCGTCTCGGCGTCCTCCTGCTGCTCGGTATCACGGCGTGCGGCGGCGGGGCCGCGGACGGCGTTGTCGACACCCTCGTCCTGGTGCCCGACGTCGCCGACACCGCCGAGGCGGACGACACCACCTCGACCACGACCGAGGACACCTTCACCCCGACGGACACCGCCTCGGAGGACACCGACAGCCCTGACGCGGATGTCGCCGACACCGACGCGGACGGCGTGGCGACCGACGCTCCCGACGCGGACGACACGCAGGACACGGACGGGTCGGACGACGTGGTGGCCGGCGACACCGTGACGAGCGACACCTTCACCGCCCCGCCGGTGGCGGTCTCGCGGACCCACTGGAGGGTGAGCTTCGAGGACGACTTCCGCGGCCCCTCCGGCGCGCCGTCGGACGCCTACTGCTTCGACGAGCTCGACCCGCAGTGCCACGTCTGGCCGGGCTCGACCCACGACTGCGACCTGTCGGACAAGCCCGGTGAGTCGTTCTTCCCGCCGACCCGCGAGAACTTCGCCGCCGCCATCGCGGTCATGGCGCCGGGTCAGGACACCGCCGCCATGACCACCGGCGAGGTCGCGACCCTGTACGGCAACCTCATCCGCGACCGCCTGGCGGACCTGAACAAGTGCAACTGGACGCTGTACGAGATGGTGAACTGGATGGCGACCGACTATCAGGGGCACTGGTCGGCGAAGATGGACGCCTCGCAGGTGCGCGTAGACCCCACCGGCAAGGGTTACCTGGAGCTGTCGGCGACCTACGCGCCGGTGACCTACGACTGTGTCTACGGCGGCACCCTCGGCGGCCCGAACTGCCACCTCTACGGCTTCGACGCCGGGGTCCTCACCCCGGGGGTCGACTACTGGGTCGACCCCGATCCCGCCTGGCCCGGCGTCTACTACGCGCCCGTCGACGGCGGGTGCCCCCACGGTGGGACCTTCGGCGGCGTGAACTGCCAGGTCGTCGGCTTCCCGCCGCACTTCCTCGAGGCGAGCGGCGTCGCGTACTGGGTCGACGCCGATCCGCGCTGGCCCGGGGTGTACTACGCGAACCAGACCTACCGCTGCCGCGACAACATCGACTACGCGCCGTCGCTCGGCTTTCGGAACCTGACCTGCCCGATCCTCAACGGCGCGGTCATGAGCTACGTCCCGTCGAACAAGCCCTGGGTCGACGGCGACGGCGTGGCCCACCCGCGGGGGGGTGATGCAGCGGATGGGGCGCTTCGAGGCGAAGGTGCGCATCCCGCGCGGCACCGGGGCCTTCCCGGCGACCTGGCTCATGCCCGAGACCGGCGGCTGGCCCTACGACGGCGGCGAGATCGACGTCATGGAGGCCCGGGACGCGGCGGACGAGGTGTATCAGACCTATCACCACGGCAAGTGCTACCAGGCCTCGAGCGGCGCCGAGATCGACGCCGACGGGCCCGGCGCCTGCGCGGACGCCGGCGGGACCAGCGTCCACCTCGACAAGGGCTTCACGGTCGACGAGCGAGCGAGCGACGAGTTCTGGAGTCGAGACCACCTCTTCGCCGTCGAGTGGACCACCGACCGCCTCGACTTCTACGTCAACGACGTCCACACCGGGACCATCACGGTCGGGACCGCGGCGAACGCCGTCGCGGGTACGCCTGCGGGCCTCACGAGCTTCGCGAGCGACAACTTCCCCACGGCCGCCTTCTACTGGATCCTCAACCACTCGACCTGGGTGGCCGAGCCGCACTGGACGACCTTCGGGCCGCAGACCCTGCACATCGACTACGTGCGCAACTACGTCGCGTGCGGGACCGACAACGGCGAGTACTGCCCCGAGGGCGGGGTCTTCGTCGAGGGGACGGGCTGCGTCGACGGCGAGTTCGTCCGCCCGAGCCCGTGTCGCCCCAACGACCGCCCGTGCGTCAACGGAGGCGTGGCCGACGGGGCGCGCTGCCGGGTCTGGACCTTCGCGCCGGGGGACCTGAACGGGGCGGTCCCCGGCTACTGGATCGTCACCGAGGGCGACGCGCCGGGCGTGTACTACGCCGCCACCGGGGCCGGCTGCAGCTACGGTGGCGTCCAGGTCGGCGACGGCTGCCGGCTCGCCGCCTTCCCGGACGACCTCGTCGAGGTCGGGGTCGCCTACGCCATCGACAGCTCCGCGGACCCGCCCGGGGTCTTCTACACCCCGGACTTCCGCGACTGACGCCGCCGCGCTCACTCGACTGTGACCACGGCTTCCAGCGTGTTCGACGGGTTCCCCTTGGTGTCGACGAGCCACACACGGACGGTGAGCGCGCCCGGGGCGCTCGTCTGGAGCGCGAGCTGGAACGGGACATCACCCGTGGTGATGCCCGCCGCGCCGGCGACCGGCGTCTCCGGGCCGGGCTGGGTCGCGCCGCCGGGGAGCTCGAGCTCGCTCACGAGCAGCGCGACGTCCCCGTCGGGGTCGCTGAAGCGCATCGTCCCCGAGAGGGTCACGAGCGAGCCGGCGGTCACCGTCTCCGGGGTCAGGGCGAGGTTCGAGACCGTCGGGGGCGCGCCAGGGTCGCCACCGCCGTCGTCCGCGCAGCCCGCGCCGGCGGTCGTGAGGAGGGTCATCATCGAGAAGGCGGCGAGGCCGCGGCGGCTGAGAAGGTCACGCATGTCGTCCTCCGAGGGTCTTGGAGATGCCGGTTCGGTTCGCCGGCGGTGAGGGTAGAGCGCGGACGCTCTCGCCTCGCCGCCTGCGTCCACAGCGATGCCAGGCCGCGGCCCGAGGGACGAATCAAACGCGATCAAACCTCTCGCAGCGCGCCGAGGACGACCGTCGGGATCAGGCGGTAGGCGCCGCCCTCGGTCTCGATGAGGGCCTTCAGGCCGAGCTTGCGGAGGGTCCAGACGGCGACCCGGACCCGCTGCCGGCCGGCGTCCTCCAGCATCCGCTCGCCTGGCCAGCCGGCCTCGCGCAGGGCGTCGGCGTCGAGCACGCGCCCGGGCTCGGCGGCGTGAGCGGCCACGAGCGCCGCCAGAACCCGTCGGAGCGGCGCTCTGCGCGCGAGATCGATGACCTCGCCGTCGGGCTCGGCCCGCACCCGCGCCCCGTCCGCCGAGATCGCCAGGACCGGCGCCGCTCCCAGCGTCGCCAGCGCCGCGGCGGCGATCCGCCGGGCGACGACGACGTCATCGTCCCCGGTGAACCCGGGCGTCAGGCGCGGGTTCGGAGCTCCGTCCCAGCGCGCCCTCACGACCTCTCGCAGCGCCGCGATCGCCTCGTGTAGCGTCGGAGACCCCAGCTCGTCGGCCAGGTGGGTGGCGACCGCGAGGTCGCGTCGGGCGCGCTCCGGCTCCCGGCCGAGGCTCGCGCACAGCGCCGACCGCGCGGCCTTGAAGAGCGCCTCGTGGCGACGGCTCGCGAAGCGCTCGAGGCGCTCGATTGTCGCGTCGTAGCCCGCCATCGCCGCGTCGTGCCGCCCGTCCTCGTGGTCGACCAGGGCGACGTAGCCGTCGAAGATCGCCGCCAGCCGCAGCGCGCCCTCCCCCTCGGCGCTCCTCGCTGCCGCCGCCAGCCGGTCCCGCGCGGCGTCGAGCCTCCCGGAGAGGTGCGCCAGGTTCCCGAGGATCCCGGCCAGCTCGGCGGCATGCGTGCCGGCGTCGGCGGCCAGCGCCTCGCCCAGCGCCCGCTCCAGGGCCGGCTCGGCGCGATCGAGCGCGCCCGCGCGGTAGTCCAGGAACGCCGTCGTGGCGCGCGCGACGAGGCGCACGAAGGCCGGCGTCTCCGAGCTCACGGCCTCCAGCGCGGCGCGCGCGTCGGACGCGGCCCCGCTGGCGTCGTCGAGGTGCATGCGGACGACCGAGCGCTGGGCCAGGACCAGCGGCAGCACCTCGGAGTCGCCTGCCACCGCGACCGCCCGGTCGAGATCCGCGACAGCGTCGGCGAGCCGCCCCTGCCCCCGGTAGCCCCGCGCGCGGAGCTCCAGCAGCCGGGCGGCCTGCCCCCCCTCGGCGCCCGCCGAGAGCCCGGCCGAGGCGCAAGCGAGCTGGGCCTCCGTGTCCCGGTCCTCGGCGATGAGCCCGAGGGCCAGCGCCGCGTGGACGCGGCGCGCGGGCTCCTCTGCGTCGGACGCCACCCGCCAGAGGTCCTCCGCGTCGCGACGGACCTCGCTGCGCCATCGTCCCATCGCCCCACGCTCCGCGCCGCGCCATGCGCCCTCCGCCCGCGCCGCGAAGAGCTCCGCGTGTCGTGAGCGCCCCGCCGCCGCCGCCTCGGGCTCCCGCTCGATCGAGAACGCGCGGATCAGCGGGTGCGCGCGGAAGCTGCGGCCCGACTCGCCGTCCGTCACGCTCAACCAGGAGCCGTCGACGAGGAGACCAAGCGCGCTCAGCGCGTCTGCGTCACGCCCCGGCCCGATGACCGCCTCGGCCGCCGCGACGTCGAAGGCTCCGGCGAAGGCCGCGCAGGCGGCCAGCGCCTCGCGCTCGCGCGTCCCGAGCAGCGTCCACGCCACCTCGAGCGCGGCCCGCACGCTGTGATGGCGCGGAGGGGCGCCGGCGAGGGGGGCGGCGAGGATCCCCATCGCGTCGTCGAGACGCGCGGCGACCGCCTCGACGCCCAGCGCCGCCGCCCGCACCCCGGCCAGCACCAGCGCGAGCGGGAAGCCCTCGAGCGCCGCCGAGACGCGCCGGGCCGCCGCCTCGTCCACCGCGCCCGCGTACCGCGCCAGGAGCCGCGCGCCGTCCTCCTCGCCGAGCCCGCCCAGGGGCATGACGTCCTCGTCGGGGACGTGGAGCCGGACGCCCGACGTCACCACCACGAGGCCCTGCTCCGCGAGCCCCCGCGCCAGGGCGTCGAGCTCGGGGCCGAGGGTGTGTGCGACCGCGTCGACGCCGTCGACGACGAGGAGGGCCGGCCCGCGGTCGCGAAGCGCGGCGGAGAGCGGCGCGCCGTCGGGCAGATCTGCCGGTACGCCGAGCGCCTCCCGGACGGCGACCCGTGCCAGCTCGACCCGCGTCGCGTCCGACAGCGCCACCCACACGACCTCTCGCCCAGCGGCGCCCACCTCGCGCGCCAACGCGGCGACCAGCGCGCTCTTGCCGACCCCGGCGGGCCCCATCACCGTGACCACCGCCCCTCGGGGCGAGGCCGCGCGCGCACGCAGGCTGGCGAGCTCTCGCGCTCGCCCGATGAGCGGCGGAAGCGATGGCGGGAGGCCCTGGAGCGGTGTGCTCGGCATGGCGCATCATCGCACGGCGGGCACACGCGGCAAGGGAGGTCGAGGCCGTCGCCGGGCGGGGTCTCGGTGGCGAGGAGTCGAGCGTGGGCTTCGGGCAGCCTTTCCGGTAATTACTACCGACCCGCACGGGATCCGGGCGCACGCGACGACCGAACCTCATGAAATCACGCACGCCACAGGCTGGCACGGAATCTGCGATGCCCCCGAGGGTCCGCCCTTCCCCCGAGGTACACCGTGGTCCCTCGTCTCCAGCTCCCCTCAGCCGCCGCGCTGTTCGTCCTGATGGGCGGCTGCGTCGGTGACGGCGCGCCGACCCTGACGCAGAGCGGGGAGCACGACGCCTTCGGGGGCTTCGACGCCCGGGTCGACTTCGACGCCCTCGGGCCGAACGACGTCGCCATCGGGTACTTCGAGGCGGACCACCGGGCGGTCACCCGCGGCGTCGACCAGCGCGGCGCGCTCGTCGCCGGGACCGTCACCCTGTCCTGGCTCACCCACGCGGCGGGGTCCGTTCAGATCACGGCCGACGGAGAGCCCCTCGCGCTCGACGCCTGCACGCCGACCGGCGACGACGCGTGCGCCATCGCCGGCAGCGTCACGCTCTCGCCCGCCGAGACCCGGACCTACACCCTGCGCGCGGTGGGCACGGACGGGACCTGCGGCGCGGTCCCCTGCCCCGAGCGCACGCTCACCGTGGACGTCATCCCGCCGGCCCACGTGGAGCTGCTCCTCGACCGGCCCAGCGTCACCGCGGGCGTCGATCTGCCGGTCGCGTACACCCTCACCAACGTGGCGAGCTTCAACATCGGGCGCGTGGTCGGTGAGGACGCGCCCGCGCTCGATCCCTGCGTTCCCATGGACGACGCCACCGCGGGCGCGCGCTGCGTCCTCGAGCCGAGCGGCGACGTCCCGCTGACCGAGCGCGGCGTCGCCGTCTTCCTCGACGTCGACCGCGACCTCCGCGTCGGCGCGACCGCGACCAACGGCGCCGGCGACGGGCTGGGCGACGTGGCGCTCGGCGACGTGACCGCCGACGTGACCGTCCCGGTCGAGGTCCGCCGCTTCGACGTGTCGCCGCCGCGGGCCCTCCCCGGCGCGAGCGTCAAGCTCTCGTGGGTGGTCGCCGGCGCCGAGGCGGTCGCCGTCAGCGCCGCCCCGGCGCGGCTCCTCGGCCTCGACAGCTGCGTCGGGGTGAACGTCGAAGGCACCGGCTATTGCACCGTGCAGGTCGCGGCCGACGCGCCGATCGCGCCCATCGCGCTGACCCTGACCGCGCGCCAGTCCGACGAGCGGACCGGGAGCGGTCAGGCCTCGCTCGGCGTCATCTCCGGCCCGATGGTGGACCGCTTCGAGGCGAACCCGGCCGCGGCCGTCCCCGGCCAGGCGGTGTTGCTGTCCTGGGAGGTCTACGGGGCCGACGCGGTCAGGCTCTATGCAGACGGAGCGCCGGTCGCGGGGATCGAGTCCTGCACCGCGGTGGGGCCGGGAGGCGCCGGGAGCTGCACCGTTCAGGTCGCCCCACACGCGCAGCTCGGGTCCCTCGCGCTGACCCTCGAGGCGACCCACACCGTCGCCGGCCCGCCGGACCTCGCCGATCTCGACCTCGACATCGGGCCCGCTCCGGAGGTCGTCGAGGCGTGGGTGGACGACGACACGGTGATCACCGGCGGCGCGATCTCCCTGCACTGGGTCACGGAGCATGCGGCGTCGGTCGTCGTGACCGAGGTCTCCGGCGCGCTGTCGAACGCCGACCTCCTCGCGTGCAGCGGCGTCGACGAGCTCGGCGAGGGGAGCTGCGAGATCGCCGTCCCCGTGGCGCTCCCGCCGGGAGAGCTGGCGCTGTCCGTCGTCGCCCGCGGGCCCACGGGCGCTCGCTCCGAGGCGACGCTGGTGGAGGTGACCGTCAACGGTCCCCCGGTCGTGACGTTCTCGGCTTCGCCCGAGCTCCTGCCCGGCGAGGGCGGCGAGGCCACGCTGTCCTGGACCGCGGTCGGGGCGGACCGGATCTTCATCAACGACGACACCGGCTCCGGCGTCCGGCTCGTCGACACGGCCGAGGCGACCGCCTGTGACAGCGGCGCGAACTGCGTCCCGCTCGCGGACGCGATCACCGTGGACGTCGCGGTGTCCACGGTCTGGACCCTGCGGGCGAGCAACGCCTACGGGACGGTCAGCGTCACCGCCCGGGTCAGGCTCGACGGCGCGCCGTCGATCGAGGCCCTGAGCATCGGCGGATCGAACCTCTTGAGCGGCAACATCATCACCCACCAGGCGGAGGAAGGGACCCTCGCGTGGTCGCTGCTCGGGATCGACGACGGCGACCACGTGAGCCTGGAGCGGTCCCCCCTGCCCGGTCGCCGCACCAGCTGCGCCGCCGTCGCGCCGGAGGCCTGGACCCTGGCGGACGGCTTCCCGGTGACCGACGCCACGATCGACAGCGTGACGATCAGTGATCTCACCCTCATCGCCGAGTGTTTCCGCTTCTCGGCCCGGGACACCGACGCGCCCTTCGGCCAGCGGGACACGACGGTCTTCGAGGTGCGCAAGGACCCGAACGTCGTCAGCTTCACGTCCGACACGGCGACCGTCGCGCCCGGACAGGATGTCACGCTGACCTGGGCGACGGCCTTCGCCTACGAGGTCACGGTCGACGTGACGCCGACCGGCGCCGCCACGGCCGAGGACCTCGGCGCCTGTAGCGCGGCCAACGGCAGCTGCTCCGTCACGATTCAGCCCGGGACACCCCTCGGCGAGGTGGTCTTCAGCGTCGCCGCCGTCGGCGACGGCGACGTCGCGAGCCAGCCCCAGACAACGCTCGTGGACGTGGGCGTGGCGCCCACCATCGTGGGGTTCCAGGCGACGCCGGCCTCGGCCGCGGGCCCGGTGGTGCCCACGCTCTCGTGGCACACCGTGGCCGGCGACCGGCTCGTCATCACCGAGGGCGACCTCGTGCTCCTCGACACCTCGGATCCCGCGCTGGTCGCTGCCGGCGCGCAGTCCGCCGGCCCGACCCCGAGCACGCGGTCCTGGCACCTGACGGTCTACAACGTCTTCGGGCAGGCGACGGCGACCACGGCGACCTTCATCGGGCCCTCGATCGACACGCTCAGCGTCGACGGCAGCGACGCGCTCGACGGCGCTGTCACGATCGTCACCGGCCCGATGACCGTGGCCTGGACGACCACGAACGCCGACGGCGAGCAGTCTCTCGACGTCGGCCCCGCGCCCGCTGGTGGGAGCTGCGCCGGCGCCGCCTACACCACGGTCTTCACGACCGGGGACGGGCAGAGCAGCGCGAGCCACGCCCTCGGGACGGTGACGGACAACCGCTGCGTGCGGCTCCGGGTCTCGAACACCGCCACTCCGCCCCAGACCAGCGTCGCGACGTTCCTCCTGCGCGAGCGCCCCGAGTTGGCGGCGGTGTCGCGGAGCCCGTCGACCATCGACGCGGATGACGACGACGTGACCCTGACGATGAAGGTCCGGGGCGCGACCAAGCTCGCCGTGACGGCGACCTACCTGACGTCGAACGGGACCGTCCTCGGGAGCCGCGACGTATGCGACCAGGGGAGCCTCTCGTCGGGACAGCTCAGCGGCGGCGCCGGCGTCGACACCGTGAAGTGCGTCCACCACATCACCGCCTGCAACATCCTCTGCCTCAACTCCGGGATGCCCGCCGTCACGGCGCGCGTCCGCTACCGCGTGGTCGTCTCCGATCAGGAGGGAGACTCCGCCAGCGCGACGATGAGCGACGTCCACGTGGACTGAGCCCCACAGAACCTCAGGGGGAGGTGCCGCCGGTGTCGCTCGTGGGGAGCGAGCGACGCCGGCACTTTTTCCCCGCTTCGAAGCCCCCGGCGCCCTCCGGCCGCGCCGGCGAGAACGACAGAGCAGAACGAGGGCGGGCCGCCGCAACCCGAGGCCGCGGCCGCCGCCCCACGGGTCCCCTCCGAACGTCGCCCGACGCGGCCGTCCCCGGAATGGACGTCACCGTGCTGTATTCCAGCATCGGAGGGTACGCGCCGGCGTCGCCCGTGGAGGAGCGGGCGGCGTCGGCATTCCTCGCTCGGCGCGCTCAGGCGGAGCAGCACCCCGGCGGGAGCTGACCGTCGGGGCGCGGCTCGCACGCGACGAGACGCCCGCGCGCGTCGACCGCCAGGTCGCAGCACGCCTCGAGCATCGCGCGGAGCTTCGCGCGCCCGCGCTGAACCCGGGACTTCATCCCGGACAGCGACAGCGACAGCACCTCGGCGGCCTCGCGCTGGGTCAGCCCGTCGAGGTCGGTCAGGGTCACCGCCTCCCGGTAGGGCTCGGGCAGCGCCGCGACGAAGAGGCGCAGCACGCTGGCGACGACCCTACGCGCCATCTCGTCCTCCTCGACCTCGGGCTCGCCGGGCGCGGCTATCTCGACCGCCTCCGAGGCGGGCTCGGCCAGCGGATGCCGCGCGCGAGCCCGCCCATGGTCGGCGATCGCGGTACGCGCGATGCGATACATCCACGGCCCGAGCCGGTCGTGGTCACGCAGATCCGGTAGCCCCCGAACCATCCGCAGGAGGACGTCCTGCAGGACGTCGTCGGCGTCGGCGTCGCTGGAGACGCGCGCCCGGACGAAGGGGCGGAGGCGCTCGGCCACGGCCTCCCACGCCACGGACGCTCCAGGGTCGCCGCTCACTCGCAGCAGGTCGGCGCGCAGCAGCCCTCGCCGCCGGGGCGGACGGCCTCGACGAAGGCCGAGGCGACGACGTCCTCGGCGCCGCTCCCCGGGAGCCACCCGGCGATGACCTCGCGGCTCTCCGGGCGGACGTCGACCTTCACGCGCTCGAAGCCGGCGGCCTTCAGGGCGGCCTCGAGCTCGGCGACCGGGGCCGCCCCCGAGACGCAGCCGGAGAGCGCCCCGGCCTCGGCGCGCAGGGCGTCGGGGATCGGCGCGATGGCCACGACGTCGGCGATGGCGAGGCGCCCGCCGGGCTTGAGCACCCGGAAGGCGTCACGGAAGACCTGGGCCTTGTCGGGGGAGAGGTTGATGACGCAGTTCGACAGGATGACGTCGACGCTCGCGTCGGCGACCGGCAGGTGCTCGATCTCGCCGAGCCGGAAGGAGACGTTCCCGACGCCGTGCTCGCGGGCGTTGGCCCGGGCGCGGTTGACCATCTCCGGGGTCATGTCGACCCCGATGACGAGGCCCGCGTCGCCGACCTGCCGCGAGGCGAGGAAGCAGTCGAAGCCCGCGCCGCTGCCGAGATCGACCACCGTCTGCCCGGGCCGGAGCGCCGCGATGGCCTGGGGGTTGCCGCAGCCGAGGCCGAGGTTGGCACCCTCGGGGACCGCGGCGAGCTCCTCGGCGGAGTAGCCGAGGGCCAGGGAGGCGTCGGGGTTGGCGCCGCAGCAGCTCGGGGCGCACCCGGCGCCGCCTTCGTCCCGGGCGACGGCGGCGTAGTGGTCTCGGACGATGTCGCGGGTCTGATCGTGCTGGGATGAGCTGGGTTCGTTCACGTCGGCTCCTCGTGCCGTTGGGTTCACCCCAGAAGACGGGGTTGCTCGAAAAAGGACGCAGGCGCAGTGCGAGCGGTCGGGGATCCGGCGGGCCTTGTCAATCCCCGGGCGCTGGACGACAGTGACCGCGGCCCCGACGGTCGGTGGGGCCGCGGCCGCCGAGCGAGGCCGAGGGAGGCACGGGTTGGCGCTGAGAGCCACCATTCGCGGGACATCCTACCGCTTCGGGTCCGTCAAGGAGGTGCTCGCGAAGGCGAACCCCGCCAAGTCGGGGGACGCGCTGGCCGGGGTCGGCGCGGCGGACGCCGTCGAGCGGGTGGCCGCGCGGGCCGTGCTGAGCGAGCTCACCCTCGCCGAGCTGCGACAAAACCCGGTCGTCCCGTACGAGCAGGACGAGCTGACCCGCCTCGTGGAGGACACCCTCGACGAGCAGGCCTACCGCGCCGTCAAGGACCTCACCGTCGGGCAGCTCCGCGAGTGGCTCCTCGAGACGTCGACCACCGGCGCGCGCATTCGCGCCGTCTCGCCCGGACTCACCCCCGAGATGGCGGCCGCGGTCTGCAAGCTCATGAGCAACATGGACCTGATGGTCGTCGGCCGGAAGGCCGAGGTGGTCGTCCGGGCGAACAACACCCTGGGCCTCCCGGGGCGGATGAGCTCGCGCCTCCAGCCGAACCACCCGACGGACGACGTCGAGGGGATCCTGTACTCGACCCGCGAGGGGCTCGCCTACGGCTGCGGCGACGCCGTCATTGGCGTGAACCCGGCGACGGACACCGCCGAGTCGACCGCCGAGATCCTGACCGCCCTCGACGATCTGATGCGGCGAAACCGCGTGCCGACCCAGCACTGCGTCCTGTCGCACATCACCGTCCAGATGCGGGCGCTGTCCGAGCTCCGCTGCCCGATGGACCTGATGTTCCAGTCCCTCGCCGGCAGCGAGAAGGCGAACACCGCGTTCGGCATCTCGGTCGCGCTGGTCGACGAGGCCTACGCGATGATGCGCGAGCTCGGGACGACCCGCGGCCCCAACCGGATGTACTTCGAGACCGGCCAGGGCTCGGCGCTGAGCTCCGACGCCCACCACGGCGCCGACCAGGTCACGATGGAGGCGCGCTGCTACGGCTTCGCGCGGCGCTACAAGCCGTTTCTGGTCAACACCGTCGTCGGCTTCATCGGCCCCGAGTACCTCGAGACCGGCGCCCAGATCACCCGGGCCGGCCTCGAGGACCACTTCATGGGCAAGCTCCTCGGCCTGCCGATGGGGTGCGACGCCTGCTTCACCTATCACGCCGCGATGAGCCAGGACGAGCTCGAGAGCCTCAAGGTCCTGCTCGGCGCGGCCGGCTGCGCCTACCTCATGTCGCTGCCGGTCGGCGACGACATCATGTTGAACTACCAGTCGACCTCGTTTCACGACATCCCGAGCGTCCGCGGGCTCCTCGGCTCTCGCCCGACGCCGGAGTTCGACGCCTGGCTCGAGGACGTCGGCATCACCCGCGGCGGCCGCCCCGGTCCGCGATTCGGCGACGCGGAGGCGATCCGATGACGACGTCTCGGACCCGCGAGCTCATCGCGAGCCTGCGCCAGGAGCTCGGCGCCGCCGTTCCGCTGCCGCCGCCGCCGGTGCCCAAGGTCGAGCCGCCGCCGGTGCGGGTCTTCCCGAAGCGCCGACCGGAGAGCCGCTACGCCCGGTCGGCGGGCGAGCACACCACCGCGCTCCTCGGGATCGGGCACGTCGGGACGCGCTACGCGACCGACGTGGTGCTTCAGTTCCAGGCCGAGCTCGCGGTCGCCCACGAGGCGGTCGGGACCGAGCTCCCCGACGGCTGGGCGGCGGACAACGGGCTCCTGCCGCTGCGGACCCGGGTCGGCGATCACCGCGAGTTCCTGCTCCGCCCGGACCTCGGCCGGCGGCTCGACGACGCCAGCCTGGCGGCGCTCCGCAGCGGGGCGCAGCGCGGCGTCGACGTGCAGCCGATCCTGGCCGACGGGCTCAGCGCGGTCGCGTGTATGGGATCCGGGCTGGCGCTCCTCGAGGCATACACCCGCGAGCTCGAGTCCCGGGGGCTCACCGTGGGGACGCCGATGTGCGCGAAGTTCGCGCGGGTCTGGCTCGAGGACGAGATCGGCGAGGTCGTCTCCGCGAAGGTCGCGGCGATCCTGCTCGGCGAGCGCCCCGGCCTCGGGACCGGCGACGGGCTCAGCGCCTACCTCGTCTACGGCCCGCGCATCGGCAAGACCGACGGCGACCGCAACATGATGTCGAACATCCACGCCCGCGGGACGCCGCCGGACCAGGCCGGGCGGCGCCTCGCGGTCCTGACCCGGGCGATGCTGGACCAGGGGACGAGCGGCGTGTCGCTGGACCTCTCGAAGCTCTCGGGCGAGCTCGGCGAGGCGGCCGGGACGTCGTACCGCGCGCCGCAGCGGCGGGTCCGGCTCGTGGACGTCGACAGGGAGAGGAAGCGATGATCCTGGAGCCGATCCTCCCGACGGTCCTGAGCGTCCGCCACATCCCGGCCGCGCACCCGGCGCTCCTGCGGGCTTACGGCGCCGACCCCGAGCGCCACGTCTCCCTTGGCCTGGTGACCTGCGACCAGGACGACCCGACCTACGTGGCCCTCGACGAGGCGACCAAGCACGCCGCCGTCGACGTCGTCTTCGCGAGGTCCTTCTACGCCGGCGCGGCGCACGCCTCGGGGCCGCTCTCGGGCGAGATCCTCGGGGTCCTCGCCGGACCGGATCCCGACGAGGTCGGCGAGGGGCTCGCCGCGATGCTCCGCTGCCTCGAGCACGACGCCTGCTTCTACGCGGCCGACGAGGCCGGGGAGATCGCTGTCTTCCCTCACGTCATCACGTCGCTGGGGCATTACCTGTCGCGCGCCGCCGGGCTCGCGCCCGGGACGTCGATGGCCTACCTGGTCGCCCCGCCGATGGAGTTCACCCTCGCCCTCGACGCCGCGATGAAGTCGGCCGCGGTCGAGCCGGCGCGGATCGACCCACCCCCGAGCGAGACGAACTTCGCCTCGGCCTTCCTGTCGGGCGCGCAGCCGGACTGCGAGGCGGCGGCCGTCGCCTTCGCGGCCGCGGTCGTCGACGTCGCGCGCCGCCCGGTGCGGCCCACGGCGTACTGATCCCGCCCACCGACGCCCCGGCGCGGTCGCCCGAGGCCGACCCGCATCCCCGCATCGCGACGGCCGCTCGGGCCGGTAGAGCGGGCCAGCTCCGGCTTTTACGCGACCTTTGCCCATGCCGAGGCCGAGAGCGCGTTGAATAGGGGCCGGGTGTCGCGCTGACGCCCGAGACGATGACCCTGCCCCTGGAGCGCTCCTCATGAAGCTCGCGACCGTCGCCCTCTCCGCCGCCGCCGTCTTCGCCCTCGCCTGCGGCGTCACCGCCCTCGACCAGCCGACCCCGGCCGCCCGGGCAGACACCGCCGAAGCGCCGCGTGAGGCCCCACGACCGTTCCCGACGCTGTCCGTCTCCGGCGTCGCCCAGGTGTCCATCGCGCCGAACGAGGCCTGGCTCCACCTCGGCGTCGACTCTTTCTTCTCGGAGATGGACGCCGCCGTCGCCGACAACAACGAGCGCATCAAGTCGGTCCTGCGCGTCCTCCGCGACGCGGGGCTCACCGGCGAGAACCTCCAGACCGACATCATGAGCCTGTCGGAGACCGACCGCTACGTCGCCAACGTCAAGCACCACGGCTTCCAGGTGCAGCGCAACATCACCGCGCGCGTGACCGACCTCGAGAAGGTCGAGGCCCTCTTGCTCGACCTCATGCGCTCCGGGGTCACCCGCATCGACTCGGTGAAGTTCTCCCATACGGAGCTCTCGTCGAAGAAGGCCGAGGCGCGGGTCCAGGCGCTCCAGGCCGCGCGGAAGAAGGCCGAGGCCATGGCCGGCGCGCTCGGGCAGCGGGTCGAGGGCGCCATCACCGTCACCGAGGGCTACCCCGGGGTCAGCAGCATCCAGCAGCCGACCTACACCAACATGGTCGTCAACGCCGGCGGGACCTCGGTCGACGGCGACACGTTCGCGAGCGGCCGAATCCTCATCAACGTTCAGGTCAGCGCCGTCTTCGAGCTGCGCTGAGCGCCCGGACTACCGCGCGCCGTCGATGATCCCGAGGAAGTCCCCGACCCGCAGGCTCGCGCCGCCGACCAGCGCGCCGTCGATGTCGGGCTGGCTCAAGAGCGTCGCGGCGTTGCCCGGCTTGACGCTGCCCCCGTACAGGATCCGGGCGCGCTCGGCGATGGGCGGGTGGTGCGCCCGGAGCCACGCCCGGAGCGCGGCGTGGACCTCCTGGGCCTGCTCGGGAGTGGCGGTCTCGCCGGTCCCGATGGCCCAGACGGGCTCATAGGCGATGGTCACGAGCTCGAGCTCCGCCGGCGAGAGCGGCGCCAGCGCGGCCGCGAGCTGTCGCTGCGTCACCGCGTCGACCCGCCCGGCCTTGCGCTCCTCGAGGGTCTCGCCGATGCAGATGATCGGGTAGAGGCCGGCGTCGAGGCCGGCCTTCGCCTTCGCCCCGACGCCCTCGTCGGTCTCTGCGAAGTACTGACGCCGCTCGGAGTGGCCGCAGAGCATCCAGGTGCAGCCCGCCTCGCGCGCCATGACCGCCGAGTTGGCGCCGGTCATGGCCCCGCTGACGATGGCGGCGATCTCCTGCACGCCGACGCCGATGCCCGAGCCGTCGAGCTCGGCGGCGACCGCGGGGATCGACAGCGCCGTCGGGAAGACCACCACGTCGGCGTCGTCCCGCGCCGCGAGGGCGTCCCGCAGATACACGGCGAGCGCACCGGCGGCCCCGGGGCCGAGGTTGAGCTTCCAGTTCCCGGCGATGAGGGGTCTACGCATCGGCCTCATCCCGCGCCGCGGTTCAGTCGCTCAGGCCGGCGGCCACGCGGGCTGCCGTGCGCTCCTCGTTGAGCGCCTCGAGGCTCTTCAGCGCGGCCGCCGCGGCGACGTCGATCTCGGCCTCGGGCCCGCTCATGACCAGGCGTCCCGTCGCGCCGAAGGGGCGGACGGTGATGAGCTTCACCCGCCCGGCCTTGAGCGCCTCGTTGCAGGCGAGCGTCAGGTAGGCGGCCGGCTTGGTCTCGAGGATGAAGACCGACTCGTCGGCGAGGACCATGTAGCCCTTCGACGTCCCGGTGAAGTAGATGGCGTGGTCCTGCTCGATCCCGCGGATGATCATGTTGGTGACCACCTCGACGGGGGCGCGGTCGGCCTGGCTGAGGCCGGTCTGCCGCAGCACCGCCTCGCCCGCCTCCATGACCTCGCCCTGGTCGGCGTGCTGGACCTGCATCATCCCGTAGATGCGCTCGGTCACCACCGAGCCCAGGCGCACGCGCGTCGCCTTCAGCGCCAGGTCCGTCATGCGATGGATCTCCATCGCCGGCGCCAGCTCCAGCATCAACGCCGCGTCGTACTCGCTAGGGTCATAGACCCGGTTGTCCTTCGCGATGAACTGCGCCAGCTGTGGCTGCAGCTGATCGATGAACACGTAGGCGCGAAGCGAAAACGAGCTACTCGACATGGCTACCTCCGGCGATGGGATGTAGCACATCCATCGGGAAACGCCACCCGGACCCGGCAGAAACCTGCGCGATCGCCCCCTCTCGACCGCGTTGTCGCCGCCCCGAGCCCGTGCTAGGGTCCGCCGCCGAGAGTCGTTGCACGCGGCCCGCGGCTCGCCGCCTTTCGCTGCACCGCACACAGGAGACTGGCATGACGCAGCAGATCGTGGACCAGGTCCGCGAGGCCGGGGTCATCGGCGCAGGGGGCGCGGGCTTCCCGACCTACGTCAAGCTCCAGGCGAAGGTCGACACCTACATCGCGAACGCCGCCGAGTGTGAGCCGCTCCTCGAGAAGGACCAGGGGCTCATGCGCGCCTACGCCGAGGAGATGGTCCACGGCCTGCGCGTCGGGATGCAGGCGGTCGGCGCCGACCGCGGCGTCATCGCCATCAAGAAGAAGTACACCGTGGCCATCGCCGCGCTGCAGGCGCACGCGGGCCCCGACATCCACTTCTACTACTACGACAACTTCTACCCGGCCGGCGACGAGTACATCATCGTCTTCGACGTGATGGGCCGCCTCATCCCGCCGGGCGGTCTGCCCCTCGACGTCGGCTGCGTCGTCAACAACGTCGAGACGCTCATCAACATCTCCCGAGCCACCCGCGGCATCCCGGTGACCCACACGGCCCTGAGCGTAGCGGGCTGCGTTCGCCAGGCGGTCAGCGCCCTCGTCCCGATCGGCATCACCGCCCGCGAGGTGCTCGAGCTCGCGGGCGGCGTGACCGTCGACGACCCGGTGCTCCTCGACGGCGGCGCGATGATGGGCAAGGTCATCGACGACCTGGACACCCCGCTGGTCAAGGCCTCGGGCGGCTTCATCGTCCTCGACCGCAAGCACAAGCTCATCCAGCGCAAGACCGCGCCGATGGAGACCAAGGTCCAGATCTCCAAGTCCGCGTGCGACCAGTGCATGTACTGCACCGAGTTCTGCCCGCGGTTCCTCCTGGGCTACGCCATCGAGCCGCACAAGGTCATGCGCTCGGTGGGCTTCGCCGGCGAGGCCGAGGCGGGCTGGGCACAGCTGGGGCTCCAGTGCTGCGAGTGCAGCATCTGCGACCTCTACGCCTGTCCGGAGGACCTGCCGCCCAAGGACATGTGCATCCGGTCCAAGGGCATCTGGCGGATGCTGGCCGACAAGCCCGCGCCGCTGCCGGGTGTCGGCGAGCCGCACCCGATGCGCGACTCCCGCCGGGTGCCGATCCCGGCGCTCGTCCGGCGCCTCGGGCTCGAGGACTGGGACGTTCACGCCCCCTGGACCGACCGGGCGATCGAGCCGAGCCGCGTCCAGATTCGCCTGCAGCAGCACATCGGCGCCCCCGCCATCCCGATCGTCGCCGTCGGCGACCGGGTCGCCTTCCGGCAGAAGCTGGCCGAGCCCCCCGCCGACAAGCTCGGCGTGCCGGTCCACAGCTCGATCGACGGGCGCGTCACCCACATCGACCAGAACGCCATCTGGGTGGAGAGGTAGTCATGAGCTGGAGGAGCTTCGGGGACCCGCCCCCGCCGTCGCTGGCGCTCATCGAGCTGTCGAGCATCGCCCGCGGCATCGACACGACCGACCGCATGTTGAAGGCGGCCGAGGTCAAGCTCGTGATGGCGCGGACCATCTGCAGCGGCAAGTACATGGTCATGGTCGCCGGCGAGCTGTACGAGGTCGAGGCCTCGGTCCAGGCCGGCCTCGACTGCTCGCGCGAGTGCACCATCGACCACTTCGTCATCCCCGACGTCCACCCGGCCGTGTACCCGGCCGTGTCGGCGACCTCGGTCACGATGATGCGCGGGGCCCTCGGCGTCATCGAGTCCTTCTCGGTGGCGGCGCTCGTGGAGGCCATCGACAAGGTGGCCAAGGCCGCGCTCGTCGAGATGGTCGGCTGCCGGCTGGCGATGGCCCTCGGCGGCAAGGCCTACCTGACCTTCACCGGCGACGTCGACGCGGTCGGCTACGCCATGGAGGCGGGGGTCGAGGTGGTCGCCCGGCGGGGGCTCCTGGTCAACCAGGTGGTCATCCCCGACCCGCGGCCCGAGCTCTTCCACACCCTGACCTGAGGTCCGGTCTTCGTGCACCGCACACTCCCAGCGACGAGGCTTTGCGCGGCCGGCCCGACGCCGCTTGACGTTCGCGCGCTGCGGGCGCTAGCGTCCGGTCGGCGTGTCCCCCACGAGCTGAGGAGCTGAGGAGCTAGATGGGCACTGCGTCCGCCACGATCGTGGTCGCGAGCGACCACGGAGGCTTCGCGCTCAAGGGCGCCGTCAAGCGCCACCTGGGCGCGCGCGGCTTCCAGGTGCTCGACGTCGGCACCCACGACGAGGGCTCCTGCGACTACCCGGTCTTCGCCCGCGCCGCCGCCGAGGCCGTCGCCACCGGCAAGGCCTGGCGCGGGGTGGTCATCGACGGGGCCGGCATCGGCTCGGCGATGGTCGCCAACAAGGTGGCGGGCGTCCGCGCCGGGATGGCCTTCGACCCGAAGACCGCCGTCAACGCCGCCGAGCACAACGGCGCCCACGTCCTGACCCTGGGCGCCGGCTACCTCGACGAGGGCGCCGCCCTCGCCATCGTCGACGCGTTCCTCGGGACCGCGTGTACGGTCGACCGGCACCTCCGGCGCGTCGCCATGATCGACGCCCTCGACGGGCTCCGTCCCGTCACCGACCTCCCGCCCGCCGCGGAGCCGAGCGCGGCTCCCTCCAAAGGTGTAGCGATGACCCCGGCAGCGAACGACTACGACGCGCTGGTCGCGACGATCACGCGCGTGCTGAGCAACAACCCCGCTCTCCTGGCGAGCGTCGCGCCGGCGAGCCACGCGACCTGCCCGACCTGCAACCCCGCCTGGGGGGACTCGGTCACGCGGCAGCCCGAGATCATCCGGCGCATCAACGAGGCCGGACGCGGGATGCGGGTCTCGGCCCGGCTCGGGGTCAAGGACGTCCCGCGCGATCTCGCGCCGCTCATCGACCACACGCTGCTCAAGCCGGACGCGACCTACGCGGACATCGATCAGCTCTGCGACGAGGCCCGCAAGTACGGCTTCGCGTCGGTGTGCGTGAACCCCACGTACGTCAAGCGCGCGGCGGACCGGCTCCGCGGCAGCTCACCGAAGGTCTGCACCGTCATCGGCTTCCCTCTGGGCGCGACGCCCAAGGAGGTCAAGGCCCTCGAGGCGCGCAAGGCGCTCCGCGACGGCGCCACCGAGCTCGACATGGTCATCGCCATCGGGGCGCTGAAGTCGGGCGACCACAAGACGGTGTACGAAGACATCCGACTCCTCGCCGAGGTGGCGCGCGAAGGCCGCGCCATCCTGAAGGTCATCATCGAGACGGCGCTCCTGAGCGACGAGGAGAAGGTCGCGGCGTGCGTGCTCTCGCGAAAGGCGGGCGCGCACTTCGTGAAGACGTCGACCGGCTTCGCCAAGGGCGGGGCCACCGAGGCCGACGTCGCGCTGATGGCGCAGGCCGTCGAGCACAAGCTCGAGGTCAAGGCGTCGGGCGGGGTCCGCTCCGCCGCGGACGCCAAGCGCATGGTCGAGGCCGGGGCGACGCGCATCGGCGCGTCGGTCGGCGTCAAGATCGCCCAGGAAGAGCGCGGAGAGCGGCCGGCGACCGGCGCGAGCGCGGCGGGCGGCGGTTACTAGCAGGTTTTTGGCGGGGACATCCCCACAACACGGAGAACGTGAGACATGGCCGAAGCTCTCGGAATGATCGAGTGCCGTTCTTTTGCGGCGATGGTTGAGGCGTCCGACGCGATGGTGAAGGCCGCGCGCGTCGAGCTGGTCGGGTACGAGAAGACCGGCGGCGGCTACGTGACCGCCATCGTCCGCGGCGACGTCGCGGCGGTGAAGGCGGCGGTCGAGGCCGGCACCAACGGCGCCTCGCGCGTCGGCGAGATCGTGGCGACCCACATCATCGCCCGCCCGCACGTCAACGTGGACCTCACGCTGCCGCTCGGCCGCACCGAAGAGGTCGCGAAGCTCACCAAGAAGTAGCGCCGCGCGAGCACTTCGGCTCGGCCACCCGGGGCGCGTCCGCACGCGCCCCGGGCGGTCGGCGTATTCGCGCGCGTCCGACGCCGCGTCGGCGTGGACGCCGAACGCGCGTCGCCGGCCTGCAGAGGCCGCCGCGCGCCTCGGGAGGGAGGGAGTTCCCATGAAGCTCGCCAAGGTGATCGGGACGGTCGTGTCCACCCGCAAGGACGCGAACATCGAAGGGTTCAAGTTCCTGATGGTGCAGGACGTGAACCCCGAGTCGATGAGCGAGGGCGGCTACGTCGTCGCCGTCGACGCGGTCGGGGCCGGCGTCGGGGAGTACATCCTCTACGCGAGCGGCTCGTCGGCGCGCCAGACGGTGATGACCAAGGATCGCCCGTGCGACGCGGTGATCATGGCCATCGTCGACAACTGGGACATCGACGGCGACCGGCGCTACGACAAGCACGGCTACGACCACGGCTACGACGACGAGCCCTCGGGCTTCTGACGGTGGTCCCCCCTCGAGTCGTCGCGCGGTCGCAGGCCGCACGGAGGTGAACGATGGCCCAGTCCAATCTCAGCCCCGACCAGATTCGGAGCATCGCCGAGGCGATCGCCCGTGAGCTCACCCCCGGCGGGGGGCTGTCGCGAGACCCCGGCGTGGGCTCGGCGCCCAAGGCGCCACCGTCGCCGCGGAACGTCCCGCCGACGGTGTCCCGCGGCCCGTTCCCGCGGCCGAACACCCCGCCGACCCCGAAGCCCGGGGGCCCGATGTGCGCGCCCAAGCCGCCCCACGCGCCGCGACCGACCGCGGCGCGCGCCGGACAGGGGCTCGGCGACGGCGTCTTCGGCGACCTCGAGGAGGCGATGAGCGCCGCGGTGCGCGCGTACTACGAGCTCAACGACCTGGGGCTCCGCAAGCGCATCGCCATCATCGACGCCGTGCGCGCCGCGCTCCGCCTCGAGTCCGAGCGCCTCGCCCGCGAGGCCCACGCCGAGACCGGGCTCGGCCGGGTCGAGGACAAGATCCAGAAGAACAACCTCGTCATCGAGAAGACGCCGGGGCCGGAGATCCTCAACCCTCAGGCGATCAGCGGCGACGACGGCCTGATGCTGCTCGAGCCCGCCCCCTTCGGGGTCATCGGCGCCATCACCCCGGTGACGAACCCGAGCTCGACCATCATCTGCAACGCCATCGGGATGCTGTCGGCGGGCAACGCCGTCGTCTTCAACACCCACCCCTCGGCCAAGCTCGTCTCGGCCGAGACCGTGCGGGTCATCAACCGCGCCGTCGTGAGCGTCGGCGGCCCGGCCAACACCGTGTGCTGCCTCGCCGAGCCGACCATCGAGTCGGCCAACGCGCTCATGCGCCACCCGAAGACCCGCATCGTCGTCGTCACCGGCGGCCCCGGCGTGGTCAAGGCGGCGATGGGCTCGGGCAAGCGCGCCATCTGCGGCGGCCCCGGCAACCCGCCGGTGGTCGTGGACGCGACGGCCGACATCGAGACGGCCGCCCAGCGCATCGTCTACGGGCACTCGTTCGACAACAACATCATCTGCGTCGACGAGAAGGAGTGCGTGGTCGTCGACGCGGTCGCCGACGACCTGAAGCGGGCGATGACGCGCCACGGGGCCATCGAGCTCCCCGCCCGGGACCTCGCCCGCCTCGAGAAGGTCATCTTCTCGAAGAACGCCGGCCCGCGCGGCCACGCCACGGTCAACAAGGACTTCGTCGGCAAGGACGCCTCGGTCATCCTCGCCGAGCTGGGGATCCGGGCCGGTCACGAAACGCGCTGCATCATCGTGGAGGTCTCGAACGACCACCCGCTGATCTGGACCGAGCAGATGATGCCGGTCCTGCCGATAACGAGGGTGCCGGACGTCGACACGGCGATTCGCCTGGCCATCGAGGCCGAAGGCGAGTGCTTCCACACCGCGATGATGCACTCCCACGACGTGCGCAAGCTCTCCAAGATGGCGCGCGAGTGCAACTGCAGCATCTTCAGCAAGAACGCGACCGGCGTCGACGGCCTGGCCCACAAGGGCGAGGGCTACACGTCGTTCACCATCGCGTCGCCGACCGGCGAGGGGCTCACGACCGCGGCGTCGTTCTCGCGCTGGCGCCGGTGCACGCTCCGCGACGACTTCCGGATCGTGTAGCGGATGGTCGACGCCCCCCAGAGCGCCGAGACCGTCCACGGCCCCGCCGTGGCGATGCTGGACCTGGCGGCGATCCCGCCGGGGCTGGCGGCGCTCGACGCGCTGGTCAAGGAGGCGCTGGTCGAGGTCGTCTCCGCCGGGACGGTCCAGGCCGGGCGCTACCTCATCCTGTTCGCCGGTGACGTCGAGCCGGTCGAGCGGGCGCTGACGCGCGCCGTCGCGGTCTCGGGTCACGCGCTCCTCGATCAGGTGCTCCTGCCCTACGCCGAGCCGCGCATCGTGCCGGCGGTGACGACGGGCGCCGTCCGGTGGCCCGCCCCCGGGGACACCCTCGGGGTCATCCAGACGATGACGACGCCGACGCTGCTCTCCGCGGTCGACGCGGCGCTCAAGGGCGCCTACGTCGAGCTGGTGGAGCTGCGCGTGGCCGAGGGGCTCGGCGGACAGGGGGTCGCCTCGGTCTGGGGCGAGGTCTACGACGTGGAGGCGGCCATCGAGCTGGCCGAGCGCGCGATTCACGTGGGTCGGTCGGACGGGATGTGGACGAGCATCATCCGCAACGCCGACCCCGAGGTCGCCCGCGCGCTCAGCTCGACGACGCGCTTCTACAAGGAGTGGCGCGGATGAAGCTGGGAGAGGTCATCGGGACCATGGTCGCGTCGGTCAAGGCCGACCAGATGGACGGGCTGAAGCTCCTCGTCGTGCGTCCGCTCACGAGCGCGCTGAAGCCGGCGGGCGAGCCCTTCGTGGCCACCGACGCCTCGGCCCAGGCCGGCCCGGGCGACGTGGTCAGCTACGAGATGTCCCGCGAGGCGGCGCTGCTCCACCACCCGCGCTTCGTGCCGGTGGACCACGCCATCGTCGGGATCGTGAGCCAGCACGCGCGCGTCCCGCTCGAGGAAGAGGAGGACGAGGCATGAGGCTCGGCCGCGTCGAAGGCACCGTCGTCACGACGGTCCAGCACCCCTTCTACGAGGGGCGTAAGCAGCTCCTCGTCCGCTACCTGAAGGCCGACCGGACCCTCGACGGCGACAACTACGTCCTCGCCATCGACATCGTCGGCGCCGGCGTGGGCGAGACGGTCCTCGTCCAGGACGAGGGCAACTCCTCGCGCCAGATGCTCGACGCCGTCCCCTATGGGCCGGTCCGCTCGGTCATCGTCGGCATCGTCGACCAGGCGATCATCGGATGAAGCGCTCGCCGGTCGCCTTGCGACGGCTCGCCGCCGTGGCGCTCGCCGCGACGTTCCTCGGTGGCTGCGTCAGCGCGCGGACCGTGAACGCCGACGTGCCCGGAGAGTCACCGGTCACGCGGTTCTTCGTCGGCCCCGACGTCCGCTACGTGGTCGACTCTCTGTCCGAGACCTGCTTCCTCGAGCTCCAGAGCCAAGGCGCCGCCGGGCCGAACCTGGTCGAGATCAGCTGTGAGCGGCTCGCCGCCAACCTCCCCGAGGCGCGACGGCACATCACCTGGACCGTATCGGCTCCCCGCTGAGCCGCGACTCGGAGCGCGAGGCGCTCCCCGGCAGCGGTCGCGACCCGGTCGGGCCCCGCAGCAGCCCGACCGAGCCGAGGCGCCTCAGCGACCGCAGACGATGTGACCGATGGTCACGCCTCCCGCCTGTTCGTCACACCAGCAGCGTCCTGGCGAGCCGCCGTCGCTACGGCAGATCTCCGCCATCAGCGGGCAGACCTGCGAGCAGCGGCCCTGTCCGACGAACCGGCGATCGATGACCCCCATCGACACGTCGATGACGCTCGCCTCCCCCTGGGCAGCGCTGACGGAGTCCGTCTGCGTCGCCGGTGCGTCGACGAGGGTCGCGACATCGCCGCTGGCCCGAACCTCTTGAGCGCGCGGCAGCATCGCCACGCAAGACACCACCGCGATGATGGCCAACAGATGCTTCATCAGGCTCTTCCTCTCGGATGCCCCTACGTCGGTGCATCAACCCGGCGTGAGGGGCTGGCCTGCGCCGGACGATAGACCGAACGCCACGGTGACGAGCGGCCCGAGGTCACTATCGGCCCCGGCGCCTCGCCCGAGTATCCCCCGACTTGGGGACGCGACGATCGTCGCCACCGCTGACTCGGCATCGCACGTCCGATCGACGCCCCCACCGCACCCGGGTCCGAGGGCGTTCCCCGGCGTCACGGATGGGCCAGGAGGCACCGCAGGTATGACGGCGCCACCATCGCCGACTCCGACGGGCCTCTCACCCAGGCCGCGACTGGATGTCCCGGCGAGCGGCCGCCCGAGGGCCAGATGTGCTTCGGCGTAGTTGATGAGCCGACGTCGTCGGCCGGCGAGTGCGTCGGGGTCGCCTTCCCGTCCTCGCAGGACGCCAGGGCGACGTCCAAGGTCTCGCGGCGCCGAGATCGGCGTGCTCGCCAAGCGAGATCGGTAATCGAGTGCGCCGAGGACGCCTAGTCGCGGGCGTAGGTCGCCTCGCCGCCGTTCGGAGTCGACTCGCTGAGGAGGACGCCGTCGCAGTCCGAGTCGGCCTGCAGGTACGCAGGGGTCGTCGCGCCGGCCATGGTGCTCGGGCTCTGGTAGGTGAGCGAGACGGAGCCGCCGGTCATCGACCATGTGCCGTGGTTGGTGACGACGCCCGACCAGACGCACGCGACGCCCTCGGGGCACGGCGAGATGAGGTCGGTCTTGATGAACGTCCCGTCCTCGTCGAAGGACCACTCGGTCGTCCAGCCGCCCGGGGCCGTGCCGCTCCAGTTGCCGACGACGTCGGCGTCCCCGGGGATGCCGAGGGTGTGGTGGACGGAGGTGCCGTTGGCGTGCGCGAAGCAGTCGTTGCTGTAGACGTTGCCGTCGCAGGCGCAGACCGGCGCGTAGATCTCGTAGCAGGCCTCGGGGATGGGCGCGCAGGTCCCCGACGCGTCGGCCCAGCCGCAGATGTCGCCCTCCTCGAAGAGGCAGAGCTCGCCCTCGCCGCAGGTGTCGCCGAGCCAGCCGCCGCACGCGACGGGCTCCGGGGTCGGCGTGGGCGTCGGCTCCTCACCGTCGTCGGTGGGGATGCAGGCGGCGATGAGCGGGAGCGCGAGGGCGGACAGCAGGGCGAAGCGCATGGTGCACCTGGGCAGCTTGGGTGGTCTTTTCGGGTGGGCGTCCCTTCGCGCGACTCGACCTCCTGGTCAAGTGATTTCCGGCGTCTACTGCGGGTGTGCGATGAGGGCACAGCACCATGACGACGCCGAGGCCCTTGCGAGTAAACGAGCCGTGTCATTTTGCAGTGCAGCGGCGTAAACTGCTCGCGGGGACGCCGGAGCCACACGGCGTCTCGGAGGTGCGGACATGGACACGCGGCTCGCGCTCGTCACCGCTGGAGCCACAGGCCTCTTCTTCACGATGAGCTGCCTCGGGGCGGCCGACGGCGAGGACCCTCGCGGGGGACTCGCGATCGAGGTCGCGCCCCTCGGCCTGACCAGCGTCAGCGACGCGACCTACCGGGTCACCGTCACGAACGACACCGGCGGCAGCGGCGACATCGTCTGGGAGCGCGAGCTCACCTCGTCGGGCTACGGTGACGGCGCGGGCTCGCTGTCCTACGTCGGCAGCTGTGACGCCTCGACCGGGGTCAACACCGTCACGCTGCGGCTCCTCGCCCTTTACGACGGGGGCGTCGAGATCCCCGCGTCGAGCTACGACAACCCCACCCCGATCGCCAAGGAGATCACCTGCGTCGCGGACGCCGACGTCGCGGTGAGCTTCGACATGACGGTCGCGCGCCAGGCGCAGCAGGGCTTCTTCGACGTCGCGGTGAGCTTCGACGACATCTTCTGCTCGGCCAAGCTCGACTGCGTGAACGACGAGACCGGCGGCGACCTCGAGCTGCTCCACGACCCCGACACGAACGCGCGTGACATGACGGCGGTGCTCGGGTTCGCCTGCACCGCGGCGCCGTCCGGGAGCAGCTACCTGTACATGGACGACCCGGTCATCTCCTGCGACGCCCCGCTCGCCGACGTCGTCGTCGACGCGAGCGGTCTCGGGAACATCGACCTCGGTCAGGCGCCCAGCGCCAACGCCGACGGCTACCTGTTCGCCGCGGCGGTCTATCGCGGCGTCGAGGGGCTCGCCGGGAAGGCCTACTGGAACGTCAGCCTCGGGCTCGACGACACGGTCTTCGGGAGCGCCGGCAGCTGCACCCTGACCGGCCGCGCCACGGCGTCGGCCGAGCCCTTCCCGCCGATGGCGAGCGGCTTCCCGCTCCCCGAGGGCGCGGTCTACCCGGTCGTCCAGTGGAGCGTGGAGCTGTCGGACGCGAGCGGGCGGCGCTGCAGCAGCCACGAGGTCGGCGTGGACGGCAGCGACGTCGAGGTCCTCTATCTCGGCTACCTCCCCGCTCCGAACCAGCTGACGTGGTCGCCGACGCCGATCCTCCTGACCCACCGCTTCGACGGCGCGACCGGGGTGATCCTGAGCCCGCCCTGCCCTGGCCTCGACGCCGACTTCGACGACGTCTGCGACGCCGACGACAACTGCCCGACCGACGCCAACCCGGGACAGCTCGACCAGGACGGCGACGGCGCGGGTGACGCATGCGACACGTGCCCCGGTGACGCCGAGGACGACGCGGACGGCGACGGCGTCTGTGGCGACCTCGACAACTGCCCGACCATCGCGAACGCCGACCAGGCCGACGGCGACGGCGACGGCACCGGTGACCTCTGTGAGCTCTACGGCGACGGCAGCGACGGGGCGCTGACCGTCTCCGGCAGCCAGGTCGTCAACAGCTACTACCAGGTCGTGACCTCGAGCGTCTCGGCCGGGACGAGCTCGGTCACGCTCAACAGCGTGGCGGGCCTCGCGGTCGGTGACGTCGTCCTCTTCCACCAGAGCCGCCACGCCAGCGCGGCCGGGACCTGGGAGCTGACGGTCGTCGAGGCGGTCGGCGCGACGAGCATCACGGTGACCCTCGACAACGCCTACGCGTCGGGCACCAGCGGCTCGGTCGCGCAGGTCGTCCGCGTCCCTCAGTACACCGACCTGACCGTCCCGAACGGCGCCGCCATCGTGGCCGCGGCCTGGAACGGGACGACCGGCGGGATCGTCGCGGTGATGGCCAGCGAGACGGTCAGCGGGACGGGCGCCGTCCGCGCTGACGCCGTGGGCTACCGCGGCGCTCCCCAGAACACGGCGGCCGGGAGCATCGGCTACCAGGGCGAGTCCTATACCGGTACGGGGGCCCGCAACACCAACGCGAACCACGGCGCCGGGGGCGGTGGATACGGCCTCCGGAACGGCGAGCAGGCCGGCGCTGGGGGTGGCTACGGCACCCCGGGGACGGACCAGCCGTGCACGGGCTGGTGCTGCGATCCCGCGTCGATCGGCGCGGCCCCGCCGGCGCACCCGGACGTGTTCGGCGGCGCGGCGTACGGGGACGCGGCGCTCACCCGGATCTACTTCGGCTCCGGCGGCGGCGCCGGCTCCAACGACGGCGACTGCAACTCGAGCTGCGAGCGCGGCGGCGCGGGCGGCGCGGGCGGCGGCGTCGTCATCCTCCGAGGGCGCGTCATCGGCGCTCTGACCGTCTCGGCGAACGGCCAGGCGGGCGAGGAGGACTGGGACCACGGCGACGGCGAGCCGGGCTCCGGCGGTGGCGGCGCGGGCGGGGCCATCTTCCTGGCGAGCGACGACGCGGCGGCGACCCTGTCGGCGGTCGGCGGCCTCGGCGGCGGCCCGAGCACGGGCGGCTGCGCGCCCCCGGGCGACGGCGACGGCGGGCTCGGCCGGATCCGCGTGGACGCCGCGGCCTTCAGCGGCGCCTCGACCCCGGCGGCCCACACCCCCTAAACGCGCTCTCGCGGCGAAAGAGCACCCGAGGTCCGCGGCCTGTCTGCGCGGTCCGCGAATACGGCGGTGACGTGTCACGGCGTCGACCCAGCCGCGCGGGCCGGACGCGAGCGCATCGCAGCACGCGGCCGCGCCGCGCGGCCGCGCCGAATACCGAACGGGCCGCTGTCCGCGCGGCCGAGCGTGCCGGCGGTTTGGCTTCCGACCGGGCGTCCGGTATCGTCGAGGCGACGAACATGGGGGGACGTCATGCGCGTGGGGACTGCCAGTGACTCCGCGACGTGGCGCCGTGGGAACGTCCGACCGCTGTGGGTGTGGTTGGGCGTCTTCATCGCGGCGTACACGCTCGCCAGCTGCCAGATGGACGAGGAGCCCGACGACGGCTGCGCGACCCTGCGGGACGCCTTCGTCGACGAGGTGTGGAGCCCGCTCCTCGGCGAGACCTGCGTCACCTGCCACCAGCCCGGGGGGCTCGCGTGGGAGAAGAACGCCCGGCTCGTGCTCGTGCCGTCGACCTATCCCGGCTTCATCGAGCAGAACATCGCCTCGCTCAGGAGCCTCGCGGGCTACGAGTACGACGGCGAGCCGCTGCTGCTCGCCAAGCCCCTCGGCCGCGCCGACCACGGCGGCGGTCAGGTGCTGAACAAGGGCAGCGACGCCTACGAGCGCTTCAAGAGGTTCCTCGACCGCCTCTCGGGCGACCCGGCGACCGCGGCGGCCTGTGAGAACGAGGAGGCGCCGCTCTCCGACGTCGTCCTGCTGTCCCCGGAGGACACCCTGCGCAAGGCGACCGTCACCCTGCTCGGCCGCCTCCCGACCGACGCCGAGCTGGCGCCCATCCGCGCCTCCGGGACGCCCGAGGAGGCCGAGGGACACCTCGCCGCGGCGCTCCGCTCCGTCGTGACGGTGCCTGGCCAGCGCGAGCCCGGCGTCACCGAGCCCTTCGAGGAGTGGCTCATGACGGCGTGGAACGACGTGCTCCTGACCGACCTCTACACGACGTCGTCGAACCGCTCGCTGAGCCTCCTCAGCGACAAGGACTTCCCCAACGCCCACGGCGGCTACTACGACGACCTCGACGGCGACACCAAGGCCCTCGTCGGTCGCGCGGTCGCCACCGAGCCGCTCCGCCTCATCGCCCACGTCGTCCGCGAGGGCCGGTCGTTCTCGGAGATCCTGACGGCGAGCTACTCCCTCTACAACCCGTTCTCGGCCAACGTCTACTACGTCGACACGAACTTCGGCGGCTCCCTCGACCCCGAGGACTGGCGCGAGGGGCACATGTACTTCGAGCGCGAGGGCGAGCCCGTGTACTGGCCCCACGCCGGTATCCTGAGCTCGCCGATGCTGCTCAATCGGCGCCCGACGACGCCGACCAACCTCAACCGACACCGGGCGTGGTGGGTGCTCAGGACGTTCCTGGCGACCGACGTGCTCACCGTCGCGGACCGCCCGGTCGACCCGGACAAGGCGAGCAGCTTCGACTACCCGTGGCGCCAGGACGCGCAGTGCGTCGTCTGCCACGCGGTCATCGACCCGGTGGCCGGCGCGTACTCGCAGTTCGACGACAGCGATCAGGAGCGCTTCTGGCCGACCCAGGCGCCGCCGGCGAACGTCTTCGACCCCGGCTTCTACGATCTGTCGATGCCGCCCAGCCCGACCGGCGGCCGGCTCCGCTGGCTCGGCGAGCAGATCGTCGAGGATCCGCGCTTCCCGCTCGCCATCGCCCGGCTGACCTTCACGATGCTGACCGGCCGCGAGCCCATCGAGCACCCGCGCGACCCGTCGGCCGCCACCTACGCCGCCGAGGAGGCCGCCTGGCGCGAGTTCGACCGCGAGATGGTCCGGGTCGTCGACCGCTTCACCGCCTCGGACCTCGACTATCGCGAGCTCCTCGTGGCGCTGATGACCGGTCCGTACTTCCGCGCCGACGGGACGGTCGAGGCTCCCAGCGACGACCGCGCCGCCGAGCTCGCCGACGTCGGCACCGCGCGTTTTCTGACGCCGGAGCTCCTCGACAAGAAGATCACCGCGCTGACCGGCGTGTCGTGGATCCGCGGCTGGGACCGCCGCGGCTGGCTCCGGACCGACTACCAGATCCTCTACGGCGGCATCGACTCCGACAACGTCACCCGGCGCCTGGGCGTCCCGAACGGCGTCATGGCCAGCGTCGCCGACCGCATGGCCAACGAGGTCGCCTGCACCGCGACCGCGTGGGACTTCACCAAGGCCCCCGGCCAGCGGCTGCTGTTCCCGACGGTCGACCTCGACGACCAGCCGACCACCCTCGACGGCGACGACGTCCCGGCCGCGATCGGCCGCATCAAGGCGACCATCGTCCACCTCCACGAGCGCCTCCTCGGCGAGCACCTGAGCCCCGAGGACCCCGAGGTCACCCGCACCTTCGAGCTCTTCAAGGCGACCCTCGAGGCCGGACGCGTGGCGCTCTCGGACGAGAGCGAGGGGACGTGGCTCGCGTGCGGCGCTCGCAAGGACCCGCTCACCGGCGAGGACCTCCCCGAGGAGATGCGCATCGACCGCGACCCGCACTACGTCGTGCGCGCCTGGATGGCGGTCGTGACGTACATGCTGTCGGACTTCCGCTTCCTCTACGACTGATCCCCAGGGGCGTTCGTCCCGCCAACGGAGGCATCGACATGAAACGACGGACTTTCCTGGGATGGGGTCTGGGAGCCGCGGCCGGGCTGGCGCTCGCGCCGGGGCTCATCGGCCGTGACCGCCGCGCTCGCGCCGCCTCGCCTGGCGCCGGCGAGCCGCTGCTCATCACGCTCCACGCGGGCGGCGGGTGGGACCCGCTCTTTCTGACCGACCCGAAGCCCGACCCGGCGTTCAACCGGGTCTCGCAGGACGTCGGCCAGGTGGGCGAGATCACGTTCTCGGACCACGCCATCGACCCCGAGGAGCTGGGCTTCAACGCCGATCTCTCCGAGGAGTACGCCGAGTGGCTCCTGTCGAACCGCCGCTTCTTCGAGCGCTGGGGCTCGCGGACCACGGTCTTCAACGGCGTCGACACCAAGACCGTCAACCACGAGACCGGCACCCGCTTCGTCTGGAGCGGCAAGAGCGCCGTCGGCAACCCCGCCATCGGCGCCATCGTCGCCTCGCTCGGCGACCGCTCGCAGCCCCTCGGCTTCCTGTCCGCGGGCGGCTACGACTTCCCCGGCGGCCTGGTGCCGCTGTCTCGGGTCGGAAACCTCGGCGCCATGCAGCGCATCATCCGGCCGAACGCCATCAACCCCGACAAGCCCCAGGACGGGAGCTACCACAGCGACGGCACCCTCGAGCGGATCCGCGCCGCCCGCGCCGCGCGCCTCCGGAGCCAGCAGCAGAAGACGACGCTGCCGGCCTACCAGCGGGCGCTCGCGGACCTCGAGGCCGCGCGCGAGGGCGTGGCGGAGCTCGCCCGCTTCGAGCTGCCCGAGGACCTCGTCGACATCTCCGGAAACCAGCTCAACGACGTCGAGAACGCCGCGCGCTCGATCCAGGTCACCCTGGCGACGATGAAGGCCGGCTTCACCCGCGCCGCGACCCTGTCGATGGGCGGCTTCGACACCCACGGCAACCACGACCGCGACCACGTGCCGCGCCTCGCCAAGGTCCTCGGCGTCGCCAGCTTCGCCCTCGCCGAGGCCGAGCGCCAGGGCCTCGCCGACCGGCTGTGGCTGATGATCGGCTCGGACTTCGGCCGCGGCCCGTACTACAACGGCGACGGGGACAACGCCGGCAAGGACCACTGGGCGAACACCTCGATGATCGTCGCGGTGCCTCCCGGTCACGCCGGGGCTTGGGGGAATCGCCAGATCGGCGGCACGAACGACGAGGCCCGCCCCAGGAAGCTCGCGAAGGGCACGCTGAGCCTCGACGACGGCGGCGTCTCGCTGACCCCGTCGTCGGTCCACCGGTCGCTGCGCGCCGCGATGGGCCTGGCCGGCACCGACGCCGACCGCGCCTTCCCGATCCCGGACGACGAGCTGCAGCTGTTCGGCTGAGAGCGGCCGAGCCCAGGCAGGTTGCCGTATTCTGCCGCGGGCGTAGACTGAGCGTGGTTCACAGTCACAACTCGGGACGCGCTCACGTCAGGGGCCGCGCGACGCCGCTCCCGCCGTGAGGCGAGGAGAAGACGCGATGCGCTCCACCGCTTCGATCGCCGCGACGCTGCTGCTCACCTTCGGCCTCGTCGGGACGACGGCAGGATGCGGGAAGAGCGATCCGCCTCCTCCCTCGGAGACGGTGGCCCCGGCCGACGAACCGGCTCCAGCCGAGCCCGACACCACCGAGCCGGCCGACGAGCCCGACACCGTCGCGGTGCCGGCAGCGACCGAGGCCGACACCGTCGAGCCTGCCACGGAAGAGACGGACACGACGGCCGCCCCGGAGCCGGACGCCGACGAGGCGCCGGCGGACGTCGAGCCGACCGCCGCAGCGGAGGACACGCTCGGCGCTGAGGCCCTCGCGCTGGCGACGAAGGGGTGCGAGGCCGGCGACGGGCAGAAGTGCGTCGAGGCCGCCGCGTTCCATCACAAGGGCGCCGCCGGCGTCGCCGTCGACCTGAAGACGGCCGACGGGCTCTACGCCAAGGGCTGTGAGCTGAAGGAGCCGCGGGGCTGCTTCATGGTCGGCGGCATCGCGCTCCAGGGGCTCCTCGGGACCGCCGATCTCGAGCGCGCCAAGGCGTGGTTCACCAAGGGCTGCGACCTCGGCGACGGGCTCTCGTGCACGAGCCTCGGGATGGCGCTCGCCGGCCCGACCGGTAGCGACAACCAGGAGGCGATGCGGGTGGCCTTCGAGCGCGGCTGCGCGCTCGGCACCGGCAACGGGTGTCTCATGGCCGGGATCACCTGGGACGAGGGCAAGGGGGTCGAGCGCGATCCCGCCAAGGCCCTCGGCTTCTACGTCAAGGGCTGCGAGGCCGACGACGGGCCCTCGTGCGCCAACGCTGGCGGCTCGCTCATTGGCGGCGCCGGCGCGGCGGGCGACGCGGATCCGGAGCGCGCCCTCACCTACCTCGACAAGGCCTGCGAGCTCGGCGCGGCCAACGGCTGCGCGATGCTCGGCGGCGTCTACGCCCAGGGCAAGCTCGTGCCGCAGGATCGGGACAAGGCGGTCGCCATGCTCCGCAAGGCGTGCGAGCTCGGCTTCCAGCCGGCCTGCGAGATGCTGAAGTAGGCGACGAAACGAGAGACTCGGCCGCCGTAGGTGTGGCTCGAAGGTGGCGCAGCGGTTGGACCGCTGCGCCGCTTCGTCAACGGGTGAGTTGACGCGGAGGCGGCGGCGGAGGTCTCGGGCCGCTCTCGTGGGATGGAGCGCCAGAAGAAAGGACGCCCGGCCCCTCCCATCTCCGGAGGGACCGGGCGCGGAGCCCTCCCCGCCGTGGCGCGACGGGAGAGGGCCACACGAGCGCGGGCTACTCCTGCCAGTCGAGGTGCAGCTCCACCTCGCCCGTCTGGTAGAAGTAGGTGTCCACCACGAAGTAGAGCGGCACCCCGGTCGTCGCTGCGACCGTCACCTCGGCGTCGTAGCGCGCGCACTCGAGCGGCTCGTCCGGGACCACGCACTGGCCCTCGGTCACCCGCAGGAACACCTGGTCGGCGCCGGGCGTGACCGTCTTGGCCACGAGGGTCCCGTCCTGCTCGGGCACGAAGCGGACGACGCGCTCGGGCCCCTTCGCCTTGGCGTAGGTCGCGTTCGGGCAGTAGCTCTGAACGACCAGGCTCCCGCTCACCATCTGTAGCGGGGCGACCAGGCTCGTGCCGCTCCAGGACGCGAGGTCGAGGGCGTCGTCGAGGGGCGCGCCGGCGCACGGATCCGCGGTGTCCGTCGCGCAGACCCCGACCTCGCAGAGGAGCCCGCCCTGGCAGCGGTCGCTGAGGGTCGCCTCGTCGCAGCTCTCGCCGAGGTTCCGGACCGGCTGCACCACGCCGAACACGGGCGCGCTCGCCTGATCGAGATCGTCGGTGACGACGACGCCAACGCTGGTGCGCGCGGCGCTCTCCTCGTCGCCCCAGGCCGCGAACGTCACCTCGAGGGTGAAGACGTCGCCGCTCCAGCTCAGGGTGTGGGGAGCGGCCGCGGCGGAGCCGATCCGCACGCTCCGCGCGTCGTCGTCGAAGCCCCCGCCGGTGAAGGTGAAGGCGGCCTCGTCGAGGTCCCGGTCGGGGTCCCAGCCCTCGACCACCACCGCGAGGTCGCGGCCGGCGTTGACGGCCCGGGTAGTGACGCCGCTGACCTCGGGCGCGTGCTCGATGCAGGTCCCGGTGTCGCAGGAGCTCCCGTCCTCGCAGCGGTCGAAGAGGTCGTTGCCGGTGCAGGCATCGCCGACGCCGACGATCGGCGGGACGGGCATCGAGATCGGCGCGCTCAGGCGATCCGTCAGGTCGCGCAGCCGGAACGAGATCGCGAGGTCGTCGCCCATCAAGCCCCAGCCGCCGATCTGGGTGACGCCCGAGAACGTCGTCTCGCCGTAGACGTCGGTGACCGGCTCGACGAAGGGCGGGTTCAGGAAGTTGTCCACGCCGTCGACGGCGATGACGACGTCGGTGTCGACGACGTCCCCGTTGACGTCCCCGCCGGTGAAGACGATGTCGAAATCGCCGTTGCTCAGGCGGTGCACCTCGACGCTGGTGACCACCGGCGCGACGGCCTCTTCGCAGGTCAGAGACAGCCCGCAGGCGAGGCCCGCGTCGAGGTCACAGAGGTCGGTCGGGAGCGTGGGGTCGCAGGGCGAGGTCGCCTTGAGCTCCGGCTGGAGCGGCAGGAGGATGGCGTTCGACTTGAGGCCGGTCCGGTCGGCGAGCTCGACGCGGACGTAGCTCGCGATCGACAGGTCGATCTCCTCCTCGATGATGACGCGGGTGAAGAAGGCCGGCGAGCCGACGGGCGACGGGACCATCTCGGTGGCGAAGTAGCCGACGAGGGCCCGCCCGTAGGCGTTCGTGAACGCGAAGTTCGCCCCCAGCAGGTCGGCGTTCAGGTCGACGCCGTCGAGGGTCGCCTCGATGAAGCCGGTGGCGGGGTTCACCGAGACCTCGACGTCGAACAGGATGGGCGCGACGGCCGCCTGACAGACCTCGTCACCGAAGAGGTCGGCGCTGCAGACGTAGCCGGCTTCGCACGAGCTGGTCGGCGAGGCGGGATCGCACGGCGCGCCGGGGTCGACGATGGTGTGCGGCGCGGGCGGCCAGTCGGGGGAGATGGCGTTGGAGTACAGGTTCGTCCAGTCGAGGACGTCGATCGTCACCGCGACCGGGTCCGAGCTGAGCCCGTAGAGCTTCGCCTGGCGCCAGGCGGAGAACTCGGCGCCGTCCCAGCGCGTGCCGGCGTCGTTGAAGTACCACTTGTAGGTCTTCTGCCCGCCGTCGGCGAGGTCGACGACGACCCGGATCCCGCGGGCGTCGAGGGTCGCGTCGCTGCCGGAGACGTGGGCGACGAGGTTTTCGTCCACGCCCCAGGTCAGGGTGACGCTGTCGAGCACGGGGGCGGTCGGCTCGCCACAGACCTCGTCCACACAGACGGAGCCCGAGGCGCACTTGCGCGGAAAGCCGATGGCGTCGCAGGCGTCGCCGAGGGCGACCGTCTCCTGGGTGGGCTTCTCCGGGTAGACCACGTGGACCGGCTCCGAGAGGTTGCCGTGGGCGTCCTCGATGACGACGTCGAGCTCGACGATGGGGCTCACGAAGAAGACGAACAGGTTCGGCGACACGTCGAAGCCGACGCTCCAGGTCCCGGCCTCCAGGTCGACGTCGAAGGGGTCGCTGGCGAGCTGGACCGGGACCTCACCGTCACCGGCGCCGTACGTCGCGCCGTTGTCCGAGAGCGCGCCCACGAGCCAGACCGCGGCGACGTCCCCGTCGGCGTCGGTGCCGGCGAGGGTGTGACGGATCGCGCTGTTCGAGCGCCACGCGACCACGCTGTCGGTCACGACGGGCGTGCTGTCCGCGACGCAGCTCGGGCTCGCGAGCGCCTCGAGGCAGGCCGATCCGGGCGTACACGAGGTGACGGCGTCACACGGGGAGCCCGCGGGGACGACGCTCAGCACCGGGCGGGCGATGAGCTGCCATGAGCGGACCGCGCCGGTGGTCGCCTGGATCACGACCAGGACCTCCTCGCCGTCGTCGAGGTCGACCGTCGTCCGGGCGCCATAGCGTCCAGCCCCCTCGAAGTCGCAGGTGATGGCCGTGTCGTCCGCGCAGGTGACCCGGACGTCGAGCAGCGTCGGTGCGGTGGCCATCGGGCCATCCGTGGTGAGCTCCCAGAGCCCGGCCGCCGGAGCGGTGAAGGCCACGACGGACTCGGAGTAGCCTGCGCCACAGGCGCTTCCGAGCTTGGCCGGCGGGGGCGGGAAGTGGCCCCAGGTCGAGAGCGCCTCGGGCTGGGTCGACTCTGGGGCCCACGGGATCGGCGTGACGCCGAGGGTCTCGCAGGCGGTCAGCGTCGGGGTGGTGTCGGGCTCGGTCGTGTCGCCCGCCTCGGTCGTGTCGCCCGGCTCGGTCGTGTCGCCCGGCTCGGTGGTGTCGCCCGGCTCGACGCTGTCGTCAGGGGTCGACGTGTCGTCGGGGGTCGACGTGTCGTCGGGTGTCGACGTGTCGTCGGGGGTCGACGTGTCGTCGGGGGTCGACGTGTCGTCGGCGGTCGACGTGTCGTCGGGTGTCGACGTGTCGTCCGGCGCGTACGTATCGCCGGCGAGCGCGTCGCCCGAGGACGTGTCGGTCTGGCTGGAGGTCGATGGGTCGCCGCCGCAGGCCGCGACGGCGAAGAACGCTGAGAGCGTGAAGTAGCGAAGGGTGGACATGGACACCTCGGAGTGACGGGTGCCTTCATGGGTAGACGCTCACAGCTCATGCATGAAATGATGGTTTTTCATTCACTCATGCCCGATTTCGATTCCGCCTCATGGACCACGTCGTCAAGCGCCTCGCGGCGATCGACCTCAACCTGCTGGTGACGTTTCATGTGCTGCTCCGCTTCGGCGGCGTCACGGCGGCGGCGCAGCACCTCGGGCTGACCCAGTCGACCGTGAGCCACCAGCTCGCGCGGCTCCGCGAGCTGCTCGACGACCCGATCCTGGTCCGACGCGGCAACCGGATGGAGGCGACGCCCCGGGCGATCACCCTGGCGCCCGCCGTCGGCGAGGCGCTGTCGGCGCTCCACGACGCGGTCCTCACCCCCGCCGCCTTCGACCCGTCGCGGGCGGAGGGCGAGGTCGTCCTCGCGATGACCGACTGGTCCTCGACCGAGTACAGCCCGCGGCTACTCGACCTCTTCGCGCGAGAGGCGCCTGGGCTCCGGCTCCGGGTCGTCCACCCGCTCCTCGACGCCGAGATTGACCAGCTCGACTGGGACGTGGACCTCGCCCTCGTCTCGACGGCCGCGCCGCTGGCCCCGGAGCGCTGCCGCCCGATCGTCGAGGAGCGCTTCGTCGGCGTCGCCCGGCCCGACCACGCCTTTTGCGCCGCGCCGCCGAGCGAGGACGCGTTCCTGGCGGCCGACAAGCTGGTCGTCCACTCGGCGATCGCCCCCTCGGCCATCGACGCCGAGCTCGAGCAGCGCCTGTCGCTCGCCTCCCGCGGCGCGCTGCGCGTCCCGTTCTTCCTCGCGGTGCCGCCGCTGGTGCGCGGCCGGGACCTGGTCGCCCTGGTCCCGTCCAACGTCGCCTGGGGCCTCGTCCACCACTACGGGCTCGGGGTGTTCGAGCTGCCGATCGCGCTCCCGAGCTACCACGTGAGCCTCGCCTGGAGCCCGCTCCGCGCCGGAGACCCGCAGATCGCCTGGCTCGCCGACCGCGTCGTGGCCTTCGTCGAGGAGGAGCTGCCGCGACGGCGCCCACACGCTCACGAAGCCGCCATTCGCGGGTCGAAGAGGTGAACCACGGAGACACGGAGGACACGGAGCTTCCTCCTCCGTGTCCTCCGTGTCTCCGTGTCTCCGTGGTTCACCTTCTCTGCCTGCGAACCCAGCGTCGTGAGGAGCGGCGTGCGACGTGGACGCGGCGGCCTCACCCGCGTGACCGCAGGAGACGCGACGCTGGTGACGACCGCGGGCCGTCGCTACTCGGCGAGGACCTGGCCGGCGGCGATGGCCTCGGCGCGCGCCAGCGACCAGTCGCGGAGGCGCTCGAGGTTGTACTGCCCGACGCGGGGCAGGCCGGCGAGCTGCTCGACGCTGACGAGCGGGCGGGCGCCGACGATGTTCGCGACCGCGTCGGAGCGGAGCGCCGCGTCGACGTCGAGGACGTCGGCCGGGGCGTTGTTGGCGACCTCGAGGGTCGCCTCCGCGTCGCCGAGGCTGAAGCCGACGCCGTCGTAGACGCCGATCCAGGCGTCGTCACCGTCGTCCCAGCCACGCGCCACGGCGAGCTGCGCCAGGCGCATGAGCTCGTCGTCGGCCAGGCGGCTGACCGTCGCCAGCTCGTCGATCGAGCCGAAGACGTCGTCGTCCTTCGTGCCCGGGACGCCGTCCGCCCCGTCGCGCCAGGCGACGATGCGCGTCGCCGCGCTGCGCGGGAGGCCGCCGTCGATCTCGAGCACGCGGACCGTCGTCCCGCGGTAGTCCACGAAACGCAGCAGCGCCGTCGCCTCCAGGGAGCCCTCGGCCGGGGCGCCGCCCTCGACAGCCAGGTCACAGCCCGTCGCCGCGACCGCGGCGCCCATCATCATCAGAGTCATCAGAACGTTGCGCATGACTTGCGTCTCCTGCACCGCCACGCGCAGGAACAGGCCCGCGGCGTGACGACTGAAGTCGAAGCCGCGGATTTCTCATCACTCTCGCGAGAGGGGCACAGGAGCCCACATCAATTGGGGGCGCGTGTCGCCGCGGACCTCCCGGAGAGCGGCGGGTTTCTAGTGGCGATTCTGACGTGTGTCAACGCCTCTTTTCGCGCTGCGGGCACGGCGTTCACCAACGCGTCACCGAGGATCCGTCGAACCGCTTGATATCAGGCCGTTATGAGCGCCATCGAGCCGTGGTGACAGACCCCGGGCCGTGTGGGAAGCTGGCGCCTCGCCGTCACCTCCCCCGGGCCGCACGCGCGCCGGGACGCGACCAGGAGTCGACCATGAGCGCCCGTCGTCTGACGCCCAACGACATGCTGTTCCTCCTGAGCGAGTCGCGCGAGACGATGATGCACGTGGGCGGGCTCCTCCCATTCACGCCCCCGCCCGACGCCCCGCCGGACTTCCTGCGCCCGCTCATCGACGAGCTGCGCGACGGGGTCGAGCTCCACCCGCCGTGGAACCTGAAGCTCTCGCAGCCGACGGTGATCAAGAGCCCCGTGCAGTCCTGGATCGAGGATCCGGCCCCGGACATCGAGTACCACGTCCGCCGCTCGGCCCTGCCCAGCCCGGGCGACGAGCGCGAGCTGGGCGTGCTGGTCTCGCGCCTGCACGGGACCGACGTCGACTTCCACCACCCGCCCTGGGAGACCCACCTCATCGAGGGGCTCGAGGGCGGCCGCTTCGCCATCTACACCAAGGTCCACCACTCGCTCATCGACGGCTTCACCGCGATGCGGCTCCTGCAGCGGAGCCTCTCGACCGATCCCGACGACCGCGACCGGCCCCTCTTCTTCGCCCTGCCTCGGGACCCGTCGTCCCGCGCGGTCCGGCGGCCGTCGAAGGGCGGCGGCTTCCTCGACGCGCTGCGCGTCCAGTTCGAGGCCGCGCGCGACGTCGCGTCGGTCGTCCGCGACATCGTGCGCACCCTACGTGAGCCCGCCCACGACATCGTCGGCCCCCTCGAGGCGCCGATGTGCATCCTCAACGGGCGCATCGGCCGAAACCGCCGCTTCGCGACCCAGCAGTACGACCTCGAGCACCTCAAGGCCATCGCGAAGGCCGGCGGCGGCAAGCTCAACGACGTGGTCCTCGCCATCACCGGGGCGACGCTGCGGCGCTTTCTGCTCGAGCTCGGCGCCCTGCCCTCACGCCCGCTCATCGCCATGATCCCGGTGAACGTCCGCCCCAAGGACGACCCCGGCGGAGGCAACGCCGTGGGCTCGATGCTGGCCTCCCTCGGGACCGACGTAGCCGACCCGGTCGGCCGCCTCGAGGCGGTCATGGCCTCGACCCGCGCGGCGAAGAACCACCTCGAGGGCATGTCGCGCAACGCCATCGTCCAGCTCAGCGCGCTCATGCTCCTGCCGTCGGGGCTCCAGCAGATCAGCGGCACCAGCGGGCGCATCCGGCCGCAGTTCAACGTGGTGATCTCGAACGTCCCCGGCCCCGAGCGGCCGCTGTACTTCCGCGGCGCCCGCCTCGAGGCCGTCTACCCGCTGTCGATCCCGATCCACGGCCAGGCGCTGAACATCACCTGCCAGAGCTACGCCGGGACGCTCAGCTTCGGCTTCACCGGCTGCCGCGACACCCTGCCCCACCTCCAGCACCTCGCCGTCTACATGGGCGAAGCCCTCGACGAGCTCGGCGCCGCCCTCGGGGTGGACGCCCCGCCGGCAGTGACCAGCCAGACACCGGCGACCCACTGAGTCAACGAGCTCTTCGCCACAGAGACACGGAGCCTCACGGAGGTTAGCCCCCCGCCTGTATCTCCGTGGTCCTCTGTGTCTCCGTGGTTCACCTTCTGCGACCCGTCCGACCACCACCAAAGGGCCCGGAGGGGGTGCCACCCCCTCGATACCTGACCGTGTCGACCCACGGGGGGAGGTCGACCCCCTCGGAGGATCGATCGTGACGGCCCTCTCGGTGGTTCCCCCCCCTCGTAGGCCCCCTCGAGGGGCTCCGACCGGGTCACCCCCCCGGTCTCAGGCGTTCAAAGGGGGGGGATCAACCACCAGAGAGGTCGACCGAGACGGCCTGTCGAGTCGGTTGACAGGGTCGGCAGGTCGACCACGACGCTTCGCGGGTTGGTTCATCCCCCCCTTCACCGCGCCTCGAAACGGCCGACGAGGGGGTTCACCCCCCTCCACCAACCCTCGAAAACGGCTTCGAGGGGGGGGCCACCCCCCTCGAAGCACGTTGGTCAGGCGTTGGCGCCGGTGCCGCGGAGCTGCGGCGCGTCGACGCGGTGGGCGTCGAACTCGGCCGAGAGCGTCGACACGTCGGCCAGGATCCGCTCGACGTCCAGGGTGTGGAAGGTCGAGCCCTGGCGCAGGACCTCGCCACCGCCGATGACGACGCGCACCTCGCTGCCGTCCGAGGCCCAGACGAGGTTCTCGACGACGTTGGTGATGCGCGTCGGGGTCATGTTCGGCGTGTCGGTCGCGACCACGACCAGATCCGCCGGGCGGCCGACCTCCAGCGTCCCGGTCGGGAGACCCAGGATCTGCGCCGGCTCGATGGTGATCATCTCCAGCGCCTGCTGCGCCGGCAGGTAGTCCGCCCGGGAGTAGCGCGCCTTCTGGTACTGCGACGCCAGCCGCGCCGCCGCCAGGATGTTCTGGTTGTCGGCGCTGCCGGAGCCGTCGGTCGAGATGGCGACCTTGATGCCCCGCTCCAGCATGTCGACGACCGGCGGCATCCCCGAGCCGAGGATCGTGTTCGCCAGCGGGTTGTGGACGATGCGCGTCCCCGTCTCGGCCAGGATCTTCAGGTCCTCTTCGGTCGAGTGGACCTGGTGGGCGACCACCGTGCGCGAGTCCAGGATCCCGAGGCCGTGGGCGTACGCGATGGGGGTCTTCCCGTACGTCTCGCGGAACCACGCCGTCGTCTGCTTCTCCTCCGAGCTGTGGAAGTGGAGCAGCGTCCCGTTGTCGCGCGCCCAGCCCTTGAGCGCGCTCATCATCTCCGGGCCGTTCGAGAAGAGCTGGTCCGGCCCCGGGATGATCGTCACCCGCGTCTTGTGCCCGTGGCGCTCGCGATAGCCGTCGAGGCGCTCGAGCGCACCCTCGACGGTGTCGAGCAGATCGTCGGCGTAGTGCCGGTCCTGCCCGCCCACCGCGACGATCATCCGCGTGCCGGCGGTCTCGGCGGCGGCGACGAGGTCATCGGCGAAGTACTTCGAGTGGTTGCAGTGGTGCACCATCGACGTGGTGATGCCGTAGTAGAGGTCGTCGACCCGGGCCTTCAGGTACGACACGCTCTGCGGCGTCCGCCCCAGGAGATCCTCGAGCCGCGACTGCTCGCGCTTCATGAAGCCGGTGAACGGGTTGACGACCCCGTCGAGCCAGCCGGTCAGCGCCACGTCCTTCACCAGGCCGATGATCGGCGGCTCGTGGTCGTGCCCGTGGGCCTTGACGAAGCCCGGCATCAGGACGCCCTCGTGGCGCACCAGCGCGTCCGCGTCGGACACGCCCCGGGTCAGCGTCGTCGGCCCCACGACCTCGAGGTCCGGCCCGTGCTCGCGCACGATCCGCGCGCCGACCTCCTCGGTATACGGCCCGACCTCGAGCAGCGCGTCGCCGTCCCAGAGCGCGTAGCCGTCCTGAATACGGTGTTCGCGCCCGAGGGCCTCGCTCATCGGCAAGAGGAACTTCGCTCGGATGAAGCGCGGCATCTCAGCTCTCCCGGTGCAGGGCCCGCCAGATCTTCTCCGGCGTGATCGGCGCCTCGCGGAAGCGCACGCCGATGGCGTCGTAGATGGCGTTCGACAAGAGCGGCGCCGGCCCGTTGATCGGGATCTCGGAGACGCTCTTGGCGCCGAACGGCCCGGACGGCTCGTAGGTCGGCACGAGCACCGCCTTCAGCTCCGGCATGTCGAGGGAGCTGAAGATCTTGTAGTCCGAGAAGCTCGCGTTCTGCATCGCGCCCTTGTCGTCGAACAGATACCGCTCGGTCAGCGCGTAGCCGAGGCCCATCTGGACCCCGCCCTCGGTCTGCCCCTCGGCGGCGGTCGGGTGGATCGCCACCCCGCAGTCCACCGCCGCGACGTAGTTCAAGACCTCGATCTCGCCGGTCTCGACGTCGACCTCGACCTCGCAGAAGTGCGCCGAGAACGGCGGCGGGCACTCGTAGCTGAGGTGGCTGGCGTGATCCATGATCTGGTGCTGGTTGGCGTGATAGAGCGTCGAGCGGCAGATGTCGGCGTAGGTCAGCACGCGCCCGTCGGGGTGCGTGACCGCCTTGTTCGCCGCGACCAGCCCGTCGACCTCGCACTTCCACATGTCGGCCGCGGCCGCGAGGATCTGCTTCTTCACGCCGGCGGCGGCCTTCTTCACCGAGGTCCCGGAGATGTAGGTCGTGCTCGACGCGTAGGCGCCGGTGTCGAAGGGCGTCAGATCCGTGTCCGACGAATAGATGATGATGTCCTCGAGCCCGACGCTCAGCTCCTCGGCGGCGATCTGGCTGAGGATCGTGTCGGAGCCCGTCCCGATGTCGGTCGCGCCGACCAGCAGGTTGAACGAGCCGTCGTCGTTGAGCTTCAGGAACGCCGAGGCCATGTCGACCCCGGGGATACCCGAGCCCTGCATCAGCGCGACCATCCCGATGCCGCGGCGCTTGGTGCCGGTCTTGTCGAAGGTCTTCCGGCGCTCCCAGCCGATGGCCTCGCGGCCGATCCGGATGCACTCCGGCAGCCCACAGCTGCGGATGCGCTGGGGGAAGCCCTCGCCGCCCTCGCCGAGGGCGACCGCAAGCGGGTTGTCGTCGCCGCTGCCGATCATGTTCTTCTCGCGCAGCGCGATGGGGTCCATCCCCAGCTCGTGGGCGATCTCGTCCATCAGGATCTCGACGCCGTAGAAGCCCTGGGGCGCGCCGTACCCGCGGAACGCGCCGCCGACCGGCAGGTTCGTGTACGCGACCCGGGCGTCGAAGCGGTAGTGCTGCGCCTTGTAGAGGGGCAGCGCCTTGCCGCCGGTGCACGAGACGACCGTCAGCGCGTGCGCGCCATAGGCGCCGGAGTTGCCGAGCACCTCCATCGACAGCGCCACCAGCGTCCCGTCGTCGTTGACCCCGGCCTTCATCGTCAGGATCGACGGGTGCCGCGTCCGGGCGGAGACGAGCTCCTCCGGTCGGGTCAGGCAGAAGCGGGCCGGACGGCCCGTTCGGAGCGTCACCAGCGCGGGCACGTCCTCGACCAGGATCTCCTGCTTGACGCCGAAGCCGCCGCCGATGCGGGGCTTGATGACCCGGATCTGGCTGACCGGGATCTCGAGCACCTGGGCCAGGATCCGCCGCGAGTGGAAGGGCACCTGGGTCGCGACCCGCACGGTCAGGCGCTCGTCCTCGTCGAGCCAGGTCACCGCGATGTGCGGCTCGATCGGACACTGCTGGGCGTAGCCGATGCGATACGTCCGCTCGAAGACGTGGTCCGACGCGGCGAAGCCGGCCTCGACGTCGCCGACGCTCGCCCCGAGGGTGCAGGCGAGGTTCTTCTCGGGGCTCGAGATGCCGGTCGGCTCCGGGTGCTCGTGGATGAGGGTCGCGCCGGGGGCGACCGCCTCCTCCGGGCTCAGGATGGCCGGCAGGATCTCGTACTCGACCTTGATCTTCTCGAGCGCCCGCTGCGCCTGCGCCTCGGTCTCGGCGGCGACGGCGGCGACGCGATCGCCAACGTAGCGGACCTTCTCCGGGAAGCAGTAGGCGTCCCACGGCGACGGCTCGGGGAAGCCCTGCCCCGCGGTCGTGTGCGGGATGCGCTTGACGTTGTTGCAGTGCAGGACGCAGTGGACGCCGGGCATCGCCTCGGCCTCGGAGACGTCGATCGAGACGATCCGGGCGTGGGCGTGGGGGCTCCAGAGCATCTTGACGTGGAGCATCCCCGGCGGGGTGACGTCGTCGGTGAAGGTCCCCTTGCCGAGGGCGAGCTTCATCGCGTCGACGCGGCGTGGGCTCTTGTTCACGACCTTGAAGCGGTCGTACTCCTCCATCGACTCGTCGCCGGTGTCCCAGGAGGTCTCGCCAGTGTTCTTGGTCTCTTCAGCCATGGCTCAGGCCCCTCCCTTCGTGGCGTCACCGACCCGCTCGGCGGCGAGCTCGATGGCGTCGAGGCACTTCACGTATCCGGTGCAGCGGCAGAGGTGCCCGGCCAGCGCGTGGCGCGCGTCGTCGCGGCTCGGGGTGGCGTTCTCCTCGAGGAGCGCCTTGGTCGCGACGATCATCCCCGGCGTGCAGAAGCCGCACTGGATGGCGCCGGCGTCGACGTAGGCCTGCTGGATCGGGTGCGGCGCGCGGGCGTCGCCGATCCCCTCGATGGTGACGATGTCGTGGCCGCTCGCCTGGGCGCTCAGCAGCACGCAGCTGTTGACCTCGACCCCGTCGAGCAGCACGGCGCAGGCGCCGCAGTCACCGCTCTCGCAGCCCCGCTTGGTGCCGATGAGGCCGTGGTTGCGCAGGGTCTCGGTCAGGAACTCCCCGACCGGGACCTCCCAGCTGACGGCGGCGCCGTTGACGACGGCCTTGAACGTGATCGTGCTCACGCGGCACCTCCGTTTTCGGCGAGGCAGGCGGCGACGAGGCGGACGACCAGGGTCGCGGCGACGTCGCGTCGGTAGTCTCCGCCCGCGAGGGCGTCGGTGTGGGTGGGGATCTCGCTCAGCGCGACCTCCCGCAGCTCGGCGCGCCAGCCGTCCCCGGTCGGCGGATCGGCGAGGAGCACCGTCGCGGCGGTCGAGGTCGCCGGGAGCGCCACCGTGCCCGCGGCGTTGGCCCCGTGGCAGCCGGTCGCGATGTGCACCCCGCGCGGCCCCACGGACAGCGCGGCGTCGGTGGTCGGCGCGTCGACCGCGCTGAGCTGCGCCGAGAGGTAGCTCGACCAGCGGAGGTCGGCCGGGATCCAGGCGCCGATCACGATGCCGGCGGCGGCGCCGGTCGCGACGTCGTGGAGCCGGTCGCGGAGGTGGAGGTGCAGCCGGGTCGGCCCCTCGGGCCCCTCGGCGGCGACCTCGAGCTCGGCCTCGAGGGCCTCGAGCACCGTCGCGACCCGCCCGTTCGAGCGGTCTCGCGACAGCCGACCGCCGACCGTCGAGCGGTTGCGGACGGCGCGGTTCTTCTCGGCGTCCGCGACCTGCCCCAGGGCCGCCAGGCCGGCGGGCAGCTCCGCGGCGAGCAGCTCGCTCAGGGTCGTCGTCGCGCCGACGCGCAGCGAGCTCCCCTCTTCGGACACGCCGCCGAGCCCGAGCCCCTGGAGGTCGACGACCGCGCGCAGGCGCTCGTGACCGTGGACGTTGAGGTGGGTCCCGCCGGCGACGGCCGCGGTGCCCGGCGCCTTCAAGAGCGCCAGCGCGTCCGCCAGCGAGGCCGGTCGCGCGTAGGTTTCGAGGTCGAGATACATGAGGACTCCTAGAGCGCGGGCGCGACGCCGCCGAGGCGCAGCGCCCGCAACACGCCGGCGCCGACGGCGGCGGCCTTGTCGCTGGGGGTGGAGAGCAGGCGCCGGTCGCAGCGCGGGTCGACGTCGCCACACTTCTTGTTCACCGGGACCTCGACGCCGTCGAGGAGCAGCCCGCGGACGAGCCCGGCGAGCTGCGCGCGGACCGGCTGGCCGTCGACGGTGGCGACGATCTCGCCGGCCGCGACGACGTCGCCGATCTGCCGGACCCGGGTGAAGACGCCGGCGGTCGGGCTCCGCAGGATACGGCGCGCGGACTCGCCGGCGATGACGCCGGGGACCCCGGTGTGGGCCTCGGGCTGGCCCTCGGTGAGGACCTCCCCGAGGCGCGGGCCCCGGTTGGTCTCGATGACGTAGTGGCAGTGGCGGCCGGCCTCGTAGCCGGGCCCGAGGGCGACGACGACCGGCGCGTCGCCGCGGTCGAGGTTCGGGAGGGTGAGCCCGCGGAGGCGCGCGTCGACGACGGCGCGGGGCCGGACGTGCTCGCGCAGCGCGGCCTCGCCTCGCGTCCAGACCGCCACCTGACCGGCGGCGATCGCGGCGAGGACCGCCTCGGGGGTCTCGACGTGGACCCCGACGACGCCGCCGACGGTGACGCGCCCACTGAGCGAGGCCGAGGCGAAGGCGACCGTCAGGCGGAGCGCCGTCGGGCGCGGCAGCTCGATGGCGACGACCGGCAGCCCCGCTCGGACGAGCGCGACGGCCACGCCGCTACCGAGATCGCCGGCGCCACGCAGAAAGACCGGTGCGCCGGGGCCAGAGCCCAGGGGACCGATAGCTGGGGCCGAGACGCTCACGGCAGCGTTTCTACTGCGTAAGGCGCGCAACGACAACGAAGATGCGCCCCGATTCGGGTTCGTCGTCGGATCGGGAGCGCGCGGCGCGGTATACGTCGCCCATGGACCGACACCGCGATGACCACGCCGAACCCGCCAGGCTCCTCGTCCACCGGACGTGGGACGGGGCGCCGGCGCCCGACGCCGACCGCGTCACCCTCGAGGTCGCGCTGACCGCGACGGCGCTCCGGCTCGTCGTAGACGCGCCGTTCCACGGCGATCCGCCACCCGCTGCGCCGCCCGGCCCCACCGACCGCCTGTGGGAGCACGAGGTCGTCGAGCTCTTCGTCCTCGGCCCCGGCGAGCGCTACACCGAGATCGAGCTCGGCCCCCACGGTCACCACCTCGTCCTCCAGCTCGAGGGGCGCCGGAACACCGTCGCCACCGGGCTGCCGATCGACTTCGCGGCGACCCTCGACGGCGCGCGCTGGCGCGGCGAGGCGCTCGTCCCCCGCGCGCTGCTCCCACCCGGGCCCCACCGGATCAACGCCTACGCCATCCACGGCCTCGGCGCCGGGCGGCGCTACCTCGCGATGACCCCGGTCCCGGGAGCGCAGCCCGACTTCCATCGCCTCGACCGCTTCGAGCGCGCGCCCTGGGCCGCCCGGTGATCAGCGAGGTCGCGCCTACGTTTGCAGCACGGCGAACGCGCGACCGAGACGAGGGAATGCTGTGTTTTTTCACAGCTCGTATGAGGTTGTGCGTTTGCGTGATAACCTGACCTCGCGGGATCGAGGCACGGCGTGGCCCGCGAGGGCTCGGGTGACCCTCGCGGCAGCCGAGGCGTGACGCTCTACCGCGGTGAGGTCGAGATGCTCCGAACCGTCACTCCGCTCCTCGTTCTCGCGGTCCTCGCTTCGTGCGTCGACGACGACGGCCCCGTCTTCGGCGGAGCGCGCGTCGCGGTCTCGGTGGCCGCTCTCGACCTGCCGGGCGTCGGTGACGTCATCTGGGACCTCGAGGTCGCCAACGGCGCGGGCCAGGTGGTCTCGCAGCGACGCCTGACCTCGACCGGCTACGGCGACGGCGCGGGCTCCGCGAGCTACGTGGCGCCGTGCGACGCGGCCCCGGATGTGGCCGACAACGTCGTCCGCGTCTGGGTCGTCGGGGTCTACGACGCCCCGGTGCCCGGGCCCTCGGCCGGCTCCTTCGCCAGCGGGGCGACGACCGGCGCGGGCGCGGTGTCCGCGACCTCACTCGAGTTCGAGAACCCGACGCGCAGCGCGCCCCTCGCTCGCACCGTCCGGTGCGCCGAGGGCGCGGACGCCGCCGCGACCTTCGACGTCACCCTCGGGCGGCCGGCGCGACAGGGCTTCTTCGACGTCGCGGTCGCCTTCGACGCCGTCTTCTGCTCGGCCAAGCTCGATTGCTGCCGGGACCAGGACGGGACCCCCGGCTGCGCGTCGGACGGCAGCGAGGACCTGCGGCTCCTCTTCGACGCCGACGGCGCGCGCGGGCGGACCTTCGTGCTCGGCTTCGCGTGCACGGCCGCCGTGGGCGCGGGGGTGGACACCGTCCTGTACCTCGACGACCTCGAGCTCGACTGCACGAGCCCGGCGCCAGCGGACTTCGACGCGGACCTGACCATCCGGCCGGACGGCTCTCCGGCCGGCAACCTCTGCACCCCTGCCGAGGACGGCGTCGGCTCCTGCGCCCCCTGGGTCACCGAGCTCGGCTCGGTCGACGCCGACGACGTCCTGTTCCAGGTCGCGACCTTCCGCGGGGGCGAGCAGCTCCAGAGCGGAGGCACCGCCGCCAACAAGGCCTACTGGAACGTCGCCCTCGGCGTGAAGGCCGCGGTGTCGGGCTGCCGGCTGCGCGCTCGCGGCACGGTGGACGACCACGCCGACGACGGCGACGGCTTCGTCGACGGCGCGGTGGGCGCGGGAGTCGTCTACCCCTACGTGCGCTGGGACGTGCCCCTCGGGAGCTGCGCCTCGGAGGCGCTGACCCTGGGAGATCCGGACGCGACCGTGCGCGTCGAGTACACCGGCACGGGCGAGGCGGGGACCGTATTCGCGCGCTCCTATGCGGCCAGCCTGCTCCAGAACCCGATCCCGGTGGCGATCGCGCCGGCGGCGGCCGACGTCGCCGTGGGCGGCCAGGTCGTCTTCGCCGCGACCGGCGGCGACCCGCCGTACACCTACACCATCGTCGCCGGGCCGGGCAGCGTCGCCGGGGCCACGTACACCGCGCCCGGGACCCCGGGAACGGCGACGGTGCGAGTCACGGACGCCTTCGACGTGACCAGCGACGCCACGGTCACCATTCACGAAGCGCTCGGCGTCACCCCCGCGACCGCGACGGTGCTCGTCGGCGCCCAGCAGAGCTTCGCCCCGACGGGCGGCCTCGGCCCGTTCACCTGGTCCGTCGTCGCCGGCGGGGGGAGCGTGAGCGACGGCATCTACACCGCGCCCGGGGCGCCCGGCGCGGCGACCGTGCGGGTGACGGACGCCCTCGGCCAGACCGCGGACGCCGCGGTGTCGATCAGCGCGCCCCTCTCCCTGGCGCCCGCGAGCGTGGTCCTCTCGCCCGGAGCCAGCACCACCTTCTCCGCCAGCGGCGGGGTGCCGCCGTACACCTACACCGTCGTCTCGGGCGGCGGCAGCTTCAGCGGCGCCACCTACACGGCGCCCAGCAGCGGCAGCACGGCCGTCGTCCGCGTGACCGACGCGGTCGGCGCGACGGCCACGGCCAACGTGACCCTCAACGCCGGGAGCGTCGCGTTCACGACGGCCGGGAGCCACGCCTGGGTCGTCCCGAGCGGCGTCACCGTCATCCACGCGGTGGTCGTCGGTGGTGGTGGCGGCGGCGCGTTCTCCGGGGTCACGACGAGCCCGACGACCGGGGGCGGCGGCGGCGGCGGGCTCGCCTATCGCAACAACATCTCGGTGACCCCGGGGCAGACGTTGACGGTCATCGTCGGCGCGGGGGGCGCCAGCGGCTTCTCGAGCTGGACGACGACGTCGGCCGGTGGCAACGGCGGGACCTCGCAGATCGTCGGCTACCTGTCTGCGAGCGGCGGGTCCGGCGGCCGCACCAACAGCACGAGCGCGCCGGGCGGCGTGGGCAGCGGAGGCACCGCGAACCGGACCGGCGGCGCGGGGGCACCGCCGGCCTCCGGGACGAGCTCTCCCGGCGGCGGGGGCGGCGCGGCCGGGTACAACGGCAACGGCGGCGCGGCGGCCACGACCGCCGGCGCGAGCGGCGCGGCGGGGAGCGGCGGGGGCGGCGGCGGTGGCAGCGCCGGCTTCAGCGGGACGGGATACGGAGGTGGCGCTGGCGGCGGCGTCGGGATCCTGGGCGTCGGCGCGAGCGGCGCCGGGGGGGTCTACACCGGCAACCCGAGCGGCGTCGGCTCGTTCGGTGGCGGCGGCGGTTCGGGCGGCGTCGACGGTGGTGACTCGGGCACCGGCGGCGGCGGAGCGGGCGGCGCATATGGGGGCGGCGGGGCTGGAGGGCGGCGCCACCCGACCGTCGTCACCGGGTGGCGCTCGGCGGCCGGCGGCGGAGGCGCGGTGCGCATCATCTGGGGCGCCGGCCGCTCGTTCCCGAACAACGCCAACTGAGGGTCGGCGCGCTCGTTCGACCGCCCCTCGGATGACCGCTGCGGCGCACCGTGATAGTCGGGAGGCACCCGCGCCAACCCAGGAGGAGCCGATGTCTGCACGCGCCCTCGCGCCTCTCGTCGCCCTGCTCGCCATCACGACGCTGGCCGGCTGCGCCGAGCTCCAGCGCGCCTGGCAGGAAGACCACTGTCACTACGACGGCGCGTACGCCGACGGGATGAACGACGCCCGGACGGGCAGCCCCATGAACCCGGCGTCGATCGCCGACGCGTGCCCGCCTCAGACCCGCCCGGACGTCCAGGCGGGCTACCGTGACGGCTACACCAACGGCGCGGCCACCGTCGCGCCGCCCCATCACCCCCACCGGCGTGGCTACCGGGGGCTCCGGGACACCGGTCAGCCCTACTGCCGCTATGGCACCGACTGCCGCGGGGCCGGGTTCTGCCGCGACCGCGGCGACGGGGTGCGGGTCTGCATGGACCACGGCCGCCGAGGCGACTACTGCCGATTCGGGACCGACTGCCGCGGCTCGCTCTTCTGTAAGGACCGCGGGGACGGGATCCGCGTCTGCATGTAACGGTCCGCTCACCCGCGTTGACACGGTCTCCGGGGCGGACGGACAATCTCGCCCGTGAAGTCCCCATGGCTCGGCGCCTGCGTCGTCGCGCTCGTCGCTTGCAACGGCGACACGACCCCGACCGGCTACACCCTCGGCATGCCCCACGGGCGGATCACGGTCGTCGCGTCGACCGCCGAGACGCCCGCCGCCTTCACGCTCCGCTGTGGCGAGGACGAGCCGGACTCCGACGGTCCGCTCCGCTGCGGCCCGGGTGAGCTCTTCGTCGACACCGACGAGCCGCTCCACCTCGTCCTCAAGGCCCACGATTCGATCTCCGGCCGCTGGTACGAGCACCTGACGACCGACCTGCCCGCCGACGTGGAGCCGGGCACCGACCTCCCCTTCACCGAGATCCCAGCGCCCGAGCGGCGCGACGCCTACGCCACCGGGTTCGACCGGAACGACCGCGACGCCTTCGAGGCCCTCGGCGTGCCGTTCCACACCGAGCTCGGCGACACCCTGGTGGTGAAGTTCTTCGTCGAGGACCTCCAGGGCCCCGCCCCGACGGTCTACTTCCAGAACACCCGCGACCACCTGCTGCACTACGACTTCTACCGCGACGCCCTCGGCGGTCAGCTCTCCCGGACGGACTTCGAGCAGGCGGTCTACCGGGGCGAGGACCGCGAGCACGCGGCCGGGACCCTGGTCGTCTACGAGGACGTGAAGGCGCCGTGGGCGTCCCCGGTCGCCCTGACGTTCTTCCCCAGCGACGACCTGACCCCGGCCATGGCGCTCCGGATCCATCAGCTCGTCGAGGCGCGGATGCCGTTCCTCGCCCTCGACGGCGCGGACGACCGGCTCGTCTACCTGCCCGCCGGCGCCGTGCAGGAGACCGCGGCCGCCGACGCCGCCACCGACTTCGCGCGCGCCGGAGCCGCGACCGTCAGCCACGAGGCGCTCTACGGCGCGCTGACCGAGCAGCTCCTGAACCCCGGCGTCGCCTTCGGGACGCTCCGGCGTCTGTCGCCCGAGGACCTCGAGAACACCGTCGTCTCCTACACCGACGTCCTGCTCCTGACGCGCCTGCCGAACGACCTGCCCATCGTCGGCGGGACCATCACCGAGGAGCTCCAGACCCCGCTCGCCCACGTCAACGTCGCCGCCCGCGCCCGCGGGACGCCCAACCTCGCGCTCCTCGGCGCCAGCGACCACCCGGACCTCGCGCCGCTGCTCGTCGGCGACGGGCAGCTCGTCCGCTTCGAGGTCACGACCACCGGCTGGTCGGTGCGCGCCGCCACCCTCGACGAGGCCCAGGCCTTCTGGGAGAGCCGGTCCCCCGAGCCCTTCGTCCCGGAGTCCGACCTCACCGTCGAGGGGCTCCGGGACTTCGACGACCTCGGGTTCGCCGACGCCGTCGCGGTCGGCGTGAAGGCCGCCAACATCGCCGAGCTCCACCACCTGCTCCCCGACGTCGCGCCCGACGGCTTCGCGGTGCCGTTCTCCGCCTACGATCACTTCATGGCGACCGCCGAGACCAACCTCCTGCGCTGCAACGACGCCCGAACCGATTGTGTGAAAGAGGGCCGCGCGGAGGCCGTCTGCGAGGCCGCCCGCTCGCTGTGCCTACCGCCGAACGGCGCCGAGACCCTGTACGACCTCGTCGACCGCCTGCTCGCCGACCCGGGCTTTCAGGCCGACGCCACGCTCCGCGAGGCCAGCCTCGACGGCCTGCGCTGGATCATCCGCCACGTCCCGGTGGACGCCGACTTCGGCGACGACCTCGACGCCCACGTCGTCGCGCGCTTCGGCGCCGACGCCCGGATTCGGCTCCGGTCGAGCACGAACGCCGAGGATCTCCCGACCTTCTCGGGCGCCGGCCTCTACAGCTCCTACGGCGCCGACGCGACCGGCGACGACCTCGCCTCGCGCGACATCCGCAAGGTCTGGGCCTCGGCCTGGAACTGGAGGGCCTTCGAGGAGCGCGCCTTCTGGAACATCGACCAGCGCGCCATCCGGATGGGCGTGGCCGTTCACCCGGCCTACCCCGACGAGGCGGCCAACGGCGTCCTCATCACGCGAAACCTCGCCGACCCGACCATCGAGGGCTTCTACGTCAACGTCCAGAAGGGCGAGGTCGCGGTCACCAACCCCCAGAGCGGCGTCGTCCCCGAGGTCTTCACCATCGTAGGCAAGCCCGGGGGCGGCGTTCAGGTCATCCGCCAGCGCTTCTCGAGCCTGTCGCCCGGCGCCCCGCTCATGACCTCCGCCGAGGTCGCCAAGCTCTACCTCGCGGCCCTGAAGATCCGCGAGCACTTCGCCCCCCTCTACGGCGAGAGCCCCGGCCACTTCGCCGTCGACCTCGAGTTCAAGCTGAACGGGCCCGACCGGGCCCTCGCCATCAAGCAGGCCCGCCCCTATCACGACGCCGCTGGAGCCACCCCATGACCCCGCGAACCGCGCTGACCCTCGCCGCCACCCTCCTGCTCCTGTCGCCCGCCGCCTGCGGCGACAGCGGCGGCTCGACCACGGACACGGCCGAGAGCGACACGACCCAGACCGACACGGCCGAGGCGGACACGACCGTCGCCGACACGGCCGTCGCCGACACGACCGCCGCCGACACGACCGCCGAGGATACGGCCGAGGCGGACACAGGTGCGTCGGATGTCAGCGAGGACACCGTCGACAACGACCTCGGCTTCACGATCCGCTACCCCGCGACCCACCACATCGACTGCGAGGATCCCGATCCCGACTTCCCGGCCGAGGACCTCGACGAGCCCGACGCCGACTGGCTCTGCACCTTCGACTACGACGGCGCGTCGGGGCACGTCTACGTCCAGGCGACACCGACCGGCTGCTTCGTCACGCTCAGCAGCACGCCGGTCTACGACGACTGCGCCGGCTGGATCGCCCTCGACGGGACCGTGAGCCCGGTCACCGACGCGGACTACGACTGGGGCGGAAACCACCACAACGACACCATCACGTTCACCTGGGACGGCAAGCGCTTCACCTACGACCACTCGAGCTTCGGCTGGGGCTTCCGCCAGTGCCAGGAGATGGACTGCCTCGTCGTCCGCGACTCCGGCGGCGACCTCATCGAGGACGGCTGCACCAAGGACCGGACCCTGCCCGCCGTCTGCCGCCTGATCGGGACCGACGGCACCTGGGGCAGCTTCGAGGACACCTTCGAGCCCTGCGACGGCGACCCGAACTACGAGTGACGCCGGGCCAGGATCTCGGCGGGGTCGAGATCCTGCGGATCCCGCCGCCCTCCTCTGCGCCGCACCGTCGGAGCCGTTCGCTTCTCTGACGACCGCCCCACTGGCATCCTGGGGCCACGTTGTGCGTCCGCACAACGTGTCTCCTTCGGCGCGGAGCCGCCCATGTCACGAAGACGTCTCGCGTGGTTCGCCACGGCGCTGGCCCTGTCCGCCTGCGCTGACGCCCCGACGCCGTCCAGCGAGGGTGGCCGGGTCGCGGTGGCGGTCGCGCCCCTCGACCTCCCCGGCGTGACCGACGTCCGCTACACGCTGACGGTCGTGGCCGGCGGCCAGACGGTCTGGACGAGGACCCTGGACTCGAGCGCCTACGGCGACGGCAGCGGCTCGCTCAGCTACGTCGGCACCTGCGACGCCGACGCCGGCGACAACGTCGTCCAGCTCGTCCTCGACGGGATCCTGGTCGGCTCGACCTGGCTCGACGAGACCACCGACTTCTCCAACCCGGCGCCGGCGGGCTCGCCGGTGACGCGGACCGTCGCCTGCGATCCGAACCGCGACACGCCGGTGGACTTCCAGCTGACCGTCGCGCGGGCCGCGCGCCAGGGCTTCTTCGACGTCGCCGTGTCGTTCCGCGACGTCTTCTGCTCGGCCAAGCTCGACTGCGAAAAAGACGTCGGCGCGGGCGCCGAGCCGCTCACGTTGCTGTCGAACCCCCTGACCGGGGCCCGGGAGCAGACCGCCGTCCTGGCCCTGGCCTGCACGGCCGGCCCCGACGCCGCGGCGACGTATCTGTACATGGACGACCTCGTCGTCAGCTGCGCCGACGCGACGACCTACACCGTCGGCCCCGACGGCGGCCCCGGGAACCTGAACCCGCCCTTCCCCGGCCCGACCAACGCGACCGATCTCCTGTTCCAGGCCGCGGTCTACCGCGGCGTCGAGCCCCTCGCCGGCGCCCACAAGGCCTACTGGAACGTCGCCCTCGGGCTGAACCAGGCGGCCTACGGCGCCCACGGCACCTGCACCCTGACGACCCGCGCGACCGCGTCCGAGGAGGTCCTCGCCGACGGCCTCACCCCGGCCGGCGTCACCTGGCCGTACCTGAGCTGGAGCGTCCCGCTCGTCAGCGGCGGCGCCGTCGCGTGCTCCCATCACGGGCTCGGCGACGACAACGGCGTGGCGGTCGCCTACACCGCCCTCGACGGCGAGACCTTCACCGTCGGCTTCGCCCCCACCCTCGGCACGACCACCCGCGTCAACGCCTCGGCTCCGCTCTTCGGCGACGGCCGTGATGGCGACCTGGTCGTGACCGCGGGCAGCTTCGACCCGACCGCCGAGATCGGCGGGACGACGCGCACCGGCGCAGCGGCCGACGCCTACGCCGTCGTCGTGACGGCGGTCGGCGCGGGCAGCGTCACGACCGCGACACCGGTGACCGGGATCGCCTCCGGAGACGTCGTCCTGCTGCACTTCGCTCAGGGCGAGGGCGCCGACGCCCTGGTCGGCGGCTTCGATCTCCTGACCGTCGCCGACGCCAGCGGCTCGACCATCACCACCGTCGAGCCCATCGACCCCGCGCGCTACACAGGCGGGACGGCGACGACCCTCGTCGTCCAGCGCGTCCCCCAGTATGCCGACGTCACCCTGGGCGCTGGCGGGACGGTCACCGCCGCGGCCTGGAACCCGGGCCGGGCCCCCACCGCGACGGCCGGCGTCGGGACGGGGACCGTGGCGTTCCTGGTCTCCGGCACGCTCACCCTCGACGGCGCGATCGACGTCTCCGAGCGCGGCTTCGCGGGCGGTGAGGCCGCGGTCGCAGGACCCGAGGACGCCCGCACCGTCGAGATCACCACGGGCGGCGACAACGGGGGCTCCGGGGCGACCCAATCGAAGGGCGGAGACGGCGGCGGGACGGGCCTCGGCGGGCGCGGGGGCAACACCTATTACGCCGGAGGCGCGGCCGGACGGGCCGGCGGTGGCGGCGGCTCCTCGAACGACAACAGCGGCCGAGGCTTCGAGGGCTCGGGTGGCGGCGGCGCGGCGCCCTATGGCAGCGGAGGGACCTGGGGCTCGGCGACGACGCTGACCCACGGCGGTGGCGCCGCCGCGGGCGGCGGCGGCGGCGCCGGCGGGATGTCGACCGACTTCGGCTCGGCCTTCGTGGCCGCGCGCGCGGACGGCGCCGGGGGAGGGACCAACCGGTCCTACGGCAACGGCGGCCGCGGCAGCGACGGCGCGCGGGGCGGCGGGATCGTGTGGCTTCGAGCCGCGACCCTCGCCGGCAGCGGCGACGTCACGGCCAGCGGCGGCTCCGGCGGCTCCGGCGGCGGTGGCGGGGGCGGGATCGGGTACGACGGCAGCGGCGGCGGCGGTGGCGGCGCGGGTGCCGACGGCGCGGCCGGCGGGACCGTCCTGATCCTGTACGCGAGCTCGACGTGGTCCGGCTCCGCGAGCGCGACCGGCGGCCACGGTGGCGGTGGCGGCGGTGGCGGCGCGGGAGACGGCGGCGGCGCGGGCGGCGGAGGAGGAGGCGGTGTCGGAGGCGGCGGCGGCGGCGCCGGCTCCCGGATGCCCTCGGGCACGCCCAGCACCGCGGCCTCGGACGGCGGCGCCGGGGGCTACGTCGGGTGGTGCGCGTCCACCAACGCCGAGACCCCGTCGGCCAGGGGCGGCGTCAACGGCGGCGGCGGCAGCTCGCTGTCGGGCTCGTGCACGACCTCTGGGTCCAACCAGGGCGGCAGCAGCGGGGGCAACGGCACCAACGGCCAGAACGGGTCGCCCACCGTGGACGGTGGCGCCGGTGGCCGCGGCGGCGACCCCTACAACACCATCTGGGCCGGCGGCGGTGGCGGCGGACAGGCCGGAGACCGGGGCCAGGATGGCTTCGTGGGCCTGACCGCGCTGTAGCCGAGCTCGCCTCGCGATCACCGCGCGATCGCGAGCGCTGGAGCATCTCTCACAGCGCTCCGTAGGCGCACCGACGCCGCCGCTCGCCCCTCCCTGGACTCGACGCCGCGCGACAGCGGATCACGGCGCCCCGTCCGGGTCTTTGCGTCGCACCATCAACCACCCGCCATTGAAGATACACCCACCAGGATGGCATATTCGTCGGCGCGTGTGCAGGCGCACATGCGCCCACTCAACATGGAGCCACCCATGTCCCGAGCCGCCGTCGCCTGGGCTCTCGCCGTCACCCTCCTCGCCCTCCCCGCCTGTCTCGGCGAGCCCGAGACGGCCGACGCCGGCGGAAACGTGGCCGTGCGGGTCGCCCCGCTCGAGCTGCCCGGGATCACCGACGCGCGCTACACCCTGACCGTCGTCGCCGACGGTCAGCAGGTCTGGACGCGGACCCTCGACTCGAGCGCGTACGGCGACGGGAGCGGCTCGCTGAGCTACGTCGGCCCGTGCGACGGCGACGCCGCCGTCAACGAGGTGCGCCTGGTCCTCGTCGGTCTCCGGGTCGGCGCCGACTGGCTCGACGAGACGAGGGACTTCTCGAACCCCGCGCCCGACGGTGCTCCGATCTCGCGCACGGTCGCCTGCGAGGCCAACCGGGACACCCCGGTCGACTTCGACCTGACCATCGCGCGGGCCGCGCGCCAGGGCTTCTTCGACGTCGCGGTGTCGTTCCGCGACATCTTCTGCTCGGCCAAGCTCGACTGCCAGATGGACGTCGGCGACGGCCCCGAGCCGCTGACGCTGCTCTCCAACCCGCTCACCGGCGCCCGCGAGCAGACGGCGGTCCTGGCCCTGGCCTGCACCGCCGGCCCCGACGCGGCGGCGACCTATCTGTACCTCGACGACGTGACGGTCACCTGCACCGATACGACCACCTACACGGTCGCGGTGGACGGCGGGCCCGGCAACCTGAACCCCGCCTTCCCCGGGCCGACCAACGACACCGATCTGCTCTTCCAGGCCGCCGTCTACCGGGGCGTCGAGCCGCTCGCCGACGCCAACAAGGCCTACTGGAACATCGCGCTCGGCTTGAACCAGGGCGCGTACGGCGCTCACGGCGCGTGTACGCTGACGACCCGGGCCACCGCGACCGAGACCGCGCTCGCCGACGGGACGACGCCGTCCGGCGTGACCTGGCCGTACCTGACCTGGAGCGTGCCCCTCGTCAGCGGCGGCGCGGTCGCCTGCACCCACCACGGGTTCGGCGACGACAACGGCGTCGCCGTGTCGTACTCGGGGCTCGCTGGGGTCGGCTTCGACGTCGAGTACGACCCGACGCCGCCTCCGGGCACGACGCGGCGCTTCGACGGTAGCGGCGGCGGCACCAGCGCCGACTTCTACGGCGACGGCCGCGACGGGGACCTCGTCCTGGCCTCCGGGAGCTTCGATCCGACGACCGAGGTCGGCGGCTCGCTCCGAGCCGCGTCCACCGCCGACGCGTACGCCCTCGAGGCCGTCGACGTCAGCGCCGACGCGATCACCACCGCCACCGCGGTCGCGGGCATCGCCAGCGGGGACGTGGTGCTGCTCCACTTCGCGCAGGCCGAGGGCGTGGACGGGCTGGTCGGCAACTACGATCTCTTGACCGTCGCCGGCGTGGCCGGCACGGAGATCTCCACCGTCGAGACCATCGATCCAGCGCGCTACGCCGGGGGGAGCTCGCGGACGCTGGTCGTCCAGCGGGTGCCGCAGTACGCCGACGTGACCATCGGCGCCGGCGCCACGGTCACCGCGGCCGCGTTCGACCCGAGCGTGACCCCGAACGCCACCCGCGGCGTCGCTACCGGCACCGTGGCGTTCCTCGTCTCCGGCGTCCTCACGGTCGACGGCGCGATCGACGTCAGCGAGCGGGGCTTTCCGGGCGGCGTCGCGACGGTCTCCGGCCCCCAGGACGCGCGGTCGGTCGAGATCGTCGGCGGGGGCGCCGCCGGCGGGATGGGCGGCATCTACAGCAACGGCGGCGCCGGCGGCGGAACCGGCTCGGCCGGCGACGGGGGGGACGCGCCGAACAGCGGCCCCGGCAAGGGCATCGGCGGACCCGGCGGTCGAGGCGGCGGCGGGGGCGCGAGCTCCCTCGACGGCCCTCGCGCCGCGCACTCCTCGGGCGGCGGCGGGGCCGCGCCCTACTCGAGCGGCGGGACCTACGGCTCGACGACGGCGCTGAGCCTCGGCGGCGGCGCCGCGGCCGGGGGCGGCGGCGGGCCCGGCGGCGTGGTCACGGACATCACGACCAGCTACACCCTCGCGCTCGCCAACGGCACCGGCGGGACCCCGGGGGTCGACTTCGCGCGGGGCGGCGCGGGTGGTGACGGCGCCCGCGGCGGCGGCGCCATCCTGATCCACGCCGCGAGCTTCGCCGGCGGCGGCACCCTCGCCGCGGACGGCGGCGTGGGCGGCTCGGGCGGCGGCGGTGGCGGCGGGGTCGGCTACGACGGCTCTGCCGGCGGGGGCGGCGGCGGCGGCGCGGCCGGCGCGGCCGGCGGGACGATCCTCGTCCGCTACGACGCCTCGACCTGGGCCGGCGCCTCGACGGCGGACGGCGGCCACGGCGGCGGCGGTGGTGGCGGCGGCGGCAGCGACGGCGCCGGCGGTGGTGGGGGCGGCGGCGGTGGCGTCGGCGGCGGCGGCGGCGGCGCGGGCTCCCGGGTCCAGTACGGCACCCCGAACACCGGCGCGAGCGACGGTGGCGCTGCGGGCTTCGCGGGCGCCTACGCGTCCACCAACTCTGCGAGCGCCGCTTGCGGAGGCGGGCCGAACGGCGGCGGCGGCGACAGCTGGACCACCGGCTGCACCCCCGCGGGCCCCAACCAGGGTGGCAAACACCAGACCTCCCCCAACTATGGGTACGACGGCGCGAACGGCAGCGCGACGGTGAACGGCGGCGCTGGCGGCGACGGCGGCTCCAGCACCGGAAACAGCTGGGGCGGAGGAGGCGGCGGCGGCCAGGCCGGAGATCGCGGCCAGGACGGCTTCGTCAGCCTCGCGACCCCCTAGCAGCTGGGGGGGGTGATTCATACCCCGGCTGACTCTTCGGTGAACTGGCTCGCCGCGGAAGGCAGGGCGGCGCGCGAGCTGGTGCAGGGGGGCGGAAGCGTGAGTGTGAGTGGGGCATGAGCGGGTGCGCTGGGCGTGAGTGGTTCGGTGGCGGAGGGAGCGCCGCGAGCCTTGCGTAGCCTCGCTCTCCGTCAGCTGCAGGACTGGTGCATCGGGGTGGAGCGGCCGGACGCGCTGCGCATCCGGCCGCCGCGCTTGGTCAGCGGGTGAGGTTGACGAGGGTTCCGATGACGTGGTCGAGGCGCTGCTTGACGTCGGGCCCCGGCTCGGGGATGCACCGCATGGCGACGGCGACGTCGAAGCACGCGGCCACTTCATAGGCCGAGCCGAGGGCGTTGGCGTATCGCGCGCGCTGTTCTTGCCGAGTGAACCCGCGCCCTCGGCGATGTTCAGGGGCGTGCTCGCCGCGGCCCTCCTGAGCTGGCGAGCCAGGTCCGGGTCCTTGCGGCCGATGCGATCGGCCGCGTCCGCGGCGTCAGCGGCCACGCGCAGCGCGACGGTGTAGATGCGTAGCATGATGAGGTCTTCTCCGTGTCAAGGTGACGCCCCGGCGGCCCTGTGCCGCGGGGGACGTCTCCTCCCGACCTCGCGCGCAGCGCCCCGCAAGGCTGCGGCGAAGCCGCACCGCCCGGAGCCGCCCGGAGCCACGCGCAGCGCAGCGAGCATGGCGAGGACGGCGAGGACGGCTTGGCCTTGCTGGGCGCGAGCACGAGGTCACACTGAGGAGTCCCACGCGCACCCCCTCACATCTCCTTCTTCCCCAAGTGCCCGCCCGCTCACGCCCCGCGCCGCTCACGCACACGCCCCCGCGCCGCTCACGCTCACGCGCACAGCTCTCGCTCCGCCTCTATCACCCCACCGAGCCCCGACCGCGACCCGGGCGAAGTGACACCAGAATACCGAATAGAAACAGCTGCTCAGAACTCATGCAGCCATCATCATGCCTCGCAGACCGAGCTGTGCCGGCTTGTGGATCACACCCGCAGCTGGGGCCGGGTCGCGACCATCGGCGCTCGGGCGGTCGAGACGATCGCGAGCCGAGGCCGCCCACCTGGCCCGCAGCCGTCTCGACCACCCCGTGGTCCCACGCTCACAGCGACGGCCCCGAGCGTCGATTGCGTCCAACGGCGCCCGCGCCGTACCGTGTCGTGTCTCCGAACACCTGGGAACCACGACGCCGTGACCGCGATTCGCCCTCTCCTCCTGGTAGCGAGCCTGCTCGTCTTCGCCGCCTGCGGGACCGATCCCGACGCCGCCCCCTCGGTCACCTGGGCCGAGGCCTTCGACGCCGCCGACGCGGGTGCGCTGTCCGGGGTCTGGGGCAGCTCGCCGAGCGACGTGTGGATCGTCGGCGGCCGCCCCGGCGAGGCCGAGATCCGCCACTACGACGGGCTCGGGTGGTCCGAGGTCGACGCCCCCGAGGGCGCCGATCTGCTGGTCTGGGTCTACGGCTTCGGCCCGGACGACGCCATCGCCGTCGGCGTGGGCGGGACCGTCGTCCGCTGGAACGGCTCGGCGTGGCGCCTCGTCGACAGCGGGACGGACGCCGATCTGTGGGGCGTCTTCGGCTTCTCCCCGGACGACCTCTGGATCGTGGGCGCGGCGCCCGCGGGGCAGACCACGCCGACCATCCTGCGGTACGACGGCGCGACGTTCACGCCGTACGCGCTCGACCCGACCCAGAACAGCCGGTCGGCCAGCTCGCTCTTCAAGGTCTGGGGCGTCGACGGTGCGCTCTTCGCCGTCGGCCAGCGCGGGCTCGTCATCCGCTGGGACGGCGACGACTGGGTCGAGACCCCGGCCGGGCCCCTCGCGGACCAGGACTTCATCTCGCTCTGGGGGACCGCGGCCGACGACATCGTGGCGGTCGGCGGCCGCAACAACGCCCGCGTCGCGACCTGGGACGGCGCCGCATGGACCACCGTCGCCCCGGTCGGGGTCGGCGGCCTCAGCGCCGTGACCGTCCCAGCCTCCGGCCGGGCCGTGGTCGGCGGCATCTACGGGTGGGTCGGGACCTTCGCGTCGGACACCGGCCAGCTCTCCCGCGAGGAGACGCTCACGAACCTCGACGTCCACGCCATGTGGGGGGACGGGGCCGGCCGCGTGTATGCGGTCGGCGGCCGCTTCATCGGGACCTTCACCGGGGTCGCCATGACGCGAACGGAACACCAGGACTAGGCGCAAGACCAGCCATTCGGTGGTAAGCCACCGATACGGTGGGCCTCTTACCACGGAGACACCGAGGTACGGAGGGAACACGGAGAATCGACGGCATCACGCGCCTCATGCCCAAAGAACCTCGCTCCGTGCCGTCTCCGTGGCTCCGTGGCCAAGAAAGCAGCGTAAGATCAGGGCATTGAATCCAGAGTGATCGGCACGTGGGACGAGGCGAGAGAAGACGACCAGGAGACCCAGTGAACCGTGTAGCTCCAGCACTACTCGCGCTCACGCTGTTGGCGGCCTGTCCGGAGGCGGACCCGGAGCCCCAGCGCGCCCTCGGCGACTTCGGCCCCATGGCCGAGGGGATCTACGGTGACCTCGGCGAGATCCTCCCCTACGCGAACGACGAGGAGCGCGCGGAGTTCGCCCGGGGGCTCGAGGTGGCGGTCCGCCGCTTCGACCGCGTCGACGGGCTCGGCCCCGCGTTCAACGTGACGTTCTGCGCGGCGTGCCACGAGCGCCCGGTGATCGGGGGCAGCGCCGGCCTCTACCGGAACTTCTTCCTGACCGGCGTCGAGACCGCCGACGGCGCCTTCGTCCCGGGGTTCTCCGCCGGCGAGGCGGGCGGCGTCATCCGCCTCTATTACTATGGCGACGAGTACCCGGCGCGGCCGCCCGTCCCCGCGGAGACGAACGTCGTCGCCCAGCGAAACGCCATCCCGTTCTTCGGCGTCGGCCTCATCGCCGAGCTCCCCGACGAGGAGATCCTCCGGCGCGCGGACCCCGACGACGCCGACGGCGACGGCATCTCCGGCAAGGTCAACTACGACCGCGGCTTCGTCGGCCGCTTCGGCCGAAAGTCCCAGACCGTGTCCATCGAGGGCTTCATCCGCGGCCCGCTCTTCAACCACCTCGGCATCACGACCGATCCGCTGTCCGACGAGCAGCGCGCCCGGCTCCCCGTCGACAGCTCCGACCAGACGCTGCGCGGTGCGCTCCTCCAGCACGGCCCGACCCTCGCCCGCTTCGCCCAGGCGGCCGCCCCCGACGGGCCGACGATCGACATGGACGGCGTGCCCGACCCCGAGCTCTCGACCGCCGACCTCTTCGATCTGGTCTGCTTCGCCATGCTCCTCGCCCCACCCCGCCCCGAGCCCCGGACCGCGCTCTCGCAGCGCGGCGCCGAGGTCTTCGACCAGCTCGACTGCGACGCCTGCCACGCCCCGCGCCTCACCGGCCCCCGCGGACCCCTGCCGCTCTTCAGCGACCTCCTCGTCCACGACATGGGCCCGGAGCTCGCCGACGGCGTCCGGATGAAGGACGCCACCGGCTCGGAGTTCCGGACCCAGCCGCTGTGGGGGATCTCGGCGGTCGGCCCCTACCTCCACGACGGGCGCGCGGCGACCCTCGCCGACGCCATCGCGATGCACGGCGGCGAGGCGAAGCCCCACGCCGAGGCGTACCTGGCCCTGACCGGCGACGACGCGGCCGCCCTCGAGGAGTTCCTGCTCTCCCTCGGCGGGCGCGCCCAGGCCTCGGCCGGCCTCCTGCCTCCGGAGGCCCCGGTCCCCGACGTCGGAGAGTACGGCGGCCCCCTCCGTGACCTCGACGCCGCCGAGCTGGAGCGCTTCCGCGCCGGGCGGGCCTTGTTCGACGCGGAGCACGGCTTCAGCGACGGGGCGGGCGCGCCGCGGTTCAACGGCGACTCGTGCCGCGCCTGCCACTTCGACCCCGTCATCGGAGGCGCCGGCCCCCGCGGGGTCAACGTGGTCCGCCACGGCGTCCTCGGTGACGACGGCGCGTTCGTCGCGCCGGAGGTCGGGACCATCCTCCACCGCACGACGGCGACGATGCGTGACCCGAACCTCCCGCAGGGCGACGCGACCATCTTCGAGCTGCGCCAGACCCCGCCGCTCTTCGGCCTGGGCCTCATCGACCGCATCGACGAGGACGCCATCCTCGCCAACGCCGACCCGGACGACGCCCTCACCCCCGACGGGATCACCGGCCGCGCCTCGTTCACAGCCGACGGGCGCCTCGGCCGCCTCGGCTGGAAGGCGCAGGTACCGTCGGTCGACGAGTTCACCCGCGACGCCGTCGGCGCCGAGCTCGGGATGACGCTGCCCGAGGTCGCCGGGATGACCTTCGGGATCCTCGCGGACGAGGACGACGTCCCGGACCCGGAGCTCTCGGTCGAGGACGCCCAGCTCATCAGCGACTTCGTGCGCCTGCTCGCGCCGCCGCCGCGCCAGCCCGCGAGCGACCCCGCCGCGGCCACCCGCGGTGAACAGGTCTTCGCCGAGATCGGCTGCGCCAGCTGCCACGTCCCGACGCTCCCGACGACCGACGGCGAGGACGTGCCGCTCTACTCGGACCTGCTGCTGCACGAGATCCTGCCCGAGGGCGCCGTGGGCATCGTCGACACCGCCGCCGGGATGCGCGAGTTCCGGACCGCCCCGCTCTGGGGGCTGGCGACGTCGGCGCCCTACCTGCACGACGGCGCTGCGGACACCGTCAGCGAGGCGATCGCCGCCCACGCCGGCGAGGGCGCCGCCGCGCGCGACGCCTTCGAGGCGCTGCCATCCGTGGATCGGGCCGCGCTCCTGGTCTTCCTCGGCACCCTGTGAGCGGCGCGCCTTGATCGGCTGGAGCGCAGCGATCCTCGTCGCGCTGTCGGTCGCGACCCCGCCCGACAGCGGCCGCTTCTACGTCCTGCCCCCGTGCCGGGCGCTCCATGGCGCCGTCGACCCGCCGCTGAAGGCTCGGGTCGGCCTCTACACGGGCGCCGGCGTGTCGCCCGAGCGCGCCCGCGCCGTCCTCGCCGCCGGACAGCACTGGTGGGCGCGCCACGGCGTGACGTTCGAGGTCGCCCACTCCGGGGCTGCGCCCTTCGCGAACGCCCTCGCGGGCGCCGACACCCTGGCGTCCGCGCCTGGCTTCGCGAGCTGGCTCGGCCGCGAGCCGACGGACGCGACGGACATCGACGTCGTCGTCCTGGCGCGCGTGGCCACCCCGGGCAGCGCGGCGACGCGCGTCCTCTCCCGCCTGGACGGCCTGACCCTGCACCCCGAGGACCTCGCCGTGGGCGAGGCGCGCGAGCTCGCCCTGGCGCTCGACCTCCCGCCGCGGATGCGGACGACGGTGCTCATCGGGATCGACGGCTGGCTTCGCCGGCGCCCCTCCGACGCCGACAGCCTCGCGGCCCACGAGCTCGGGCACGCGCTCGGGCTCGACCATACGCAGCTGCGCGGCGCGATCATGACCCCGGGGCCCCACCGCTGCGTCCCCTACCTCCCCGCCGCGCAGGCGGACGCCGCTCGGGTCCCCTGAGCGGACCCGTTACTCGCAGGAGCGCACCTCGTCCTGGCCGTCGGCGCAGTCCTCGACGCCGTCGCAGCGCTGGGCGGCGGGCACGGTGGTCGTCCCGCCGTCGCAGGCCAGGTGAACGCAGAGGTCCTCGGCGCGGCGCTCGGCGTCGGTCAGCTCGGGACACTCGGCGCGCGCGTCGAGGGTCTCCCAGCACTGGTCGGCGGGTCGGCCCGGGCAGCCGTCCTCGTCGCTGCCGTCATCGCAGTCGTCCTCGCCGTCGCACTTCCACGCCGCCGGGATCGTCTGGCCGTCACCGCAGGAGAAGTCCGCGCAGTCGATCTCGTCGCTGCCGTCCTGGCAGTCGTCCTCGCCGTCGCAGACCCAGCTCGGGTCGATCTCCCCGCCGTCGGCGCAGCTGTAGGGCTCGGCCTCGGGGGCGTCGCACTCGGCCAGCTCGCACTGGGCCTGGAGCCGCGTCTCCGCCAGCACGCAGTCCAGGCGGGCCTGACCGTTCGGCGCGGCGTCATAGACGCCCGCGACGCACGCCAGCTCGGTGTCGCTGCGCGTCACTGCGACCGACATGCAGCCGGCCTGGGTCGAGTAGACCTGGGCCCGGACCAGGCAGACGCAGAGGGTCTCCCGCAGCGAGCGCGTCGTCTCGTAGAGACCCTGCACCGTCGCGGACGAGCCGCCGTCGCTCCCGCAGGCCGACGTGACCGCCAGCGACGCCAAGATGATCCCAGTGAGCCCACGCATACCGCCCCCTCGCGCCCGGTAGCTCGCGAGAGTCGCGCGAACCCCGCGAGCCCGTCAACACCGCCGACGCGTGCATCCGCGCAGCGTCCCGCGCCTTTTCGGTTCCTTGCAATCACGCCGTCCATCCCCCACTCTCATGTGCGCCGCACACGCGTCCGCGGTGCGTCTCCCCACATCCCACCCTCCCGCTCCACCCCTGGAGGCGTCGTGCGTGGTCTCTTCGAGAGCCTCGGTGCAGCTCTTTCGGTTCTCCTCGTCGCCTGTGCGCCAGCGCAGGTCGACCTCCCCGGCGGCAGGCTCGCCATCGACGTCGCCCCGCTGTCGCTGACCGGGATCAGCGACGCGACCTACACCCTGCGCGTCGTCAACAGGCTCGGCGACGAGGTCTGGACGAAGACCATCACCTCGTCGTCCTACGGCGACGGCGCCGGAGCAGCCAGCTACGTCGGGCCCTGCGACGGGGACCCGGCGGCGCAGCCGAACACGGTCGAGCTGACGGTCGACGAGCTGCGCGACGCCTCGGGCGCCCTGACCGAGGGCCTCGACTGGGCGAACCCGGCGCCATCCGGCACGCCGCTCTCCCTCGACGCCACCTGCGACCCCAACGCCGACGTCCCGGTCGCCTTCGACATCGCCATCGCGCGGGCCGCGAAGCAGGGGTTCTTCGACGTCGCGGTGGAGCTGGTGGACGTCTTCTGCTCGGCCAAGCTCGACTGCGAGAACAGCAGCGGCCAGCCGCTGGAGCTCCTCTTCAACGACCAGGGCGAGCGCGACACGACCGCGGTCCTCGCGCTGGCCTGCACCGGCGGCCCGGGGGCCACGACCGAGATCTACATGAGCGACGTCGTCGTGACCTGCGGCGGGGACACGACGACCATCGATCCCGCGCTGGCGGTCGGAAAGCTCAGCGTCGTGGCCGGCTCCGGGCTCCCCGACGCCCACATCTTCGACGCCCTCGTCACCGCCGGCACCGAGCAGCTCGGCGACTACGACAAGAAGTACTGGAACGTGGCCCTCGGCCTCGACGACGTCGCCGGCTGCACGCTCGCGGCCACCGCGACCGCCTCGGACGGCGCGTTGACCGACGGCGCCACCCCCGCCGGGACGACGTGGCCGGTCATCGAATGGACGGGCGACTTCGACACCTGCACGCGCCACGGCCTCGACAGCGGCGACGGCGTGGTCGCCACCCGTTACACCGACTTCGCGGGCGAGTCGTTCCCCCACTACGCCAACGCCGCGGGGATCGGCACCTACGTCTTCGAGATCCCCATCGTCGGCGCGCTCACCTCGGGCGACGCCGGGAGGTGGGAAGACGGGACCTACGCGACCTCGTGCGACGGCTACCGCCACCCGACCGCGGGGCTCTACACCTACACCGGCAGCACGGGCGACGGCTGGTACACCGTGGACCCCGATGGCGGCGGTGGCGTCGATCCCTACGAGGTCTACTGCGACCAGACCACCTCGAGCGGCGGCGTCGACGGCGGCTGGACCCTCATCCTCGACTGGAACCGCGAGGCGTCGAGCGACGACACCTGGGCGACGCTGAAGTCCAAGATGATCGAGGAGATCGACCAGATGGGCGAGCACGTGAACCGGACGGGCTACATCGAGTGGAGCGACTGGAACTCGAGCTACGACGTCATGAGCCTCTACGTCCCCGCCGGCGTGGAGAACGCCGGGCAGATCCGGGCGACCATCCACGCCCAGGGGGTCAGCAACGAGGACTCGGGCATCTTCTTCTACACCCGCCTCGCGGGCGGCTCCGACGTCAACGTCGTGTGCGCGGACGACGCCAAGACCGGCGGCGCCTGGAGCACCTACACCTCGGGCGAGCGGGCCTACTACCCGGGCTTCACCTGCCCGACGGTCGGCGGCAGCGCGGTCAACTACACCTGGAACACGACGTACGACCAGGACCACGGCGCCGAGCTCGACCGCTTCTACTTCCGCAGCTTCCAAGCCGACGGCAGCGGCGGCGACTCGAGCTACCTCTACAAGCTCATCGTCTGGGTCCGCTGAGAGGGGCGCCGCGCTAGAGTGGGGCCTTCACCACCGGGCGCCGGACGAGCTTCTTTCGCGTGATCGAGACGACGTCGTCGCCGCTGGCTCTGACCTGTCCCCCGCCACGCAGGCGGAAGTGGCACGACTTCACGCAGACGACGATCGAGGCGCTGTGGGCCGGCAGGTGGATGTTGCGGCTCATGGTCCGCGAGGTCACGCGCACGGTGTAGGGCTGCGCGTCCTCGTTTCGGAGCTCGATGGCCCCCGCGGACGGGACGCTGACGGCGAGCGTGACGAGCGCGACGAGCGGGACCAAGAGACGGCGCATGGACGACCTCCGAGCGGGGGGCTCCACAGTCTCACGTCGAGCCCCGAGTCGGAACCGCCGAGCGGCGCGAGTTTGTAACACCCGCGTCGTCACTCGCCGCGCGACTCGTAGACGATCCCGGCGGGGAGCTCGAGCGCCGTCAGGAACCCCCGCTTGCCGGCGCCGGTGTCGATCCCGATCACCGCGGGCCCGTACCAGAGATCCGTCGTGTCCTCCGGCGTGTAGTCGCTGAGCTCCGGCGGGAGGCGCGAGGTCCCCGTGTGCCCGACCACGACGGTCTTGCCCCGATAGTCGCGGAAGAAGCGCTGGTCTCGAATCCACAGCAGCGCGACGAGCTGCTTGCCCACCGCGTCGCCCGGATGCACGAAGCCGCCCGTCGGCGTGATCGGGAGGCCGGCGTGGACGTAGATGGCGTGGTCGTCCTCGTAGTAGTGCGGGAGCCCCTCGAGCCACCGCGTCACCGACGGCGGGAAGAACTCCGCCGCCACGAGCGCCTGCAGCTGCTCGAAGGAGGCGCTCGTCCCGGGCGGCGACACCGGCTCGCCGAGGAACGACTGCATCGTCTGCAGGCAGCCGTTCGCGGGCGGCATGACGAAGTCCGGCCACTCGCCGGCCATCACCTTGACCCAGGCGTCCTCGTGGTTGCCCCGCAGCGTTACGATTCGCGCCGGCGTGTGCTGCGGCAGGACGTTGAGGATGAAGTCGACGACCCCCGCGGAGTCGGGGCCGCGGTCGAGATAGTCGCCGAGGAACACCAGCGTGTCCTCGGCGTCGGGCTGGGGCATACGCGCGAGGACCTTCCGCAACGCGGAGAGGTCCCCGTGGATGTCACCCACGACGAACGTACGGTCGACCATGCCGAGAGGCTATCATCGAACGCCCGCGACGTTCGACGGCACGCGCCCGTCTGGGCGCGTGGTGTCGCGCGCCGAGGAGCGTCAGCTCGGCTCGACCATCATCGAGATGGTGCGCCCCTGGTGGCTGGGCGGGGTGGTGATGTGCGCGATCTCGCCGAGGGCCTCCTCGAAGCGCGACTTCATCAGCGCCACCCAGCGCTCGGGGTAGGCGTGCTCGCGCCCGCGCATCCGCATCACGAACCGGACCTTGTCGCCACGCTCGAGGAACTTCCGCGCGTTCGCCAGCTTGGTCTCCAGATCGTGCTCACCCGTCTTCGGGCGGAACTGGATCGTCTTGATCTCCGGCGAAGTGCTCGAGGTCTGCTTCTTCGACCTCTGATACTTGTACTTGCCGTAGTCCATGATCCGGCAGACCGGCGGCCGCGACTGGGGGGCCACCTCGACGAGATCGAGCCCGCGCGATCCGGCGACGGCACGCCCCTCGTCCGGGGTCATGATGCCGAGCTGCTCGCCGTTCTCGTCGATGACCCGGATCTCGTGAAAGCGGATCCGGTGGTTGACCCGAAGCTCGTCTTCGCCCGGGGGCGTGTAGTCGTGGCGGAATCTCCGTCCCATGTTTCTCCTGTGCTGTTCGTGATCGCGTCGCCCGCCCGGCAGCCCCATGGCCCCAGCGGCTAGACGCTACTGGTCGCGTCTTCGCGCGACCGCGTGGCCCGGTGCCCACGAGCGCCCGGCCCGCGCTACGCGGACCTCTCAGGCAGGACACCGGACCGATGAGGGGTGCATGATGCCCACGGTCCGGCGACGTGACAAGGTCGGCGTCGTATGCATTCGTCTCCTCGCCGCTCGGGGCCGCTTGTGCAACCCACGTCACGTGCTATCCAGGTCCGGTGCTGACCGCCCTCCTGTTCGGTCTCGTCATGGGCTTCCTCGGCGCCATCCCGGTCGCGGGGCCGGTGTCCGCCATGGTGATCGAGCGCGCCCTCGACAAGCGCTTCCTGGCGGCGTTCCTCCTCGCCGTAGGCTCCGCGGTCGCCGAGGGGGTCTACGCGTTCCTGGCGGTGCTGGGGTTTTCGGCCTTCGCGGAGCGTCCCTGGGTCGCCCCGGCCTCCAAGGCCGTCGCCGCGGTCGTCCTCATCGCGGTGGGCCTCTCCTTCGCCCTCCGGAGGCCGAAGCCCGAGCCCGAGCCCGACGGCGCGACGCTCCCAGCCCCGAGAGACGGCGCCCTGTGGCGTCAGTGGTTCATCGGCTTCTCGGTGACGATCGTGAACCCGACCCTGCTCGCGACCTGGGGCGCCGCGGCGTCGATGCTCGTCGCCTCCGAGTGGGTCACCCTCGAGCCGCTCACCGGCGTACCGTTCGGCCTCGGCGTGCTGGTCGGCGCCGCTGGCTGGTTCGGGCTCCTGATCCTCATCGTCAAGCGCTTCACCCGCGACATCAAGCCGTCCTCGGTCCGCCGCATCATCAAATGGATCGGCTGGGCGCTGGTCGCCCTCGGCGCGTGGATGATCGTCCTCTTCCTGCGGGCGCTCTGACCGCTCGGTCTATCGAACGCTCTCGACATTCACGCCGCCGCCCCGCCGTCCGGGCCTCTCCGGGGCGCACCGCGAGACGATCATTGCTTTTGTGCATGAGGTGGGTTTCCTTCCTGCGTCCCCATGGTCTACGGCCACGGCCGAGTAACGCTCGGTCCCCCCTTGGTCGCACAGGAGAGTCCCATGATTTCGCGCGCGCTCGTGGCTTGGTCCGCGCTCGCCCTCTCGCTCACGCTCGGCGCCGCCTGTGGCGGCAGCTCGGGCAACTCGGGCAACACCCCCGACAACTACCCGGCCCACTGCTCGGACGGCGTCAAGTCCCCGGGCGAGTCCGACGCGGACTGCGGCGGCCCGTGCGCGCCGTGCCAGAACGGCCGCTCATGCGTCAACCCGCCGGACTGCGTCTCTCAGTACTGCGGGCCGAGCTACCTCTGCTGGCCCATCCAGTGCGGCGACGGCAGCCAGGGCATCACCGAGACCGGCGTCGACTGCGGCGGCTCGTGCGCGGCGTGCCTGGGCGACGGCTGCTCCCAGAACGCGGGCTGCGCCTCGGGCTTCTGTGACGCCAGCGTCTGCGCGGCCCCGGCTTGTGACGACGCGCAGAAGAACGGGCTCGAGACCGGCGTCGACTGCGGCGGCCCCGCCTGCGGCAAGTGCCCCGACGGCCAGACCTGCCTGACGCACGCGAACTGCGAGAGCGGCTTCTGCAACCCCAGCGGCCAGTGCGCGGCGCCGAGCTGCGACGACGGGGTCGACAACCAGGACGAGAGCGACGTCGACTGCGGCGGGAGCTGCAGCCCCTGCGCCGACGGCCTCTCCTGCGACCAGCCCACCGACTGCCAGAGCACCAAGTGCAACAACGGCACCTGCGGGTCGCTCGCGGCGACGTGCGCGAACCAGCAGAAGGACGACGACGAGAGTGACGTCGACTGCGGCGGCGCGTGTGGGCCCTGCGGCTACGGCAAGGCCTGCGGCGGACCTCAGGACTGCCGCTCGGGCCTCTGCGACGGCGGCGCGTGCACCGCGCCCGCGACCTGCTCGGACGCCGAGCTGTCCCCGGGCGAGAGCGACGTCGACTGCGGCGGCAACGACTGCCAGCCGTGCGCCGAGGGCAAGACCTGCAAGCAGCACCTCGACTGCTACACCCGCGCCTGCCACGACGGCCTGTGCTCGCAGCCGAGCTGCGACGACGCCTTCACCAACGGCACCGAGACGGACGTCGACTGCGGCGGCGGCGCCTGCCCCGCGTGCGAGGACAGCAAGCGCTGCCTCGTCCCGAGCGACTGCGCCGGCGGCGTCTGCACTGGCGGCTTCTGCGGCAGCTGCACCGACGGGCAGAAGAACGGCGACGAGAGTGACGTCGACTGCGGCGGCGACACCTGCGACCCGTGCCCGCTCGACAAGGCCTGCACCGACGGCGGCGACTGCCAGTCGACCGCGTGCAGCGACGCCAACGTGTGCTGCACCCCCAACGCCTGTGGCTTCTGCGGCGAGCTGACCGCCGAGACCTGCAACGGGGTCGACGACGACTGCAACGACCAGACGGACGACGCCCTCGGCGACGAGCTCTGCGCCAATCAGAAGGGCGTCTGCGGCGGCGCCAAGGCCGTCTGTGGCGGGACCGAGGGCTGGCAGTGTGGCGCCGATATCCTGCTCGCCCACGCGCCGAGCTACCAGACCAACGAGTCGGTCTGCGACAAGCTCGACAACGACTGCGACGACCAGACCGACGAGGCGGGCTGCACGGACTGCACGTTGGCCCAGGACGACCAGAAGAGCTTCGCCACCAGCAGCGGCGAGGTCCGCTTCGGCGGCGACTTCGTGACGATCCACCAGGGCGCGCCGGTGATGGCCTTCGTCAAGCAGGGCAGCCGCCCGCAGCTCGTCACCGTCGAGCGCGGCGACTACGACCTCGGCTTCGTCGACCTCGACGGGCAGCCGGCCATCGCCAGCGACGGCACCAACCTCTTCATCGCCTACGTCGAGGAGCTCAGCGCCTCGATCCGCACGCTCTTCGTGCGCAAGCTCCTCGGCTTCGACTACCACACGCTGCTCCAGACCAGCGACATCCCCGGGCTCGCCATCCCGCTGGCGCTGTCGGTCGGCGGCGGCCACGCGGCCGTGCTGTACGTCAACGCCGGCCAGAAGCTCATCCTCGGCGTCAGCGCGACGACGGACTTCGGGACGAGCTGGGACTACACCGAGCTCGACACCAAGCGCGACAACGCCGCGCAGGTCGCCGTCGCGGGTGACGGGACGGTCCACGCGGTCTGGCGGACCAACCAGGGCGCCGGCGAGCTCCAGCACTGGACCGCGGGCGGCGAGGTCACCCTCGGCGGCAGCGCCGACGTCTTCAAGCTCGCCGTCGCGGCCGACGGCAAGGCGCACCTCGCGCTGCGCTCGGGCACGACGGTTCAGCACCGCGTCTTCGCCGACGGGTCCTGGTCGGCGGCGACGACCGTCGGCACCACCGACGACGAGTCGGACGTCGCGGTGGCGGTCGATCCCGGCGGCGTCCCCTACGTGGCCTTCCGCTCGGGCGACGCCAAGGTCAAGATCATGCGCGGCGGCGCGGCCTGGGCCGAGGTGGTGACGCGTACGGTCACCGATCCGAACAACACCATCGCCTACGTGGCGGGGATCGGCATCGCGGTCGACGCCAAGGGCGTCGTCCAGATCGGGACCGCGACCTATGACGGCTCGCTCTCGGGCTGGCGCTACGGGAGCTTCCTGACCGGCTGCAAGGGCTACGGCGACCCGGTCGCCTGCACCCCGAGCTGCTCCGGCAAGGAGTGCGGCGACAACGGCTGCGGCGGCACCTGCGGCAGCTGCGACAGCGGCGAGACCTGCAACGCCTCCGGCCAGTGCGTCGGCGGCTGCACGCCGAGCTGCGCGGGCAAGGAGTGCGGCGACAACGGCTGCGGCGGCAGCTGTGGGAACTGCGACAGCGGCGAGTCCTGCAACGCCTCCGGGCAGTGCGAGTCGGGCCAGACCGCGACCTGCCTCGGGCGCTGCGGGCTCTACAACGACGCCTGGCCCTGCCAGTGCGACTCGCAGTGCGCGGGCACCGGGGACTGCTGCGCCGACATGGGCACCTACTGCACCGCGACGACCTGCGGGGCGGCCGGCCCCTCCTCGTGCAACGGCCAGTGCGGCGCCTACGACGCCGAGCGGCAGTGCAACTGCGACGCCGAGTGCGCCGAGTACTACGACTGCTGCCCCGACATCGTCCCCTGCTGCGCCAACTGACGCGGCCGACGACCTGATCGGACTCGAACGGAGCCCGCGCCGACCCCTCGGCGCGGGCTCCGCCCGTTCTGGCTCGAAATAGGGATTTCAACGGCGGTCGTTCGATTGCTCCCCGGCGGGCGGGGCGTGACCATGGGAGACGCTGCTCACGTGGCCCTCCTCTCCAGCCTCGAGCCCAGTCACCGTCGCGAGACCGGCGTCTCCGTGGCGGCGACGACGCCCAGCCCGCGAACCGCCGTCATGAACAAAGCCCTCTGTCTCGCCTCGGTCTGCACGCTCGCCGCCTGCGGCGCCGCCGACTCGCCGAGCCCCCGCGGCCGCGTCGCCGTCGACATCGCCGCCCTCGACCTCGCCGGGGTCGCGGACGCGACCTGGACCATCACGGTCCGGAGCTGCGTCGTCGCGAACGACGTCTGCACCCGCGTCCCCGACGAGACCGTCTTCACCCGGACGATCTCGTCGCGCCAGCACGGCGACGGGGCCGGCTCGGCGTCCTACGTCGGGCCGTGCGACGCCGACACCCTCGAGAACCTCGTCTCCGTGACCCTCGACGGCCTCGAGGACAGCGCGGGAGCGGCCGTGGCGTTCAACGACCCCGGGACGCTGGCGCGCTGGGCGACCTGCGCTCCGAACGCCGATACGCCCGTCCACTTCGACGTCTCGGTCTTGCGCCCGGCCAGCCAGGGCTTCTTCGACGTCGCGGTGAGCTTCAACGACGTCTTCTGCTCGGCGAAGTACGACTGCGACGCCGGCGATCTCCTCTTCGACCGGGCTACCGGGGAGCGCGGGCCCACCCACGTCCTGGCCTTCGCGTGCACCGCCGACGCCAGCGCCGCGGGCGAGACTCAGCTCTACCTCGATGACGTGGACATCACGTGCGGTCCCGACACGGTCACGCTCTACCTCCCGGCGGCGGACGCCCCGGACGGCAACCAGGGCAGCGCCGGGCCGGCCGGCGGGCCGCTGTGGCTCTTCGAGTGGGCGACCTATCGGGGCGCTGAGCAGCTGCCCGGCTTCCAGAAGCGCTACTTCAACCTGGCCCTCGGGATCGCCGACACGATGCCGGCGGGCTGCACGCTGACGACCCGCGGGACGGCGGACGGCGGGGCCGCGCCGGTCATCCCGGGAGGCGTCGTGCCCGCGGGCGCGGTCTATCCCTACGTCGACTGGGCGATCACCGACCTCGCCGCGTGTACCGCAGAGCACGCCGTCAACGCGGACGGCAGCCAGGTCGTCACGCGCTACACGGACGCCTCCGACGAGGACGACCTGGCCTTCGAGCGGGCGCCCCTCGACCCGAGCTTCGACCCGCCGAACCAGGCGCCGGTGTTCGGTGGCGGCGAGGTGAGCGTGCCGGAGCTGACCTTCGGCGCGCCGATGACGCCGGTGGACGTCCCCGGCTTCTCGGACCCGAACGGCGACGCCCTGAGCTTCACGGCCGTCGGCGCGTGGCCGCCGGGGCTGGGTGTGTCCTGGGTCGACGACACGACCGTGAGGGTGAGCGGCACTCCCACCCAGCCCGGGACCTACCCGGGCCTCCGGATCTCGGCCTCGGACGGCGCGCTGACCGCCACGACCGGGCCGTTCAGCATCACCGTCAACGCTCCGCCGGCCTATGCGGGCGCGGCGCCCTCGGTGCCGCTCCTGTCCCTCGGGGTCGCGATGACGCCCGTCGAACTCTCGGGCTTCTCCGACCCGGACTTTGACAGCCTGACCTTCGCGCGCCTCGGGACCTGGCCCGTCGGCGTCACGACCGAGAAGGTCGACAACGCGACCGTACGGATCCTGGGCACGCCGACGGAGGCGGGGCTCTTCCCCGGCCTCACCATCAGGGCCTCGGACGGGAGGAACAGCGTCGAGACCCCGACCTTCGCGATCGACGTCAACACCCCCCCGACGTACACCGGGGGCGCAGTGACCGTCCCCTTCCTCGACGTCGACACGCCGATGACGCCGGTGGTCGTGAGCGGCTTCTTAGACGGCGATGGAGACCCGCTGAGCTTCACGAAGACCGGCAACTGGCCACCCGGCGTGAACCTCGTGAAGCTGGATGACACCTCGGTCCGCGTCCAGGGCACGCCCGGCGACAACGGCGCCTACGCCGCGTCGATCACCGCGTCCGATGGCGCCGCCTCGGTCACGACGCCGGTCTTCACCATCACCACCGTCGGCTGTACCCAGGGCGCGACGGTGCTCGTGACGGCCGGCACCTACACCCTCGACCCGCTCCCTGGGGCGTGCACGCGAGTGACGGTGAAGGCCTGGGGTGGAGGCGGCGGCGCCGGGGGCAAGACAGATCCCAACAGCCTCGGCGGCAACGGTGGCTTCGCCGGGGGGACCTTCGATCTGTCGGCGGGGGCCGTCCTCGTGGTCGACGTGGGCGGCGGCGGCACGAACGCGAACAACGCCACTGGCCAGACGCGCGGCGGCGAGGGCGGAGGCGGCAGCGGCAACATGCCCTCGGTCGGGGGCTCGACCGTCGGCGGGGCGGGCGGTGGCCGGAGCGCGGTCTTCGTGCAGGGACAGAAGAGCGATCCCCTGATCGTCGCCGGCGGTGGGGGCGGCGGCGCCAACGCGTCCAACCGTCCCGGCGGCCACGGCGGGGGCGACGCCGGTGGGCTCCCGGGGACGCCGTCGTCGAGCTGCGGCGGGGGCGGTGGCGGGGCGAACGGCGACGGCGGCGTCATCGGGCCCTCCTACTACATCAACAACGGCCTCTCCTGGTTCCACTGCCGCGGAGGCGACGGCGGGAGCTGGTCCAACGGCGCGAGCGGCGCCGGTGGCAACGGCGCCTTCACCAGCAACCTCAATGACGGCCTGAGCTATGGCCAGGGTGGCATGGCCGGCTATCGAGACCCGCCGAACTCGGCGAACGGCAACCACGCCATCGGCGGCGCAGGCGGCGCGGGAGGTGGCGGTGGCGGCGGCTCCGGATGCTCGGATGGAGCGGGCGGCGGCGGCGGCGGCTATGGCGGCGGCGCCGGCGGGAGCTCGTGCAACTCCTTCAGCGGCGGCGGTGGTGGCGGCGGCTCGAGCTACGTTCGGGCCGCGGGGCGGGTCGGCGCGGCGAGCTACGCCGCCGGGAGCCCAGCGGGCCCCGGCAACGGCGACGACGTCGACCGGCAGGCCGCCGGGGATGGCCTCGGGGGCTTCGGCGGCTTCGACGCTGGCCACAAGAGCGGCTACGACGGCGTGGTCGTCATCACCTTCGAGAGCCCGTAGGCGATGGGCGCCGCGTCGCGTCACACCCGGGACCGGGGGAGCGTGAGCTTCTGAGCCAGGCGGCTCGCGTGGAGCGCGCCGGGCGGTCGCTTCGTCCGTCGCTGGCGCGATTGGCAACGGACCCGACCGGTCCTATGATCCGGCCATGCCCTCCCCTTCCCCTCCCGCGACGCGGCTCACCCTCTGCCTGAGCTGCCGGTCCGTCATCGAAGGGCCCTGGCAGGCGACCGAGCTCCTCTGCGACGGGTGCGGCGCCGCTGCGATCGTACCGCCGCGCGAGGAGGACGCGCTGCGCGTCCCGAGGAGCAGGCCGGGTTCGTCCGAGGCGGAGCGCCGCGCCCGGCTGGCGCGGCAGGACGGTCAGCCGCTGCTCCCGCCTGAAGAGCTCCGCGGCCTCCTCGACGGGGGGCGCCTGGCGGAGTGGAAGGTCGCGGAGGCGCTCGAGCTCTGGGTGGGGACCCACCGTGAGCTCACCGCGGCTCCGAACCCGGCGGCGGAGCGGCGCTTGATGTTCCTCAACCTGATGCTGGCGAACCGGCACGGCACGGACGACCCGCGCCTGGTGCGCGCGCTCCGCGAGGGCGCGCTCGACGTGGTCACGCTGAGCCGCCACCGCCAGGAGCTGATGGCCGACCTGGCGCGCGCGGTGGCCGAGGCGCGCCGCTACGCCGAGGCGAGCTTCTGGCTCGGGCTCCTCGACGACCGCTCGGACGACCTCGCGGTCGACAGCGCCTATCGGTACGCGACCGCCTTCGTCGCCTCGCTCCACGGCGACCAGCGGACCGTCCTCGACGCCCTCGGCGAGAACCTGACCGACGTCCCGCTCGCGGATCAGTACGATCCGATCGCGGCGCTGCTGAGGGCGGACGCCCACGAGCGCCTCGGCCAGGTGGACGTCGCGACGGACCAGCTCGTGGGTGCGCTGGACGCCGGGCACCAGACCAGCCTCGAGCACATCATGACCGAGCGCGGCCGCCGCTTCGGGTGGTGCCCGGAGAGCTTCGAGCGGGCGGTCGACCGTTACGGCGCCGCGGCCGCGCGCCGGCTCGAGCGGTCGGCCGGCGCGATGGGGCGGATCCTGATCGGCGTGGCGGTGATCGAGCTCCTGACGGCCATCGGCATGTTCGTCGGCGCCGCCGTCGCGGAGGTCACGCTGCTCGTGCCCGGCGTCATCCTGACCGTGGTCGGCCTCGGGATCGGCGCCTGGGGGCTCCGGAGCCGCGCCAACGCCAAGCGCCAGGCGCGGATCCGGTTCCGGGGTCGCCGTGCAACCGGGACCATCCTCGCGCTGCGTCGCACCAGCCTCACCGTCAACGGGGTCCCCCAGATGGAGCTGACCGTCGAGGTGCGGGCCGGCGACGCCGCCCCGTACGAGGCGAAGCTCGAGATGCTCCTCCGCCCGGAGGCCGCCGCGGGTCTCCAGCCGGGCACGACCATCGGCGTCCGCGTCGATCCGGACGACCAGCGCTTCATCGTCCCGGAGAACTGAGCGGGCGCAGGGCCGACGCGGGCGTGAGGTGGAGGCGGCGCGGAAGCGGGCGCGGAAGCGAAGGCGGAAGCGGGCGCGGAAGCGAAGGCGGAGGCGGGCGCGGAAGCGAAGGCGGAGGCGGGCGCGGAAGCGAAGGCGGAGGCGGGCGCGGAAGCGAAGGCGGAGGCGGGCGCGGAAGCGGAGGCGGGCGCGGAAGCGAAGGCGGGCCCAGATGAGAAAAGGCCCGCATCGCGTGGTGCGATGCGGGCCTCCGGGTCACTCAGTCTGCTTCAGGCAGCGCAGCTCAGTGAGTCGTCACGTTGCGGCGGCGGCGCCAGAAGAGCGCCAGGCCCGCGGCCAGGAGGAGGAGCGCCGTGCTGGAGCTCCCGCCGGTGCTGTTGCAGGCACCACCACCACCGCCCTCGATGAGGCCGGCGGCCTGCTGCGCGGGGTTGCCGCTGGAGTCGACGCCGCCGTCCGGAGCCGCCGACGGATCGTTGGCGTTGGGGTCGTCCGTGCCGGGGTCGGTCGGGTCGTCCGTGCCGGGGTCGGTCGGGTCGTCCGTGCCGGGGTCGGTCGGGTCGTCCGTGCCGGGGTCGGTCGGGTCGTCCGTGCCGGGATCGGTCGGGTCGTCCGTGCCGGGATCGGTCGGGTCGTCCGTGCCGGGCTCGCAGGACTCGTCCGGGAGATCGTTGCCCTCCGGGTCCACGCCGCGGCCGACGCAGCCGTGCTCGACGCAGTCCGTCAGGCCGTCGTCGTCGGTGTCCTGATCGAGCGGGTCCGTCCCGATGGTCAGGACCTCGTAGCCGTCAGAGCAGCCGTCGTCATCGGTGTCGGGGTTCAGCGGGTCGGTGCCGACGCCGACGATGTCGTCGTAGCCGACCTCCTCGCCGTCGGTGAGGTCGTCATCGTCGGTGTCGGGGTTCAGGGGGTCGGTCCCGGTGCCGGCGACGTCGCCGTAGCCGACCTCGCCACCATCGGTGAGGCCGTCACCGTCGGTGTCGGGGTTCAGCGGGTCGGTCGCGGTGCCCTCGACACCCTCGTAGCCGACCTCGCCGCCGTCGGTCAGGCCGTCGTCGTCGGTGTCGGGGTCGAGCGGGTCGGTCCCGGTGCCCACGACGCCCGCGTAGCCGACCTCGCCGCCGTCGGTCAGGCCGTCCTTGTCGGTGTCGGGGTCGAGCGGGTTGGTCCCGACGCCCTCGACGCCCTCGTAGCCGTACTCCTCGCCGTCGGTCAGGCCGTCGTCGTCGGTGTCGGGGTCGAGCGGATCCGTCCCGATACCGACGACGTCCGCGTAGCCGTACTCCTCACCGTCGCCGAGCCCGTCACCGTCGGTGTCGGGGTTGCGCGGGTCGGTGCCGATCGCCTCGTGCTCGTCGTCACCCTCCTCCTCGACGTTGAGGAGGCCGTCGCCGTCGATGTCGGGGTCGCAGGCGTCCGGGATGCCGTCGGCGTCGAGGTCGGAGGTGTCGTCGCTGCCGGGGCAGACGTTGAGGCAGGAGGCCGGGCACTCGTCGCCGTCCTCGTTGTTGCCGTCGTCGCAGTCCTCGCCCTCGTCCAGGTTGCCGTCGCCGCAGCCGTCGCAGGCCGCGCCGACGCTGTGGACCGTGAAGTCCGCCTGGGTGCCGGCGACGCCACCGAGGAGGCCGGTGCCGTCGGTCTGGCCGAGCGGGTCGGTGGTGCCGATGAAGTCGAAGAGCTGCGCGAGGATGTCGCTCAGCGCCGTGGCCAGGCTCTCGTCGACGAGCTGGGTCACGAGCTGGTCGACGGCGGTGTCGAGGGGGCCGAGGAGATTGAGGGGCAGCCCGAGGACGTCGAGGTCGGCGTCGACCTCCAGGTTCTCCTGGAACTGCGCGACGATCGGCGTCACGAGGTCGAGATCGCCGCCGGCCGCCATCGTCGACGGGTACGGCGCCACGAAGTCGAGGGCGACGTCCTCGAAGTCGTCGATCTCGGCCCAGGTCCGGAGGTTGGCCTGGACCGTCGCGAGCGGCGTGCCGGCGAGCGCGACGTCGACGTCGGCCACCGGCGCCCACCCGAGCAGGCTCGCGTCGATGTCCTGGGTCCCGTCGAAGAAGACGGTCGGGTCCATCATGCCGACGTAGACATGGGCGACGCCGGGCCTTGCGGTGATGGTCGCGGTCTGGTCGGCCGAGGAGACGCTCGTGACCCAGCCCTCGGCCCCGAAGAGCTCGATGAACACGGGCAGGTGCAGGAGCGTGGCCTTGGCGCTCACGAGGCCGGCGATGTCGAGGTCGATGTCCTCGCCGGCGAGCTGCAGGTCGAGGAAGACCCGCAGGCGCGCGCCGCGGACGAAGGTCCCCTCGGGGCCGCAGACGATCTGCGGGCCCTCGACCACCATGGCGCGGATCCACGCCTGGTCGATGGGCAGGTCGAGGGCGATGGGCGACAGCGAGCTCAGGAACTCGGTCGGGACCTCGAGGCCCGGCCCCGCCTCCATCGAGTCGGAGGACAGGGTGAGCGAGCCGATCGCGATGTCGAAGAGCTGCAGCTCCGTGTCCGACCCGAACAGGTCCTCGGCGGAGATGCCCTGGAGATCGATGAGGTCGCTGAGGACGATCGGCTCGGTGCCGAGCGCCGCCGCGAGCTGGTCGGCGAGCTCCTGGAGGCCGGCGAGCAGGTCGTTGTCCGTGCCGCCCTCCTCTCCGCCGAGCGCCATCGCGATGGCGTCGAAGAGCGCGTCGGGGCTGAGCGGGACGTTCAGGACCTCCTCGGGGGTCTCGCCGTTGCCGAGGGTGATGAGCGCGTCGATCAGGTCGCCGAGCTCGACCCGCAGCGAGAGCAGGTCCTCGGGGGTGAACGACCCGCCGAGCGCGACGGAGAGCTCGCCGAGGTCGAGCGTCGGGCCGTCTTCGCCCTCGCCGCCCTGGTCGAGCAAGCTCTGGAGGAGGAGATCGAGCTGCGAAGCGCCGCCCGAGAGGTCGAGCCCCTGGAGGAGCGTCAGGTCGCTCCCCCCGGTCGACACACACGTGACATCGATACAGGTGAGAGGCGCCGGCTGTGCGGATACAGGCGACGCGACGAAAAGAGACAGCCCGCATGCCACGACGAGCGAGTCTCTCAAACCACGGAGAGTCCTCATGGTAATTACCTTCGGCTGAGTTGGACGGGATACCCGGGTGCACGGACGTGCACGGGGCCTCAACGGACTCGACGAACGCTGGCGTCAGTCCTCTTCCGCACCGAGCGCAGGATCGTTGTCGGACCCCGGGGTGGCAAGGACTTTCGGGCCCTCAGCCCCCCCGAGATCGCGAGCCCTGCGTTCAGCCTCACGAAATCACACGGCTTTGTTCGGTTACAAGCGCGGCGGCGCCGGAGCGCATCCTCCGACAGTCACCCCGCGCGGCGCCGCCTATCGACGAACGCGAGCAGCCCGAGCGCGAGCCCGAGCAGCAGCGGCAGATCGGGCGCGGACCCGCTACAACCGTCGCTCTTGTCACCGTCGCCGCCATCGGTGCCGACGTCCGGGTCGCCGCCGGTTACGTCGTAACCCGCGGTGTCACCGCCGACCACGTCGGGGCTCACCGAGTCCGACGCCGCGACGTCGGGGTCGCCGGTCGAGACGTCCTCGCCGGTCGAGACGTCCTCGCCCGTCGAGACATCTTCACCCGTCGAGCCGCAGCTGCTCGCGATGGGCACGTGCCAGTCCTGACCGCCGTTGTTGTCCCAGCTGTCGTCGTCGTAGTGGAAGACGAAGTCCAGGGTCGACGCGGCACCGTCGAACGGGCCGAGCTCCGCGCAGTACGCGTCGCCGCACGGCGACAGCGGGCTCTCGACCGAGTGGGCGTCGAACTCGACGGTCCCCGACGGCCACAGCGACGACGGCGGGCTCGTCCAACCGTCCACGCCCCAGTGGAGCCAGCCCGCGCGGTCTCCGCGCACGGTGACGACGTCGTCCTTGCACGGCGCGCTCGGCGCGACCCGGCCGTCGCTCGGCCCGACGGCCCCGACGCCGTCGCCGATCCAGACGTGCTGGATGGCGCTCTTGGTGACCCGGCCGCCGCTGTCGGTGGCCTCGACGTAGTAGTCGACCAGCACCGACTCGAGCCCCTCGACCTTCACCCAGTACTCGTCGGCGATCTCGTCGGGCAGGATCGAGGTGTCGATCTCCGGGTCGTTCGCCGGGTTCCCCTTCGGGAACACGCGGTGGTTCATCGGCACGTCCACCCACGCCCCGACCCCGGCGCCGCCAGCGTAGGTCTCGTTGACGTCGGTGCCCGGGTCGTTCTCCCCGTCGCTGTCGATGCGGTAGCGGAGCTTCACCTGCCCCATCCCCGAGCGGTCGTAGGCGAAGGTCCAGACCCACAGATCCGTCGGCATGACCTTCTGCTGGTAGCCGTAGAGAGGCCCGAAGTTCATCGCGCCGGGGTTGTCCGGGTAGCGCTGCGGGACGAAGACGGTCGGGCCGGTCGTGTCCGCGGCGCCACCGATGGCGTCCTTCGCGCGGGCGATGGCCGCGTTGCTCGCCACCACCGGCTTCAGCTCCATGTCGAGCGCCTTTCCGTAGTACATGTAGCCGCTGTTGAGCCCGCCGAGCAGGAAGTGCCAGGCCTGGGCGAGCTTCCCGCCGCCCGCGTGGGGGTCGACCACGTGCTCGGGATCCACCGGGCCGACGGCGTCCTCGGCGCTCAGGACCCAGTTGGTCGCCGCCGTGATGACCGCGAAGTTACGCTCGTCCTCGGCCCAGCCGGCCGCGATGTCGACGCCGCTCGGGCCCATCAGCGGCCAGTTCCAGTTCAGGAAGCTCGGCGCGCCGAAGTCGCCGTCGGCGTTGACCCACGCCCCGTCCTCGACGTGGACGACGTCATCGGCGGCGACCGGGTGGTCGTGAAGGTAGCCCGCGATGGTCGAGGGGACCCCACCGCGCCCGGACACCGTCCCGGCCAGCCCCGGAGCGCAGTCGTTGTAATAGGTGAACCCGCCGCCGAAGGCGTTGTCGCCATCGTGGGCGAGGACGACGAGGATCGGGTGGTCGGCCTCGCTGGAGCTCGCGTACTCGTTGGCCTCGTCGAGGCCGTAGCAGGAGTAGCCGTCCTTCCAGGACTCGGACTGCGCCGCCGGGACCACGACGATGGACGACGCCTGGCCCGTCTCCGGGTTCACGTAGCGGGCCCGGTGCGGGCGGTAGGCGTAGGGATAGGCGTTCGCGGGGGAGACACCGCGGTCGATGCTGATGCGGTTGTAGCTGCCCTGGGCGGGGTTGATCGCGTCGGCGAGGTTCGGCGGCGGGATGTTGTCGCCGCCCGACCCGGCCACCCAGGGGTAGTCGCTGCACGCCCGGGAGATGTGGCTGTTCGAGACGATGACCCACTCGACCCCCTCGGCGACGAGGTCGGGGATGATGCGCTCGCTGAAGGCCATCTCCGACGGGAAGAGCCCCTTCGACATGCGGCCGCCGTTCCAGACGTCACCGTAGAGCGCCTTGTAGGTCGCCAGCTCCATCCGGACGACGCGGCTGTCGATGAGCGGGAGCAGCGCGTGGTGGAACGGGAAGATGACGACGTCGAGGCGCGGCGTCCCCTGGCTCGTCGACCACCCCTGCGCCTCGCGGATGGCGCTGTTCCAGCCGGAGCCGTACCCGAGGGCGCCGTGCTCGCCGAGCGAGGCGATGTTCTCCATCAGCCCGCCGGAGTAGCTGACCTGCGCCCCCGCCTCGGGGTAGCCGAGGAGCGCCTGGACGGTGCTCTTGAGCCGCCCCTGGTAGGCGTCGACGCGGTCGGCCTTGCCGAAGATCTCGTCGAGGTCGTTCTCGGGGTGCTGGGCGCCGTTGGCCTTCGACTGCATCGACTCCCAGACCCGCTCGTACCGGACGCCGCTGGCGTCGGGAGCCGGCCAGTAGATCGGCTGCTCCAGGTGCCAGAGCCAGGTGACGTGAACCTGAGCGGCGGACGGCGCGGCGAGGGCCGTGATCGCGAGGCTCGAGAGGAGCGCGGCGGCGAGCTTCATGGGGGACCTCCAGCGGACGTGAATCATCTCTGAGTCACGCACCGGCACCCTAGCAGACCGCGAACATCGTTCAAAAAGGTTTGAACGACGCGCGAACGACGAGACGCGGCGGCGGGCCCTTCCCGCTGGAGAGGGCCCGCCGCCGCGTCTCGTGCCCCCCTGGTCGGCCCGATGGAGGGCCAGGCTCCGGCTACTGACCGAGCGCCGAGCTCACCGCCGCGCTGACCGCCTGGTCATCTGACGACGGGTTCTCGAGCGCGTCGTAATAGGCGTCCAAGTCGCTCAGCAGCTGGTCGGCACCCGGGACCGCCGCGGTGGGGAGCTTGTCGACGATGGTCAGGCGCAGCGACTGGGGCTGCGCGCCGTCGGTCACCAGGTCGAAGTAGGTCGACATCAGCGTCGCCGCCTGGGTCTCGTCGAGGGCCGGGAGGTCGAGCCAGTTGGTCGGGGCGCCCGGCTCCCACCAGAACTGGACGGCGTGCCGGGTGTAGAGGAGCTGGAGCGCGAGCTGCGAGCGCACCCAGACGTGGACCGGGCAGCCGCCGTCGACCGCGCAGACGACCTTGTCGAGCAGGATGTTGAAGCCGTCCACCGGATCCGCGGGATCGAGCCCCTCCCAGACGGTGTTCGTGAGCGCCCGGAAGCGGAGGAAGACGCTGGCCCAGTCCTGCTCTTCGGCGGTGCGGGTGATCTCGTTGGTCGAGGTCTCCGGCGGGTTCTTCTCGATGATCCGCTCGATCTGATCGGCGGTGTAGCGGATGGGGTTTCCGAAGTCCCACTGGACGCAGGCCGGCTCGACCTCGAGGTCCTCGTCGGTGCAGTACAGGAAGGTCGGGTCCTCGGCGCCCTCGCCGTAGCCGTAGCGCATGGCGTCCCGGTCGTAGGAGCCCGGGTGGGTCAGGCCGATGACGTAATCCATCGTCGTGCTCGAGCTCGCCCCCGGGTCCGCGTGTCCCCAGTCCGCCGAGCCGATGAAGTTGTGGCGGAGCCCCAGGTTGTGGCCGAGCTCGTGGATGAGGAAGTCGGCGACGATGGCGTTGGTGACCTCCTCGTCGCTGGCGTCCCGGCCGAGCCGCGCCCAGGCCTGCTGGATCTCGGCCCCGCGGAGGGGCCGGTGGTTGAAGGGCTGGTGGCGGAGGTAGCGCGGCGGCGCGGTCGACGGGCCGAGCTCGATGGCCATCCTGCGGCCGAGCCGCTCGCGCGGAGGCGCGGGCGCCGGGACCTCGTCGAGCACCATGTCGGCGAGGTCCGGGTGGTCGTCGAAGAAGTCGTGGTAGCGCGACACGAGGTCGTCGAGCTCGCCGAACCACATCACGACGAAGGACTGGACGATCTCGCCGGTGTCCGGGTCCTGGGCGAAGGGCGCCACGGCGCCGCCCGAGCCGGTCTCGCGCCAGAGCACCACGTGGAAGCGGGGGTCCCAGGGGATCATGTCGGCGGTCCCGCGCTCCATGCGGAAGGGCCGCATCCCGGTCGCGTCCTCGAGGGCGTCGTTCCAGGTGTCGAAGACGTGCTGCGCGGCCCCGGCGTAGACCTCGGGGAAGCTCGGCGAGAGGTAGTAGACGACGCCGCCCTCGGGCGCGCCGGGGTAGATGCCGCCGAGGCGCGCGAGGTGCGCGGCGGTCGGGTCGTCGGGGACCGCCGTCATGAAGAAGCCGAAGGGCTGGGTGAAGTCGGCCTCGCGCGGGGTGTAGGTCGCGCCCGCATCCGGGTGGCGGAGGAAGTGGACGTTGACCCCCTCGGCGGTCGCCGGCGCCCAGTTCGGGCAGTTCCGCCGCCGGTAGACCTCGTCACCGGCCCAGGTGACGAGCCCGTCGGCGTAGAGCGGCGCCTGGGCCAGGGTGTAGTCGGCGAGCTCGTAGGTGCAGGAACCGTAGAAGCTGAAGCCCGGGGCGCTGGTGGGGCTGGCGAAGTCGACTCGGACGCGCCCGTCGTCGAGGGTCGTGTAGGGGTAGCTCTCGACGAGGCCGTCGGGCTCGAGGATCGGGCGACCGCTGTCGCCGTCGAGGAGCCGGATCTCGGCGACCCCCTCGTCCTCGGCGAGGCGGACCTTCACCCGGAGCGGCAGGATCCCGGCCGAGCCACCGCCGATACTCCCGATGATCCCGTCGGGATCCGCGCCCATGCCGTAGAGCCACCTCACCTGGAGGTCCTCGGCGGTGAAGAGGATGGCGCTGCCGTCGGTCTCGCCGGCCGGCAGGGTCGGCTGCGGCGGCACCTCGACGGTGACCGGCGGGAACTTGACCGTCGCCTCGACCGGGATGGCCTGAATCGGCGTGGTCAGCTCGTCGGGGGTCACCGTGTCCGGGCCGCTCACCTGCCCGACCTCCGAGCCGCCGTCACAGCCGGCCGCGCCCAGCGCCACCGCGACCATCAGCCCCATCCACCTGCGCATGTCCGTCTCCCTGCGTCTGGAAACGACGGCGCCCGGGCGCACGTCGGCCTCGGGCAATCTAGTGACCGGAGGCTGGTTTCGATAGCAGAACCCCCGGGGGTTCCCATGAACGAACGCCCGTCGCCGCCCCCCGTTACCGTTGTGAACGAGAAGATCACGAACGTTTACACGCCGCGGTCCGATGTCTCTCTTGTGCGGCGTGCTCTCCCGACGGGCGCGCAGAAACGCAGCCGACACGGCGACCGTTCGCGGTCGCCGCAGGGTGCAGAGGTCGCGCGCCGCGCGGTGATGACGCGGTGCGCACGGGGTGGCTATGAGCGACGACAACACGGGGACGACCGAGACGCTGCGGATGTGCGTGACCTGCGGCCGGATGCACAGCCTGGCCGCGCGGCGCTGCGCCACCTGTCGCCAGAGCTTCGTGGCGAACGGCTCGCGCACGCGGCGCATCGCCCGAGCGGGCGACCCGGGAGGCGGCGTGCCGCTCTTCGAGGTCTCGCGCCGGCCGATCCCGCGCTCGCCCGGCACGTCGGTCTCGCGCCGGGTCGCTCCGCGGTCTGGCGCGCCGCGGGTCGTCGTGGCCACTCAGGGCTGAACGACGAGACGGGTTACACGGATGATGGCTCGATGATGGAGGGCCTGGTGACGAAGAGCGGTCGCTTCGACGTGCGCGAGATTCAGTGGCGCGACAACAAGACCTCGATCCGGGACCTGACGTTCCGGAACGTCCGGCGGCGCTCGCCGAACACCGTGGTCGCCCGGCGCCCCGCCGCGGCCGAGCAGTGTGTCGACGCGGCCCCCGACACGCGCCACATCGCGGCGTTCGGTGTCGACGGCGCCCTCGCCGGGACCGTGCGCATCGCGCCCCTGCGAACCGAGTCCGCGCGTCGCGATTGGCAGCTCGGCGAGATGCCGAAGGGCTTCGTCGTCGCCGAGCTCCTCGGGCTCAGCGTCGCGGACGACGCGCGCGACACGCCGATCTCGGTGGAGCTCGTCACCGCGGCCTACGTCAGGGCGCGCTCGCTGGGCTGTCACGCCCTGGTGACCCGGGTCTGGGTCGAGCACGTCATGATGTACGAGGCCCTCGGCTTCTTCCGCTACCACGCCGGGTTCAACGACCCGCAGCGGGGCTTCGTCGTCCCGATGCTCCTCAACCTCCACGACGTGGCCTACCTGCGCCTCGTCGAGTCGCCCCTGACGCAGGCCGCCGCGCGCTACCTGAACCCCGACGACTACGGCCCGGAGCTCCTGCGCCGCTTCGCCGACGTGTGCGCCGAGACGCGCCCGCCGCGCTCCCTCGGCCGCGCGACCGGGGCCCCCGAGCTCGGCACCGTCGGCGCGGCCCCGGACCTCGATCTCGACATCGACGCCCTCGTCGCCGTGCTCGGCCAGGCCGCGCGGCAGCGCCTCGGCGTGGGGACGCGCCTGGTGGCGCCCGACCTCCCGAGCGACGACGTCTTCCTCGTCGTCCGTGGGACCCTCGGGCTCCTCGCCGAGGGCGAGGTCGTCCCGGCCTTCTACCTCGACGCCGGCGACGTGGTCGCCGAGCGGGCCTTCGCCGAAGCTGGCACCTCCGCTGGGCTCGCGATCATCACCCTGACCGAGGCGACCATCGTCCGGATGACCCGCGGCGAGCTCGACCGCGTCGTCGCGAGCGACCCCGAGCTCGGCGTGCGGCTCCTCCGCGCGCTGGTGGCGGGGCTCTCGACGCGCCTGGCCCGGCACCTCGCCCAGTGGCGCCTCGACCGCCGCGGTGATCCGGAGACCCGGCGCCGCAAGCGGGCGCGCCTCCAGGCCCGGGACGAGGCGCGGGCGCGGCCCGCCAAGTAGCCGCCAGTCGCCGTCCAGCGAGCATTTACGCAGGCCTTACCGCGGGCGCGGGGCTTCTGGGGTTGACTCTGGAGCACACCGAGCCCCAGGAGGCCCCATGCACCGCAGCCGAGCCCTCGCCGTCGCGCGAGGCGCCGCCCTCTTCGTCGCCGTCGCCGCCGTGACGGCGCTCGTCCTCTGGTCCCAGACGCGCAGCGTCCGTCGCGCGCCCCGGACCACGCCCGCGCCATCGGTGGTCACGCCCCACGAGCCCGCCCCCGCGCCGCGCGCCGTCGTCACAGAAGAGGTCGCGCCCCCGACGGTGACCGCGCCCGGAGCTCCCGTCCCTCCCGCCCAGGCCCCAGGCCCGGCGGCGCTCGACCGCAACGTCTACTTCTCGACCAGCAAGGCCATGATGGCGCCCGAGCTGGAGCTGCCCGAGCCGCCGGTCCTGGTCCCGCCGCCCCCGGACGCCGCCGGGCCTCGACGCGACCGCGTCTTCTTCTCGACCAGCAAGGCCATGATGGCGCCCGAGCTGGAGCTGCCCGAGCCCCCGGTCCTGGTGCCGCCGCCCCCGGACGACGCCGGGCCTCGACGCGACCGCGTCTTCTTCTCGACCAGCAAGGCCATGATGGCCCCCGAGCTGGACCTCGAGGCGACCCAGGGGCTCGAGCCGTGACGGTGGTGCTCGGGGCGGCGCTCACCCTGGCCTTCCTCGCGGTCGTCTTCGTCCCGCTCGAGCGCCTCTTCACCCGGAGGGAGCAGCCCCTCTGGCGTCACGAATCGGGGACGGACCTCCTCTTCTTCGCGATGCAGCAGACCGTCTGGCGCGCGGCGGCGCTGGCCGCGCTGACGGGGCTCGCGTCGCTGCTCGACGGCCTCGTCCCGGCCGGGCTGCGCGAGACCGTCGCGGGCTGGCCCCTCTGGGCCCAGATCGTCGCGGTGGTCCTGATCTGCGACGTCGTCGTCTACTGGGGGCACCGGCTCTCCCACCGGGTGCCGCTCCTCTGGCGCTTCCACCGCGTCCACCACACCGCAGAGCGCCTCGACTTCCTCGCCGCCTATCGGGAGCACCCGCTCGATGGGCTCTGGACCATGACCCTCGAGAACCTGCCGGCGCTCGTGCTCGGCTTCCCGCTCGAGCTCATCGCCGGCTTCGTCGCCTTCCGGGGCGTCTGGGCCGTCTTCATCCACAGCAACGTGCGGCTCCCGCTGGGCCCGCTCCGGGTGCTGCTGGGAGCGCCGGAGCTCCACCACTGGCACCACCACGCGGGAGCGGGCGGGCACACCAACTTCGCCAACCTCTCGCCGCTGATGGACGTCCTCTTCGGGACGTACTACCACCCTGACACCGACCCGCCGGTGCTCGGGTGCGCGGAGCCGACCCCGCGGGGCTACCTGGGGCAGCTCGCCTGGCCCTTCGTCGAGCCGTTTCGCCGGCCCTCAGGCGTGGGCGTAGCCGGCGGCCGGCGCGGCCTCGGTCCGGGCGGTGAACTTGTACCCCGAGCCGCGGATCGTCTTGATGAGCGATCCGCGCCCGCTGTGGCAGACGAGCTTCTTCCGGAGCTTGCCGACGAGGACGTCGATGCTGCGGTCGTAGGGATTCCACTTGCGACCGGCGACGGCGCCGAGGATCTCGTCGCGGCTCAGGACGCGGTTGGGCTTGCCGACGAAGGTCGACAGGAGCTGGAACTCGTAGCTCGTCAGGTGGACCAGCTCACCGTCCGGATCCCACAGCTCGTGGGAGCGGCGGTCGAGCACCCACCCCTCGAAGCCGACCCGCTCGTCCGATGACGGCGCCGAGGGGCCGACCGCGGCCGGCCGGGGCGCGGCGCCTCCGCTGTTGACCCGGCGCAGGACCGACCGGACGCGCGCCACGAGCTCGCGCTCGTCGAAGGGCTTGGTGACGTAGTCGTCGGCGCCGACCTCGAGGCCGACGATGCGGTCGACGACGTCCTGCTTGGCCGACAGGATGATGATCCCCAGGTCGCCCTCGGCGCGGAGCTCGCGCGCGAAGGCCAGTCCCGAGCCGTCCGGGAGCATCAGATCGATGATCACGAGGTCGGGCGGAGTCGCCTCCACCGCCGCGCGCGCGGCGGCGAGACTCGTCGCCATGTCGGCGCGGTAGCCCTCGCGTTCGAGGTAGCGCCGCAGGAGCTTCCCGATGCGCTCGTCGTCGTCGAGGACCAGGATGCGGGCTGCTGCTTGCATGGGTGCCTCCGTCTGTCGGAGGTCACAACGGGCACATCACGTGTGAACTTGAGTAATCGCCCGCAAAAAACCGCGCGTGGACGACGCCCTCGGGGCAATCCGCGGTCCGCGGTTAAGGCATCCCCGGATCCGCCCGATATAGAGGTTGGGCGTGCGCGTCGGACGCGCCGCCCCTCATCGACCGGGGGAGACCGATGCGCGCAGCTGTCGAGAGCCTGTTCCCAATCGTGGCCCTGGGCCTCGCGCTCGTCATCGCCCCCGCCGGCTGCACGGGCAGCGACTCCGACTCCCGCGCGCACCAGCTCGACAACCGCAGGACCCAGCTCGATCTCTCCAACGCCGACGCATTCGCGGGCGACGCCTGGCCCGACGGCGACGTGAAGGACGGGCCCCGGTCCGACGCCGGCCGAACGGACGCCTGGGCCCCGGACGCCGACGGTAGAGAGGATACCGGCGCGGGCGCGAGCGACTCCTGGGGCGGCTTCGACGACGCCGGCGGCGCGGACGGCTCGGGCGACGAGGACGCGGCCGGCGGAGCCGACACCGAAATGCCGGTGCCGGAAGACACCTGGACGGCGAGCGACACCTGGACCGCCGACGACACCAGCGGCGGCGGCGGCGACGACACGAGCGGTGGTAGCGGCGACGACGACACGATCCAGACCGCGAGCGACACCACCCAGGCCGCGACGGACACCAGCGCCCCGCCGGCCGATACCAACGTCGCGGAGGACACCTCGAGCGGCGGTGGGCAGATCGTGCCGCCCGGGATGAAGGTCGAGTGGTGCCGCCTCATCTACCCGGCCGTCGTGCAGTACCCCCAGGGTGGCTCGACCGACGTCTTCGCCCACGTGTCCGTGCCCGGGCAGACGGACATCACCGAGGTCCTCCCCGACCCCGCGCCGTGGCTCCGCGCGCAGATCGGCTGGGGGCCCGTCGCCGCGATCCCGTCCCACGACCCGAGCGCCTTCACCTGGGTCGAGGCCGATCCCGATCCCGACCCGCCCTCCAACCTCTTCTGGCGTTACGACCGCTACGTCACACAGCTCGCCATCGACAGCCCCGGGAGCTGGGACTACGTCGCCCGCTTCTCCGCCGACGCCGGCGCGAGCTGGACCTACTGCGACCTCGACGGCTCGCAGAACGGCTACATGGTCGGCGAGGCCGGGCGCGCGACCGTCGCCGAGTAGCGCCCGGGTCGACGGGTCGGTCGAGACGACCGCGGGCCGGCGGACATCGCGTCGACGGTCCACGCAACGACGGGGCGGTCGAGACGACCGCGGGCCGGCGGACATCGCGCCGACGGACCGAGCCGACCACGGGCCGATGGACCGCCGGGCGACGAAGCGCCAGACGCGATCGTCACCGCGCTGACGCGGCCCGGGGCTCAGCGCCAGAGGTTTGACGGCGGAGCCCGTCCCGAGGCCCGTCGAGGGCCGAATCTCCTGCGCGATCGACGCCTTCTCGCTGGCACGTGCGTTGCAGTCGGCACCCTCGGTCTGAGGTGCGCCCAGCGCACGGGGTCACGACGAGGTTGCCATGACGACGTTCCTACGCGCGGTCGCGACGATGCCCGCCTCACTCTGGGTGGTGGCGTCCTGCGGCGTGCTCGCCGGGGCCATGTTCGCCCAGGAGGTCAAGTCCGCCTCCGCCGCCCCGCCCGCCTCGCAGTCCGCGCCCGCCGCCCCCGAGCTGAGCCCCGCCGCGCCCGAGACCGGCTCCGGTGACGCGCCCGTCGTCGGTAGCAACGGCGGCACGCCGCTCCGCTTCCTCGACAGCGACCGCCGCGAGACCGCGAGCGCCGCCAAGCCCGCCGAGGCGCCCCAGTCCGGCTCCGGCCCGAGCGTCGTCGTCATCATCCTCCTCATCGCCGGCGCCGCCGCCTTCTACTTCATGAAGAAGGGCGCCCCGAAGGCCGCCGCCGGCAAGCGCAACGACAACAAGCTCGAGCTCCTCCACTCCATCCGCGTCGGCGGCCGCTGGCAGGTCGCTCTCGTCCGCGTCCCCGGCAAGACCCTGGTCCTGGGCGCGACCGAGAAGGGCCTGAGCCTCCTGACCGCCCTCGACCTCGACGAGAGCATCGACGAGGACCCGCTCGACGTCCTCGCCCCGCCCCGCACCGGGATTTCGGTGCCCGCCGGGCGCCCCCGCCCCGAGGCCTCGGCGCGCGCCCCCCATCAGAGCGCCACGCCGCCGCCCCGCGAGGGTCGGGCGCCGACGACGCCGCACCCGGACGCCTTCCTCGGCAAGCTCCTCGACGAGCTCAACGGCGCGCCGTCGCCGGTCCGTGAGCGCCCCCTCACACCGAGCGCCGAGGCGCTCCGGCAGCGGCTCGAGCGCTTCCAGCGCAAGGCTGGATGACCCCCGGACGGAGCCCTCGCACCGCATGAACCCGCGCCCCCGTCACCTGAGCTCGATCGCCGCCGCCCTGCTGGCGGCTTTCGTCGTGGTGGGGGCGCTCCCGGAGAGCGCGAGCGCGCAGCCGGCACCCACCGCTCCCGGCCCGATCGCCGCGCCGCCCGACGCCGCGGGTCCCAGCGGTCCCACCGGCCCCCTGGCCGCCCCGGACGGCGCCCCTCCCGCGGCCAACCCGGATCACGCGCCCTTCATCTCGATCGCGCTCGGAGGCGGCGGCGACCAGGGCCTGTCCCCGGTCCTCAAGATCATCCTCCTGTTCGTCGCGCTGACCTTCGTCCCTGCGCTGTTCCTCGCGATGACGTCGTTCACGCGGATCATCGTCGTGCTGTCCCTCCTGCGCCAGGGCATCGGCGTCGTCCAGCTCCCGCCGAACCGGATCCTGGTCGCGCTGGCCCTGTTCCTGACCGCGTTCACGATGGCGCCGGTCTTCGGGCGCATCTACGACGAGGCGATGGTCCCGTACGACAACGGGGAGCTCACGGAGATGCAGGCGCTCGACGCGGCGATGGCCCCGATGCGCAAGTTCATGCTGAGCCACACGCGCGAAGCGGATCTCATGCTCTTCATCGAGATCCAGGGCGGCGAGCGGCCGTCCACCGCCGAGGAGGTCCCGACCCTGACCCTCGTCCCGGCGTTCATCCTGAGCGAGCTGAAGACGGCGTTCCAGATGGGCGCCCTGCTCTTCCTGCCGTTCCTCGTCATCGACATCGTCGTGGCGTCGATCCTCATGTCGATGGGCATGATGATGTTACCGCCGGCGACGATCTCGCTGCCGCTCAAGATCATCGTGTTCGTCGCTGTCGACGGCTGGGGCCTCGTGATCCGCTCCCTCTCCGAGAGCCTGACGGGGTAGCGCCGTGTCACCCGATCAGATCAGCGATCTCCTCGCAGACGTCTTGCTGACCATCTTCGCGATGTCGGCGCCGGTGCTGTTCGCCGGCCTCATCGTCGGCTTCGTCATCTCGATCTTCCAGGCGGCCACGCAGATCCAGGAGGTCACCCTGGTCTTCATCCCGAAGATGCTCGCCGCCGGCCTCGTGATGTGGCTCGCCGGCCCGTGGATCTTCGAGCGCCTCAGCGTCTTCTTCCACCAGGTCGTCTCCGCCCTCCCCGGGGCGGCCGGAGGGATGTAGCGGATGGCCGGAGCACCCGAGGCCCGCGGCGACGTCGGCCCCCCGCGCCGGCTCGGCATGAGCGAGATGCTCATGCCCGGGCTGATGATCGGGATCCTCGGCCTGATGATCATGCCGCTGCCGACGGCGCTGCTCGACTTCCTGCTGACGCTGAACATCACCGTCAGCGTGGTCGTGCTGCTGACGGCGATCCACGTCCGGCGGCCCCTCGACTTCTCGGTCTTCCCGAGCCTGCTGCTCGTCACGACCCTCTTCCGCCTCGGGCTCAACGTCTCGACCACCCGGCTCATCCTGCTCAACGGCGGCACGGATGGCGCGGACGCGGCGGGCCACATCGTGCAGACCTTCGGGAACTTCGTCGTGGGCGGCAACTACGTCGTCGGCATCGTCGTCTTCCTGATCCTGACGCTCATCAACTTCATCGTCATCACCAAGGGCTCGGGCCGCATCGCCGAGGTGTCCGCGCGCTTCACCCTCGACGCCCTGCCCGGCAAGCAGATGAGCATCGACAGCGACCTCGCCTCCGGGCTCCTGACCCAGGACGAGGCCCGCGCCAGGCGCGCCGAGGTCGCCCGCGAGACCGACTTCTACGGCGCCATGGACGGCTCCTCGAAGTTCGTCCGCGGCGACGCCATCGCCGGCCTCGTCATCACCGGCATCAACATCCTCGGCGGCCTCTTCATCGGCGTCGCCCAGAACGGCCTCGACTTCGGCGACGCGGCCGCCCTCTACACCGTCCTGACCATCGGTGACGGCCTCGTCAGCCAGATCCCGACGCTCCTCATCTCGACCGCCGCCGGCATGGTCATCACCCGCGCCGCCGAGGAGAGCGACCTCGGCGGGCAGGTGGTCAAGCAGACCCTGACCAACCGCTCCGTGCTGTACGCCGCCGCCGGGATCCTCGCGATCCTCGTGCTGGTCCCAGGGATGCCGGTCCTCCCCTTCGTCATCCTCGGCGTCGGCCTCGTCGTCGCCGCGCGCCGCGTCAAGGCGAAGACCGCCGCCGGGACGGGCCGCGCCGGGGCCGCGCAGGGCGCCGCCGCCAAGCGCGCCGAGAAGGCCAAGACCGAGGACGAGGAGCTCGCCGAGCTGATCGCCGTCAACGTGCTCCAGCTCGAGGTCGGCTACGGGCTCATCCCGGTGCTCAGCAAGGCCGGCAACGACACCGTCGTCAAGCGCATCGCCGGGCTCCGGAAGAACCTCGCCCGCGAGCTCGGCATCATCCTCCCGCCGGTCCACGTCCGCGACAGCGCCGACCTGGGCGCCAACGAGTACCGCCTCCTCATCCACGACGTCGAGGCCGCCCGGGCGACCGCCATGCCCGACCGCCTGCTCGCGATGGACCCCGGCGACGTCCGCCAGAAGATCCAGGGCATCGAGACCATCGAGGCCGCCTTCGGCCTGCCGGCCCTGTGGATCCGCACCTCGCAGCGCACCGAAGCGGAGCTCGCCGGATACACCGTGGTCGAGCCCGAGGCCGTCATCATCACCCACCTGAGCGTCGTCTTGCAGCGGAGCGCCGCCAAGCTCCTCGGCCGCGAAGAGCTCGGCCAGCTGCTCGAGATCGTCGCGCAGCGGAACCCGAAGATCGTCGAGGAGCTGGTCCCGAACGTCCTGTCCCACGCCGAGCTGCTCAGCGTCCTGCGCGCGCTGCTGTCGGAGCAGGTCTCGATCCGGGACCTGCGGACGGTCCTCGAAGCGCTGGCCGAGGCGTGCCGGTACGGCAAGGCCCTCCACTTCCTCGTCGACCAGGTCCGGATCCGCCTGGGGCCGGCCATCGTCCAGCGCTTCACCGAGGTCGACGGCAAGCTCCACGCCGCGATCTTCGACGCCGCGACCGAGGACCTGCTCCGGAGCTTCGTGCTGCGCAACGAGGGCGACTCCAACCTCGCCCCCGACCTCGCGTCGGCGCAGGCGCTGGTCGGTCAGCTCCAGAGCGCCTATCAGAGGATGGAGGCCAGCGGGCACACCCCGGTGGTCCTCACCCCGCCCGATCTCCGCTGGCCGCTCCACCGGTTCGTGAGCCGACTCATCCCGAACCTCGCGGTGATGGCCCAGACGGAGCTCCCCACCAACCTCGACGTGGTCGCCGCGGCGACCCTCAGCATCGCGACCCCGCGCCGCCAGGGCGGCGGTCGCATCCCCGTCCCCCCACGAGCCGGCTGATCCCCCGAGCCCGGCTGCGAAAAGGTAGAGCTGGATGGATGTCATCGATCATACGAACGGCGGTCACGCGAGCGGCGGGCGTGGGACCGGGCGCTCTCCGGGCGACCCGGAGCGATCGCGGAGCGCGGTCACGGCGCCGCCGGGGCTGGGCCCGACCCGCGTGTTCCGGGCGAGCGGGATGCGCGAGGCCTTCGCCCGCGTGAAGCAGGAGATCGGCCCCGACGCGATCATCCTCGGGACCCGCGACATGACGCGCTTCGACGCCGACCCCGCCGAGCGCTTCGAGGTCGTCGCCGCCTTCCCCGCCGAGGGCGCCGCCAGGCGCGGAGCCCAGCCCGCCTGGAGCCCGCCGCGCATCCAGCGCTCCAACGGGACGTCCCACCACGAGCCCGCGCCCGCGCGCCACCACGAGCCGGCGCCTGCACGCTTCCACGAGCCCGCCCCCGCGCGTCACCACGCCCCGCCTCCGCCCGTGCCCAGCCCGCGAGCGCCCATCGGCCCACCGCCGGAGGAGCGCGCGGAGCTCGCCGAGCAGCAGCTCGGGCAGCTCCAGGAGGCCATGCGCTCGCTCGAAGCGCAGCTGTCGAGCGTCCTCGACGCCAACCGCGCCATGCACGACGAGCTCTCCAAGCTCTCGCGCGCCCGCATCTCGGCCGAGGCCGCCGCCCCGACCAGCGAGAGCGCGGCGCTCCTGGTCGCCGCCGGGGTCGAGCGCGACGTCGCAGAGCACCTCGTCACCCGGGCCGTCCGCCGGGTCGCTCCGCGGCGCGGCGTGGCCGTCGCGCGGCCGCCCGACCTCGCCGAGGAGATCCACCGGACGCTCCAGGTCGCCCGCCCGCTGTGGCACCAGCCGAGCGGGACCGTCTGCGCCCTGGTCGGCCCGACCGGCTCCGGCAAGACGACGACGCTCCTCAAGATCGCGGCCCTGGCGCGCTTCGCCCACGGCCGGACCGTGGCGTGCGTGACCACCGACGTCGACCGCATCGGCGCCTACGAGCAGCTGGCGCTCTATTGCGAGGTCATGGGCCTGGCGCTGGTCGGCGCCGGCGACCGGGACGCCGTCGAGGCCGCCCTCGACGACCTCGCCGAGGTCGACCTCGTCCTCGTCGACACCCCGGGGCACAACCCCTTCGACGCCGAGGCGCGCCACGGGCTCCTCAAGCCCATCGCAGCCCGGGAGATCACCCAGCACCTGGTGATCCCGGCCACGCTCGCGACCGGGCTCATCGGCGACACCATCGAGTGCTACAGCGGCCCCGCGCTGACCTCGCTCATCCTGACCAAGATCGACGAGGCCCGCGGCCTCGGCGCGCTCCTCGCCGCCGCCATCGCCAGCGACGTCCCCGTCAGCCACACCTGCGACGGCCAGGACATCCCCGACGCCATCCACGCCATCGACCGCGCGCGCATCACCCGCGAGCTCCTCGCCCAGGCCTCGTGAACCCCGGACCGGACTTCCCCCAATGAGCGCTCCGAGCCCCACCGACCCGATCATCTATCGCCCCTTCGCCCCCGAAGCGCGGCCGCCGCTCAAGGTCCTCGCGGTCGCGGGCGGCAAGGGCGGGACGGGCAAGACCAACCTGGCCGTGAACCTGGCCGTCGCCGCCGCCGAGGGGGGCCGCCGGGTCCTGCTGATCGACGGCGACGCGGCCCTGGCCAACGCCGACGTGCTGCTCGACGTGGCGCCCCGCCATCACCTCGGGGACGTCCTCGCGGGGACCCTGCCGATCGAGGACGCGCTGATCGAGTCCCGCTACGGCGTGACCCTGCTCCCTGGCGCGTCGGGGGAGCTCGCTGTCGAGCGCCTCGGGGACGAGGCCCGGTTGGCGCTGCTCGGGGCCCTCGAGGGCCTCGGCGACGCCTACGACGTGGTCGTCATCGACACCGCCTCCGGGGTCTCGCCCAACGCGCTCTTCTTCGCCGGGGCGGCCCAGCAGATCGCGCTGGTCACCACCCCCGAGCCCACGGCCCTGATCGACGCCTACGCCGGCCTCAAGGCGCTGGTGAAGCGGCACCGGGTCGAGCAGGCCCAGCTGATCGTGAACCAGGCCGCCGGGGGCGCGATCGCGGTGGAGGTCCACGAGCGCCTCGCCCACCTCGCGCGCCGCTTCCTCGGGGTCGAGGTCCGGCTGGCCGGCTGGCTGCCCTTCGACGCCCTGGTCCATCGGGCGGTGATGCGCCGCGTACCGGTGCTCGTGGACGCGCCCGACGCCGCGTTCGCGGACCGCCTCCGGGGCCTCTCCGACTATCTCCTCGGTCAAGACGCGCTCGACAGCGGCGACCGTTTGAGGTTCTTCTGGCGACAGCTGCTGGCGGCGCCCCGTGATAGGATGGCTCCGGCGGCCGACCCCGATCCGAGAACATGAGCAAAGACGAGCTGACCCGACAGCGACGCAAGAAGGCGTACGCGAAGTTCGCGCGGACCGAGAGCCCGGCTCCCGTGTCCGATGACGACTACTCCGAGCTGGCCCAGAGGTACGCTTATCTGGTCCATCGGTGGGCGCGGCGCTACGCGGGCACGAGCATGGCGGTCATCGACTGGGACGATCTCGTCTCGGTCGGGATCATGGGGCTCATCCAGGCCAAGCAGCGCTTCGATCCGTCGAGCGGCAAGCCCTTCGAGGTGTACGCCGAGTTCCGGATCAAGGGCGCGATCCTCGACGAGCTACGCCGGGTGGACCCGTTCTCCCAGCCGCTGCGCCGGAAGGTCCGGCGGCTGACCCGGGCCATGGAGGAGCTCACCAACGAGCTCGGGCGCGAGCCGACGGACAACGAGCTGTCGAAGTGCCTGGGCCTGACGATCGAGGACGTGCGGCGCCTCCTGCAGCAGGTGCAGCACCTCCGTCAGACGTCGGTCGAGGAGATCGACCGCCACTCGCTGAGCCGCGACCTCGCGATCAGCGGCTGGAGCCGGACGGACCTGAAGGTCGCGCTGTCCCAGGCGATCAAGCGGCTCGACAAGCGGAACCAGACGATCCTGTCGCTCTATTACTTCCAGGGCCTGTCGATGGCCGAGATCGGCAAGGTCATCGGCGTCACCGAGGCCCGCGTCTCGCAGCTGCACAGCGGGGCGGTCAAGGACCTCCGCTTCGCGCTGACGGGGTCGACGAAGAGGCCGTGAAGCGTCGCCGCCCGGTGACGCTGGCGGCGCTGGTCACGGGGCTCGTGCTCGGGGTGGGCCTCCCCCTGCCCGCCCGCGCCGAAGGCCCCGGCGGCGGCACCCGCGGCAGCACCAGCCGCGGCTCGCTCGCGGGCGCCTTCGACATGCCGATGGCGGGCGCCGGCTACCGCTTCTACGGGCCGGTGGCGAGGCGCCAGGCCCACTACGCGACGGTCGAGCTCGCGGCGCTGGTGGCGCGGGCGGCGCGGGTCCTCCAGCGCGAGGTGCCGGGGCCGCCGCTGGTCCTCGGGGACATGAGCGCCGAGCACGGTGGCCCCCTCCGCCGCCACGCCTCGCATCAGTCCGGGCGCGACATCGACGTGATCTTCCTGGCGCGAGACGCCTCCGGCGACGCCGTCGAGTCCGGCCGCTTCGTCCGCTACGACGGGCGTGGGGACTGCGTCAGCGACGGCTGCGACCTCCGCTTCGACGCCGAGCGGAACTGGTGGTTCGTCCGGACGCTGGCGGTCAGCCGCGAGCCCGCGGTCCAGTGGATCTTCGTGTCGAGCCCGCTCCGGGACCTGCTGCTGGCCTGGGCCGAGGCCCACGGCGAGCACCCCGAGGTCCTGAAGCGCGCCCGCCGCCTCCTCCGCCAGCCCGGCGACTCGGCGCCCCACGACGACCACTTCCACGTGCGCATCTACTGCCCGCCCCAACGCGCCGCGGGCTGCGTCGACGCCAAGCCCCGCTGGCCGTGGGTCGACGCCGAGGGCCGCGCCTCCGCGATCCGCTGACGGCTCTCAGGCCTCTGCCACCGGGAGCGGACGGGACGTCCGCGGGCCGAGGCGATCCGCGACCGGGCAGCGGGCCGGTCCCGCTGGCCCGCGGTCGTCGCGACCGCTCCGACACACGTCGTCACCGCCTACCGTTGCGGTCTTGGCGCTCCATCGAGGTCAGCGGGCGCGGGTCAGGCGCTCCAGCGCTGGCCGGCGAGGTCGTCGAGCTCGCGCTGCTCCTTCTTGCGGAGCTCCGCGATGGCCTCGGCGTGGACGTAGTCGTAGACCCGCTCGCGGCTCCGGACCTGCTGCTTGCGCTGGTACATCTCGGCCCGGGCGGCGTCGAGGACGCGGGCGCTCTCGGCGAGGAGCTCCTCGCCCAGCTCGCGGTCCACGCGGGCCCGGGACCGGTTGGTCCAGAGCAGCTCGCGGTTGAGCCCCGACAGGACCCCGCCGCGCGTGAGCTCGGCCTCGGCTCGCGCCTGCGCAGCCTCGATCTCGGCGACGACCGCCGCCGCCTCCTCCCGCTCGCGCTCCGCCTCGGCCAGGGCCACCAGCGACGCCTGCTCACGCAGCACCGCGATGCGGACCAGCTTTTGTGCAATGCGCTCGCGTCGGTTCATCAAGCTCTCGCTCAGGAGGTTCTCGCGGAGGTCACAGGAGACAACGGACGTTGCGCTCCCAAGGTTTAGTACAACTTTCGGCAGCGAACGTAAAGCCTTGAACTTGCTCGGCATTTTGTTCCCATACCACCCGGCACATCTTGCCCATCCCGGTCCCGAGCTCGGTCGTCGGGAATACGGTCACGGCGCCCCAGCCACCTGGCACGGGATTTGCTGCATCGCCACGAGGACACCAGGAGGACGAGCGTGCGCCCGACCCACATCCTGATCGCCTCGCTGATCACCGCGACCGCGCTCTCCGCCGCGGCCTGCGGCAGCGTGAGCCACATCGGCGAGTACAAGCCGAAGCAGCGCGACTACCAGAGCCCGGTGGACCTGACGGCCACCAAGAACGACTCGACCAACGGCTCGCTCTTCGCCAGCTCGGCGCCCGCGGCCTATCTGTACGCCGACCAGCGCGCGATGCACATCGGCGACATCGTCACCATCAACGTCAGCGAGGAGGCCGACGCCAAGCGCGGCGCCGTCACGGATTTGACGCGGAGCGCCAGCGTCGACCTCCAGATCTCGAAGTTCCTCGGCCTCATCAAGCTGCTCGGCGACACCATCAACAACGGCGACCTCATCGCCGCCGGCCAGGGCAGCGACTTCTACGGCGCCGGCGAGACCAGCCGCACCGAGCACGTGCGCGCGACCGTCCCCGCCCTCGTCAAGCAGGTCCTCCCCAACGGCAACCTCTTCATCGAGGGCCACCGGGTCATCCTGGTCAACGAGGAGGAGCACCACTTCTACGTCAGCGGCGTGGTCCGCCCGGTCGACATCCAGGACGACAACTCCGTCGACTCCGGCCGCATCGCCGACGCCGAGATCGAGTTCACCGGCCGCGGCGTGGTCAGCGAGAAGCAGCGCCCCGGATGGCTCCAGCGCGGCCTCGACCTCATCGCCCCCTTCTAGCGAGGGCCCAGCACCCCGCTCTCCACCCCCCGGAGATAAGATGGCCAAAGGAATCTACGTCGCGACCTCGGGCAGCATGGCGCAGCTGCGCCACCTGGAGACCCTGTCCAACAACCTCGCGAACGCCCGGACCGCCGGCTACAAGGGTGACCAGCTGACCTTCGAGACGGTGCGCGCCCGCCACCACCGGCAGAGCGACCCCGCCGCCGCCGACCCCGCCGGGCTCGACAAGCACTACGTCGACGTCCACGACCGGGTCGCCGACCTCGCCCCAGGGGCGGTCACCAGGACCGACAACCCCCTCGACGTGGCGATGACCGGCAACGGCTTCCTCACCATCGAGACCCCGCGCGGTCGTCGCCTGACCCGCGACGGCCGGATGCTCATCGGTCGCGACGGGACGCTCCGGACCACGAGCGGCCACGCCGTCCTCGACCGGAACGGCCGCAGCATCCAGCTGCCCCCCGACCGCGTGCCGGTCATCGACGAGCGCGGCCACATCCGCGCGGGCTCCAGCGAGGTCGCGCGCCTCGGCGTGGTCACCGTCGACATGAAGGCCGGGCTCGACAAGGACGTCGACGGCTTCTTCGTCCCGCCCACCGAGGCCGCCGCCGCGAGCGCGGACCTCACGGTCATGCAGGGCCACGTGGAGGAGTCCAACGTGCGCCCGGTTCAGATGATGCTCGAGCTCGTCGAGGTGCAGCGGACCTTCTCCGCGCTTCGACAGGTCATCTCGGCCTCGAGCGAGATGGACGCCCAGGCCGCGCGCCTGGCGAACGGTTGATGATTCGAACAGGAGACGACGCCCGATGATCCGCTCCCTGCACAGCGCCGCCTCCGGGATGGAGGCACAGCAGACCCAGATCGACGTCATCGCCAACAACATGGCGAACGTGAACACCACCGGCTTCAAGAAGGCCCGCGCCGAGTTCCAGGACCTCCTCTACCAGGAGATCGCAGGGGCGACGCAGGACCAGGTGCGCTCGGGCGGCAGCGGCCGGCCCGCGCCCATCGAGGTCGGCATGGGGACGCGCCTGGTCGCGACCCAGAAGATGTTCGAGGTCGGCGACCTCCAGCAGACCCAGAACCCCCTCGACGTGGCCATCGAGGGCGACGGCTTCTTCCGCGTGCGGATGGCCGACGGCACCCGCGGCTACACCCGCGCCGGCGACCTCAAGGTCGTGGCGAGCGGCCAGCTCGTGACCAACCACGGCGACCCCGTCGAGCCGCCGATCTTCATCCCGCCCGAGAGCACCCAGGTGACCATCGAGAAGGACGGCACCGTCAAGGCGCTCCAGCCCGGCGACGTCACCCCGGTCGAGGTCGGGCGCATCGAGCTGACCCAGTTCGCCAACCCCGTCGGCCTCAAGAGCCTGGGGCACGGCATCTACCTCCAGACCGAGGCCAGCGGGCGCCCCATCGACGGCCGCCCCGGCGAGGACGGCCTCGGCGAGCTGGCCCAGGGCTTCCTCGAGGGCTCGAACGTCAAGGTCGTCGAGGAGATGATCGACCTCATCGCCGCCCAGCGCGCCTACGAGATCAACTCCAAGGTGATCCAGGCCGCCGACCAGATGCTCGGCGAGACCGCGCAGCTCCGGTGACGCGCGACGCTCCCGCCGCGGCCCCTCCCCTCGCCTCGCTCGTCCAAGGAGCCGCCCCATGACGGCCGCCCTGCTCGTCCTCCTGCTCGCCGGCGCCCCCGCCCCGGACGCCGACGCGCCCGTGCGCGCCGCCGTCGAGGACGCCGTACGCCAGCGCCTCTCCCTCGGCGCCGACGCGACGGTCCGCGTCAGCGACATCGCCCCGGCAGAGCCCGAGCTCCTGCGCAAGGCCAAGCGCATCAGCGCCATCACGCTGCCCCCGGGCGAGCGCGGCGTAGGCCGCGTCACCGCGCGCGCCACGGTCATCCCGCGACGGGGCGGAGAGCCGCGAGACACCTGGATCGTCGCCCGGGTCACGGTCGAGGTCCCGACCGCGGTGACGACCCGGCGCGTCAAGCGCGGCGAGACGCTGACCCCGCGGGACGTCGCGGTCGCGCTGCGCCCCCTCGACGAGGGGACCCTCGCCGCCCCCGAGCTCGCCATCGGGCGCGTCGCCCGTCAGGTCCTGGCCGCAGGGGAAGCGCTCCGGGCCGAGCGGCTCGCGCTCCCGACCCTCATCCACCGCGGCGACCGGGTGACGACGGTCGTGACCGGCCGCGGCTTCCGGGTCCGCGCCGCCGGCGAGGCGCTGTCTCGGGGCGCGCTCGGTGCCGAGATCCCGGTCCGCGTGGTGATGACCGGCCGGGTGGTGACGGCCAGCGTCGTCGGGCCCGGTCAGGTGGAGGTGCTGCGATGACACGGCGGCGAAGTACGTTCATTAGATCGTTGGGCGTCGCGCTCGTGACGCTCGCGACGCTCTCCGCGTCCAGCGACGCGAGCGCCGTCCGCATCAAGGACATCGGCTACTTCGAGGGCGTCCGCCCGAACCAGCTCATCGGCTACGGCCTGGTCGTCGGCCTCGACGGCACCGGCGACTCCGAGCGCGCGGCCTTCACCCCGCAGACCCTCGAGACCCTGCTCTCGCGGGTCGGGATCCGCGTCGACTCGGCCCAGCTGACCCTGCGCAACGTCGCCGCCGTGATGGTGACCGCGAGCCTGCCGGCCTTCGCCAAGCCCGGCGCGACCATCGACGTCACCGTCAGCTCCATCGGCGACGCCCGGAGCCTCGCCGGCGGGACCCTGCTCATGACCCCGCTCAACGGCGCGGACGGCCAGGTCTACGCCGTCTCCCAGGGGACGCTGAAGGTCGGCAGCGCCGCCATCCCCTCGTTCTCGGCCCGTCAGTCGGCCTCGCGCCGGAAGCTGAACGTCGGCCGCGTGCCCGACGGCGGCCTGGTCGAGCGCGCGGTCCCGGTCACCCTCGGCGAGGACGGCGTCCTGCGCCTGCTGCTGTCGCGCCCGGACTTCCAGACCGCCATGAGCGTCGCGGACGCCGTCAACGGTCTGACGGCGACCATGACGTCGGCGGCTCCCGGCGGCGGCGCGGCGCCCGGAGCGCCCGCGTCGGTGACCGGCCCCGGTGGCGCCGGCGGTGGCGCCGAGGCGGCCGCCCGCGTCGTCGACAGCTCGACCATCGAGATCACCGTGCCCGAGGTGTTCGGCGAGGACATCGCCGGCTTCATCGCCCGGGTCGAGATCCTCGAGGTGCGGCCCGACGCGGTCGCCCGGGTCGTCGTCAACGGCCGGACCGGCGCCGTCGTGCTGGGCGGCAGCGTCCGGCTCTCGCGCGCCGCCATCGCCTACGAGGGGCTCACCCTCGAGCTCGCCGGGCAGCCGCTCGCGCCCGAGCCCGCTGAACCCGCCGCGGGCGGCGCGGGCCCCGGCGCTCCCCCTGCCCCAGGGGCCCCCGCGGCCGTGACCGCCACGGCGCCCGAGCCCGCCGTCACTCGGGAGATCGTCCCGAGCGGCCTCCACATCGTCGACGAGTCGACGACCCTGGCCGAGCTCGTGGCCGGCCTCAACGCCCTCGGCGTCACCGCCAACGAGCTCATCGACATCCTCGAGGCGCTGTCGGCGGCGGGCGCCCTGCACGCCGAGCTCGAGGTGCTGTGATGGGCTTCGGCATAGACGGGCCCAACCTCGACGTCGCCCTCGCTCGGGCGCGCCTCGACGCGCCCCACCTCGACGCCAGCCGACGCCCGGGGGACGACCCCGAGCTCGCGGAGGCGGCGACCCAGTTCGAGGCGCTCCTGATGAAGCAGCTCGTGGTGGCCCTCCGAGACAGCGCCAAGCTAGGCGGCGACGGCGACGAGAACGTCATGACCGAGCACCTGATCGAGGACGCCCTGGCGACCCACCTGGCCCGATCGGGCGGGGTCGGCCTCGCCGACATCATCGTGCGTGACGCGGACGGCGCCCTGCGACCGAACACGACGCCCTTCGTCGGGCTCGGGCTTGGTCCGACCGTCTCCCCCGTGCATGATGTGGACCGGGCGGCGAACCATCCCGACACGCCGAGCGACGCCCTCGCCGCCCCCTCGACGTCGTCGCTCCCGCTCGCCGAGCGGCTACCGCCGGACCACGATGCGTGGCTCGGAGACGAAGACGCGGCGGGGACGCTCCGCAGGCTTCTCGGGCCCGCCGCGAAAAAAATCGACCCGGGGCCTTAATGAAATCGGTGAGGGTCCCGTTAACCTCATCGAGTTTCCTCTATCCGCGGTGAAAACCATGGATCCTACGCGACCTATCAGTTCCAAGCCCGTTCGTGAGCCAGGCGCTCGCGGTGTGGCCCGTGCCCCGAAGGTCCCCGACGCCACCCAGCCCGGAACCGGGTCTGCGGCGGCCGAGGTGGCCGAGAGCATGGGCGGCGCCAAGAAGGCGCTCGAGGCCGGACACGCAGAGACCGCCAAGGTCGACGCGTCGACGCTCGACTCGCTGCGCGAGGCCTTCGAGAGCGGCTCCTACGATGTCGACGCGGACGCGCTCGCCGACCGCATCCTCGACGACGCCTTCGGCGAGGAATGGCTGGGATGAACCCCGCCGTGGCCGAGCTGTGCGAGCGCCTCGACGTCCACGTCGAGCTGCTCGATCGCCTCGTCGAGGCGACCCAACAGCAGAAGAAGGCGCTGCTCGGCTATCGGCCCGGTACGGCCGAGCGCGACGAGCGGCTGTCTGCGGCCAACGCTCGCCTCACGGAGCTCGTGACCGCCGTGGACCGCCACGGCCCCCGTACGCGTGACGCCGCCGACGTGGTGGCGCGCTCCTACGGCCAGGCTGACTACGCCACCCTGTCGGCGCTCGCCGCGACCCTGCCCGAGCCCGAGCGCGAGGCGCTCCGCGAGCGGCTGAGCTGTGTCCGCTCGCTCACCGAGGCCCTCGCCGAGCTGTCCCAGATCAATCACCTGCACGCCCGGCGTGGGCTGCAGCTCGTGTCCGCCTGGCGCTCCATCGTGACGCGCGGCGAGACGACCCCGACAACCTATAACGCCAAGGGGCGGCCACGCTCCGATACCCCCACTGGGTCTCTCACCCTGAACATCTGACCGGTCGACGCCGGTCGGGGGGTCCCGTATGACGACGCTTCAACACATCCTCTCGATCACGAACAGCGGCCTGCAGACGAGCCAGGCCGTGGTCGCCTCGGCGTCGCGCAACATCGCGAACGCCAACACGCCGGGCTACGCCCACGAGACCCTCCCCCTGTCGAGTCAGCTCGGCGGCCTCGGCGTCGTGGCGGGCACCGCCATCGCCAGCCGCAACGCGCTCCTCGAGCAGGGGATCGCCGCGACTTCGGCGCGCCTCGGCTTCTACCAGAGCCAGACGAACCAGCTCGACTCGATGGAGCTCGCCTTCAACGACCTCGACGGCACCGGCCTCGGGATCTCGATGCGCGACTTCGAGTCCGCCGTCAGCGCGGTCGCCGCGAACCCGGCGAGCATCACCGATCGCGGCCAGATGCTCGAGAGCGCGCGGAGCCTCGCCGCCACCTTCGCTTCGACTCGTGAGTCGGTCGCCCGCGCGGCCAACGACGCCAACGAGCAGGCGGTCTCGATCGCGCAGGAGATCAACTCCCTCGCTCAGCAGGTCGCCCAGCTCAACAGCCGCATCCGCTCCGCCCGCCCGGGCGAGGAGCGCAACAGCCTCATCTCCCAGCGCGCCGCCGTCATCGACTCGATCGGCGGGCGCATCGGCGTGGACGTCGTCCCGCGGAGCGACGGCACGGTGTCGCTCATCTCGTCCAGCGGCCGCCCGATCGTCGACTCGACCTTCCCCGCGACGCTCGCCGTGAACGTCTCGCCGCCCCCGGCGAGCGAGGCCCGGGTCGAGTTCGTCGGCGAGGGCGACACGCGCCTCCCGGCCGGCTCGGTCGGCGGCGAGCTCGGCGGGCTCGTCGAGTTCCACAACGACATCGCCCAGCCGGCCCTCGAGCGCATCGACGAGCTGGCGTACAGCTTCATGGACGCCTTCAACGAGGCGCACCGCTCGGGCTTCACCCTCAACGGCGCCACCGGCTACGACTTCTTCGACCTGCCCAGCGGCGCCCAGGGCGCGGCGAGCAAGGTCGCCCTGTCCCGCGACGTCGACGGGCACCCGGAGAACATCGCCGCCGCCGCCGATCTGGCCGCGATCCCCGGCGACAACACCAACGCGCTGGTCCTTCAGGGGATCCTGAGCCAGGACGGCGTGATGGCGGACGGCTCGTCGGTCGTCAACGCGTGGGAGACGCTCGGGAGCTCGGTCAGTCACACCCTGCTACGGACCCAGGCCGGCGTCGACCTCGAGCAGGCCTCCCTCGACCAGCTCGAGAACCTCCTCGCGTCGGAGACCGGCGTCAACATCGACGAGGAGCTCATACGGGTGACCCAGGCCAACACCGCGCTGAGCGCCGCCAACACGGTGCTCCAGGAGCTGCAGACGATGACGGACACGATCCTCGGGATGGTGGGCTGATGCGCATCACCCAGCAGCTCGTCGCCAACATGGTCCGGCAGCGTAACGAGCGCGCCTCGGCGAACCTCTACGACGTGACCTCGCGGGTGACGGCGAACTCGGCCGTCGAGCGGCCCAGCCAGGACCCGGTGCGGGCGACCCGCATCAACAACCTCGAGCGCTTCGCCCACGATCTCGACATCCTCGACACCAGCCGGCGGACCATCAAGTCCGACCTGACCGCGGCCGAGAGCCTGATCGCGAGCATGCAGGACATCCTGGTGAGCGCGAAGGAGATCGCGATCGGCATGGCGTCGGACAACGCCAGCGACGACAACCGCGCGAACGCCGCGACCGAGGTCCAGCGCCTCCTCGACCAGCTCGTCGGGCTCGCGAACCGCCGCCAGCCGGGGGGCAAGTACATCTTCACGGGGCTCTCCGAGGGCGCCCAGCCCATCGCCGACGACGGGAGCTACCAGGGCGACAGCGGCGCGCGCCTGGTGGAGATCGGCCCCGGCGTCTCGATCGAGGCGACCATCACCGGCGACGACGTGTTCGGGCCCAACCAGGAGGTCCTGACCTCCATGCGCGCGCTCATCGGCGCGCTCACGCCCGAGGATCCGCCGAACCCGGCGCGGGACCAGGTGCAAGAGATTAGGGACACGTTCTCGTTGCTCGATCGGGGTCACGAGTACATCACCCTGGGGCGGACCGAGATCGGCGGGCGCCTGGCGACCATCGAGGACGTCGACAACCTCTCGCTCGACCTCCGCAACACCGCCGCCCTCGAGCACGCCGACCTGACGGCGGTCGACCTCGCGCGGCTCTCACCCGAGCTCTCGACGGCGCAGCACGTCCTCACCGCGGTCGTCGAGACGACGCGCTCGCTCATGCAGCAGGCGGCCTCCTCCTGGCTCCGCTGAGCAGCTGACCTCTGGGGATTCCCAGCTGAGGGCCTGACGGGTACTCCCCGCCAGGCCCTCGGTCGTTGTGGCACACTGATTTGTCTGCCGTGCGACTGAGCGGACACTGACCACGGATGACGCGAGACGATCGTCCCTCGCGTCGTCCACGGCAGGTCACCGCGCTCGCCGATGTGCCTCGACGGGCGCCCGAGAGTGGCATCGTCAGGCGCTCCATACGGGGCCTGGTAACGCGCGATCTCGGCGATTGCGGCGGCGTCTCCGGCGTTCGACCGAGATTCGCGCGTGAACCCCGCGAGTTTTTCGTGACCGAACGTAAAGAGACGGTGACTCGTCTGGGGTCGCGGAGGGCGTTCCGAATCGCGGGCCTTTACGGGCGGCTTACAGCGGGGAGTTGCCCTCGCCTACTCAACGCTTACCGCGGCCGTTCTCTTAAACAGAAAACTTACCCTTCTCTCCTCATGAGAATCCCGGTCCTGACGTTCTTGAGGACACCACCCCAGAGGGTACTCGAGGGTGGCTCCGGAAGCGGCTCTCCGCCTCCGAATCCCCGACAACCGCACCGGATCGAGCGAGGAATACGATGCCTCTGACCATCGGCACCAACAGCAGCTCTCTCGGCGTCCAGAAGGCGCTCAACACCTCCAACACCGCCCTGGGCGGGTCCATCAAGAAGCTGAGCTCCGGGCTCCGCATCACCTCCGCGGCCGACGACGCCGCCGGGCTCGCCGTCGCCGAGGGCCTCAAGGCCCAGACCCGCGGGTTCCAGCAGGGCATGTCGAACGCCCAGCAGGGTGTCGCGATGCTGCAGACCGCCGACAGCGCCCAGCAGACCATCTCCGACACGCTCATCCGGATGCGCGAGCTGGCCGTCCAGGCGAGCTCCGACAGCCTCACCGACACCGAGCGCGGCTACATCAACACCGAGTTCACGAGCCTCGCGACCGAGATCGACCGCACCACGTCGGTCACGGAGTACAACGGCCAGAAGCTCCTCGACGGCACGGCCGGCGCCGGCGGCACCCTGACCTTCCAGGTCGGCACCCGCAACACCGCCAACGACCGCATCACCATCGCGCTCGCCGACAGTGACTCGACGGCCCTCGGCGTCAACGCCGCGGCCGTGGACTCCCTGGCGAACGCCCAGGGCGCCATCGACTCGATCGACAGCGCGCTCGACACCCTCAACACCCAGCGCGCCGGCGTCGGCGCGACGATGAACCAGCTCGGCAAGGCCATCGACAACCTCGGGTCCCAGATCGAGAACCTGAGCGTGGCCGAGGGTGGCATCCGCGACGTCGACGTCGCCAAGGAGAGCGCCAACTTCTCCAAGCAGCAGGTGCTGCAGCAGGCGGGCGTGTCGATGCTGGCCCAGGCGAACGCGTCGCCGCAGTTCGCGCTGAGGCTCCTGGGCTGAGAACCGGGTTTCGGGGAGGCGGGCTCTTTGAGGAGAGAGCCCGTGGACCCGGGGGGGCGCTGCCGACCGAAGATTCGGCGGTTCCAAGGGAGAGGGGAGGCCATGAGCCTCCCCTTTCTCTTTTCTGATGTCCTGAACCACTCGCCCCGCTTGCGCCTCCTCGTCCGCCTCCGCCTCCTCGTCCGCCTCCGCTTCCTCGTCCGCCTTCGCCTCCGCCTTCTCCTCCGCCTCCGCCTTCGCCTTCGCCTCCGCCTCCACGTCGGCCTCCGCGCCCCGCCCGTCTCCTCCTGGCCCCGGCGATCACCCACCGAAAGCGCCGATCACCCGGCGTTCATGCGGATCTCCGCCCCCTCCACCCGCGCTCGAGACCTGGCTGTTCTCTTTTTTCTCGCAGCGATTTTAGGAACCTCCGCCCCCCCCCGTTGATTGGGGTGAGGCCGCAGCGCCGAAGGCAGCAAAGGCGACAAAGGCGACGGCCATTCCGAGACCCCATCACGGGGCCGCCGGATCTCACCACCCTCGACGCTCGGAGTGCGGCACATGCCTCTCAACATCAACACCAACCAGGGCTCTCTCGCCGTCCAGAACACGCTGAACCGCTCTTCCATCGCGCAGAGCAAGTCCATCGCGAAGCTCTCCTCGGGTCTGCGCATCAACAGCAGCTCCGACGACGCGGCCGGCCTGGCCGTCAGTGAGGGCTTGCGCGCCCAGACCCGCGGCTTCAGCCAGGCGATGTCGAACGCCAACCAGGGCGTGGCGATGCTGCAGACGGCCGACAGCGCCATGCAGACCATCTCCGACACCCTCATCCGTATGCGCGAGCTGGCCGTCCAGGCCTCCTCCGACGGCCTGACCGACACCGAGCGGGCCTACGTGAACACCGAGTTCACGGCCCTCGCCGGCGAGATCGACCGTATCTCGAACGCCACGGAGTACAACGGCCAGAAGCTCCTCGACGGCACCGCCGGCGCCGGCGGCACCCTGACCTTCCAGGTCGGCACGCGGAACACCGCCGACGACCGCATCACCATCGCGATGTCGGACACCGACTCGACGGCCCTCGCCGTCAACGCCGCCGCGGTGGACTCCCTCGCCAACGCCCAGGGCGCCATCGACTCCATCGACAGCGCCATCGACACCCTGAACACCCGCCGCGCCACCCTCGGCGCCACGGTGAACCAGATGGGCAAGGCCATCTCCAACCTCGGCACCACCATCGAGAACCTGAGCGTGGCCGAGGGCGGCATCCGCGACGTCGACGTCGCGATGGAGAGCGCGAACTTCTCGAAGTCGCAGGTGCTCCAGCAGGCCGGCGTGGCGATGCTCGCCCAGGCGAACAGCGCGCCGCAGGCGGCCCTCCGACTCCTCCAGTAATTCCCCGAGCCTGACCCGGCCCGGAGCCGGTGGCACCTGAGCCACCGGCTTCGGGCGTGGCTCCTCCGGAGGACCCATGCCATCCGTCAACTTCGCCGGTATCTCGTCCGGGATCGACTCCCAGAGCATCATCGACGCGACGGTCGCCGCCCAGCGCGTGCCGATCACTCGCCTCGAGAGCCGGAAGTCGGGCTATCAGGACCAGATCTCGAGCATCGGCAAGATGACCTCGGCGCTCAACGAGCTGAAGTCGATGATGGAAGAGATGGCGGACACGGCGAACGTGCTCGCGTTCAGCGCCGTCTCCGGAGACGAGGACCTGCTGACGGCGACCATCGACGGCGCCGCCAGCTCCGGGACCTACGAGCTCACCGTCACCGAGCTCGCCCGGGCCGAGAAGGACCGCTCGGCGGCCTTCGTCAGCAAGTACGAGCCGGTCAAGGCCGGCACGATCACGCTCACCGCGGCGGGCCAGGATCCCGTCGAGATCGAGGTCGAGGAGGGCGACACGCTCCTCGACGTGGTCGACAAGATCAACATCTCGGGCGCCAAGGTCGACGCGTCCCTCGTCAACGACGGCACCAACACCTATCTGCAGATCGTCGCGACCGACACCGGCTTCGAGATCGGCGGCAACGCCGACGACGCCCTGACGATCACCGAGAGCTACACCGGCACCGAGGGCACCGAGCTCGGGATGACCCAGGTCATCCAGGCGAAGAACGCCCTGCTCGAGATGGACGGGCTGCCCGTCGAGAGCCGCACGAACACGATGACCGACGTCATCGCGGACGTGTCGTTCACGATCAAGGACAAGGGCACGACCACGCTGCAGATCGACAGCGACCGCGAGGGCACCAAGGACAAGATCCAGGCCTTCGTCGACAAGTTCAACGAGATCCTCGACCTGGTCAAAGACTCGACCACGACCGCCAGCGGCGACCGCGCCATCGACGCCGACTCGTCGGTCCTCCAGATCCGCAACGACCTGCGCTCGACCGTCGCCGAGACCATCGAGGGGCTCGCGGGCAACGTGACCTCGCTCAGCCAGGTCGGGATCCGCACGAGCTCGACCGGCGACCTGGAGATCAAGACCTCCGACTTCGAGGCGATGCTCGACAAGGACCCGCGCGCCATCGGCCGCCTGTTCACGCAGGCCGACACCGGGATCGCGGCGAAGCTCATCGCCCGCGTCGAGCGCTACACCGACAGCATCGACGGCGTGCTCGGAAACCGCACGAAGTCGCTAAACCAGCGCATCGACGATGCCGATAAGCAGATCGGGCGCCTCGAGGACCGCCTCGAGTCGCTCACCCAACGCCTGACCCGACAGTTCACGGCGATGGAGCAGTCGCTGAGCGCGATTCAGCTCCAGAATCAGGCCCTGACCGCGGCGCTCTTCGGCGGCGAGTGAAGACCCGACGCCCCGCCCTGACGCCGCCACGCCCCCGACCCGCGAAGGGTCGGGGGTGACCCGCACCTCGCGAGGCCGCGAAGCTTTGCCCTAGGAGAGACGCGCATGACGCCTGGACTGAGAGCCTACCAACGCGTTCGCCTCACGACCGCCACGCCCCAGGAGCTGGTCGTCCTCCTCTATGAAGGGATGGTCAAGTTCACGACGATCGGGCGCCGGGACCTCGAGGCGAAGGACTTCCCGAACGCCGGGGTCGCGCTGACGCGAGCCATCGAGATCATCGGGCACATGCGCGACAGCCTCGACCACGATGCGGACCCGGGGCTGTGCGGCAACCTCGACCGGATGTACGCCGCCTGGAGTCAGGTCATCGCGCGCAGCCAGGTCGAGCAGGACCTGGCCTCCCTCGACGACGTCATCGCCCAGATGGACGACATGGCGTCGGCCTGGCGGACGGCCGCAGTCGAAGCCAGCCGCGCCGGGGGACAGTGATGGCCACCGCGCCGACCTCCCTCGCGCTGCGTCGCTTCGAGATGTACTACGAGCGCCTCGACGAGGCCCTCGACGCCGGTGACGTGGACCTCGTCCACGCCCTGGTCGAGGAGCGGGCCGAGGTCGTCGAGCAGCTCATCGCGACCCACGAGGGGCAGCAGCTCCCCGAGGCCGTGCGGACCCACCTCGTGGCCTGCGAGGAGGCGCTCCGGGCGCGCCTGACCGCGCTCCACGCGGAGATCGCCAGCGCCCTCGCGAACCAACGGATGCGTGGCGCCGCCGCGCTCCGGTACACGCGCGGCTGAACGATCGGGTGCTCTCCCCGCGGGCGCTCGAGCGTTCAGGAGGAACGTAGATGGACCTCGCTACCCTCATAGGACTCGTCCTCGGCTTCGGCATCATCCTGCTGTCGATCGTCACGGGGAGCGAGATCACGGCGTTCGTCGACATGCCCTCCCTGATGATCGTCTTCGGCGGGACCATCGCCGCGACGCTCATCCGCTTCCCGCTCAAGACCTGCCTCGGGAGCATCAAGGTCGCCCTCAACGCCTTCAGGACGAAGACCGCCAACCCGAGCGACATCATCAAGCGCACCGTCGAGCTGGCCGCCGTCGTCCGCCGCGAGGGGCTGCTGGCGCTCGAGAACGAGAAGGTGGAGGACCCGTTCCTCGAGAAGGGGCTCCGCTTGTGCATCGACGGCGTGGACCCGGAGTTCGTCCGCAAGGTCCTCGAGCGCGAGCTCGACCACACCGTCGAGCGCCACCAGGGCGGCCAGAAGGTCTTCAAGGCCGTCGGCGACGCCGCCCCCGCCATGGGGATGCTCGGGACGCTCATCGGCCTCGTCATCCTGCTCCGCAACATGGACGACCCCAAGGCCATCGGCCCCGCCATGGCCGTCGCCATCCTGACGACCTTCTACGGCTCGGTGATCGCGAACCTGTTCGCCATCCCCATCGCCGAGAAGCTCGAGGTCCGGACCCAACAGGAGATCCTCAACAAGACCCTCATCATCGAGGGGGTCGCGTCCATCCAGGAGGGGCGTAACCCGCGGGTGATGGAGGAGCTCCTCCGCTCGCACCTGCCGAGCGCCCAGGGGGCGTCCGACGACGCCGAGAAGGCCGACTGATGACGCGCCGAAAGCTGCCCGATCCCGGACTACCGGCGTGGCTCGCGACCTTCGCCGACATGATGACGCTGCTGATGGCGTTCTTCGTGCTGCTGCTGTCGATGTCGGAGATCGACGCCCTGAAGTATCGGGCCGTCGCCGGCGCCATGCAGCGCGCGCTCGGCGTGAAGATCGACAGCATCGTCGAGACGCTGCCCGACGGACAGAAGCGGATCGTGCAGTCACCGAAGTCGCCGGAGACCGGGGCGCCGTGCCAGCCGTCGGCGTGCGAGGTGTCGCAGCAGGCGATGGGCGAGGTCTCGGAGAGTCAGTTCGAGCTCATCAAGAAGGAGCTCGCCGAGTTCGCCGCCGAGCACAACCTGATCATCAAGCGAAAGGGCCACAAGGTCCTCATCCGGATCCAGGAGCAGGGGGTGTTCGGCTCCGGGAGCGACCGCATCTCGCCGGTGTTCCTGCCGACGATCGCCCGGGTGCGCGACACGCTCGCGAAGCTCGACGGTGGCATCCGCGTGACCGGGCACACCGACGACATCCCCATCAGCAACGGGCGCTTCCGCTCGAACTGGGAGCTGTCGGCCGCGCGGGCCGTCTCGGTCGTGCACGAGCTGCTGAAGGACGAGCGGCTGAAGCCCGAGCGGGTCTCGGCCATCGGCTTCGGCGACAGCCGGCCGCTGGTGCCCAACGTCGACAACGACACCCGGGCCATCAACCGCCGTGTGGACATCGTCGTCACCCCGGTCCCGGACTGACGTCCGTCACCGGGCGGGTGTCTCCGCGTAGAGACGGCGTCTCCAGCCGAGCGTCGCCGCGGCGCGACGCCCGCCGACCGCGCGAGTCGCGATGACGCAGTGAAACACTGGGTCGTCGGCGTCGTGGGAGGCCTGGCACGCGGCCTGCTCAGAGAGGCTTCGACACCCACGGTGCTCGAACCCCACACGGAGATGTCCCATGCGTTCCGCCACCCGCTTCGCCCCGGTCCTCGCGCTCCTGCTCGCCGCCGCCCCGATGGTCGGCTGCGACCGCCTCGAGACCGACGACGACTCCGGCGACGCCGTCGCCACGACCACCGCCGCCCTGGAGTCCGAGGCCGACGGGCAGGCCCTGGGCACCCTGGCCTTCCCGCGGGCGCTGGCCTTCCGAGTCCCGCCAGCGACGGCGCAGGAGCGGGTCGACGCGGTCAAGGCCTACATCGACGAGCACCTGAGCTGCGCGCAGGCCACGGCCAGCGCGACCGGGCTCGACATCACGTTCAGCACCGACTGCGCCTGGGCCGGCCAGCGCTGGACCGGTGACATCAGCATCAGCTACGCGGCGGACGGCTCGAGCGCGTCGCTCACGATGAGCGGGCTGAAGGTCGACGGCGCCACGATGACCGGGACGATGGAGATCACGCGTCACGCGCAGGGGCATGTCAGCGTAGCCGCCGACTGGGAGACGATCCGGGCCAGCGGTCGCGTCGTCAACGGCTCGTGGCAGGCCGAGTACACCTGGGACGAGGAGGCCTACACTGTCGTCCACGCCTCCCACGAGCTCGACGTCGACGGAACGACCGCGACCCTGACCAAAGACGGCGTCCGCTGGCTCCGGGGGGACTACGCGCCCGAGGCCGGCACCGTCACCTTCGCGGGCTTCCGTGGCCGCACCTGGAGCCTCGTCTACGGCCGCGACGCCGACGGCTTCATCACCATCACCCTGACCAACGGCTCCGGCCGGACCCGCACCTACACCCTCGACGCCCAGGGCTACCCCCAGCGGACGACCTGAGCACGCGCCTGGCGCGGGGCCCCGATTCACGAGAGGCGCGGCGCCCAACGGCGCCGCGCCTCTCTGTTGTCATGGTCAGCCAGACCCGGCGGCCTGGGCTACTGCTTGAGGTTGACGACCTGCAGCAGCATCTCGTCGGCCGTGGTGACGGTCCGGCTCGAGGCCTGGAAGCCGCGCTGGGCGACGATGAGCTGGGTGAACTCGTTGGTCAGGTCGACGTTCGACTGCTCGAGGGTGCCGGCGTAGATCTCGCCGCGGGCGCCGGTGCCCGGGGTGCCGATGGCCGGCTGGCCGCTGTCGATGGTCTCGGCGAAGCGGTTGTCGCCGACCCCGTTCAGGAGGCCCGGGGCGTCGAAGCGCGCGAGCGCCAGCTGCCCGAGGAGCACCTCGCGGCCGTTGTCGAAGGTGCCGAAGACCTGGCCGGTCTCGTCCACGTCGACGAAGGACAGGGTGCCGGCCGCGAAGCCGTCCTGGTCGACCGAGTTGGTGCTCGACGGGTCGCCGTACTGGGTCGAGCCCGAGAAGTCGATATCGATGTCCTGGGAGTTGGCGTTCGGGAACGACAGCGAGATGGTCGTCGGCGTGTCGTCGAGCAGGGTCCCGTCGGAGTCGAACGACAGCGTGCCGCTCCCGACCTCCACCGGCGGGTCGCCCGGGTCACCTCCGGCGTCCTCACCCGAGATGACGGCCGTCCAGGACCAGGTGCCCGCCTCGTCGGTCACGTAGTAGAAGTCGACCTGATGGGCGTTGCCGAGGGAGTCGTAGACCGTCGTCGACGTCGTGTAGTTGTACCCGCCGTTCTCGGGCGCGCCGGGGTCGAATCCCTCCGACGGAAGCTCGGCGTTGGCGTCGAGGTTGAGGTCGTACGCCAGGGTCGTCGTGGCGCGCGGCGGGCTGGAGACCTGGTTGATCTGGATCCCACCGAGCGTGGCCGCCAGGACCCCGTTCTCGTCGGCCGGATAGCCCTGGAGCTTCAGGTTGTCGACCGTCGTGAGGTAGCCCTCGTTGTCGACCTGGAACTGGCCGTTGCGGGTGTAGAAGCGCTCGCCGCTGGGGTCGTCGACGATGAAGTAGCCTTCGCCGCTGATGGCGAAGTCGGTCGAGACGCCGGTGCCGAGGAGCGCGCCCTGGGTGACGAGGCGCTGAATCGCCGCGACCGACACCCCCTGCCCCGCCTGGGACATCCCGGCCGAGCCGAGCAGGTTCTGGCTGAGCATGTCCGCGAACACGGCCCGGCTCCCCTTGAAGCCGACGGTGTTCACGTTGGCGATGTTGTCACCGATGGTGCCGATCGCACCCTCGTTGGCTCGCATGCCGGACATTCCGATGTACATGGACGAGTAGATGCTCATGGGTCACCTCCGGGGGAAGAGCTCGAACGGCAGGCTCGTGCCGGCCGACTCGGGGGATTGCTTGGTGGATGGTTGGTTGGGCAGGTGGGGGCCAGACGAGACAGCCGGTTCGTCGTCGTCCTCATCGTCGGAGGCGTCGGTCGTCGCGGTCGTCGAAGTCGCCTCGGGCGCCTGCTCGAGGACCTTGATGACCTGGCCGAGGGTCAGGGTCGTCCCGTCGCCGAGGACGATCTCGGGGTAACCGTTCTCGAACGTGACCCCGGCCACCCTCGCGGTCGCCTCCTGACGCACGCGGAGCACGTTCCCCTCAGCGTCCTTGGCGGTGATCTCGACGCTGTACTGCCCTTCGGGGAGCGCCTTTCCGTCCTGGGTCTCGCCGTCGAAGGTCAGGGGGTTGGTCCCCTTTTTCGCGTTTTCGACCGAGTACTCGTCCACCGCGGTGCCCTTGCTGTCCCGGATCGTGACGGTGACCGAGGCCGGGTTGTCGTTGAGCTGGTAGCTCAGCTCCCGCGCCGAGTCGCCGGCGTGCCAGCTGACCGTGCTGCCGTCGTAGACCACGCTCTTGCCGATGAACGACACCATCTGGGCGCTCGTCCCGGCGGTCTGCGTGATGGCCAGCAGATCGAGCCCGTCCTTGAGGTTCATGAGCTGCTCGAGCGAGCTGAACTGGCTCAGCTGCGACACGAACTGCGTCGGGTCCGTCGGCTCCATCGGGTCCTGATGGCTCAGCTGCGCGACGAGGAGGCTCAGGAAGTCCTCCTTGCCGAGCGCGCCGTTCGGCAGCCCGCCCGTCGCCGTCGACCCGGTCGGGTCGTAGGGCGCCGAAGCGTTGTTCGTTACGGACGTCACCATGATTCGTTCCCCTCCCCTACGCGATCAGGTCCACACGACGGCCACCCGCGGCGCCGCCCTGTCCCTGCGTCGTGTCCATCCCGGCCCGGAGCCCGCCGCGCCGCCGTGCCCTCGGCGGAGTCCCCGTAAGTCCATCGATCTCGCCGCGCTCGGCCTCGCCGTCGGGTCGCGCGTCGCGCCGCTCGCCGCCGCCATCGGCCTCGGCCCGGACGTCCACGCCGCCCGGCACCAGGCCCGCGCGCTCGAGCTCGGCCCGGACCTCCGGCGCCCGGCTCATCAGCGCCGCCTGGGCCGCCGCGTCGTGCCCGGTCAGCCGGACCAGCAGCTCGCGGCCGCTCAGCTCGATACGGGCGAGGAAGCGACCGACCTCGGCGCCCTCGAGCCGGACGACCCCGTCGCCCTCGGCGTCACCGGCCATCCGCGCGACCGCCTCGGCGATCTGCGCGGCGATGTCCTTGGCCGGCGGGGCCGGGTTCACCCGCTGCAGCGAGGCGTCGGCGCCGCGGAGCTCCGCCCCCAGCGCCACCGGTGTCAACGACATGTCACCCCGACCACGCGCGGTCGGGAGCAGTGAGTCCTCGGCGTCCGAGGTCAGCGCCAGGAGCCGCGCGAGCTCGGCGTTCATCGCCCCGGAGGCCGGCGCCGACGGCGGCGCCTGGGCGCTCTGGGGCTGGAGCGCCTGCTGCAGGTTCTGGGCGCTCGCCCCTGGCGCCGACTGCGCCTTCGCGTTGGCCGACGCCCGCGCCGTCTCCTGGCTCGGAGCGGCGTCCGGCCGGGCCGCCTCGGGGCGCGCCGCCTTCGCCGACTCGTTCGGGACGCGCGCCTCCCGCGCCTCCCGCGGCGCCGCGGTCTTCTCGGCGCCTACCTGGGCGTCCTCGCCCAGGGCCTCGTGGGCCGCCTGCGTCCGCTGGGTCGTCGCGTCCTGGGTCACTCGCGCGTCCCGGCGGCTCGACGCCGCCTCGTCGTCCGGGAGCCTGGCGGGCAGCTCCGCGGCGATCGCGCGCGACCTCGGAGGAGTCTCCTCGACCTCCGCGACCGCGGGCCGCGTCTGGATCGCGGGCTCGTCCCCGGCCCCCCGCGCTTCGGCCGACGCCGCGGCGTCCCGAGGCCGACCCGCGTCGGCCGTCGCGCGGCGCTCGGTCGCGGCGTCGTCCCGGGCCCGCCCCTCGCGCCCGTTCAGCCGTGCTTCTTCGGCGCCGTCGTCCACCTCACGGGCGCTCGTCGGGGCGTCGGCAGATCCGGCGCCGAACGGCGCGAGCTCCTTCGGCTCCTCTGGGCGCCGGCGCCGCTCGACCGCGTCGCTCGCGGCGTCGTCGGGGAGCTCGAAGCGGGCCCCGCTCGGCGGCCGGGCGTCGAGGCGCTCGGTCATGTCGAAGATCCACGGTCGCTGGACCGGCGTGATCTTGATCACGGCGCACCTCCCTGAGCGGCCGGCTCCGGCTTCGGCGGGGTCGGCGCGCCGCCGCGCCCGAGCATCGCCGTCACGCGCGCGGCGTGCTTCGGCTCCATCTTCGCGAGCACCGGCGACGCCACGCGCGCCGGGAGCCGGGCCAGCACGTCGACGAGCAGCGCGTCGTGCCACTTCGAGACCATCTCCGCGGCGTCGGCGGGCTTCATCTTCTTGATGATGGCCACGAGCTTGTCGAGCTGCGCGTTCGACTCCTCGATGGTCTGCGGCAGGACCTCCCCGGTCGGGGTCCGGAGCCGGGCGTTGTCCTCCCAGCGCCGGTTCGCCTCGGCGAGCCGCTCGTTGGCCTCTCTCAGCCGCGCGTCGACCTGGGCCTCGAGCTTGCGGACGTCCTCCACCTGCTTCGCCAGCGCCTCGCGCGCCTTCGCCAGGGCCTCCTCGCGCGCCGCGAGGCTCGCCTCCCAGACCGGGCGCAGCGGGTTCCTCAGCCGCGCGGGGACGGCGCCTTCATCGGTCACCGCGTCGTCCTTGGGGGCGTCCGCGGGCTTGTCGGCGCTCGGATCCGGCATCCCGGGGTCGAGGCGGCGCACCGCCGAGGGGTCGATGACCGGCGGCGGGCCGGCCGTGGTCTCACCCGCGGGCCCCTCGCTCCGCGCCACCTGCTGCACCAGGACGATCGGCGCCGCGACCGCGGCGACGGCGATGAGCGCCCGCCAGAGCCAGGTCCGTTCAGCCCGCATCGCGTCTCTCCTCCCCGCGGCCCTCGTACCGGCGCGCGAGGTCCAGTAGGCGTCTCCGTGTCGCGTCGAACGGCCGCCCGGGCTCCTCCGACGACTGCGTCAGCAGCGCCCGGACCGGGTCGACCAGCGCGAGGGCGGTGTCCATCCGCGGCGACCGCCCGGGCTCGTACTGCCCGAAGAGCTGCATCTCCTGCGCCTCGCGCTGCTCGGCCATGAGCCGCCGGACCGCCACCGCCGCGTCGCGGTGCGCCGGGTCTATGACGTCGGACATGACGCGGCTGGTGGACTGCAGCACGTCGATGGCGGGGTAGTGCCCCCGCTCGGCGAGCGCGCGCGACAGCACGATGTGCCCGTCAGTGACCGCCCGGATTGCGTCGCCGATGGGGTCGCCGAGGTCGTCGCTCTCGAGGAGCGCCGTGTAGAAGGCGGTGATCGACCCGCGCCCCGTCCCCTGCCCGGCCCGCTCGAGGAGCCGCGGGATGATGGCGAAGGCCGACGGCGGGTAGCCGCGCGTGGTCGGCGGCTCACCCGTCGCGAGGCCGAGCTCGCGCTGGGCCATGCAGACCCGGGTCAGCGAGTCCATCAGCAAGAGCACGCGCTTGCCCTGGTCGCGGAAGTACTCGGCCAGGGACGTCGCGGCGTAGGCGGCGCGGATTCGGAGCGCCACCGCCTGATCGCTGGTCGCGCTGACGACGACCGCGCGCTCGAGGCCGCGCTCGCCGAGGTCGTGCACCACGAAGCGCTTCACCTCGCGGGAGCGCTCGCCGATGAGGGCGATGATGGTCACGTCCGCGTCGCTGCTGCGGGCGAGCATCCCGAGGAGCGTGCTCTTGCCGACGCCGGCGCCGGCCATGATGACGATGCGCTGACCTTCACCGCAGGTGAGCATCCCGTCGATCGACGCGATGCCCATCGGCAGGGCGCTCTCTACCATCGAGCGGTCCATCGGGTTCAGGGGCGGCGGCTGCAGCGGCGCGCGCTGCAGGATCCTGAGCGGCGGCCCGCTGTCGATGGGGTTGCCCCAGGCGTCCACGACCCGCCCGATGAGGCGGTCCGACGCGGGCACCGAGGCCGACTCCTCCATCGGCTCGATCGGCGTCCCGGCGGTGATGCCCGAGACGGAGCGGAGCGGCATCAGCGAGCAGCTCCCCTCCCGGAGCGCCACCACCTCGGCCGGAACCCCGTCGGGGTCGTCGCGGACCACGAGGCGACACAGCATCCCGAGGCGCGCCCGCGGCAGCGTCCCCTCGACGACCAGGCCGTTCACCCGGGCCACCCGACCGCTCAGCAGGATCGGCTCGGCGCGCGCGAGGGCGTCGTCGATGGCAGGCCACGGGAGCATCAGCCGTCCCCCTCCCCGCCCGAGTCGCCGGCCTCGTCGACCTCGGGCGCTCGCTCGGCCTCGGCCTCCCGGGTCGCCGCGCGCTTGGCGGCGGTGTCGTGGAGGGTCGCCTTGACCGCGTCGGCGAGCCGCGAGAGCTGCTGCGGGATCCGGGCGTCGACGATGCCGCTGTCGAAGGTCAAGAGACAGCCGCCGAGATCGATGTCGTCCGACGGCCGTACCGTCACCTCGATGGCGCGGCCGACCTCGCTCTTGACCAGGTCCTCGATGCGCTCGCGGAGAAACGGCGCGTCCTCGGCGGCGCACTTGAGCGTCATCCGCGACACCGGCCCGGCGGTGCGGAGCGCCCGTCGTGTGTTCTCGAGGAGCACGTCGCGATCGATCTCCACGGTCCTCCGGACGACGGCCTCGGCCAGGCGGACGGCCAGATCCACCACGTCGTCGTAGAGGCGCTGCTCCAGCTCTCCGACCGCCACCGCCAGGCTCCGCGCAGCGGCGAGATAGGGCTCGCGCAGCTCGGCGACGATGGCCTCCTGGAGCTCGGCGAGCTGGTCGTCGTCGAGCTCGTGCTTGGCCGGCTCGGCGGCGGGCGGCGCCGTCTGCTGGGGCGGCGGCTCCGGCCGGGGCGGCGGGGTGACGGGCTCGGGCGCCTCGGGCACGGCGGTCGGCCCGCCGGGGAGCCAGTCGTGAACGCGGTCGTCGCCCTGCTGGCGCACCGCCCACGCCGGCCGCGACACGGACTGAGGCCTGGGGCCCTCGCCCCCCTCCATCCAGTCGCGGTCGCCGGGCGCCATCACGCGGCGCTATCCGGGCGCGTGTTGATCTTGCCCTCGGCCGCCATCGCCAGCACCTGGCCGACGACCTCCTGCTGAGCGTCCTCGATCTGCTGGAGCGTGACCGGCCCGAGCGCCTCCATGTCGTCACGCAGCATCTGCGCGGCGCGCTTCGAGACGTTGGCGAGGAGCTTCTCGCGCAGCTCGTCCGAGGCGTTCTTGAGCGCGAGCGGGATGGCCCGCTGGTCGATCTCGCGCATCAGGAGCTGGATCTCGCGGTCGTGCAGGATCAGCAGATCCTCGAAGGTGAAGAGACGGCTCTTGATGGTCTCCGCCATGTCGTCGTCGATGGCGGCGAGGCCGTCGAGGATGGACCGCTCGTCGCCGGCGCCGACGGTCTTGAGCAGCTTCACCGCCATCTCCATCCCGTCGATCTTGATCGGCCCGCGGTCGTCGACCGGGTCGAACTCGCGCCCGACGGACTCGGTGACGTCGGCGAGCACCGACGACGACACGCTCCGCAGCTCGGCCACGCGGCGGACCACGTCGACCTTCAGCTCCCCGGTGATGCTGCGCAGCACCCGGCCCGCGACGTCGGGCGGCAGCATCGCCAGCACGATGGCGATGGTCTGCGGGTGCTCCTTCGACAGGGTCTGCGCGAAGAGGTCCGGCTTGTCCCGCGCGGCGGCGTGGATCTGCATCGCGACCCCGGCGACCTCCTTGGTGGTGACCGCGCGGATGAGGTCGGCGCCGAACACGCTGACGGCGGCCTGCTCGATGCGGTGGCCGTGGCCGCTGATCCCAGGGACGCCGCGCTCGAGCTCGCCGACGAGCTCCTCGAGGACGCTCAGCACCTCGTCGGCGGTGACGCCCTTGAGGTCGTTGGCGACGGTGAGGAGCTTCTTCACGTCCTCGGGACGGAACTGCCGGAAGAGGTCCCGGGCGAGGTCGTCGCCGAGCAGCAGGATCGCGATGGCGGCGCGCCGCATCCCGGTGCCCACCTGCGGCCCGAAGGCGATCGGCTGCCCGCCGACGGTGACCTGGGTGTCCAACGCGGCCATCAGGCGGCCTCCTCCTTCGGCGGCGCGGGGGCGGCGTTCTCACCCTGCGCCGCGGCGGCCTTCGCGTCGTGCTCGAACCAGCGCTCGAAGACCACGCCGAGCCGGCGCAGGTCCTCTCGGGCGAGGCTCACCGCGCGCTCGCGGAGGACGCCGATGCGCGCTCGCTTCTCCTCGTTCTCGCTCGGCTTGTGGGGGCCCGCCGGCTCGTCGATCAGGAGATCGAGGTTGCCCCCGACCTCGGCCTTGGCGGTCCCCTTCTTCTTCTTCTTGCGGCGCAGGACGAAGAAGAGGATCAGGCCGAGGAGGAGCAGGGCGCCGGCGCCGATGGCGACGAGCACGATCGGATCGTCGAGGAGCCCCTTCGGCGCCGGCGTCGCGCTGACCGCGCCCGGCTCGTCGAAGGTCTCCTGGGGGGCGAAGCGGGTGCTCACGACCTCGATCTTGTCGCCGCGGGTCGCGTCGAGCCCGACCGCGCGGGAGACGAGCGCCTCGTACTGCGCGATCTCCTCGGGGGTCCGGGGGATGGTCCCGGTGCCGCTCGGGTCCGGCGCCTCGTCCACGAGCACCGCGACCGAGAGCTTCTCGATGCGCGGGGTCGGCGTCTCGCGCCGGGTCGTCGTCTTGTCGATGTCGTAGTTCTTGATGGCGTCGGCCTTCTCCTTGCTCGACGCCGATCCTCCAGCCTGGTCGTTGGCGTTCGCCGGCCGCGGCAGGTTCGCCGCGGTGCCGACCGCCCCGCCCTCGCTGCGCGTGGACTCGCTCTTCTCGGTGACCTCGCGCTCGCTGCGGACGACCTGACCCTCGGGGTCGAAGACCTCCTTGGTCTCGACGACGTGGGAGTAGTCGATGGTCAGCGCGACCTGCGCCCGGACCTTGCCGCCGCCGACGACGGGCTCGAGGAGGCGGATGACGCGCTTCTCGAGCTGCTGCTCGAGCTCGACCTGGCTCTCGAAGCTCTCCGCGGAGCCGACGGCGCCATCCCCGGCCGGCCGCGCGAGGAGCGAGCCGTACTGGTCGACGATGGCGACGGCGTTCGGCTCGAGGCGCTCGACCGCGCCCGCGACCAGCTGCCGGATCGCCTGCGCCTGGCGCGCGCCGACCTCGAAGCCCGGCTTGAGGTCGAGGACGACCGAGGCGCTCGGCTGCGCGTCGAGGTCCTTGAAGACGCGCTTCTTCGGCATGACCAGGTGGACCCGGGCGCGGTCGATGCCCTGGATGTGGCGGATCGTGCGCGCCAGCTCGCCCTCGAGGGCGCGGTGGTAGTTGACCTTCTCGCTGAAGGCGCTCCGGCCCATGTCGCTCTGGTCGAAGAGCTCGAAGCCCGGGCTCCGGCCGCTCGGCATCGTCCCGAGCGCGAGCGCGAGGCGGGCCTCGTGGATGTTCGCCTCGGGGACGCTGATGGTCCCGGCGTCGCCCAGCTCGTAGGGGATGCTCTTGGCCTCCATCGCCGCCACGGCGGCGTCGAGGTCCTCGGGCCCGAGGCCGCGCGCGACCGGACGCAGGGTCTCGCCGCTGGCGCCGCCGAGCGCCACGAAGAGCAGCCCCGCGAGGACCGCCCCGCCGACCCCGAGGATGAGCCAGCGGCGCTGCCGCGGGAGCCCGTCGAAGGTGCGTCGCAGCCCGGCGATGCCGCCGCTGTCGGCGCCCTGCCTGCCCTCTCCCTGTCCGTCGACTGCCATCGCGTGCGTCCCTCAGTCCCTCGTCTGTCTCGGCCGGTCGCGGCCGCGCTCGTCTCGGAGGCGTGGTGGGTCGAATCTGCCCACCCGGCAACTCCTGCCGGGGCGGATCAGACGTCCATGCGCCAGATCTCCTGGTAGGCGGCGATCGCCTTGGTCGCGACCGCCGTGGTCATCTGCACCGCCAGCTCGGCCTCGGTCACGGCCGCCATGACCTCGTGGACCGGGATCTCCTGGCCAGTGACGAGGGCCATCGACTTGTCGTCGGCGACCCGCTGGGTGGCGTCGATCTCGCCGATCGCGTCCTCGAGCGCCTTGGCGAAGTCGCTCCCGCCGGCCTCGCCGCTCGACGCCGGCGCCGAGGGCGCGGGGATGGCGCGAGACTCGCGCTGGTCGGCGACCTGACCCGCACGCTGGAGCGCGCTCTGAATCGCGGGGTTGATGACGGGCATCGCTCACGCCTCCTAGCGGCCGAGGTTGATGGCGGTGGAGACCATGTCGCGCAGGGTCTGGAAGGCCTGGGTGTTGGCCTCGAACGACCGGGCGGCGGTCATCATGTCGACCATCTCCTCGACGACGTTGACGTTGGGCATGTGGACCATGCCGTCGGCGTCGGCGTCGGGGTGGCCGGGGTCGTAGACCATCGGCCCGGGGTTCTGGTCGACGCGCACCTCGGACAGCGCCACCCCGGCCGGGCTCTCGTCGCTGCCCTGGGCCTCGAAGACGGCGACGCGCCGCTGGTAGGGGCCGCCCTCTTCGGTCCGCGTGGTGTTGGCGTTGGCCAGGTTCGACCCGACGAGGTCGAGCCGCGCGCGTTGAGCGCTCATGCCGCTGCTCAGAATGCCGAAGCCTTTGATCATGGACATCGTGTGTCCCCCTCCCCGCTAGCGCCGCTCAGGTCCGGCTCATGTCGGACACGGCCTGTCGAACGATGCCGTATCGGCGTCGCAGCACCTCGAGCGTGGCCTTGAACTGCAAGCTGTTCTCGGCGACGCGGGCCATCTCCTTGTCGGTGTCGACCCCGTTGCCGTCGAGGCTGTCCGTTACATCGGGCCGCTGGACCGTGTTCTCCAGCGCTGATTCTACCGGCCCGGCCCCGAGATGCTGAGCCTCGGTTCGCGCGAGTGGCCCGAAATCCTTACCGAGCTCCTCCTGGAGCGCCCCCTCGAACTCGAGATCCGTGGGCTGGTAGTCGCGCGTGTCGGCGTTGGCGATGTTGTTCGCGAGGAGCTCGTGCCGCCGGTAGCGGAGATCCAGCGAGGCCCTGAGCGACATGGTGACGGGATCGTTCAACGCAGGGCCTCCTCTCGGGCGCCGCCGCTCGACGGCTCGGGGACGGGGATCCCGCTCGAGCGGTAGTCGCGGATCTTGTTGCGCAGCGTCCGGATGCTGATGCCGAGGCGCCGCGAGGCGTGGGTGCGGTTGCCGTCACAGTCGCCGAGGACGCGCAGGATCGTCAGCCGCTCCACCTCGCTGAGGCGATCCGGCGCGGGCGCCCCGACGCGGCGCGCGGGGGCCCCGACGCTGACGTGCTCGGCGCGGATGGGCCCCGAGCCGGCGCGGATGAGCGCCCGCTCGAGCAGGTTCGAGAGCTCGCGGACGTTGCCCGGGAAGGGGTGCTGCGCGAGGCGATCGAGGGCGCCGGGCTCGAGGGCGGGCGGGAGCTTGTCGAGCTTCGCCGAGAGCCGCGCGAGCAGCACGTGGACGAGGGGCTCGAGGTCCACGAGGCGATCGCGGAGCGGCGGGACGTGGATGGGGAAGACATTCAGGCGGAAGAAGAGGTCGCGTCGAAACTCGCCGGCGTCGACCATCGCCCGCAGGTCCCGGTTGGTCGTCGCGATGACACGCACGTCCACGGCGGTCGGCCGGCTGGCGCCGACGCGGAGCACCTCGCGCTCCTGAAGGACGCGGAGCAGCCGCGTCTGGAGCGGCAGCGGCAGCTCCGAGACCTCGTCGAGGACGAGGGTCCCGCCGTGGGCGGTCTCGAAGTAGCCCTGGCGGCGGTCGGCCGCGCCGCTGAAGGCGCCGCGCTCGTGGCCGAAGAGCTCGCTCTCGGCGAGGTGGGTCGACAGCGCCCCGCAGTTGATGGGCAGAAATTGCCCAGCGGCGCGAGGCGACCGAGCGTGAATGAAGCGCGCGAGGACCTCTTTGCCGGTCCCCGTCTCGCCGTGGAGCAGGACCGTCGTGTCGCCCTCGGCGACCATCCGGGCGTCACCGATGACCTCCGCCATGACCGGGCTCGCGCTGTCGAGGTAGGGCCCGTCGGGCACCCCCTCGGTGGCGGGCTCCAGGATCTTTTGGGGCAGAGAGGACATCGGGTGGCGGCTCCGGGACGCGATTCAGGCTCAGGTGCGTCCTGCAGGGATGGTGCCAAGATCAAATACGCGCCGACGCCCACCCAGCGCCCAACGACGCATCCAGCGCCGGGCTGGCGCGACCTCGAGCCGCCGGACGAGGCCGCGCGGGGGACGTCGGCGGCGACTGAGCCTCCCGGATCGCGCTCGTCGCGCCCCCGTCGGGGCGCACCGCGACAACGTGTTCCGGCGATCGCGCGCGCCCCGGGCCGTCAAGGCGGTGACGCGGCGCCGCCGCCAGGCGTCAAGCCCGTGACGACGACGGAGCGGGCGGCGAGGCAGGCGCGCCCTGCGTCCCCGCCGTGGATCAGGGCCCACGGGCGCCAGCGGTGGGAGTGCTTTTTTTGACGCTCGTCCCCCCCGCCCCGACGATCCGCGTCGACGCTGTCCCCCTCCCTCGGAGCCGCGTGGCACAGGAGAAGAGCGCTTCGCCATGAGCCGCAACCCCCACCTGAGAAAGCGCATCGTCTGCGCCCCCGACTCGCCGCTGCAGCGCGTGCTGCGCGCGCTGCCCCGGATCGCCCAGAGCCAGGCCGCGGCCCTCGTCATCGGGGAGAGCGGCACCGGCAAAGAGGGGATCGTCCGGCGGATGCACGACCTCGCCCCGTGGCGGAGCGGCCCCTTCGTGGCGCTGAACTGCGGCGCCATCCCGGCGAGCCTCATCGAGAGCGAGCTCTTCGGCCACGGGCGCGGCGCCTTCACGGGCGCGGACCGCCCGCGGGTGGGCCGCCTCGAGATGGCCGGCAACGGGACCTTCCTGCTCGACGAGGTGGGGGAGCTCCCCCTCGATCTCCAGCCCAAGCTGCTCCGGGTCCTGCAGGAGCTCGAGTACTCGCCGGTCGGGACCCAGACGCGAAAGCGCGTGGAGTGCCGGATCATCGCGGCGACGAACCGGGATCTCGTGACCGAGGTGGAGGCCGGCCGGTTCCGCGCGGATCTGTTCTACCGGCTCGACGTGGTCCGCCTCGAGGTGCCGCCGCTGCGCGAGCGCATGATGGACGTCCCGCTGCTCGCGGAGCACTTCCGCGAGCTACACGCCGAGCCGAACGGATCGCGGGTGAGCGGCTTCACCCCCGAGGCGCTCGACGAGCTGATGCGCCACAGCTGGCCGGGCAACGTGCGCGAGCTCGAGAACGTGGTGCTCGGCATCATCGTGCTGCGCGAGGACGGCCTCATCGAGCGCGAGGACGTCCGGCGCAAGCTCAGCCAGAGCCCTGGCGGCGCCCTCGAGCCCGTGGGGGGCGTGTCGATCGCGCTGCCGCCCGACGGCCTGGTCCTGAAGGACACCCTCGAGCGGGTCGAGCGCGACCTCATCCGCGAGGCGCTCTGCCGCACCAACGGAAACCGCTCCCACGCCGCGACCCTGCTGGGGCTCAACCGCACGACGCTGGTCGAGAAGCTGCGCCGCCGCCCGGTCGATCCGGCCGGCCCCGAGGGCGACGAAGCGTCGCCTTGAGGTGGCCCCGTTCGGGGCTCGGACCTTGTCGGCGGGGCGCCGCTGGCACGAATCTTGGTTGTCCCGAATCGAGCCGTGACCGCAGCTCGGGAGACGTAGGCGACGATGGCAGGCCGTGACGACGAGGAGACCCGCCTCACTCTAGAGGAGACGGAGGCGATCGCCCGGCTCCTCGCGGAGGACCTGCCGGAGGACGAGCCCGGCGCCGGCGGACCGTCCGGAGGGTCGCTGTCGGGGCCGATGCTCGGCGTCGGGTCGGACACCATCGTCCTGCGCTACGACCTCGTCGGCGGGTCCCAGCGGCGGCCCGACGACCTGCCCGGCCTCCAGCTCATCCACGAGCGCTTCGCTCGGGAGCTCGGCGGGGAGTTCCGCCGGACGGTCGGCCAGGAGGGGAACTTCTTCGCCGAGCGCATCCGTCACACGCGCTTCGCCGAGGTGTACGCGAACCTCGAGGTGCCGACCGCGCTGATCATGGCGAGCTTCACTGGCCTCGGGTGCTCGGCCATCGTCAACATGCACCCCGAGCTGATGATGCACTTCCTCGACGTGCTGATGGGCGGCCGGGGGGGCAAGGTCTCCCTGCCCGGGGACCTGGCGGTGCGCGGCTTCACGCCGACCGAGCAGGGGCTCATCACGCACCTCGTCGGCATCTTCAGCCGGGCTCTCGGGTCGGCCTGGGCAGACGTGACGCGGGCGTCGCTCGAGGTGACCCGGGTCGCGACGGACCCGCGGCACGCGGCGCTCTGGGCGCCGGGCGAGGCGATGGTCGAGCAGCGCCTGAGCGTCGAGTGGAGCGAGGCGCGGGGCAACATCAGCCTGTACGTGCCGCTGGCGTCGCTCCGGCAGTACGACGCGCAGCTCAGCCGCTCGTCCCCGCAGGACAAGACCCGGGCCGACCCGCGGGATCTCCACAGCGTGCGCCAGAGCCTGGGGCCGGTCCCGGTCGAGGTGAAGGCGCTGCTCGGCGACGCGGACCTCACGGTGGCGCGGCTCTTGAACCTGAAGGTCGGCGACATCGTCCGGCTCGACCAGGATCCCGAGGAGCCCGTGACCATCCTGGTCGAGGGGCGTCCCAAGCTCCGCGGCTTCCCGACGATCCACCGGGGCAACGTGGCGGTCCGCGTCGAGGATTACATCACGCCGGATACGGCGGAGGAGTAGACCATGGCCAGCTCAGACGGCAGCAACCCGCCGGCCCCGCGGTCGGTGGAGTTCCTCCTCGACGTCCCCCTCCGCATCACGGTGGAGCTCGGGCGGACCTCGATGCCCATCGCGGAGCTGCTGAAGCTCGCCAAGGGATCGGTGGTCGAGCTCGAGAAGGTCGCCGGGGAGCCGCTCGACGTGCGCGTCAACGGCCACCTCATCGCCCGCGGCGAGGCGGTCATCGTCAACGACAAGTTCGGGGTCCGGCTGTCGGACGTCATCAGCCCCTCCGAGCGCGTCCGCTCGCTGAGCTAGGGGCGCTTGGACGGCCTCCTCCCGTGGGCTCAGCTCGCCGTCCCGGTCGCGTGGGGCGGCGCGCTGATGTTCGTCCGCGTGGCGACGCTGCTCACGCTGATGCCGGACCTCGGCGACCGCACGGTCGCGACGCGGGTGCGGGTGGCGCTGGCGCTGGCCATCACCATCGCCCTGGACGCCGGGGTCGGGGTGGTGGCGATCCAGCCGCCGGAGCACGTCCTGATGATGCTGCCGGCGCTGGCCCGGGAGGTCGTGCTGGGGGCGGCGCTGGGGCTCGCGGTGAGGCTCATCTACGCGGCGGTCCAGGCGGCGGGCGACATCGCTGGGATCAACATGGGGCTCTCGCTCGACATCCTGTTCAACGCGGCGGCGGGCGAGCAGCAGCTCTCGATGGGGCGGCTCTTCACGGTGGTCGCGACGCTGCTCTTCTTCGCCATCGGCGGTCACCTGATCGTCGTCGGGACGCTGTTCGAGCACCTCCGGTCGTTCCCCGTGGGTGACGCGGCGTTCGTCCTGCCGTCGGCGGAGGTCATCGCCGACGCGGGCGTCCATATGATGCGCAGCGCGGCGCTCCTGGCGGCGCCGGTGATCGCGGTGACGCTCATCCTGAACATGGCGATGGGGTTCATCATGCGGGTCGTGCCGTCGGTGAACATCTTCGGCATCGGGCTCAGCATCCTGATGATCGGGGGCTTTCTGGCCCTGGGCCTCGAGGGCGAGGCGATCCGGATCTTCTTCGGGCACGAGCTCGACGCGCTCCCCGAGCGCATGTTCGAGCTGTCGGGCGTCCTGCCCGGCGGGCCCTAGCTCGGAGGCGGCGCGATGGCCGACGAGCAAGCCCCGAAAGAAGAACGGAGATTCGAGCCTACCCAGAAGCGGAAGGACGAGTTCCGCCGCGACGGCCGCGTGGCCGTGTCGAAGGACCTCGCGAGCACGGCGCAGCTGCTCGGCGTCGTGGTGGGCTTCCTCATCCTGGGCAACGCGCTCTTCGCCGGCATCTCCGGGGCGGTCCGCTGGGTCTTCGAGCGGGTCGGCGAGGGCGGCGGCCAACACATGACCCTCGGGGACGCGGTCGTCGCGCACCTCGACGCGCTGCTGATGCCGACGCTCGCGCTGTGCATGGTCTTCGGCTTCGCGGCGACCCTCGGCTACGTGCTCCAGACGCGTTTTCTGTTCTCGGCCAAGGCGATCGGCTTCAAGTGGGACCGGCTGAACGTGGTCAAGAAGGTCGCCGACCTGTTCGGGCCGAAGCAGGCCGGGGTGCGGGTCGGCCTGTCGATCGCCAAGGTCGGGCTGACGGGCTTCGTCATCACCCTGGTGCTGGCCGAGATCATGCCGAAGATCAACGCGCTGGCCTTCGGCTCCCTCGAGGGCGCGACGGCCCTGGTGCAGTCGGAGCTGATGCGGCTCCTCGCGGTGACGGTGGTGGTCCTCGGGGTGCTGGCGATGTTCGACTACATCTGGCAGCGGAGCCGCATCGGCGAGCAGCTGCGGATGACCCGCGAGGAGCTCAAGAAGGAGACCGAGGACGACGAGGGGCGGCCGGAGATCAAGGCGCGGCGCCGGTCCAAGCACCGCGAGCTGTCGATGAACCGGCTCCTCGTCGAGGTCCCGAAGGCGGACGTCGTCGTCACCAACCCGACCCACTTCGCGGTGGCGCTCCGCTACCGCGCGGGCAAGGACATCGCGCCGGTCGTCGTCGCCAAGGGCGCCGACGAGATGGCCGCCCACATCCGGTCGATCGCCCGCAAGTCAGGGGTCGCGATCATCGAGAACCGCCCCCTGGCCCGCGCCCTCTACGCGACGGTGAAGATCGGCAAGGCCATCCCCGAGAGCCTCTTCAGCCAGGTCGTCCAGGTCCTCGCGCGGGTCTACCGAGCCCGCCGGGCGCGCGGCGAGCGCGTGTAGCGACCCGAACGCCGTGCGCGCTCAATCCGCGAAGACCTCGTCGATGGACTCGGCGGTCAGGACGCGGTCGGTCCAGAGCGTCAGGCGCGCGTCGTCGGCGGCCTCGAGGGCGTCCTCGAGCCGCGCGGGGAACGCCCCGAAGCGCAAGGTCACGAGGCGCCGCAGCGTCGTGCGCATCGTCAGCGCGCGCGCTTCCGCGCGTCCCTCCGCGCGTCCCTCCGCGCGTCCCTCCGCGCGTCCTTTGGCGATCCCTTGCTCGATCAGCTGCTCTGCGACGGTCATGGCGGTTGACTCGGCTTGAGGGTTCAGAGTGTTTCGCAAGCTGGCCCCGAGGGCACCGGGGTCCAGCGCGTCCTGCACCGATAGCAGATATTCTAGAAACCCGGCCAGGAGCTGCAAGACCTGGGCCTCGAGCAGCGACGCCTTCCAGCCGGCGAGGCGCGTGAGAACGTCAGGCGCACGACCGTCGCGGAGCATCAGGAGCGCGAGCCGGCTGACCCCGTCGCGAATGTCGGTCACGGACTGCTCGGGCAACGCCGTCAGCGCCGTCAGTAGGAAGTCGAAGCGCGGCGTGAATCGCTCCAGCGCGCCCGTTGCGGATGGGACCAGCCCCTCGAACGACGTCGCGGCGCGCCACTCGCGCTCGCCCTGATACAGCACCAACGGGACGACCGCCGGCAGGCTCCGAGCGCGCGGCGCGTCCTCGAGCCAGCGCTCCCAGATACGGACCATGTACCGCAGGAGCCGAAACGCCATCAGCGGATCCACGGTGCTCTGATGCTCGAAGAGCAGGTAGACGAGCGCCTCGTCGGTCTCGTCTGCGGACGCGCCGTGACCGCTGGCGGGGCGCACCGGAGCGCGGAACAGCAGGTCGGTGTGTCGCTCCGACAGCGCGTCGTCCACGAAGCTGCCAGCGACGAGCTCCAGCCTCTCGAGGTCGAGGCGCGCCGACGCCCCGGCCGGCAGGAACTGCTCGAAGTATGCAGCCGCCTGTGCTGGTCGGCTGTAGATCAGCTTGAAGAGCTTGTCGTGAGGGGACTCCATACTCGACCGTTCTCACGGCGCGCGCATCGACGCAACCTCGAGCGCTGGTAGACAGCCGAAGGCCGGGCCCTCAGGGGAAGCGGGGCTCCGGGAGGGACTCGAAGGCCGGGCGCGCGAGCAGGTAGCCCTGGAAGAGGTGGATGCCGGCGTGCTCGCACCACCGGAGCTCGGCGACCGTCTCGACCCCCTCGGCGACGACGTCGATGCCGAGGTCCGAGCAGGCGAGCACGACCGCGCGGACGATGGCCTGGCGCGGGCCGTGGGTGTGGATGTCGCGGATGAGGTGCATGTCCAGCTTGATGATGTCGGGCTGGAAGTCGGCGAGCAGGTTCAGCCCCGAGAAGCCGGCGCCGAAGTCGTCGAGGGCCAGCTTCACGCCAGCCCGCCGATAGTCGGCGACGACCCGCGCGAAGGCCGCCCGGTCGACGATGACCTCCTCCTCGGTGACCTCGAGCACGATGTCGCCCGGGGAGAGCCCCGCACGCTCGGTGATCTCGAGCAGGTGGGCGACGGTGTGCTCCGTGTCGGTGAAGGTCCGGGGCGAGCAGTTCAGGTTCACGCGCCCGACGAGCCCGAGCCGGCGGGCGAGATCGAGGGCGACCTCGTGGCTCGCCGCGTCGAAGGCCGGCCGCTCGTTCTGCCCGATGTGCCGCAGCACCGACCACGCGCTCTCGCCCGAGGCGCCGCGCACCAGGGCCTCGTGGGAGACGACCCGCCGTTCGCGGACGTCGACGATCGGCTGAAACGCGTACGAGAACGCCCCGACGTCCCGCCAGCGCTGCCGCACGGCCTGTGATTCCATCTTCTGCAGCTCAGCCAACGCCCACGCTCCCGGTCATCTCCTCCGGTGACAGACGCTGGCGCCAGCGCCCCGCGACGAAGGCGCCGACCAGCTTCTTGGCGCGGCCCTCGTCGAGGTCGTGGACGGTCCGCGGCCCAGAATCGGACGCGAGACCGGGGAGCGCGTGCAGCTCGTCGTCGTCGAGCCGCGGAAAGGCCATGCTCCAATCCGAAAACGACCGCTCCGCGATGGGCTCGCGGATGATCGTCACGATCGAGGCGTGCCGCGGGTCGGCCGAGATGGTCTCGAAGAGCGGGAGCACCACGTCCTCGTCCCCCTCCAGGACCTGGAAGAAGCACCCGTCGCTGAAGAGCAGCATCCCGGTGACGCCCAGCCGCGCGTTCTTGGCGCGCGCATGCACCAGCATCCCGGCGAGATCGCGCGCTTCGACCGGCGAGGTGGCTGTGCTCGCGTAGATCAGATGTATCAATCGCTTCATGTCCGCCCCCGACGCGCGCCTCCTCGCGCCCGCCGAATTGCACCCGGTTGTTTCGGCCGCGAGCGGCCCGCTCTGAACCTAAATCAACATACGACTCCGGGGCCAAACCACGGGTCGGTGACGCTTGAAACCCGCAGGCCCCGCAGGCAGGCTCCAGCGCTCGATGTCCCTGTCCTCCCACGCTGCGTCGCCGCGCCACGCGCTCCTGGTCGCCAGCCTCGGCGCGCCCGCGGGCCCCGCCGGGCTCGCCATCGCAGCGACCGTGTGGCTGCGAGCGACCACCGCCGACCGTCGGGTGACCGACGCGGCGGCGCTCCCACCTGTCGATACGGCGATCGTCGCCGGCGCCCGCGTCAACCGCGACGGTAGCCCCTCGAACCCGCTCTGGGAGCGCCTCGAAGCCGCGCGCGAGCTCTACGCCTCGGGCCGCGTCCGCCGGATCCTGGTCTCCGGAGACGCCCACGCCCGCGAGTACGACGAGCCCCAGGCCATGCGCCGACACCTCGTCCACCGCGGCGTACCCGACGCCGACGTCCTGTGCGACGGCGCCGGCCACCGGACGCTGGCGACGATGCGCAGCGCCGCGGCGCTGGACCTGGGTCGCGTGGTCGTCTGCACCCAGGCGTTCCATCTACCGCGCGCGGTCTTCCTGGCGTTGAGCGTCGGCCTCGACGCCTGGGGGCTCGAGGTCGACCGGCGCCTCGACCCCTACGCCGTCGACAACGCCGCACGTGAGCTCGTCGCCCGCGCGCGCGCCCTGCTCGACGTCGCTACCGCTGGACGCAGGCGTTGATGGCGTCGCCGGTCGTCGCCGCGAGCACGCAGTCGACGATCTCCTTGCTCGGCGGGCCGTCGTTGCAGGCCTGGACGCAGCTCTTGTAGCTCTCGCCGAGGGCGCCCTTGCCCGCCTGCGCGTCGACGAGCGCCTGGTCGACCTGCGCCCGGGCCTCGGTCTGGGCCTTGTCGAGCAGCTCCCCCTCGAGCCCGGACGAGGCGACGCCCTTGTCCGCGCCCGCGTATCCGTTGACCTTGATGCTGTGGCTGCACATCGCGACGCACTGCTCGGGCGTGGCCCTCGGGCCACACGCGGCGAAGGGAGCGAGCAGGCCGACGAAGAGGAGCGGGGCGAGCCAGGAGCGGAGCATGACGACCTCGGGGCGAGCGTTTGGGTCCGCGGATGGTGGACCAGGCCCCGCGGCCGCGCAAGGACGCTCCCGACCACGACCACGCCCTCGAGGTTGGCGCGTCTCCAGGTCCCTGGCATCGTGGCCGCTCACATCCCCACGAGAGACGCCATGACCCAGCTCCCCCTGCTCGTCGCCGCGTGGCTGACCGCGGCGCCGCCCACGGCGGACACCAAGCCCAGCGCGCCCAGCCCGACCGAGTACCGCGACACCCGCGGGACGCTCGTGAAGCTGCCCCTGGGCGACCGCTCCTTCGTCGACGAGGTGGCCGACTTCACGGCCGGGGCGCCGCCGGTGAAGGATCCCCGCTGGGGGGACCCCAAGCTCGCGCTGGGGCCCCCGGACTACACCTACGTGACCGACGTGAACTACCTCACCGTCGGCTGCGGCGGGAGCGTCGTCTTCCGCTTCGTCGACAACCGCGTCATCGACGGCCCGGGCCCCGACATCCACGTCTTCGAGATCGGCCCCGACGTCGAGGCGACCACCCTCGCCCTGTCCGAGGACGGCCAGACCTGGGACGAGGTCGGCGAGATCAAGGGCGGCGACTCGTCGGTCGACCTCGCCGGGAAGGTCCCCGAGGGCAAGACCTACGCCTGGCTCCGCCTGACCGACCTGAAGACCGCCTGCTCGAGCAGCTGGCCCGGGGCGGACATCGACGCGGTCGCGGCCATCAACAGCGTGCTGCTGCTGACCCTCGAGAGCGCGGTGCTCTTCGACTTCGACAAGGACGTCCTCAAGGAAGACGCGAAGGACGAGATCGACTGGATCGAAGCCCAGCTCGCGGCGCTCCCCGCCTCGGACATCCAGATCGTCGGGCACACCGACAGCGTCGGGAGCGACACGTACAATCGCGACCTCTCCGAGCGCCGCGCCAAGGCGGTTCAGGACGCCCTGGTCCCACGGCTGGCCGAGGCCGGCCACGGCTTCCGCGTCACCGGCCTCGGCGAGCGCGCCCCGATCGCCACCAACACGACGGATGACGGCCGCGCGCGTAACCGCCGCGTCGAGATCGTCGTGCGCCCGCGCACGCCGACCGCGCCCCCCAAAGGCGGCGACTGACGGACCGAACGCGGGACCGCCGAAACGGGTCCGCGCGACGGGTCCACCGGGTGCTCGCCAACCGCACCACCCTGCCCTATGCTCGCGCGGCTCCCTGCCGACCCAGGTGATCCCATGCGACGTCCTCTCTCCCTCCTCGTCGGGCTGCTGGCCCTGGCGGCGGCGCCGGTCGCGACCGCGGCCGCCCTCCCCCCGCCGACGACGATCCTGCCCTGGGGCGACCTCCCCGGCGAGCCCGGCTTCCGCCCGGGCGGTGACGAGCGCCCGCCGGTCGGTCCGGTCGCCGTCGCCGCTGACGACGACCGAATCGTCGTCAGCGACCCCGCGAACCGCCAGCTCCTCGTGCTCGACCCGCGCGGCCAGGTCGTCGACAGCTGGCCGCTGGGCTTCCCGGCGGTCGACGTCGCGCTCCTGCCCGACGGCTCCGTGCTCGCCCTCGACGGCCCCGGGCAGCGGGTCGCGCTCCGCGACGCGAGCGGCGCCTGGCGAGCGCTCCCCACCCCGTCGGCCGGCGTCGTCACCCTCGCGGTCGGCCCCGACGGATCGCCCTGGGCCGTCGATCGCCTGGGCCACGGCCACGCGCTCGACGTCGCCCCGGACAGCGGGCTGGACCGCGCGACGCCCCTCGGCGCGGGCTACCACGGCGCGGGACGCCGCGTCGACGCGCGGCGCGGTGAAGCGCTGGTCTGGGGCTGGGAGCAGCCCGCCACCGTGCGCGACGCGGGCCCGGCGCTGACCGTCCCCGTCGACTCCGACGGGCGCCTCCTCGGAACCGTGCGCCCACTCCGGGTCGACGACCACGGCGTGCTCCACCTCCTCGTCGAGCGCCTCGCGCGCGGCCGGACCATCAGCGTCGAGGTCGCCGTCCAGCGCTACGCCGCTCGAGACGGGCGCGCCCTCGGCGACACCCGCTGGGACGTCGCGAACATCGCCCCGATCAACCACCCCGCCGCCGTCACCCCGGGCGGCGCGCTCGTCGTCGTCGCCGCCCTCCCCGAGGGGCTCGCGCTCTGGGTCATCCCCGCCGCCGGAGGGTCGAAGTGATGCGCCGGAACCTCGCCCTCGTCGCGCTCGTCGGCCTCGCCTGTCTCATGCTCGCCCCGACCCCGGCGAACGCCATCAGCCGGACGCAGATCATGGGCACCGCGGAGACCTACCGCGCCCACGTCTGGCAGATGCTGCAGAGCAACCTCACGGCCAGCTGCGACTCGAGCTACTCGAGCTACTTCACCCCGGGTCAGTCCGTCACCGGCGTCGCCTACAAGTGGGGCGGCTTCGACAGCCTCGCCCAATACGACTCCAAGCTCTCGCAGGGCTACGGCGCCGGCAGCTTCCCGTCGGACGGGGTGCTCTCCTGCGTCACCGGCGTCGACTGCTCGGGCTTCGTGAGCCGCACCTGGGGGACCAGCCAGAAGTACGGCACGGCGACCATCCACCAGGTCAGCCACCCCATCGCCCTCGAGGCCATCGTCCGCGGCGACGCCGTCAACGACGCCGGCCACCACATCGTCCTGTGGGAGGAGTACGCGACCGACGGGGCGCCCATCTACTACGAGGCGAACATCCCCCAGGTCGTCCACAACGACTGGTCGACCTGGAGCTACCTGGCGGGCTTCGAGCCCATCCGCTACGACGACGTCGAGGCCAGCACCGACCCGAACGACGCGCCGCCCCCGATCGTCATCCGCGAGCTGCCGTACCACGACGAGCGGAGCACCAACGACGGCGCGGCGATGTGGTCGAGCTACTCCTGCGCGCCCAGCACCGGCGAGGCCGGCCCGGAGATCGTCTACCTCCTCGACCTCGACGTCCCGGGCACGCTGACCGCGGGCATCACCGACGGCGTCGGGGTCGACGTGGACGTCCACCTGCTGAGCGCTCAGGATCCGGCCGCCTGCGTCGCCCGCGACCACCTGACCGTCGGCCCGATGCACGTCGACGCGGGCCTGTGGGTGCTCGTCGTGGACTCCTGGTCCAGCGACGCCGGGGTCGTCTACGCCGGCGCCTACACCTTCGACGTGACCTTCACCGCCGACTCCGGGACCTGCGGCGCCAACGCCTGCGGCCTCGTGTGCGGCGCCTGCGGGGACGGCCAGGTCTGCGAGAGCGGGACCTGCCAGGCGGCCGAGGCGCTCGAGCCATGCGGCGAGGTGTCCTTCGAGGGCGAGTGCGACGGGGCGGCCCTGTCGTACTGCTCCGAGGACGGGCTCGTCAGCGGGGTCTGCAACAGCGGCTGCTGCGGCTGGGTCGCCGGCCAGGGCTACTACGACTGCTACGACGCGGCCGACTGCGGGACCTGCCAGGACGAGTGCGACGCCGGGAGCCACGGCTGCAGCCAGGGCAACACCCACGCCTGGACCTGCTCGACCCCGAGCGCGACCGGCGCCTGCCGGAGTCGCGCGTGGACCCCCTGCGCCGACGGCTGCGATCCCGCGACCGGGGCCTGCGCGGGCGCGACCTGCACCCCGAGCTGCCAGGGCCGCGCCTGCGGACCCGACGGCTGCGGCGGGATCTGCGGGACGTGCTCAGCCGGGACCAGCTGCGACGAGGGCCTGTGCGTCGCCGCCTGCGCCCCGGCCTGCGACGGCAAGGTCTGCGGGCCCGACGGCTGCGGCGGGAGCTGCGGGAGCTGCGCGGCGGGCTCGGGCTGCCAGAGCGGCCAGTGCGTCGCCGGCTGCACGGCGAGCTGCGTCGGTAGAAACTGCGGTGACGACGGCTGCGGCGGGAGCTGCGGGAGCTGCGGGAGCGGCTCGTGCGTCAGCGGGCAGTGCGTGGCCGAGTGCGTCCCCGACTGCGGTGGGCGGGTCTGCGGGCCCGACGGCTGCGGCGGCCAGTGCGGGGTCTGCGCCGGCGGCGACGCCTGCGTGGGCGGCGCCTGCGTGTCGACCTGCACCCCGAGCTGCAGCGGGCGCGAGTGCGGTGACGACGGCTGCGGCGGGAGCTGCGGCGGCTGCGCCGGCGGGTTCGTCTGTCAGAGCGGCCAGTGCACGCCGCCCGACAACACCACCCCCGTCCCCGCGACGCCCGGCTACCCGACGCGACAGGCTCACGCCGACAAGACCGACGTCGGCGGCGGCTGCGCGGGCGGCGGCGGAGCTCCTGGCGGGCTAATGCTGCTCGGTGCCCTGGCGATGCTGGCGATACACCGGCGGCGCAGCAGGATCAGCGGTGGGTCACGCTGACGGTGAGCCTCACGGCGGGCCCCAGCTGAGCGGTCCCCAGGCTGCAAAGAGGTCGCGCCGCCCCCACAGGACGAGGCCGTCGTCGGAGTATGCGAGCTCGACCCTGCCATCGTCCCGCCGCCCCCCGCGGGGTCCGTAGCTACGAGGCGCTGGGGGCCCCTGGGCCCGGACCGCCTCGCCGGCCCCCAGGTCGACGACGGCGTCGCCGTAGTCGTCGTGCACCCACACGCGTGCCCCGTCTGCCTCGAGGATCGAGGTCTCGTCCGCGACGGACAGATGGCCGCCGGTCGCCATGTCCACGAGCCCGGCGTCGTCCCAGATCCCCGGGACCTTGACGACGCCGTCCTCCACGTCCAGCAGCCGGTCTCCGGCCGTCGCGCGGAACCCGGTCGAAACACGCCGCAGGTCGGGGCTCCACCAGGTGACGTCGGAGCGGCCGTCCGAACCCGGTCGCTCGAGGAGCAGGAGCCCGCCAGCCGGGGCCACCGCTATGACCGTCCCGTCCTCGGGGACGGGCAACGCGGGGCGCGTCAGAACGCCGTCGCTCCAGACGAGCACGCCGTTCTGCCGGGCCAGCGCCCCGGGCGCGGCGACGGCGATGACGGGATACGGCACCGGCCCGTGAAGGACCGAGACCACGCGTTGCTCGCAGGCGCCGTCGCGGCAGGTGTAGTCGAACGGCCCCCACCAGTCGGGGTACCTCTCGCCGACGCAGGTGCAGCGCCGGCCAGGCTCCTCGGGCTCGGCGTCGATCACCCAGACGTCGAGGAAGTCGGTGTTGTCGGCGAAGCGCGCGTCGATGACGTATCCGCCGCCAAAGTCGATCGGGACCTCCTCGCCTGAGGCGAGGTCGATCCGGCTCATGCGGTGCCCAGACCCGGGCCCACGGACCACCAGGTAGTGCTCGCCGGCGGGATCGAACGCGTCCATCGGCTGGGTGAGCGCGACCGCCTCGCACGACTCCGGCTCGTAGGTCGTGCCGCTGTCGGTGTCGACCAGGTTCAGGGCGCCGTCGTCCGTGAACGCGACCCACCGCTCGTCAGCGCTGGCGCCGAGGAAGATGTCGAAGCGGCGCCCCTCACCGCTCCCGAGGACGAAGTAGGGGCGCATCTCGTCGTTGCCCTCGAACAGGCAGGAGTATGCGGGGACGAGCTCGCCGTCGCCGTCGGTATCCTCTCGGGCCTGACACAGCGCAACCCAGCTCCTGTTCGACGCCGCCTCGACGACCCGGGTGGGCGCCGCCGCGCCGATGGGCGCGCCCGGCGGCGTTGGGGCACAGCTGAGCGAAGCGAGGGCGAGCAGCGCGGCGACAGACACGAGCACCTCCGGGCCGAAGCTGTCGACACCGCGCGCCGCCGGAGGTTCCACCTCACGTCGGGTCGCTGTGCGCTGCGTCGTCCTGTCAGGCCCGGACCGACCAGTCGGGGGGATGCCTCAGTCGAGGGTGTTCCGCGGCGCGCCATCGAGCAGGGCGTCGAGGGGAGACGACTCGGTCGTCGCCTGGGCCTCCGTCCACTGCATCACGGGGTCGCGGTAGTTGAGCCCGGTCGCCTCGAAGGGGATACCGGTGGACTCGACGTCGAAGCCGGCCCCGCCGTAGTACATGTAGTCGTTCATCAGGACCGTGTACGTCGCGGTGGGGTCGAGGGGCGAGCCGTCCTCGAGCTCGACGGTGACGGTGTCCACGCCCGCGCCGTAGCGGAGCCCGGAGACCGCCACGAAGCACGACCCGCCGCAGTGGGCCACGCCCGCCGAGAGGTGCGTGAGGAGCTGCTCGCCGGTCATCTCGAGGCTGATGATGGAGTTGTCGTACGGGAGGACCATGACGACGTCCTCGCGCGCGATGTCACCCGGCGCCAGGGTCGCGCGTAGCCCGCCGTTGTTCTGGAGCACGACGTCGGCCTCGGGAATGACGCTCCGCCAGCTGTCGGTGACCCAGTTCGCCTGGGTCCAGCCCCCCTGCGTCATGCCTCCGCTGGTGTAGCCGATGACGTCGCCGAGGGCCTCGTCCATCGCTTCGACCCAGGTGTCGACGGCGGCCGCGACCGTGGGGTCCGGCTCGATGCGAGGGTCGTAGTCGGCCGGGCGCCACTCCGCCGTCGCGGCGATGACCGAGCCGACATCACCAGGCAGGTCGATGGTCAGCCGGACCCGCGTGTAGCCGGCCCACGATTGGCTGGACTCCACCACCAGGACGTCCCCGATCCGGCGGTCCGCGTGCGGGTTCGAGTGCCCGCCGAGGATCACGTCGACCTGGCCGTCGAGCGCGGTCGCGAGCGCGTCGAGCCCCTCGCTGTCGAGGTGCGCGAGCACGACCACGGCGTCCGCGCCCTCGGCCCGGGCCGCGGTCGCCGCGGACGCGACCGACGTCGCGGGGTCGGAGAACGCGACATCGGTGTAGTGCGGGCCGGCGGCGAGCGTCGGCGTGTCCGGGTGGGCGAGGCCGATGACCGCGACGTCGGCCGACTCCACGGTGAAGACCTGGTAGCCGGCGTCGAGCATCGCGGGCCCTGAGCCCACCTCGACGTTGGCGGCCAGGAACGAGAACTCCGCCGCGTCGATCCACCCCGCGAGGGCGGCGCGCCCGAAGTCGAGCTCGTGGTGGCCGAGGGCGACCGCGTCGTAGCCCATGGCGTTCATGACCTCGACGGTCGGAGTGCCGGCGAACCACGACGCGACCGGCGCCCCGACGATGCTGTCCCCGGTCGACAGCGTCAGGCGCTCGGGTGGCTCGTCGTGAGCCCAGACGCCCGCGACCTGCGCCGCGCCGCCCAGGACGACACCGTCCGCCGTGGGCCGCCCGGCCAGCCACCCACGCTCGTTGGCCGTGTGGACGATGACAATCTCGGTCTGCCATGGCGTGGCGTCGGGGACGTCGAGGCCGACCGTGTCGTCGGCGACGTCCTCGACGGTATCGGCGACACCGGCTGAATCGGAGGTGACGGTATCGTTCGGCTCGAGGGTGTCGTCGTCGGTGGCGGAGTCTCCTCCACAGCCGAGCGCGAGGACCGCCAAGAACGAGAGGGAGCGAGCGCTGCGCGTCACTGGGACCTCCGGGTCGGGAGCGTTTGGGGGTAGCCGACCTCCCAGCAAGCGCCGTACCAACCCGGGATCGTTGTCATGGGCGGGTCTCAGTGCCCTCCGGTGTGCCATCCCCCCCGCTTTCCGGTCCCCTTCCGGTGACCTTCCGGTCACCCTCCCACACCCCTGGCGCCCCCTGGCCACCGTGCTGCCGGGCGTGCCGTTTCCCACCCCCGAGCGCGGCGCGCGGGCCGAACAACGCGCCTTCGGCCGATCTGTCACCGCGTCACATACCGGCGCTCCCCCAGCTCGGTGCGCGCTGGGCGTCGACTCCTGCTGGGCCCCGAGGCAGGCGGGGACGCGGGCGCGCCCTCCGCCGCGCCCTCCGCCGCTCGCTACGCCCAGCGCGAGGCTCGCGCCTACCATCGCCGCCTCGAGCGACCCGTTCGCGGCGGGGCTCCTCCCGTAGCGCGCGGTCGATGCGGTCGGGCGCGGTCTCGCTGGCCGCGCCCAGCCACGCACCCCGCTCAACCTGCGCGGACCGTGATCTCGGTGATCTCCGAGGGGGCGCCGAGCCGCATCGGCGGGCCCCAGAAGCCGGTGCCGCGGCTGACGTAGAGCTGGCTCCGGCCTTCTCGGTAGAGCCCGGCGACGTAGCGCATGGCCAGGCGCACGAGGAGGTCGAAGGGGCGGATCTGTCCGCCGTGGGTGTGACCTGCGAGGGTGAGGTCGACCCCGCGCGCGGCGGCGTCGGGGAACGTCGTCGGGGTGTGCGCCAGGAGGACGACCGGGCGGGAGGGGTCGCGGCCGTCCAGCGCCGCGTCGAGGTCCTCGGGGAGGTCGGCGAGGGCCCCCTGGCGATCGTGCGTGCCGGCGAGGTCGAAGCAGGCGTCGCCGTGGCCGAGCGAGACGCGGGTGTTCTCGAGCACGGTCATGCCGCGGGCGGCGAACTCGCGCAGCCAGGCGTGGGGTCCGGAGTAGAGCTCGTGGTTGCCGGTGATGCAGTAGGTCCCGTGGCGCGGGTGGAGGTCCTCGAAGGGCGCGAGGTCGGCGGCGAAGTGGCGGGCGGGGCCGTCGACGAGGTCGCCGGTGACGACGACGCAGTCGGGGGCGATGGCGTTGACGCGGCGGACGACGCGCTCGAGCCAGCGCTTGGTGAGGAGCGGGCCGATGTGGAGATCCGAGAGCTGGGCGAAGCGGTAGCCGTCGAGGGCGACGGGCCAGCGCGGGAGGTGAACCGTGACGAACTTCACGGCCGGGACGCGGAGCGCGTTCCGGAGGCCCCAGGCGACGCCGACCGCGCCGAGCCCCAGGACGACGAGCGCTCGGACGCGGGCGCTCACCGGGTCCGCGAGGAGGCCGGGCAGGCCCAGGACGAGGTCGCTCAGGACGAGCTGGGCGAAGAGCAGCCAGGCGAGGCCCATCCACGCGGCTCCGGGCCACACCAGCGCGCGGCCGAGGGGCGGCGGCACGAGGCGCTCGCCGACGAAGGTCAGCGGGATGGACGCGGCGAGGGCGATGACGAGGCCCGTCAGCGTCGGGACGGCCACCGGCCCCCAGAGCGGCTGCGCGACGAGCCGGAGCCAGAGGTAGTAGTGCATCGCGGTCAGGATGCCGACGGCGACGACCGCGAATACGAGGAAGTAGAGCTTCTTCGGCACAGGCTGTCCTTTCGATGCGGAGGCCGACGAGCAGGCAGTGTAGGCGCCGACGGCGACCGCCCAACCCCCATGCCGGCGGGTGGTTCGGGTGGTTCGGGCGTCGGCGAGACACCCGGGCGGCGATCCTCTATCATCCTCGCCGTCCGGGAGCGGCGACGCGCTCGTCCCCCGGCGCGGCGTGGCGACCGGTCACGCCTGAAAACACCTCGGAGGTCGCGCTCGGTATCGTCCGGACGCGGCGCCGCGGTCATTCGACTCGGAGGAAGGAAAGATGGGTATCTTCGACAAGGTGAAGGACACGGTGAAGGGGGCGGCCTCGGCGGTCGGCGACGCGGCCAAGGGCGTGACCGACAAGGTCACCGGCAAGGGCGCCGTGGTGGAGCTCGAGCACGTCGGTGAGCTGACGCCCGGCGGGACGGTCAACGTGAAGATCACGGTGAAGTCGACCGGTCACGCCGTGAAGGCCGAGGGGATCGCCATCGACCTCTACGGCGAGGACGACCTCGACGAGGGCCTCCTCGAGAAGGCGCGCGAAACGGTCATGCGCGAGAAGGGGCCCAAGCACCTGTTCAAGATCGGCGAGCCCTTCACCGTCGAGGCCGAGGGCACCAAGGTCGTCGAGGGCAGCTTCACCCTGCCCGCCGAGCTGCCCGAGGACCTGGTGTGGCTGATCCGCGCCCGGGTCGAGGCCTTCGGCAACGACCCCGACACCGGCTGGATCCGCTTCGCCTGATCGGCGGGAGGGCGGGACGTCCGCGGATCGCATGCGCGCCGCCATGGCTCGCGGTCGTCCCTGCCGCTCCTGCGCGCCGACGCCACGGCGCGGTTGCGACCTCGTCCAGCCCGTGATTTGACTACGGGTCCAGCCCCGGAGGTCGACATGCCCCGCGCCCGCGTCTTCATCGCCTGCTCGCTCGACGGCTTCATCGCCGGCGAGGACGACGATCTCAGCTGGCTCCCCGGGACCCCGGGCGCCGACCAGCCGGAGACCGACGAGCCGCCGTCCGACTACGGCTTCGGCGCGTTCATGGCCGACGTCGGCGCGCTGCTCATGGGGCGCAACACGTACACCGTCGTCGAGGGCTTCGACGGCGAGTGGTTCTACGGGGACCGCCCGGTGCTCGTCGCGACGAGCCGCCCGCTGACCCCGAAGATGCCGACCGTCCGCGCCGTCAGCGGCACCATCGAGGAGCTGCTGCGCGAGGCCTTCGCCGCCGCCGACGGCAAGGACGTCTACGTCGACGGCGGGATCGTCATCCGACAGGCCCTCGAGCGGGGCCTCATCGACGAGCTCGTCGTCTCGGTCATCCCGGTCATCCTCGGCCGCGGCGCCCCGCTCTTCGCCGGCACTCCGGGCCGTCACTTCCTCGAGCTCGTCGACAGCCAGACCTTCCCCGGCGGGATGGTGCAGCTGACCTACCGGCCTCGGCGCGTCGAGGCCTGACGCGCGCGGGTTTGCAGAGGTTTGCTACGCCATGATCGGGCCGCTACGTTGGCGCGATGATGCGCCACGTCCGACTCGCGCCCGCCCTGTTGTCACTTGCGTTCGCGTGCGGTGACGAGGCCACCGTCTTCGACCGCGCTCCACGCCTCGAGCTGACCTGCTCGGTGAGCCAGCCGGTCACGTTCCCGTCGACCCTCGACGGGCGATGGTGGTTCACGGACGTCGCCACCACCGAGGCTGGGAGCTGGGGTGTCTGCGATGTCTGGTCGGCAGAGGGCAACGGTGCGCTCTTCCCCCTCGACCGTCATGGCGGTCGAGGCGAGCCGGTCGTGCTGGACCCCAACGGTCTGCCCACCCGCACCCGGAGCATCGCGCCGTCCGGGCGACGACTCAGCGTGCTCTTCGACGTCGTCGTCGGCGGCATCGAGCGGCGGTTCGTGGTGCTCGACGAAGCCGGCGCTCTGACGCACCCGAGCGTCGTCGTCCCCGACGGACGGCTCGTCGCGCTCTCGGACGGCACCTTCGCCCTCGTCTCGGTCGAGCCGACCGCGAACCCCGACCACCCGGACCTCGTCGTTCGCGTCCTCGATGACGCCGGCACCATCGTCGGCGGACCCGAGACCGTCGCGTCCCTGGCGCTCCCGCCGGGCGCCGAGGCTCACCCGTTCAACCTCGACCGGGTGGTCGTCGCGTCGGCGCCGGACGGGTTCGCGGTGGTCTGGATCGACGCAGGAGAGGACCGGCACCTGTTGGTCGCGGAGCCCGACGGCGACATCGTCCTCGGCCCGAAGCGTCCAGGCGGAGAGACCGTCCTCGCCCTCCCCGGCGCGACCTGGGTCGCCTGGGCGACGACCGCTCCCGATACCGTGCACGTCGCGGTCTATGACGACGAGGGAGGCCGCACGCAATCGACCGTCGCTGTCGCCGACGACTTCGCCGGCAGCCCCCGACTCTTCGCCGTCGACGGGACCGCGGTCCTCGCCTGGTCCCAGGGACCGAACCGCCCCGAGGTCTGCGGTGGCTGCTTCGACACCCACGCCCTCCACCTCGCGGCCCTGACCTGCGATGGATCGGGACACATCGTTCCAGCGAGCAACCACGTCGTCATCGCCACGCAGAGCGGCGCCCTGAGCCTCGACGGCGTCGCACGGTTCGGCGACGACCTCCTGCTCGCGATGACCTCGACGGGTCACGCGTTGTGGGAGGCAGCGGTCGCGGCGGTCACCTGCGCACCGCTCGAGGATTGAGCGCTCCATCCTGGATACGGATCGGAATTCCGTCCATAGTTCCGATCGGAGTACACGGAGGCACGATGAAGCCCATCAGCATCCAGGACGACATCATCCCCATCGGCGAGCTCAAGGGTCACGCGGCCCGGGTGATGCGGAAGCTGCGCGACACCGGACGACCGACGGTGATCACCCAGAACGGTCGCCCCTCGGCGGTTCTCATCACGCCCGCCGACTTCGATCGGCTCACCTATCGCGAGCGCTTCATCGCCGCCGTCGAGGAGGGGCTCGCCGACGGCGATGCCGGTCGGGTCATCTCGGATGACGAGCTCGGCGCCGAGCTCGTTGCGCTCTACGGCCCAGACGAATCGTGAAGCTGGACTGGTCTGATCGAGCGCGGCAAGATCTGCACGGGATCCATGCGTACATCGCCAGGGACAACGGACGCGCAGCGAGGCGTTGGCTGACCCGTATCCGGAGTCGCGCAAGAGCAGCGACCGACCTCCCGATGGCGGGGCGGATGGTGCCGGAGCTCGAACGACCGGACGTGCGCGAGGTCTTCGTCGGCGCGTACCGGATCGTCTATCGGATCGCTGACGAGTCCCTGCTGGTGCTGACCGTGTTCGACGGCCACAAGCTGTTCCCCGGCGCGGTCGAGGCCGCCCTCGACGACGAGTAGGCGGCGCTCAGCCGCGGACGCGCTCGCTCTTCGGGTCGTAGAAGGGGCGGCGGCTGACGGTCGCGGGGTAGCGGTCGTTGCCGATCTGGATCTCCCAGGTCGCGTCGTTCAGGTACGCCTTGGTGATGCGCTCGCCGGCCTCGAGCATGAAGAGACCGACCGCGCCGCCGAGGGTGTGCCCGTAGGACGCGGCCCGCACGTAGCCGACCGCCGCGCCGTTTCGGTAGACGACCTCGCCGTGGAAGAGCATCGGCTCGGGGTCGCTGACGAGGACCTGCATCAGCCGCCGGGTCATGGGACCGGCCGCCTTCAGCGCGACGACCGCGTCCTTGCCGATGAAGTCGGGCTTGTCGAGGGCGACCGCGAAGCCGAGCCCCGCCTCGAGCACGTTGTCGGTGTTGTCGATGTCGTGGCCGTAGTCGCGGTAGCCCTTCTCCATCCGGAGCGACGCCAGCGCCTTCAGCCCCGCGTGGACCAGCCCCAGCGGCTCGCCCGCCGCGACGATGCGGTCGTAGACGTGGACGGCTTGCTCGGTCGGGATGAGGAGCTCGTAGCCCAGCTCGCCGAGATACGTGATCCGGTTGCACTGGACCCGTGCGTAGCCGATGTCGATCTCCTGGGAGGCCCGGAACGGGAAGGCCGCGTTCGACAGGTCAGCCGAGGTGACCTTCTCCATCAGAGCGCGCGAGCGCGGCCCCTGGACGTTGATCTGCGCCAGCGCCCCGGTGACGTCCGTCGCGAAGCAGTGCGCGTAGTCCGGCGTGTGCCGCTCGAGCCACTTCTGGACGTGGCGATGGGCGTTGTCCGCCGCCACGAGCATGAACCGGTCCTCGGCCAGCTTCGTGACCGTCACGTCCGCCTGGAGCTTGGCGTCGACGTCGAGCCACTGGGTGTAGACGATCTCGCCGACCGCGCCGTCGACGGCGTTGCCCGAGACGTGGTCGAGCACCCGCCCGGCGTCCCGCCCCTGAACGAGGAACTTCGACATGAAGCTCATGTCCATCAGGATGACGCCCTCGCGACACGCCACGTGCTCGGCGCGCCAGCGGTCGAACCAGCTCGGCCGGCCCCAGGTCAGCGGCCCGCCGTCGGGGTCGACCTCGCCCGGCGCGTACCAATCGGCACACTCCCAGCCGCTGACGTCGCGGAAGTACGCGCCCCGCGCCCGGAGCCGGTCGTAGAGCGGCGTCCGCTTGGCGTCGCGCGCCGTCTCCTTGGCCTTGTTCGGGTAGTGGCACTTGTAGACGAGCCCCAGGGACTCGGCGATACGCTCGCGCCGGTACTCCGGGTTGCCCTGGTAGGGCTGGAGCCGGTCGATGTTCATCCCGGTGACGTCCTGGTCGGGCCGCCCGGTCAGGATCCAGTGCGCCAGGAGCCGCCCCACCCCGCCGCCGGTCAGGATGCCGATGGAGTTCAGCCCCGCGGCGACGAAGAAGCCGTCGAGCTCGGGCGCCTCGCCGAGGACCGGCGCCAGATCCGGGGTGAAGCTCTCCGGGCCGCAGAAGAGCTTCTTGATGCCCGTCTCGAGCGTGACCGGCACGCGGTTCATGGCCTTCTCGACGTACGGCCCCATCCGCTCCCAGTCCGGCGGGATCTCACCGAAGGAGAAGTCGCTCGGGATGCCGTCGACCTTCCACGGCGCGGACACGGGCTCGAAGAGGCCGATCATCAGCCCGTCGCCCTCGGGGCGGATGTAGGTGTAGGACGCCGGGTCCTCGAGGACCGGGAGCTTCGGGTCGAGCCCGGGGATCTTGTCGGTCAGGAGGTAGTAGTGCTCGGCGGCCTGGAGCGGCGCGCTGACCCCGGCGCGCAATCCCAGCTCGCGGGCCCACATCCCGGCGCAGTTGACGACGACCTCGGCCTCGATGTCCCCATACGGCGTCCGCACGCCGGCGACGCGCTTGCCGCGCCGCAGCACCGTGGTCACCGGCACGCCCTCGAGGATTCGGGCGCCGGCCATCCGCGCCCCGCGCGCGAGCGCCATGGTGAAGTCGACCGGGTTCACCCGGCCGTCCTCGGGGACGTAGAAGCCGGCGTACAGATCGTCGACCCGCGCGGGCGGGAAGAGGTCCTTGATCTGGCTCGGCGAGATCTCCTCGATGTCGACGCCGCAGTAGCGGTTGAACGCGGAGACCCGGCGATACTCCTCGAGGCGGTCCTTGTCGGCGGCGGCCTCGATGAAGCCGATGGGCATGAAGCCGGTGTGCTGCCCGGTCTCCTCCTCGAGGCGATACAGGAGGTCACGCGTGTACTTCCGCATCTCCGTCGAGGTCTCGGAGAACGAGCCGAAGGTCACCATCAGCCCGGCCGCATGCCAGGTCGTCCCCGAGGTGAGCCGGTCGCGCTCGAGCAGGACGACGTCCTTCTCTCCCATCTTGGCGAGGTGATAGGCGACCGAGGTCCCGATCACGCCACCCCCGACCACCACGACCCGCGCCCGCTCGGGTACCTTCGGCTCCGTCATCACCACGCTCCTGTGAGTTCGAACGCCGGAAAGCAACCGCGCCCCGCCACCGCCGTCAAGCGTTGTCGACTTCGCCCGCCTGGAGGCTCGGCGGGCGGCCGCCACCGCCGCTGAAGGGATCGGACGTCTCGTGGCGCCGGAGCTCGCGGAGTCGTGCTCGGGCCAGGGCGTGCGCGACGTCCCGTCCTCATTCTCAGCGGTCGAGCCACGACCTGCCGAGGGCGGGAGGTCGGTCGTTGCGCGGCAGGGTGGCGGGCCCTACGGTGTGACGCCGAACCGTACGCGAGATCGGTGCACCCGAGTTGAGCTCCACGATCCCCATCGCCATCATCGACGCGACCCTCCGCGAGGGGGTGCAGGCGCCGGACGTCCGCTTCGGCGTCGACGGCACCGTCGAGATCGCGCGGGGCCTGGTGGCCGCCGGGGTCGACATGATCGAGGTCGGCCACCCCTGCGCCTCGGAGCTCGAGCGCGCGCGGACCGTAGCGGTCACGCGAGCCGGGCTCGGCCGCCCCGTGCTGGCTCACGCCCGGGCCGTCGTGAGGGACGTCGACGCCGTCGCCGACGCAGGCGCGGACTGGGTCGGCGTCTTCCTCGGTGTCAACGAGACCACCCGCCGCGCGCGGGTCCCGATGGCCGAGGTCGAGGAGCTCCTCGCGCGCATCGACGCCGCCGTTCGGCGCGCCAAGCGGCGCGGGCTCAGCGTCCGCTACACCGTCGAGGACGCCTCCCGCACCGGCGACGCCGAGCTGGTCGCGGCGTTCCGGCGCGCCCTGGACGCCGGGGCCGACCGCCTCTGCTTCGCCGACAGCGTGGGCGCCCTGGAGCCCGCCGCCGTGGGGCGCAAGGTCGCGGCCGTCCGCGCGGCCTTCCCGGCGACGCCTATCGAGGTACACCTCCACAACGACCGCGGGCTCGCGCTCGCCAACGCCCTGGCCGCCGTCGACGCCGGCGCCGACTGGGTCAGCACCTCGGTCCTCGGCATCGGCGAGCGCTGCGGCATCACCGACACCTGCACCCTGATCGCCAACCTCGCCCACCGCGGCCAGCGGGAGCTGCCGCCCGCCGGGACCCTTCCGGCGATAGCGACCACGGTGGCGCGCCTGGCTGGCATCCCGTTCCCGCTGCGAAACCCCGTGGTCGGGCTCCACGCCTTCACCCACACCGCGCGCCTCCACGTGCTGGCGATGGCCCGCGACCCCGGCGCCTACGCCTGGATGTCCCCGGATTCCCTGGGCCGCGAGAACGTGCTGGCTCCGCGGACGCCGATCCCGGGCGGGCCCGCGAGACCCGAGAAACGCAAAAAGGGTCAATAAAAGCAATAAGTTGCTTGACATCGCAGAGGCAAGAATCTCGTTCTGCGAAGTCGGATCTGTCAGAACGGCCGCGGCGGGTGCTGGCCGGCCGCTGGTGGGCGCGATCGGAGAAATGGGTCTCGCGAGGTGGCTCAGTTGGCGCGGGTGCCGTGAAGGGGCCGCCCCGAAGTCGCTCGGGACCGCATGGTATAAGGGTCGCGTGGATACCCGGGACCCAGAAGCGAACCCTCCAGCCTGGCTCGTCGAGATGGACCGACGCCTCGTGGCGCTTTCCCGCTCGGCCGGGGCGCTGCGGTTGGCGCTGGGCGACGGGCTGCGGCTGCTGCGCGAGACGGGCGGGTATCTCGAGCTCGGGTTCTCCTCGGTCGGCGCGTACGGCTTCGAGCGCATCGGGCGGAAGCCGCGGTGGGTCGACGAGTCGGCGCGGGTCGCCGCGCGATTGGTCGAGCTTCCGGCGCTTCGAGTGGCGTTGGAACGCGGCGCGCTCGGCTGGTCGATGGTGGAGCTCCTGGCCCGCGAGGCGACCCCGGGGACCGAGGTTCAGCTCATCGCCGAGGCGCGCGGGATGACCGTTCGGGCGATGCGCGAGCGGCTGGCGGACAGAGCTGGCGAAGACCAGGTCGAGGCGACACCGCCCGAGGACGAGCAGCGGACGCTGCAGGTCAGCGTAGACAGCGTGACGGCCTGGGCCTTCGAGGCGACCCGGAGCCTCTTGCGGACGCGCTTCGGTGTTCTCGGCGACGACGCGATGGTCGAGGCGCTGCTGGCCGAGGGGATGTCGACGCTGTTGGCTCGGCACCCCGAGCTGACCTGTCGACTGGACAGCGCGACGCGGGCCGAGGCGTGGGACCAGCGGCGCGAGCTGGAGCGGCGGTTGGCCGAGCTGCTCGCCGAGGACGAGTTCGCGGGAGAGGCCGAGGACCCAGGTCTGACCGAGCTGATCGCCGATCTGGTCGCAGCGTCGAACGGCCGCGCGGAGCTGCCCCGGACGCCGGCCGGGCTCGACGCGCACCTCCGCGAGCTGAGCGCGCGGCTTCAGACCCGGGACCGACGGCTCGGAGAGTTGGCCTGCGAGGTCTGGGCCTGCTCGGGGTGGCGGACGCTGGGGTACGCGAGCGCGGCGCAGTACGCGAACGAGCGGCTCGGGTGCTCCTTGGCGTCGGTCAAGGCGCGGATGACCCTGGCGAGGCGGTGCAAACAGCTCGTGCCCGAGGTCGCCCTGGCGCTGGACGACGGGGACATCGGCTACGAGGCGGCGCGGCTCGTCGCGCGGGTGGCCGACAGGCACACGGTCTACGCCTGGCTCGACCGGGCGGCGGCGCGGACGACCAAGCATCTGCGCGAGGAGGTGGAGATCGTCGAGGCCGTGGCGCGGGCCGATGGGGTGACGTCGGTCGGGTGCGAGCCCCCGGACGCGTCGCTGGTCGCGGAGTTTCAGGACCTCGAGCGCGGGATGCTCGACGGGACCGTCGCTGATCTCGTCGTGAACGGCGGGCCGCTGTCGGGCTCGAGCCAGATATCCGTCAGGGGCGATGGCGAGACGAGCCAGATATCCGTCACCGATGATGGGCGCGGTCGCTGGGCTGGGATGGTCCCGCTGCGGATGCGCCTCCGGAGCGAGACG